>Ga0209777_10000215_pt1 | contig 101912 bp, 90 predicted proteins | sample FrelakmetHBP12HB_FD_187147 | JGI IMG/M metagenome (GOLD analysis project Ga0209777, IMG submission 187147) | Freshwater lake sediment microbial communities from the University of Notre Dame, USA, for methane emissions studies -HBP12 HB (SPAdes)... | ecosystem: Environmental > Aquatic >...
TCATTCGGGAGGGGCGCCACGAGCGGGCGGCAGTGATCGAGGAACGGGTAAGCCGGATGCACGAAGGGAGGGTGGGCCGGGAGGTCCGTATTGAGCGGCCGAAGGTGACCAACGCCCTGGTCCCCGCTTCGGAGATGCATCGGCCGAGGTCCGAGGTCAAGCTTCCGCAGAGAGAGATCGGGTCGAGAGGCGAAAGGATTCGGCCCGGAGGCAGCGGGGCCGAAAGCGGTCGCCCTCGTGAACCCGCCGGAGGTGAACGGGGACAGCCTCCGAGAGGTGAGCGCCAGGAGCCGGGAGGGGCCGCTGGGGTTCGTTCGCCCCGAGGAGATCGGCCTGAGACGCCTGGCAAGGGAGATCGGCCTGAGACACCGGGTCCAAAGGTGCGGCCTGGTGCAGGAGAGCGGCCTGAGACTCCGGGGCAGGTTGGAAAGCCTGAGCGTGGTAGAGGTCCGACGGGGAGTCCGGAAACTTCAGGACAGCCGGGCGGCGCCGAGCGGGTTCGTTCGCCTCGCGGGGATCGTCAGGAAAAACCCGGTCCGTCTGCTACTCAACCCTCCCAGCAAGGTGGAGCGACCGAGCATGTAAAGCCCCAACGGGCGCAAGAGCAGCAGGGTGGACCCCAGGGAGGCCCCGCCGCACAGCCCGCCCAGGGTGGTGGATCTCCTGAGCGCGCAAAGCCTCAGCGGGCGCAAGAGCAGAAGGCTGCACCCCAGGGAGGCCCCGCCGCACAGCCCGCCCAGGGTGGTGGATCTCCTGAGCGCGCAAAGCCTCAGCGGGCGCAAGAGCAGAAGGCTGCACCCCAGCAGGGAGGGCAAGGACATGACCAGCCTGCCAGGGAGAAGCCTGGAAAGCGGGAAGACAAGCCAGGCCCTGCGGACCAGCAGGGACAGCCCGGGTCGCAGGAGAAGCCTCGCTAATACGGGAACTGAAACAGAGGGTTGGAGGGCGGCCCGAAAGGCTCCAACAGCATGAAGCCAGAGCGCATCGCCACGACTGACAGGTCCGGAAAGCCCTTCGAAATAGGGATCAGTTGCGATGAAGATCTCCCTTCTCTTGTGGAGATGTACCGCACCTTCTCTCCCAAGCCCGCGGCTCAGGGACTCCCGCCTGAAGACCCTGAGACCTGTGATCACTGGGTGAAGACGGTTTTTGAAATGGGCGAGAATCTCCTTGCCTGGAGAGGTGGCAGCGTGATCGGCCACGTTGCGCTCATTCCCGACACGAAGGGAAAATCGGGGGAACTGGTGATCTTTGTTGATCAAAACCACCGGAACCTGGGGATCGGAACAGAGTTGACACGGTTTACGCTGGAGAAATTCGGGCAGCTCGGCTTTGACTCGGTCTGGCTGACAGTAAGTGTATTGAACTTCATCGCCATCAAACTTTACAGGAAGCTCGGCTTCGAGTATTGTGATGCGGATAATTATGAAAGGATCATGAGCGTCAAGTTAGGGGTGGTCCACGGACGGGGCGGCATCGGATGAACAGAGAGGGATTCAACGAAGAATGGGTTTGAAATAGCACTTCCAATGGGACCATTCCTGGAAAGAGATTCCGAAAAGGATGTCGTTGATGACGGTTTCGTAAAAAGTCGACAAACGAAGAAAATGTCTGAACTTGGTTCAGCATCTAACAAAATGAACAGCCTGCGAGACCCCGAAACAAGTTCAGTGTGACAAACTCGGACTTCTTGCGAGAAGTAATGGGGCCAGGTTGATGCAGTTGAGAAGAGTGGAGTACCGGGGATGGGATTGCATACGAAGATTTGGATTTTTTTTGTTATGATGGTTTTGATACTCCCGGGAGCCGAAGTCGTCAAAGGGGAGGAGAAAGGGAAGATGAATCCGGAGATCTCCCTGCCACGAGAGGCTGCGGGCTGGAAATGGGATGAAAGGGAGATGACATACCATTCCAGGGCCCTATTCGAATACATCGATGGCGCTGCGGAGCTTTATCTGGCGTATGGTTTTCAGGATCTCGCGGTCCGCCGGTTTGAGAAATCGAACCAGCCCCCTATTACCGTTGAATTCTACGAAATGGCTTCTTCAGAGGACGCCTATGGCGTGTTCTCCTTTGAGCTTCAGGATGAAGCCGCAGGAATCGGCCAGGGCTCGGAGTTCGGGGGAGGCCTGCTCCGGTTCTGGAAAGGAAAGTATTTTGTCAGCATTTATGCAGACGGGGAAGGGGCGGACGTCGAATCAACCATCCTCAGACTGGGCAGGGCTACGGCAGATTCAATCCGGGGAACAGGTCCTGAGCCGAAACTGGTTGACTCTATTCCTGGCAAGGACTTCGGATTGGTCGATAAGAGCATTCGCTATCTTAAGAGTCACGTCCTCCTGAACCAGCGTTTTTTCATTGCCCACCAGAATATCTTGAAATTGAGCCGGCAAACGGAAGCCGTGCTCGCTCAATACATTCGAGATAAACAGAAGGCCCAGCTTCTTCTCATTCGATATCCGAATCTGGACGGGGCCGGAGTTGCTTATCAGAGCTTCATGAAGGCTTACCTTCCGGATGCCGGGGCGAAAGATCATTCAAAAACGGAAGATGGGAAATGGACCTTTGCCCGGCAGCGAAACGAATTTGTTCTCATCGTTTTTGGAGCCCCCACGGAAGCTGAGGCCGAGGTCCTGCTCAAAGCGATGGAAGAAAAATTACCTGGACGACATTGAAGCTGGATTCACCTTAGCGAGCCATCTGCTTCTCTGGAGACTCCCCCGCAATGTTATTGCGAGGGAGTGAAACGACCGAAGCAATCTCAAAATCCATTACAGAGAGGAGCTTGAGTCAGATGAAAGAAAAGACCATTACCCGCAGGGATTTTCTCCGGGCCGCAGCTGGAACCACAATGGCCGCTACGTTGGTGCCAGGGATACTGGGGGAAGCCCGGGCGGAGCCAACCGCGAAAGTCGTCCTCATCCGCCATGCTGAGGTACTGGGGGACCAGGACAAAGTGCATGGGGAGATCGTGCAGTCCATGCTGGACGAAGCTGTGAAGACGCTCCTGGGATCAAGTGAACCCCTGGACGCCTGGCGGAAACTCGTCAAGAGTTCGGACATCGTGGGGATTAAAAGTAATTCATGGCCGAAGCTGCCGACCCCGAAGGAATTAGAAACGGCTATCAAACGCAGGCTGCTCGATGCCGGCGTAGTTGAAAAAAATATCGACATCGCTGACCGGGGCGTCCTTAATAATCCGATCTTCGTGAACGCTACTGCGCTCGTCAATGTGCGCCCGGTGAGGACCCATCACTGGGCCGGGGTGGGGACGTGCTTGAAGAATTACATCCAGTTTGTGCCCAATCCGCCGGCGTACCATGATGAAGGTTGCGCGGCCCTGGGCAAGATATGGACTTACCCCATCGTGAAGGGAAAGACTCGTTTGAACATCCTCTGTGCCCTCACGCCTCAGTTCTATGGAAGGGGAGCAAACTTCTTCGATAGGAGATACGTCTGGCCCTATAAGGGGCTGATCGTGGGAACCGATCCCGTCGCCGTCGATGCGATCGGCGCCCACCTCCTCCAGACAAAGCGGATCGCTTTCTTCGGCGAAGACCGGGCCCTCGATGTGCCTCCCACCCATATCATGGTTGCGGACAAAGAATATCACCTCGGGGTCAGTGACTTGAGCCGTATCCAGCTGATCAAGATAGGCTGGATGGAAGATGTGCTGATATAATAGAACAGCTGATATAATAGAACAATGGAATAATGGAATAAAACACTTAGAAGATCGCTTCGGGTTTTTTGATTTTGATTCGGTTATTAAGGGTCTCAAAATTGAATTGACATAGACATTGGAAAATCTCCCCTCGCCCCTCTTTGCCAAAGAGGGGTAACTCCTCCCTTTGGAAAAGGGAGGTGGGGAGGGATTTTGTAGATCAATGTCGTTATTATTATGAGACTATTAAAAACCTAATATTCCAGCAGTTCCAGTATTCCAACATTCCGGCGGTTCCAGTGTCCCATCATTCCGGAATTGCGGAAGGTCGTTGGGAGAAGGGCCATTTCCATGGGGAAAACGAAAACGTTATCTTCAGAGCTTCAAAACGCCATACTCAAAAGGACAAAAAAGATCCCGATCGTTCGTACCCTCCGAATGAAAATCCTTTCATTTTCCGAAGGGTATTGTGAGATGATCGTCCCCCGGAAGTTGAAGTACGACGGCGTCTTCAGGTCATTCCACGGAGGACTGCTGATGACCATTGCCGATAGTGCGGCCTGCTTTGCCATCTTGACGATGACAGGGCCTGATGTCCAGTTGACCACAACGGACATGAGTATCCGATTCCTTGCGCCGTGCTTAAGTGACGTTACCGCAAAGGCAAAGGTGATCAAATTAGGTCGCACTTTAGTTCCGGTTTCAATCGATCTTTTTGATTCAGAAGAGAAGCACGTTGCCGTTGCACAGGTGAATTATATCCTTCTCAATAATCAAAAATAGCACGTCTTTCACCACCGGGAGAACGGATGAGATGCCCTTTTCCTGTGAAGAGTATCGTTACCAGCAGCAGCTCCTTGCGTTAAAGCGACGATTGGCTGAGGATCAATTGGAGCCTGAAGAGCGAAAGGAGATCGAGGTAGTCGTTCAGGAGCTGGAAAGAAAACTGAAAATGTGAACCGGGGAAGGGGATCCCTTCAGCGGGCGTACCCCCCGATCCCACCCCCGAGGCTTCGCCTGTCGCTGCAAATTTGTTGACCTCGCTACGCTCCCACCCTCTGTCAATCAAGGTACTAAGGAGTCCATAATAGGATAGACATCGTCGGCCCGAGGGTTTCCCGCGTTGAAGCCGCTGGACTGGACTCCGGTTTTCGCCGGAGAGACGAATTTAAGGCATCTTTTTTTCCGTCATTCCGGCGAAAGCCGGAATCCAGTGGTATGAAAGAAAAATTAGATGTCTACACAATTATAGAAAATAACATAAGTAATGCAACAGACGACATCACCAATAGCCCACAAACAAAGGTTAAAATGGCGAGGGTCCCGTTGCATTACTTTCGCGGTCCTCTATATGTAGAAAATAGTACCCAATATTTCCTCTCCCCCTGTCGGGGGAGAGGACCGAGGTGAGGGGAAAACCCCCAATGTTCCACCCTCACCCACACCCTCTCCCGCCAGCGGGAGAGGGAAATTAAAGGGGATTTTCATCGTTCGAGGGTGCCCTCCGGGCATGGGGCATTAGTTAGAAAATAGGCTTCTTCAAAATCCCTCCCAACCTCCCTTTGCCAAAGGGAGGGGTAACTTAGCCCCCCTTTGAAAAAGGGGGGTGTGGGGGGATTTTTCCCGCCATGGCGGGATTCGAGGGTGCCCTCCGGGCATGGCGCATTATGTTCTTATTAGTAATCTCAAACCCTTCAAACTTATGCCAATCATTTCGAACAATGTGAAAAAGTTTCAGTTCGCTAATAAGTTTTTAGCCGAACTGGGATGTTTTCAAAACATTGGCTCTGAAAAATAGCTAAGGAATGTAAGAGGTTATGAATAGTCTGGTTATCGGCATGAAATATGCTATTTCATCTAATAGGGAAAAGCGCGAGACCGGGGCAGTATAAGCTGTCGTGATATTGTTAGTGTCATAACAGCAATGATAGGGAGGAAATTCCTGTGAAAGTCCTGCTGGGAATATTATTCTTGTGTCTCTGTGCATACGGCACATATACCTGGATAATGAACCCTGCCTGGATAATGGACTCCGATCATCTTGCTGCTGTTGGGATTGGAGTAGGATGGGGAATTTTCATACGAGGAATCCTGGGGTAGCATGTAAGAAGATGCTTATCCCAGCACCGCGCCCCGTTTCCGTTCCCTCTGAGGCGTAGCGGTCATTTCCCAGATTTAAGGCTCCGAATCAATAAACAAGTCCAACCCCATGGCACCCTGGGTTGAAAAATTAAAGAGGCTGGTAAAGGGGGTAAGTGGCCGGGAACTCCGCCTATTCGAGTTTTTATCCAGATTGCCAACAAGCGCCGAGATACCCTCAGAATAGGGGATAAAGGTAGCGAGAAAAGCGCCAGGATGCGTTCTGGGGCCGACAAAGAAGAAGGTGAAGGGTCGACCTCACCTGTGTTCCTCTAAATCATCCAATGAGGTCTTGCCGCTATCCAATTCTTCAAGGTTCCCGGAAGCCAATCCTCAACATAAAAGCTTTGATTCCCAGTTCTGTTCCCTCCCAACTTCTTTTCATGACAGCCGCCATAATCAATCTCACCTTCCGGTTCGGCGTCAATCCAGTTCCCTTTATGATCATGCAGGTTTTTGCGACTAACATCGGATCGAGTGCCACTGTCGTCGGCTAAGAAGCGGTTGGTCTCGCTGACGGCCCTCTTATAGGGCGTGATGGTTTGAAACTACTACCTGTCCCAAATGTCGTCCATCGGGAGGTTGAGATCCTTACTCATCTTCCGTAGGTCATCAACGACATTCTGCCGAAGAGGTATTCCAGTGGCGCTTCGCTCCCTGTAGGTGAGATTTCCGCGCTCTCCGGGGTACCGAATAGAACCAACACCCTCTATCGTCGGGGTTGCATGCAGCTTCTCGACCATTTCATCCATGAGGTCTCTGAATCCGCCAGCAGTAGGAAAAGCGTCGATGCGCAAAGCACAGAAGACATGGCTGTGCTCGCCCTTTCTACGGAACATGCTTCCTCCGTCCCCGGATAACAGGCCTGTGAGAATATCTGATACAAGCAGTAACCCGAATCCCTTGTGGACACCGTTAGCGGCAGTGCTTCCCAGGGGGAGAATAGCTCCCTCTTTGGCAAAGTACACATTAGGATCCGTGATGGGGCGTCCTTCTGCATCAATCGCCCACCCTTCCGGCATGCTCTTCCCTTCCCACTGAAGCCTATGCAGCTTGTTTGCAATTGCCATGGTGGGTGCCATATCAAGGACAAAGGGTCCATGTCTCTTCCCGGGCGCAGCAAATGCGATCACATTGTTCCCGATGAGCCGTCCCTTGCCTCCAGGAGCAGCTACCGTCGACCCCCCCGAGGAAGAATGCATGCCGATCATATTCTTTTTCGCTGCCATGAGGACATAATAGGCTCCTGCACCGGAATGATTGCTATGACATACGGTCGTCCATCCTGTGCCGTACTCCTGTGCCATTCTGATGCTCTCTTTCATGGCTCTGTGGCTCACAATAAATCCAAGACCATTATCGCCATCAACAGATGCAGTCGTTGGGCTCCCCGATGATACCCGTATCCGTGGTTTCCTGTTGATGGCGCCGTCTTGAATTCCTTTTATGTAGAGGCCATACAGGTTCATAACACCATGCGAATCGATTCCACGAAGATCGGCATCAACGATTATCTTGGCTGTCAAGTCGGCATGGCTGAGGGAAACTCCAACTCTCTGAAAGGCCAACGAAACGAATTGTTCAAGCTTCTTAGGATTTGCCTTGCGCGGTGTATCATTCTTCATCTCTTACCTCCCAATGACGATCAAGTTTTGTCACGATGAAAAACCAGAGATTCAACCGATCCACAATGTGGCCCCTGGCCCTTGGCCAACTCCCGGAAAGCATTGCTCCCTTCGGACACTCATGCATGGCCCTTCCCATGATCTCCTCTTGGGACGATGGACACCGGCCGGTTAGCGCTTGGGCTGGTCGAGGCGGAAGACCATCTGTGTCGGCCGTACGAACCGCAGAGCTATGACAAGGAGGATCAGGACCATGGTCATGTACATCACGGCCATGGCATCGACGGAATAGACGGGCCGAACCCCACCCGCGAAGACATTGTAGAACAGGGCCACGACCAGCGTCTGAGAGCCGGCCCCCGAAACAAGAAAAGTCAGCTCGAAGTTGGAGACCGTGTTTACGAGAATGAGAACCCCGGCGGTGAGGAGTCCGGGCAGGGTGAGCGGCAGGAGGATACGGCGGAAGATCTGGAACCGGTTGGCTCCCATCATCGCCGCACCCCATTCCAGGTTGAGGCTGATCTGCTCGAAGAAGGGCATGAGGATGAAGATCGCCAGGGGCACCATCGGGACCATCACGGCCAGGATCACACCGGTTACGGACCCGCCGATCCCGTACCGAAGCAGGGTTGTGGCCAGCGGGATCCCGTAAGTCATCTGGGGGATGATGAGCGGCAGGAAGTAGAGCAGCAGGAGCACAGGCTTGCCCCTGAAGTTGCGGCGGGCCAGGATGTAGGCAGCCGGGAACCCTATGAGCAGGGCCAGGACCACCACGGTCAAGGCGACGAAGATGGTCACACTTAGGACCTGCGCCAGGCCGAACTCCTTCCACGCATAACTGAACCAATCCGTTGTGAAGGACCGGGGCAGGGGTGTGCCAAACCACCGCTTCGCAAACGCACTCACCATGACGTGGCTCACGATGCCGAGCAGGTTCAGGATGAACCCGAGAACTAACATGTACAGCGCCAATCTCCACAATCGGCCGCGCATACGTCACCTCATCTACCGCTTCCCTACCCCCATTGTGGCCGCCGTGACCATGCGCTTGCGAAGCAGGATGATGACGAGCAGCCCGGCCAGCTGAAATAGTCCCATGATCACCGCGATGGCTGAAGCATAGGGCATGTCGAACATCTCGAAGGCCTGCGCATAGGCTGCGATGGCGATCGTCCGGGTTGCGCCTGTCGGCTGGCCCAATAGGATGGCCGAGGGAAATGTGGCAAAGCTCATGACGAAAACCAGGGCAAAGGCGATCGCAAGCCCCGGGGCGATCAAAGGCAGCATGATCCGCCGGAATACCGTCCAAGGGGTTGCCCCCAGAGTCCTCGCCGAGTTCTCGATGCTCGGGTCAATGCCCGAGATATAGCCCAGCAGCATGAGGAAGCAGAATGGGAACTGCTGCATGAAGAGGGAGAGCATCACCCCGGTAAAGTTATGCGTGAGAACCAACTGCTCCTCGATGATGCCGAGTCCTAAGAGCATCTGATTAAGCCACCCCTTCCCGCCGTAGAAGCCTAATATCCCCTGGCTCAGCAGGATCACACCGAGGGAGATGGGCAAGACCAGAATCGTCGTGATGGTCCGTTCAAGCAAGATTCCCCGGCGCATGCTGTAGGCGAACAGCAGGCCGAAGGCTACGACGATGATGGTGTTGGGAACGGCGAGGCGAAACGTGATGGCCACAGTTTTATACTGGTACTCGTCGCTGAAGAAGGCGATGTAGTTGGCCAGGCTGAACCCGTCCACCTTGAGTGGATGAAGGCTCTGGAAGACTCCGTAAAAGAAGGGGTAGACGAACATCACCAGAACATAAAGGAACGATGGGAGAAGGCAGGCAATCGCCATGAGGTCCAACTCGCTCGGTTCCCCCGGCCTACCGCGTCTCATGTGACCTCTCCGGTTCCTTCCGCCGGAAGGAAGATGACCCGGTCCTGCGGAAGAACCACCGTGACGTTGTCACCCGGGACCATGCATACAGCCGCCCGAACCCAGAGCCGGCTGCCGTTCTCCAGAGTCAAAATCGTCTCGTTCTCCCGTCCCAGGTATTCGACGATATCCACCTTTCCCCGGAAAGAGTTCGGATCTGCGGGATTCCCGCCGATGACCACATCATCCGGACGGATGGCGGCTACCACCGACGCGCCGGAGGAGAAAGCATGGCGGGTTTTCCCTCGAATCCTCAAGCCGTTGCCCACGGCTTCCACGTCCCGGTCCGGCCCGAGAGCCGCGATCTTCGCCGGGAAGAAGTTCCGGAACCCCATGAAGTCCGCCACGAAGACGCTGACAGGCTGGTCGTGGATCTCCTGCGGCGGGCCCTGCTGCATGAGGATGCCGTCCTTCATCACGACCACCCAATCAGAGAGGGAAAGGGCTTCTACCTGGTCGTGGGTCACGTAAATGGAGGTGAGGCCCAGGCTGGTGTGCAGCCTCTTGATCTCGGCTCGCATCTCGATCCGAAGCTTGGCATCGAGATTCGACAGGGGTTCGTCCAGGAGCAGGAGGCGCGGATGCAGGACCAGGGCGCGGGCGATGGCAACCCGCTGCTGCTGCCCGCCGGAGAGCTGCCCCGGATACCTATCCTCGAAGGCGGGAAGCTGGACCAGTTCCAGCATCTCCTGCACGCGACGCCGGATCTCGTCGGCCGGTCGACGCTGGAGCTGAAGCCCGAAGGCAATGTTTACGAAGACGGTCATGTGCGGAAAGAGCGCATAGTTCTGGAAGACCATGCCCAATCCCCTCTTTTCGGGGGGCAGGTGAGTGATTCGTTCCCCATCGATCCAGACCTCACCTTCGGTGGCGGGAATCAACCCGGCGATGATGTTCAGGGCAGTCGACTTGCCACAGCCGCTCGGTCCCAGAAAAGTGATGAACTGCTTACCACGCACCTCCAAAGCGAAGTCCTGCAGCACGGTCTTCGTCCCAAATCGTTTTGTGATCCGGAATCGGAGTGAATCGATCGTCTCTTTCATAGGCTCCCGGCGATAGATAACGACGGGGAAGACCCTCGGTCAGGGCCCTCCCCTTGATGGAACGATACGCTCGCCCTACTGCTTTTTGATCTGTTGGGCGCCGATCTCCCGGTCCCAGCGCTCCATGGCGTAGGTCAGCTCCTTGAAGTCGAGCTGCGACGCCATCTTGTACTTCTTACCGGGGCCGATCTGATCGTACTCGGGCCGCCAGAATTCCTTCACGTAGTCCCGGATGTCTGCAGGCGCCTTGTCGAGAGTCGCTGCCTTGATCGTCGGACCGATGAACGCCTTGTAGGTCAGGACCTGCTGGTCCACCCGGCGCATGAACTTCATGAGGTCCAGGAGCACCTCTACCTCGTTCTGAGGCACACCCTTGGGGATCCCCCAGTAGTGGCCGTCGATAATAAAAGTAGTATTCTCCAGGACGGTGATCTTCGCCTCCGGCGGGATCACGCCCTCGGCCCGGGGTTTCATGTCCCACTCCATGATACCGGGGATCATCCATCGCTGGTCCTGAGCGAACTCCCTGAGGGTGAAAAGGGTGCCGGTGGGGTAGTACTCGACGTGCTTCCCGAGCTCCTTCATGAAAGCCCAGGCTTTGTCCCAGCCTTTCTCCGGGTCCATCGGGGCTTTATCACCCAGGATGTAGGAAAGCCCGCACATGATGGATCGGCCGGGACCGCTGTTTGCCGGCCGGGCGTAGAAGAACCGCTGGGGGTTCGCCTTGGCCCACGCCAGAAGTTCGTCTACGGTCTTTGGAGGCTTCTGCACCTTCTTCGGATTGTAAATGAACACCGGCCCACCCGCATTCACCACGGTCGGCATGAGATAGCCCGCTACAGCGTCCTGCAGAATCTTCGCCTCTTCTTTCAACTCGTCCTTGGGGAACATTTTGTCGTAGGTGGGAAAGAGCTGGACGAGTTGCTTGTTCGCAGCCAGCACGGAGCCGGCATCCTGTCCGGTGAGGACGAGGTTGATGTCCGCCCTGCCGGCGTCCTGCTGCGCCTTGATCTTGGCGGGCGTCTCCGGTGCAGGCCCGCGCTGGATCTTGATCTCTTTCACCTTATTGGGGAACGCCTTCTTGTAGTTCTCGATGATCACTCCCGTTGAGGCGAGATCCCCACCGTTGTCCAAGATCGAGATTGTTATCGGCTGCTGGGCCGAGGCCGAACGCGGGGTTCCGCCGAGGATGACGCCCAATGCCACAAGTGACAAAACAACCAAAAGCCCGACAAACCTTCCATGACGTTGCATAATGGTCCTCCTTCTCCGGTCTCCTTTCCAGTGACCGCTTTAATGGGATGACACAGTGCCCGGGCACGGCTGAAGGTAAAACCAGATGGAGCACATATAGAACCGTGCCGCAAAGCCGAGGGGATTCGGTTCCCTCGGCACCTCGACTCGAACGGAAACGCTTCCTTTGATAGGGACCCGTTTTGCGTTGAGTTGAATATACGAAAAGTGGAGTTGTATGTCAACAAAAAAAACATAAAATCTTGGGCTTTCTTTGAGTGTCCAGGAAGTCCCTGATGAAGTATCTTTAGCATTGATAATCCCTACCATCAAACCCAGGAACCGCCTCATTCTTGAGTTGATGGCCCGGGGTGGGATGAGGATCGGCGAGGTCTTAAACTTGACACCTGCTGACATCGAAGACCGCAAGCTAACCCTCAGAACTCCCAAAAGTGGAAAAGAAAGGGAGATTGTCTCTATTCCCCAGAAGATTGCCGACTGTCTCAAGGAATACATAACCAGCAGAGGAAAGGTGATTTTGAGACATGCGAACCCCCATTGTGCCAATAAAGATTGGACTGATTTAATTTTGATGATATGATTATTGAACTTAGATGTTAATTGAAATCTACTCGTTTTGGGGGTTCCAGCGGCATCGTGAAAAGTCTCTCTTAAGGTCAGCATTGTGCTTGGTAAATTCAAGTAAAATTATGAAGGCGGCAGTTAGATGCAAATCTGAAGCCTTATCATATCCAACTTGGTTATCCCTTCTACTTGCAAAGAGCGGGGATGGCAGGAGAGGATGCTGATTAAGATACGGCCAGCCTTGCAATGGTCTCGATGGCAATGGCAGAAACGGCAGCGCCATAATCAAGGTCAATATTCTCCATGGTATCATGAGTGTCGTGATAGCCGGTACGGCTGATATCATAATTCTCCATGAAAAGAATGACAGGAATACCTGTGTCGGAAAAGATAATCCCATCTGTATTATACAAAGTACTGTGCGGATCTTCCCATGTCCTGATCTCACCTTCAAGTTTGAGGTGTAAGGTTTTTGGAGGAATCAAATGCACATCTTTTGTCCGCTGTCCGGGCTTACATCCTTTCCTGTCCGGAGATTCATTCCAGTTTGGAACGCTCGCATTCCATCTATGGCAAGCTTTGCGGGCCTCGTATGCTAACCGTAATGAAGCTGCCGTTTTACCGGGTGATATCTGGAAAATGTCACGGGCATTATCCCGGTTATGGGCAATCATATCCATTACCAATACTCCTTTGATCTCAACTCCCGACAGATCCTTCAAGCTATCATCAATCCTTCTCATTTTCAGTGTTCTCTGGACGATGTTCTGGCAAAAATTCCGCGCGCCCAGACAATCCGAAGGGAATTCTTCCCCAGTCAGGTGTAACAGCCATATATCCCGTTCAAGCCTTCCTTCTTTTGACATCTTCAGAAAAATGGGGGCAGCCAGTAGCAGTGTTGCCGTAGCAGAATAATTATCATCAGCCCCTGCAGCCGATAATCTTGCTCCGCTACCCCCCAGGGTAGTATCGAACACGTCGGCCATATAAGCAGTATCATAGTGATCGGCCATGACGACGGCTTCCCTGCGGTTTTTACCGGGAATGATCATCAGGATGTTCCGTTCGTATTCCGAGCCTTGCTGGTTGGCTTTCCATCCGCCATAATGATTAAATTCAAAATCTGTTTCCCAACAGAAAGGCAACTCCCCGACTTCTGCATTTCCACCCATGCCGGCAGCTAAGATCGCTTTATGGTGTCTGCTGATCAAATAATCGCCAAGCTTTTGCAGATCGCGGTGCGGATGGCTTGCCATTTGCAAAGTTCGCTGATCCTGAACGACATCCGCATTGTCTTTATTGGTGAATTTCCCGTGTGCCATGAAATAGATCTGGTTCCAGTAAGCTTCTTCATAATCGCGGTTTGCAGTATCGCTGAAGGTTAGATTGTCCTGAGAGTGATCTATTTTCTCCTCTGATTCCAGGAGTTTTTCAATGGCTTGGATGATCGTTTTAGCTCTGTTCGAATCGAATGACCGGCCGGGGAATGAAGCCAGCCACTCTTCCAGGCTTTCATTCTTTGGGATCCTGACCAACCCTCTTGCAAAATCCCTCTCCAGCGGGCGTTTACCCAGTAATTCCCAGGTATCAAGAAGCGCCATCAGGTTGAGGGAGGTCTGGCGAAGATAATGGTCATGGATAGGGTTGAAATTGTGCAAAACAGAGAGAAAGTGTTCCCGCCGTTGAAATCTTGGCCAGAGTTCAACAGCGTTTGATGGATCGGGTTTATCTGTCTCGTAGCCAGTCATGTATCCGGTGATAAGATCGGGGGCTATTTCAGGTTTACCCGTCTCCTTCGAGATGCAGGATACCAGCGGACGATGCCACAGTACCTCATGCAGACCCGCCTGCATGGGTGGAAAATAAAAACGATAGCGGAAAAGTCCACCTTCCATGATTTTCAACGCAGCGGTACCTATTTTCTCTCGATTAGCCCGCGGCCCATCCAGCAATAACTCCATGGTCTCACTGAAGATCTGGCTGTTCCGTGCCATTGGTTTATTATAAAGATCAAGGGCTTCGAGGCTGGTACTGAACAACGTCTGAATGACAGGATCAATCCGTGTGCTTTTCAGCAATCCATCTTCATTCCGGTGAAAACGATCCCACCGGTTCGTACGAATATAATTATTTACAATAAATTCTTCCAGGATTTTCGCTTTCTCGCCAGGAACTTTGGGCTGATGTACCCATCCCGACTGGGGAACACGGATCCCGCTGAATCCCTCATCCCGTTTTACCAACCTGAGCATGGGGATCTGGTTAGCATTGTAAAGCATTTCCTGGAGCTTGATGTATTCCGGGATTCCCCACAAAACCATGCTCCCGGGGAATGGCAACAGGTTCAACTTTCCGTCAAGATATTTTTCTTTCACGCGAGAAGGTAATTGATCAAACGGACGGAAGGTCAATAAGTAATGAACAGAACCTATGACATCTCCGTCGCTGATAAGGTACCTCTTTGTCCAGGAAGGAAGTGTTTCCATTTTCCAATACGAAAACGGATAAACATCTCCTGTCGGAAGTATCCGGAATCCAAGACTGCGTAAATGTTCCGCGCTCTTAAGGTAAATTCCGTATGCATGTTTAAAGATCCATTGAATGAAGGATAAGAAAACGGATTCCGGAAGTTCTTTCTCCGGGGATTCATAAAACGATTTCCAGAAGGCTTTTTCCGGTCCTTGTTCACTCGCCCCGAAAAAGGTCCAGCATACTCTTCCTTTGTCATCTTTCGTTTTTGACAAGGAGTATGGCTGGATAATAACATACCGCTCATGTTTCAATTGATTCTGGTGTGAAGCTAACCCGGCAGGCCAGAAGAGGTTATTGGCAAGGTTCCGTTGCTGATGACCTGCAAGATGGACCGGGAGGGTTCCTGTTCCCAGCTGAAGGATATGTTGCATGACCTGCCTGCCGATATTCTCTAACCCTGGTTTGAGCTGGTATTCTTCTTCAAGCTCCAGGACCTGCCAGCCAAACATATCATCATCCCGGAACACCCATGGATAAATGCTTCCGTCATAGGGGCTGATCCCAGTCCTGAGTGCGGGCATGAACTCGGAATATGCCTGTAAAGGATATTTCTTTTTTTCTTTATACCAGGGGAATCCTATCCGGAATCTTCCCCAGCCAATGTCTCTTATGTTGTCCATGATAAATGAGTGATAAGAACTTATTTGGGGATGGGTTGAATATACAAAAACGGGAGTAGTATGTCAAGAAAAACCGACCACCAGATTTGAAGCTTCGACAAAACTCGAAATCCCGAAGGGGCTGGACCTTTCGCTGATTAAAAACGAAATTCTCAATAGTTACAACCTGGCGAGAGGAGGCATCGACTTTAAGCCGGAAGACATTATAAGCAGCGAGATTCCGGCATCCGAAAAACCCCGCTATGCCGAACTCCTCTCTCAGCCCTCACCCAGCCAGGAGGATGATCCTTTCCAGCATGTAGGCCATTTGTCTATACTTTCCATTGAGAATTCAATAGGATAACCCTATTTTCAAACCACTTTTTCAAGGGAACTTCGGGTTAGACAATCCTCCATCTGTTGGCAGTTCACCTCTTCGAGATGACTTCCGGCTGCAATAAGGAATCAGAGGGAAAGACGTTCTATAATAAAACTTATCCAGCAGGTTATTCCACCCGGCCGAGATAATCAGAGGGAGGGGTTTGGAGTCTCCTTGGAACTGGACCAATGCGTAAAGTTTGGTAAAGCATCCAATCGTAACATGGAGCCTTCGTCGATGGGAAGATCGACTTTCTGTTCCAGTAACGAGAGAGAGGCCCCGTTAAAGTCGACTCAACATCAATGAAACGTTTGGTTAAATCCTTCCGGGGAACTCGGAGACCGAGTCACCCATAAAGGAACGGTATCGCATCGGATTTGCTTTTCTTACGACTCTCGTCCCCTGCTTTTGTTCCGAACAATCACTTCTTGGGAACTCGGATGTGATCTTGCCACAATCCACCTTCCATACGTATGGCCTCAACAGGACAGACCTCTAAACACTGGTGGCACACCAGACATTGATCAATATCGAGGATAAAAGCCTTTTTCTTTTCTCCGTCGAAATCGATCGCAAGCGTAGGACAGACTTCCGCACATTTCTCGCAACCAATACATTCCCCTTGGTCTATTTCGTATTTGAAATCAAGCATTTCAAGCTCCTGTCACTCTCTATTCTGGGCTTTCCCAGATTAAATTTACGGGCCTAGTAAACAAACGCATCCTACCTTTCGAGACTTTGAGGATCACATTTTTGAGCCAATTTAAATTGTCTTCTGTTGGGTAGTCCATTCTCTGATGGAGTCCTCGGCTCTCGGTTCTGAACATAGCGGATTCGGCGATCATCTTCGAAACTAACACCATGTTGACCACTTCATAAACCTCACGAAGCTCTCTGAAATCCCTCGCAAAGAGTTTCGGGAGCCTCTCGTTTTCAATGCGCTCCAACTCCTGAAGACCCTCTCGTAATTCACTTTCAGTCCGAAGCGTCCCGACATACTTCCACATGGTCTCTTTGATATCTTTCTTGATGTCCCGGACCTCTCCCGCAGGATTGGGTTCCGTACCCAGAAGACGTCTCGCCTCCTGCTGTTTCTTCTCGATCCACTTCAGGTCTTCTTCTCTCAATTCCACGGGGGCTGCCTCGCGGGCATACCAGGCCGCATATCTCCCCGAGCATGCCCCGGACACAATGCAGAAGGGGATGGAAACCCCCGGACCTGCCTCCCCCGCAGCGTAGAGACCCTCTATACTTGTTTTGAAATATTCATCTGTGTAAATTCCACCGGCCTGCTTTTCTGCACCCGGAGCGATATGAAGCGGTTTTTTCTTCCAATCGAAGTTTCTCATCTCATTTAATGCGGTAATGCCGTCATTTTCATAGTACCAGCGGTCGTCGGGCACATTTCTCAAGTCCAGGAGCACAGCATCGTTATCCCCTCTTCCCTTTCGAATCTCCATGGAGCAGGCTCTCCAGAAGTAGTGATCCAATTCCGTAAGAGGTTTTCCATATCGGATGTCCATGACATCATTCTCATTGAGGGTTGCTTTTGGACCCAGCCAGCCATTTTCCTTTGCATACTTTTCAAAAAAAGGTTCTCCCAGGGCATTCCTCAATTTACCGGAAACTCTTCCATAGGAGAACGGGATCCACCACTGAGGGCACTGCGGTTCTGCAATCGTCCAGTTACAGAAAGCAACCATCTCCATTTCCCATAGCTCTGCTCCTGCTCGGTAAGCGATTGCATATCCATCACCTGTAATTCGTGTGGGGGAATAGGTTCTCTTGTAGACTTGAGCGCATCCTCCGGTCGCTATGATCGTGGCCTTGGCTAAGATTACCGTAAATCTTTTTTTGTCCATATCAAAGCCAATCGCCCCTACGATTCTGTCCCCCTGCCGAATTAGGTCTGTAATCACCGTCTTCTCCATGGTCTTCCCGCCCATCTTCTTAAAATGAGCAATCATGGGGAGAATGATGGGAACTCCCATCGATACAGGGCGTCCGATGAAGTGCTGTGAATAAGGGTCCTCTACGCCAAAATCACGCAACTCTTCCTGCCTCAGTTTGTAATCACTCGCAACCGTCATAAGGATTCTCTGATTGTCAATGTAGGGATAACCCCATCCGATGGATACACCGTCTTCCAGCATTTTCTTAAAAATCTCTTCAATCGTTCCATTGAAATAGCTGGCGAATTTCTTTACGTTAGCCCCATGATAGGGAAGATGGCTGGGAAGAATTTCCAACCCGAGACCTCCAGCATAGATTGAGCTTGACGCCCTTCCCAGCAAACTCTTATCAACCAAAAGAACATCCAACCCAGATCTCTTCGCCTCAATAGCTGCCCTTAAACCAGCCATGCCGCTTCCAATAACAAGAACATCCGCGATGAGGGTTTTTCTTGATTCCCTGAACCTCGCAAAATCTCCCATTAGAGTTTCCTCCTGTTATTTGAATCTTTTCCCTCGACTTGGAAACATCCTGGAAGCCCTGGTATCCCAAAGACCAGGTCGACCTTTCTTACAGTAAAGATTTCAACAATTACCTGAGCAGGTGTTTTACCGTTAAATCTCATCTTATAAGCTATTTGAGTAACCACTGATTAAACTTTTCCAAAACCTCCTTTTCGTGTTCTCCCCACCACTCCCTGCCTTTAGGATTGAAAATGACCATCTTGCTCATGTTCTCAGGGCTGGTGAAAAGCCTTTTTTTCAAATCTGCCCCCATAAAGTCCAGAGCTTTTTTATTGCAAGGAGCATACGGCATCAATTTTGAAAGAGCAGCCTGCCGTTCTGGTTGAATTGCAAAATTGATGAACTTCATCGCTGCCCCTATCTTTTTCGTGCCCTTTGGGACAGACCAAAAATCTACTCTCAGAATTGACTGATTAATTTCTGCGGCTATGGGAGTTCCTTCCTCTTCCATCGAAATGATCCGGTTTAGCCAGGCACTGCTTGCCGAAACTTCCCCTTTGGCCAACACTTCTCCCGGGACCTCTCCCCCCGACCACCATACCGTAACTTCAGACTTAATCTTATCCAGACTCTTGAAGGCCCGATCGACATCGAGAGGATAAAGTTTATCCTTAGAAACTCCATCCGCCATTAATGCGAATTCAAGAACCTCCTGGGCTCCTTTGTACATCCCTCGAGGCCCGGGAAACTTCTTAACGTCCCAGAATTCGGCCCATGTCTTGGGATGGTTCCCCAAGGGGAAAACCTTTTTATTATAGGCAATTCCTGAAAAAAAGTAGTAGAGCCCTACCCCATATGGATCCACGGTATCAGGATACATATCTTTAGCATTCACGATGGAAAAATCGATCTTCTCCAAGAGACCTTCCTCTTTTGCTCTCACGACCCAGCTATCCACGAGAACGACCACATCCCATTCTACACTCCCAGACTCGACCATGGATTTCAATTTTGGGAGGCGCGGAGGGGAAGTCCCAATCACTTTAATACCCGTCTCTTTCTCGAAGGGATCGAAAAGGACCTTCTGGAGAGACTCCTGGGATTTACCTCCAAAATTACAGACTACGATCTCTTTTGTCTGACTCCACGCTATGGTAGAAAGCAAAATAAGTGAAAAACATACCAGTACCCTCATCCAATACAAATGTTTCTTTGCCCCTTCTCGTCCCATTCCTTTCCTCCTTTCGTTTACCTTAACGTTGCCAACAAATCGCCGAGTCTGCTTGATGCAACTGGCGGGTTTATAGAACAACTCGAACATCTTGAGGACTCCACCCAAGGGATACGGATTCCCCCACCTGATATTTCTTCTCCCCCCATCGATTCTGCCTTTTGACGCGAACCATTTGCTCACCGATCTTAACGCTATATTTGGTCATCTCCCCAATATAGATGATCTCTTCAATCTTTCCCGTTAGTCCGTTCTCGGGTCCACTTTGCCGGACAAAATAGATCTTCTCAGGGCGAATGACCAGACGAAGATTCTGCCCCACTGCCGACTCCTCTGGAACCTGAACCTGGCAGTAGAAGTTATCACCCGTGCAAATAGCCATCTCTCCATCGATCCGTTGAATACGAGCTTCAAACAAGTTAGACTCCCCGATAAAGTTGGCAACAAAAGCGCTATTCGGTCTTTCGTAGAGTTCCTCAGGAGATCCGATTTGTTCAACACGGCCATGGTTATAAACCGCGATGCGATCGGAAATGGTCAAGGCTTCCTCCTGATCATGGGTGACATAGATGACGCAGACCTTAAGTGCCCTTTGAAGGTTCCTAATCTCAAGCTGCATATGTTCCCTCAATTGCTTATCCAGAGCCCCCAGGGGCTCATCCATAAGAAGCAACGGAGGATCAAAGACCAGGGCCCGGCCGAGAGCGATCCGTTGCTGTTGCCCTCCGCTGAGTTGAGAAGGATAACGGTCAGAATACTCAGGAAGTTTCAACAATCCCAAGATCCTTAAAACCTTCTCCTCGATCACTTTTGAGTCTATCTTTCTCATCTTAAGGGGGTAAGCAATATTCTCGTAGACCGTCATGTGGGGGAACAGAGCATAGTTTTGGAAAACCATTCCTATGTTTCTTTTATAGGATGGAACCTGAATCATCGGTTTCCCGTCAATGTAAACTTCCCCGGATGTTGCCGATTCAAAACCAGCAATAATCATAAGGGTGGTGGTTTTTCCGGATCCGCTGGGCCCTAGCAGGGTCAAGAATTCGCTCCTGCCTACTTCTAAAGAAACTCCGTCTACCGCCATCACTTGCCCGAAACGCTTTGTTACCTCTTTCAAAACGACATGCCTATCTTTCATCGAGGGAATTCTAACCCTCCTTTCTTTTGGAAGCCTTTTCTGAAATACTCCGAAGAGAGCAAGAGAACTGTTGAGAGAAGGATGAATATCGAAGAGATGGCCGTCAGCGTCGGATTCACCTCGAACCGAATCCCATCCCACATCATCTTTGGAAGGGTAATCGCTTTGACACCTGAAATGAAGATGGCGATGATTAACTCATCAAAGGAACTGATAAAGGCAAACAGGGCTGCCGAGATCAGCCCAGTTTGAATGAGAGGAAGGGTGATATGAAAAAAAGTTCGAATTCGATTCGCACCGAGGTTCATGGAAGCCCTTTCTAGAGTCTCATCAAAATTGATCAACGTGGATGCTACGATGATCACGTTGTAGGGGATGGCTGAAGCGGTGTGTGCTAAAACCAATCCCAACTCTGTCCCGACGAGGTGAAGTTTGCTGAAGAAGTAGTAAACAGAGACGGCTTTGATAATCACCGGAATGATGAGAGGGGAAAGAATAAACGCCGTAAGGCAACCCTTCCCCCGGAATTGACCCCTCACGAGGCCAAAAGCCGCCAACACTCCCACAAGGGTCGAGAGAAAGGCAACGCCTAATGCCACCCTGAAACTTCGAAGGGTGGCGTCTATCCATTGTGGATTCGTGAAGTAACTCAAATACCATTTCAGGGAAAACCCCTGTGGAGGAAATTCGATGATCCGCTTGGGACTAAAAGACATAGGAATAACGATGAGGATGGGCATGAGAAGAAAGAAAAACACCAAGGCACAAAAGCAACATAACAGGATCCATCGACTCGATATGATGAACTCTTTTGCAGGCACGATCTTTACTTCCTTCCGGGTACCAATTTTCCAAGCCCAACAAACCTGTTATAGAAAAAAAGAGCAATGAGGGTAGCCACCAGAAGAATCAATGAAATCGCCGCGCCAAATCCCCAGTCCATAATATATTCCACCTCTTGCTCGATGAGCATCGAAAGCATCATACTCTTTCGTCCTCCCAGGAGTGCCGGGGTAATAAAAAACCCTAGAGAGATGATGAACACTAAAAGAAATCCTGACCAGACTCCGGGAAGGCTCAAAGGGAAGAAGACGTTCCGGAATGTCTGGAAAGGAGATGCCCCCAGGGTATAGGAAGCTTTAATGAGATTTCGGTCGATCTTGACTATGACGCTGTACAAAGGAAGCACCATCATCGGAAGCAGAACATGAACCATTCCGATCACCACGCTCGTATTATTAAACATCATTGGGATGGGTCTGGAAATCAACCCAAGGCCCAAGAGTATCTGGTTGATAATTCCCTGACTCCCGAGGAGGGTGATCCAAGCGTAGGTCCGGATGAGGATACTTGTCCAGTAAGGAAGAAGAACAAAGATCAGAAGAATATTTCTCTTCCCGGGGCTCACCTCTCCGAGAAGATAAGCAATAGGATATCCCAGTACCAGGCAGATAATGGTTACCACAAAGCTGATCTTAAAGGTGTTTAGAAGCACCATCATATAGACTGGGGTTCGAAAAAACCGGACGTAGTTGGATAGTGTAAATTGTGGAGCAAAAAAGCTGAGGTAGAAAAACCGGAAGAGCGGGAAGATGACAAAAGCAAAGATAATTAAAACGGAAGGCCCGAGCAAGAACCCGTTTTTCCATTCGGAGCTTTTCACATTTACAAAAGAAAACTTCATTGCGTCCGCTATAGATCGAGCCCACAGTTATGGGAAAAGATTGACTCCGCCTCAGACTTAGATAGCCCCTGAGTTCATGACACGATCCTGGTCCTCTTCGAATCACAAGGGCACAGAGCACCTCGAGGCACCGGAGTGAAGAGGCAGTGATACCTAACTGAAAAAGGATAGGAATCGTAGAAAGACAGGATATTAAGTCCGTGCGGAAGAAACTGTGTAATGCTCATTTTCGCATATAGACATCCGACCACAAAGTAATACTCTAGATTATCAAATCTTGAGATCGATGTCAAGAAAAAAAATCTCTTATGTGTTAGCAAAGTAGAAATGTTGAATAAATCCAAATAATTGGTTGGTCGATCGATCAATAATATCTCAAAAACCATATAAGCATTTGATATAATTATTGTAATTCGTGGTTTTTGGGGGAATCTGAATTGATTTCACCGGTATTCTGAACATTTTCGGTGGGGGTAAGGATATCTTGCCATGTTCAAAACCTGAAAAAAGGCTCAGCCGATAGCGGATATGATTTGAATTTAGAAAGGACCATCCGCGCCTTCATCTTAGGATTCGCCATACTTCGCACCTTGGAGCTGCTCGATACCCTCAGAAAACGGCTCTTTCCCGAACCGATGTCCTGAGGACCTGGCGCGGTTTGCTTCGGTTTAGCAGGAAGCATTGCACAGAAGAAAATGACACGCCCCTCTGGCTTGTCGGCTCAGTGGGCGTGCCATTGGCTCTGGGGCTGAAGGTCTACCAGCCGACTGCTTCGCCGTCCTTCCTGTGGTCCGACCCGGCACGGTAGAATCCATTGACAGGCAGGTTAGTGCCCAGCAGGTCCTTGCCGCCACTCACAGGCCGACCGGAGTCCCCTTCTGGAACGGGGGCTGCGGGGTCGCGCGTGAAGAGGATCGCCTGATAGCCTCCCAACGGCGCTCCATTCGTCGAAGAGACATTGTGGCCCATGGCTTTCAACTCCGACCCGACCAGGTTGTACAGTTGGGACTCCAGGGCCAGCGTATTCGGGACCTCGTTATGGTAGAAGCGAGCCATGTCGGTGGAGGCCTGGAGGTTCGCACCGAGCGAGAGGATATTGACCAGCATCTGCGCGTGTCCCTGCACCTGCATGTCGCCGCCCATGAGGCCGAAGGTCATCATCGTTGCGGGATCACCCTTCGGGTCCTTCTTGAGAAGGAAGCCCGCTGAGATCGTGTTGTAGGGCCGCTTGTGCGGCTCGATCCGGTTGGGACTGTTCGGATCCATGGTGAACTGTCTCCCGCGGTTATGGAGGACGAAGCCGTAGCCGGGCACCCCGATCCCTGAACCAAAACCGGAGTAGTTGCTGTTGATCCAGGACACCATGTTCCCCCAGCGGTCGGCCGTGGTGAGATAGATCGTGTCGGTAGAACCGGCACTCCTCGGCTTTGGGGTGGACGCTCGGGTTGGATCAACCTTCTTGCAGAGCGATCGAGCGTATTCCTTCGTCAGCAGTTTGGGGAACAGCGCCTTCAGCTCCGCGCTCCAAAAGTTCGGATCGGAGTTGACCGCATACAGGTCCTCGTAGGCCACTTTCTTGGCTTCCACGAGCAGGTGCCAGTACTTCGGGTCGATCGGCCCAAGGTCGGCCAAGGTCTTGCCTTCCACCCAGGTCGGCACGCACTGCTCCAAGATGTTCAGCATCTCGAGGGTATTCCACGCCTGCGACGGCGCCATCGTCTCATAAATCTCGTAGCCCTGGTAGGTGCTCATGGCCGGCGTCACCCATTCGCCGGTATAGCTTGCGAGGTCCTCCATGGTCATATAGGTGTCGAGGGGTGCATAATCCTTTTTGAGGGATTCCACCTTGGCCACAATGGCCCTGGCGATCTCGCCCTTGTAAAACACGTCGAGGCCGTTTTGTTGAAGGAGACGGAAGGTACGTGCCAGGTCGGGGTTCTTGAAGATCTGCCCGGGCTTCGGCGGCTGGCCATTGATGTACCAAGCCGCGACGGCATCGGGGTCTCGTTCGGCGCAGCCAGCGCCCGGCTTGCAATTGACGGCGGCGGGCAGGTTCCAGCTGTTGCCAATCACTTCCGAGACCGGGAAGCCCTGCTCGGCATAATCGATAGCAGGCTGCAAGACCTCTTTGAAGGTCATGGTGCCGAATTTCCGGAGGACTTCATCCCATCCCCAAATTGATCCCGGGACGGTAACGCTCAGGATCCCGCTCGGCATCCCGGAACCGAATCCCCAGTTGTTAGGATCCCAGGTGTAGCCAACCTTGTTGTAATTTGCGATTGAGCCACCTGAGGGTGCCATGCCGCTGGCGTTCAGTTGGTAGATCTTCTTCTCTTTTGCGATATAGATTATCGCGAAGAGGTCACCCGCCAGTCCCACGTTCATAGGCTCAACGAGGTTCAGCACCGCCGCCGTCGCAACCGCCGCATCAATCGCGTTGCCTCCCGCCATCAACACCCGCAATCCGGCCTGGGCGGCCAAGGGTTGACTGGTGGCCACGATGCCGTGTTGTGCCATGATCTCCGAGCGACCTTGTCCCAACCACCCACTGGGCCGGTCTCCCCGAACCGCCTTGCACCACGTCGGTGCGGAGGTACCGGCTGGCACGTTACACGACAGTACCGGCGACTGCGCAAGTGCAGAGAAAGGCGGAAGTGTCCCCGTCGCCAGGAGTACGCAACCGAAGAGAAATAGCAAGGACTTCAGGTACCTCATCGCAAACCTCCTTTCGATCTGTGGAAAAAATGATAGGAATTTGCTTTCGAATAGGCTGAATATATGAAAACGGAGTTTGTATGTCAAGAGAAAAGAACACAGGTGAAAAGAACACAAGATATGGGGTGGGATCAGCATCCAGAGGAAATTGAAAATAGCTTGCCAAACGGAATACCTTGAAATTAAAAGGGAAAAATACTCTATTTGATCTTTAAACCGTAAGTTTTTGGACTTTGAAAAAGGCCCCAACGATAGCAGATATCCTCTATTTGCCCATTCGAATGATAAGGTGGAAATGGTTGCCGAGGAGCGTTTAGCACGGACACTTAGAAGTTCATCTTCACAGAGAAGAAGTTCTTCTTTTGTTGGCATAAACGACCATTACTATTCTTTGTTTTCAACTTAAACAATTTGTGCGTTTCGTATTATGATGAACGAGAAACTTGGACACCGAGAACTCAATGCGTTTGGGTTTGGGTTTGGGACTAAAATTTAATTCCCCCTTCTTTCTTTTTTTCTTGCTTCTCGCCCCCCCTTTTCCTGCTCCCCTATTCTCGTTTCTTCCCTTTCAGCTTCTTTTCTCTCTTCTCCTTTCGTTTCTTTCCTTTCCTTTGCTGTCAGCTCTTCTCTTTTATCTTGTTTCTTAGCTTCCCTTTTCTCTTCTCTTCCCATCTCTCTTCTTTCTTTTTTTCTTGCTTCTCGTCCCGCTTTTTCCAGCTCCCCTGTTCTCCATTCTTCCCTCTCAGCTTCTCTTCTCTCTTCTCCTCTCGCTTCTCTTCTCACGTTCTCTCCCAGTTCCACCAATTTCTCATTGTAGAACTTGGAAGCTACGTTTATTATGTCTTCGGCTCTTTCGCTCATAAATTTCTGATTTTCAATTCTTCTCCCCAGGGAGGCAGCCCGGTCGGTGAGTCCTTCCTTCTCTACCTTTTCTTTTTCTTGCTCCGTCGCGTGTATGGTCTTCGACGCGAGGTTTTGGATAACTTTGATGTATCTTTCCCTTTCCCCCGGGTTTTGAGCGGCCTCGAAAATGGCCTTATCCACTGCTGGTCTAAAGTCCCCGCTTTTTTCCGCCTCCTCGGTGAGGATATCGAGATCCTTTTTGGATATGGCCGCTAACGGATGTTCATACATGTAAGAACCGAGAAAATCATATAATTTTGCATCATCTCCGCACAACTCCTTCAACAAACTTTCCTCTTTCTCCTCTTTCTTCTCCTCTTTCTTTTTCCACATAATTCAGTCTCCCTCCTTTGTTGTTCTTACCTGCCGTGAAGAGGACCTTCACAAAGTGACCCTTCTCTGAACACACCGGTTCCTTTCCCTCTGTATTACTGATCTTTACGACTGAATGTAAGCGTCCCGGGGATAGTCGGGGTCACGATAAAGGTGATCGTCGTTCATGGGAGTTGAGAGAAATGATTCATGACGTATCCGGCAGGCGGAGCGTGGGCTTGTGGGACGAATGCTGCTGCAAGTCGCCCAGCCGATCATTCCGAGGCAGTTTGCACAAGTCAACATTTGGCCGGCTTGGATTTTTTCCTGCCACGTGCATCCCCCAGCCTTTCGAGTGAGAGTATCCGCTGGTAACATCAAACGAGACAACCCGGATAACAAGCCCCGGTTGTCTCGTTTATGAGCCTCACAACTTAACAGGTCATCCGGCTTCGATTGCTTTGGTCTTAGTTTCCGCGCCACCTGCTTTGATGGCGACCTTCACAGCATCTTCCATCGGATCTTTGAAGGGCACCTCGATTCGGAGCAGGCCGTTCTCGTAGGTTGCTTCCGCTTTGTCCGGTTTCACCTGCCAACCTAAAGCCAGTGCTGAAACATACTCGATGTCCCTTGCTGGCGCTGTCAGGTGGACGCTGTCTTCTAGGATCTTCACATCGATGGTATCCCTTGGCGCTCCTGGGATGGCGAACTCCACTACTAACTTGCGGTTCTCTCCGTCAGCATATGCTACTGTACTGGGGGCAACCCTAATTCGATATTCCGGCATCTTGACACACTCCTTTTAGAACATATTTTGTAACTATTCAGCTCCAATCTATTAATTTAATAGTATCTTACCCCCTCCCCTAAAAAAGTTAAGGGATTTATTGATTTTTCACACAGAGATTTTTACATGATAGATCATAAATCATCTTTAACAGCCATCTCAATTAGCTCATTTTTTGATAAGAACTTCAAGCCCCTTGGCGCATGCTTGGGCTACAGAATAGCCAGCCTTTTCTTGTCCGGGCATTTTATCCCAGCCCCCTTTTTCAATGAATTCAGATCTCTTCCAGGAATCTAAGTCCCCTAATTCTTTAAGTTTCTCTTCATGGTTCGGTTGCTTCATAAACTGAGCGACGCATATCGCTGCCTGACTCGCCAAGACCGCCTCGTCGGTCATCTTTGTCGTAGTGCCCTTGGTTGACCAACCACCCCACCCAAAGCCTACGATCATTGCGATGACTGCCCCACCAATAAAGCCCCAAACTCCAAACTTAACCTTCCCTGCAGTTTCTGGTTTCATTGATCCCCCCCTAAATGATGGTGACATCCTTATTTAATTAAACAATTACATATTGCCATCCGACAATTGGAAACCCGAGAGAATAATAACGTATATGAAAGCCTCCAAGGAATTGGAATTGTATTCCCCTCTTTGGAGGCTTTCATATCGGAAGTTTAAGGCACCCTTTCATAAGAGATTGGTCTGACCTGATGTCGTGAATCTTCATGTCGCTTTCTATCTCCATTTAAATCTCCACACTTGTTGGTCACATGCCTAATGATGAAATCCTATCTTCCTGCCTTCGGGATTGCCGGTATTGAGCCGATCAGGGAAATGATCTTCTATGACAGCTCCACGCGCTTCTCGGAAAGGACCTTCCATCGTAGGATGACCCGGATCACAGGATCATGAGAATATGAAATGCAAATGGCTTGCCAACAAATGGGAAGAAATCAAAGAACTGGGATCAACCATTAATAACAGGGGATTAGATGTATAGGAGAGGACAGCAGAAGAATATGAAATGAATCATTTGACCTCAGTATTTGGTGGAACCTCAATATATTGAGGGAACCTTTGGAGGGGGGTGGAGAGTCGAATCTGAAAACCTGGTCTCCGGCCGGACGATCCCGAGCTTATGCATCCTCGCTCTCAAGGTGCTCGGGTGGAGACCCAGAATAGCTACAGTGCCCCCCCTGCCTTAGATGCGCCAGTTGGTTTTCGCCAGGACTTTGAGGATATGATCTCGTTTGACTTCTCCGGGTCATTAAAATCTTGCATCGCGCCACGGTTTAGAAATCACGCCTGCAGAAACAAACAAGGTAGCGATACAGAATCTAATACCCTAAAGCGCGGATCTTGCCACTATATGCCCCCTCCAGAAGGCTTCGATATGAAGGACAAATCAAACCTCTGGATTTTCTTTCGCTTAGTACTACTTGAAATCTTGTATGGAGGCGAGACTTCCAAAAATCAGGACCTCAGGAAGCAATCCTTGCGATCCAGGGACTGCCTCTCGCTCGGACCTTTAGCTTTGGACTCCAAAGAGCTTTGCACACTCCTGTGAAAGATAAGCTGCTTCGAATGGAGCTGCTGTCAATTCCCGAATTGCAGGCGATGTATCGCCTCCACCTTCCGGTCGTCGGTGCTGTGGAGATACGTCTCCGTTGTGCGAATGTGAGAGTGGTCCATCAGGGACTTCACGGTCTTGAGGTCGTTCCCATTATCCAGGAGGGTCGTGGCGAAGGTATGCCGCATGACGTGGGGGTGAACCCTCTCCTGGATCAGTGCCTTTCTTGCCACGGTTTGGTGAGTCCCCTTTCCTTGTAAGGAAGAATCTCCACGGTGGCGAATGGAATTGAAGAAGTGCAGGTGTCATAGTTCATGGTGTGCCGAGTGCTGGCGTATCTTGAAAAGGCCGCTTGTGCAGCGTATGCGACGAATGAACTGGCGCCGTGTTCGTGAGGTGATGTTGACGGTTGATCGTTCGTTGTACCGGGATGGCGAGGAGGCTTATTTCGATATTGGCGAGAAAAGAGGCGTTGGAAACCTATTAAAGAATCTCCAAAGAACCGAGGGCGTTAAGATCGTTGACTGGGTGTCTGTTCTCGAATGGCATGAGGACGGCTTCCCTCACTGGCACATTCTCATTGAGACGGAGGAAGAGGGCAGGGGCGGGATGATTGGGTATGAGAAGATCAAGGCTCATTGGTCATTCGGGAAGTGGGAAACGGAAACGTATGTGAAGAGTGCCAGCCATTGGAATAACCTGGTGGGGTATTTCGATAAGCACGGTTACTTCGAGAAAGGAAAGGAGTATCAAGGCCGCTTACCGGATTGGGCGTTAAAGAGCAGAAAATCAATCAGAAGATGGCATGGCATGAAAAGGGGGGATAGAGTTGGGGAACAAAGCGTCAGGATGCGTTCTGAGGTCGAAAAGGAAGAGGGTAAATGGTTGGGATAAGGGGGGAAAGAAAGAGAGGCGTCCATATGAGGTTATTCTCTGCCAGTGTGGATCTTCAAGCGTGCTCAATATCAAGGGGCCAGGGTGGAACGGGGTTGTGAAAGTCCCGGTGCCGTATGACCAGTTGAGAGACTTCCATCCCTGGGTATATGAACAGGGAAAGGGATTGGTGATCAGGTTGAGTTATGAGGAGTTGGCTGATTTTGTCACAGTGGTGGAGTGGTTGAGGCATAAGGGCGTGGGCAGACCCCAGGAAGCCACATACCCTCGTTCGACAGGAGTTTCTGAAAAAGGTTAAAGGATTGTTGACTTCAGCTAACTCATCCTCTAATCTACACAGGGAACGTGGGTAAAGATTACCAGGTCAAAGAATGGTAACGTCCGAGGCGAGTTGCAGCTACGAGCGGTCTACTGAACTGAATTGAAACGGTTTTTGTGTCGACTATTTTGGTTTGAATGATAGGATTATTTTCTTAATATGCAGTCAACGTCTCCGTAAAAGCCTCTGGAAAGCCCTTGCAGGGGATGTTCTATGTCAACGCTTTTCCCCATTTTGCTCGCCCATTGTCCCGATTCAAGCTGCCTAGAGGCGTGAGTAGGTTTGCGAGACTTGGCATAAATTGCCACCTTTTGAAAGGGTCTCTCTAAATCTTCGCTGTCACACTGGCTAAAACCTAACTTCTCGAAGACGGCTCGATATGCAGTGATGGAATATTCCCGTAGAACGTCTGGAGGCCAGTAGTAAATGCCCATAGGATCTGGCTCCCACCATCTGCCCGAATCGCCGGCAGCCCAGGCGATACAATTATATATAGGGTCATAAGGACTAACGACCTTGTAACCTTTCGATTCCAGGTCTGGGAAATGAAGTTCTATATCCTCTCTAACATTCATACCCTTGAGATTCACCCCATTCAAGCCATGCCCTAGCCATATCCATTAATTTGCCTCTCGAATTTTCATTAACTGGATCCTCGCCGGTAATTGCTTTCAGAGCCCAGAACCAATGGTCAGCTTCAATTGCCAGTTGATGAAGGATCAATGGAATTATGGCGGGTCCCATTCCTATAATTTGTTGGTAAGCAGGGTGAGTTACTATTTCAATCACGGTCGATGTAAACTGCGTTTCTGTTTTCCATCGTTCGGTGAGGGAACGGAACCTACGTTTAAGATTGTCATCAACTTCAGACTCTTTTTTTTGTACGGGTAATAGACAAACTTGGCTCTTTGGGGCTTCCGCAGGACCCAAGAGAGGAGGGGTACTTTCCGGAATGCAAGCGTCAAGCTTCATCTTCACTTCGGCAAGTAACCTCTGGATTTCTTGTGCTTGGGTCGCGCTGGCTGGGAAATAAAACCCGGATGGGGTGTTAATAACAACGTAATAGGTGGACCGGGAAACGCCAAGTAATTCGTGGATTTCATTCGGAGGGAGTTTATGTTCCATTTGGAATAACCTCCGATAAATTAAGATATGATTGAGCAATGTCCATTTCCTTTTCTAAGGCTTGAAGGTTACTAATAAGTCGCCTGATAGATATTTTGTCGGCCTGGAATAGAACTTCCTCTTTGCGGTTTGATAACTTGAGGGATATAGTCCCGAGAGGAATAGTTCCAAGGCATTTCGGGGAGAACGAAGGTAGATCATCCCCGTGTATAAAGTGCTTATCGAAGACAACTCTAAAGTCCACCGTAATTGAAACAGATTCAAGATTTGGTAAATTAGCCCTGGCATAAGACTTTCGAAGCAGCAACATCCCGCCTTGTTTTCCGGATAAAGCCTTGATTTCATCAAGAAACTCTACTAAGGATTGCTTTTTTTGTTCAGTAAGCTTTAATAAATCTTGTATATCTGTAACAATGTCAATTGGGTTGTCTTCTTTGGCATTCCCAATACTTGAGAATTCCCTTAAGAAGAATTGGGATACGGATAGCGCACTCGCCGCATGTGACCGCGGAAGACCCAAAACTTCTGAAGCATCATCAAGCACTTTAGAAGATTCTTGCTCAGAGGGTGCAGATATTATGCTTAAGGTAAACTTAGGAATCTGCTTAAATGCATGGATTTCCAAGTCCAAAAATCTTTTCATGTCTTTCACAAAGTCATCACTGGCGATAAGATCGTACCGTGAAAACAGTTTCGATTTCATAAGCACACCCCCTCTATGGCTGCTTGCTATTAATATACCATATTATGGAGAAAATTACCCCTGTAATCAATCTCAAGGGTTGTCTATATCAAATTTAGTGTCGGTTGTCAATACCCTGACCCCTTGTGATCCCTTTAACGTGACTTGTTCACTTCCCTACAAGTTTACCGATCTTCCTACGGGGTCCTGGTGATCACTGATTGGGTTTTAGATTGTTTACAGAGATGTGTCGACTGAAAGGCGCACGAAGTAGTCCAGATCCTTCGAAGGATGGCAGTCAAGTTTTTTTGAGAACTTTTCACGGGAACCGCCGGAACGAGCCGGGAGACCCGTGAAGAGGGAGACCGAGCGGGTCGGGATATTCGGCGCTGGATTGGGCACGGCTACGGTTGAAGCCGAGGGCGATTGTCACGCGGTCTTTTGCCTAACAGAGGGTGACGAGATTGACAGACCACCGAGGCGAAATCGGGGGGGTTCCCTTAGCGGAGCAACGGCAAAAGCGGAAACCGTGGTAGAGTGGATCCTTGGGATAGGGCTCTCGCAAAGCTGGCCAATGAAGAAAGGAAGGCTGACAGGGAAAGCAAATCAAAAATGACTAAGCAGCGGGACGCGGAACTGAGATGAGGCGGGATAAGGTTCGCACCAATATCGCGATCAAGGCAACGAGCCTTGAGAGCAGGGGGCGGGTCTTAAGACTGAAATGGTGGCGGTGCAGGGATTTGAACCCCGGACACTGCGGATATGAGCCGCATGCTCTGACCGACTGAGCTACACCGCCAACCTCATAAATTTTACTCAAACCTGAGCAATTGTCAATACTGAAAAATCAGCTGTCACCTTGACAGGCCACTAGCCGGTGATATAAATAGAATATGTAGAAAATAGCAACTCCCGGGTAAGGGTTAGGGTAAGGATGCCAGTTTGGTCAATGGGTTAGGTTGCTGGTCCTAAGGAAAATAGCCCTTACCCCAAGACCTAACCTAAACCGGCTTCCTAACCCTAACCGTAACCTGCAATTATTTTCATGGTTCAAGGGTGCCGTCCGGGCATGGGGCATTATGTCGAAAATATAAAGTATCCGGTTAATGTGCGGGTAAGGGTGCCGGTTTTGTGAAGAGGACTTTGGCGCAGGCAGGGGTAATTGGTTTGTAATCCGGGTACGGTCCTGAAGACGACGCAGAGATCCCTTCAGGTTGAGAAAGAGATGGAAATTCCGAGGAGGCAGGTCTCCCGATGAAAATTCTCCTGCATGTCTGCTGTGCGAACTGCGCCATCTATCCGTTTCAACACCTGACGGGCAAGGGAGAAAAGGTCGTAGGGTTCTTCTTCAACCCGAACATCCATCCCTATCAGGAATACGAGAAAAGACTGAACACGGTGAGGGAATACTCCGGAAAAGCAGGACTGGAGGTCATCTATCGGGACGAATATCGCCTTGAGGAATTCCTGAAAAACGTGGCAGAACGGCCGGAGGAGAGATGCAGCTATTGTTACTCCCATCGCCTGGAGGCTGCGGCCAGGGAGGCGAAGGCCGAACACTTTGACGCCTTCAGCACTACCCTTCTTTACAGCATCTATCAGAAGCACGATCTCATCAGGGAGACCGGAGAGCGCTTGGCGGAGAAGATGGGCGTCCCCTTTTTTTATGAGGATTTCAGGCCGGGATGGAAGAGAGGGGTTGAGGTCTCGAAGGCCCTGGGATTATATCGCCAGCAGTACTGCGGCTGCATCTACAGCGAGAAAGAAAGGTTTCTCAAAGGGGAAAATTCCAAATCACAATTTCCAAATCACAAATAAATCCCAAATTCCAATTCCTAATGATCGAAACAAATTTAACTCATTTGAATTTTGGTCATTGGAGCTTATTTGGAATCTGGTGCTTGTCATTTGGTGCTTGCCCTTGGTTAGGTGGCTACTTCCTTGATGACCTCCAGCAGCATCTTTACACCAAATTTCAGGTTCTCCAGATTGAGCCGCTCATTGTTTCCATGGATTCTCATTAACTCTTTTTCGGATATCCTTGAAAAGCAAAAATCATAAGTGATAATCCCTTTCTCCCTCAGGTGACGGCTGTCCGTGCCTCCCGCAAGAAGGTGAGGAACGACAGGGCAGCCCGGGTCATTCTTACGGGCGAACCCCTCGATGGCCCGGAAAAGATCCGTGTTTAGGGAGGATGGTGGAAGGGACACGCTCTCCGAAATCACTTCCACTTCGATTTCGTCTCCCAGTCTCTTCTTCAGCCCTTCCAGGAAATCTGTCTTTGGAAAACCCGGGATCAAGCGGCAGTCGAGGGTGGCACTCGATTCCGAAGGGATCACATTGGCTTTCGTCCCGCCCTGAAGGATGGTGAGGGCAACGGTATCTCTGACCATGGCGTTATAGATCGGATTGGATGTAAACCAGATTGAAAAAGATGAGTCCCTAAGCCCTTTCTCGATGTCTTCAAAAGAGCCTCTCTCATCAGGGGGAAGCGCTGGAGCCATCTTCCGGAAATACTCCTTCACCTGAGGAAGAATTTTGAAAGGGGTCTCCCATCTGGTTATCCTGTCGAGGGCCTGGACCATCTTTACATTCGGATTATCCGGGTGAGGCATCGACCCATGACCTGAGGTTCCTTTTGCCTTTAGTTTAAGCTGACAGATGACCTTTTGCCCGTTCGAGATCTCGTAGCGGTTCGCAGCGCCGGTCTCATCGAGAATGACGTATCCCCCCTCGTTGAAGGCATATTCTATCTCCCTGATCAGGGGAAGGTTTTCCACAGCCCACCGCACACCCCACTTCCCTCCGATCTCTTCGTCGGCAGTGGCAAAAAAGAGGATATCCCTCTTTAAGGGTATTTTCTCCCGCTTCAGGCAGAGGAGGACCATCATCTCCACGATTCCCATCGATTTATCGTCGAGGGTGCCCCGGCCATAGAGATAGCCGTCTTTGATGACGCCTGCGAAAGGATCGACCTCCCACTTTTCCTTTTCAACCGGGACGACATCCATGTGGCTGCAAAGAAGTATAGGCCTCTTTGTGCCATCCCCTTTGAGGACCGCGAGGGCATTACCCCGTCCGGGTGAGGGCTCGAAGATGTCACAGGGAATCGATTCACGGTCAAAGATGGCCTTGAAGAATTTCGCTCCTTCGATCTCGTTTCCCGGAGGATTGACCGTTTCGATCCGGATGTATTCCTGGAGATATTCAGTAGCCTCTCTTAAAAGCGCGTTCCAGTCCATAAGACCTCCTTATGCCCAGCACCAGAGTAACGGAATAATGGAATGATGGAATATTGCGGAAAGATAAGGCCGAAATAATGGAAGAATTGGAAAATCCAAAACAAAAGGATCTTTCTTAGCCCATCATTCCAGTGTTCCATCATTCCACTATTCCATGGGGGTTGCACCCATTGTTCCATTATTCCAATATTCTATCTATTCTTCACCAAATACTGGTACGATTTTAAACTGATTCACGTCCACCAGGCCTTTATCGGTGATTTTTAGTTCCGGGATGACCGGAAGGGCGATGAATGAAAGAGCCATAAAGGGATCTGGGAGCCTGGAGCCAAGGGCCTTTGCCGAATCGAGAAGACGTGTGAACCGGTGGTGAATGTCCCGGACCGACACTTCGGCCATGAGACCGGCAATAGGCAGGGCAACGGAAGACAGTACCTTGCCGCCTGAAACTGCGACCAGACCCCCTCCCATCCCCTCTAACGCCCTGACAACCCCGAGGATCTCTTCGTCGCTGGTTCCGACGGCAACAATATTGTGTGAATCATGTGCCACCGAAGAGCCGATTGCGCCTTGCTTCAATCCAAACCCATGGGCAAAACCGATCCCGATGTTTCCCGTTCCCCTGTGCCGTTCAACAACGACGATCTTCAGGATGTCTTCCTTCACATCAGGGAAGGCAATGCCATCTCTTAATATGATTTTCTTTACCGACTTCCTGGTGATGATCTGTCCCGGAACGAGCTCGATCACTTTAGCCCATGGCGTATTGCTTCTTAGGGCGAGATCCTCTCCGGAGAAGGGTTTGACACGGACCGTGTTCTTCCTGCTGAGAACCCTCTCCGCCCTCCGGCCTGCCGATGAAGATCTCCTGAAGGAACCACGGGTCCACTTTCCATCTTCCGCAATGAGTGCTCCGTCCTTAAACACCCTGGTGATGTTAAATCGGGAAAGATGATCGAACGTCACCATGTCCGCTCTGTAGCCGGGGGCAATGGCACCGAGATCGTCGAGCCGAAAATATTCTGCCGTGTTGAGAGTGGCCATCTGAATCGCCAGGACAGGATCCAGACCCAGCTCGACTGCCCGCTTGACCATCGAATTAATATGCCCTTCCTCGAGGAGTTCCCTGGGGTGGCGGTCATCCGTGACGAAGAAGAACCTCCTCGAATTCTCGGGAGTGACGAGGGGGAGAAGATCCTTCAGGTTCCTTGCGGTCGTACCTTCCCGGACCATGATCCACATGCCTCCCTTTAGCTTCTCCTTGGCTTCCCTGAGGGTCGTGCATTCATGATCGGATCGGATTCCGGCAACGAGGTACGCGGAAAGCCCCTTCCCCGTGAGGAGAGGGGCATGGCCATCGATGCGCCTTCCCGGGGCGATTTCAATTTTCTTGAGGACCTCAGGGTCCCGTGAAATCACCCCCGGAAAGTTCATCATCTCCGCCAATCCGATGGCCCAGGGCTCTTTCAGAAGGGGTTTCAAATCATCTGCCTTGAGAACGGCCCCTGAAGTTTCGAGATGGGTCGCTGGAACACAAGAGGGAATCATCACGAAGACATTCAGGGGAGCCTCGGCTGCAGACTCCGCCATATAGCGAATTCCGTCCTCGCCGAGGACATTTGCAATCTCGTGGGGGTCGATGACGACGGTCGTCGTCCCCCTCGGCAAAATGGAGCGGGCGAACTCGGGAATGGTCACCATGCTCGATTCGATGTGGACATGTCCATCAATCAACCCGGGACAGAGGAAGTCTCCCTTCACATCGATCACTTTTCTGGCGGGGTAATCCCCGAAGCCAACGATGATCCCTCCGTAAACAGCCACGTCCTTCCTGTCAATCTGACCTGAAAACACGTCGACAACCTGGCCGTTCCTGATAAGTAGATCGGCTTTCCCATCACCGGACGCGACGCGAATCTTATCTGCGAGCGTAACCATTTCTTTTCATCCCTCCTTAAGAGATTCATATCAGATAACTTCTCCTGGATCAAGAAAAATCAGTTGGAAATTAAGGTTCAGAGGTTCACAGGTTCAGGGGTTCAGGGGGTGACCCTGAACGGTGAACGCTGAACGGTGAACCCTGAACTCCTTTAGATCGTTGACAGAGGCCTTATTGTGGGGTATTTTTATCGCAACAGACAGGATCAAGGAGGTCTCTGCTTAGATATGTCACTTCATTCGATTGGGCAGGGTGAGAATTTCTACGTCATCTCGGTGATCGGAATGGATCAAGTCGGGATAGTTTCAAAAGTGACCCAATTTCTCTTCACGAAAGGCTATAATATCCTCGACGTTGAACAGTCCGTCATCCATTCTCAATTCACAATGGTCCTCCTCGTCCAGCCCATCCAGCCTCATGTTCAACCGGCCGGGCTCAGGACCGGTCTGAGCGGTCTGGCCGGGAAACTGAAAATGAGTATCACCATGATTCCCCTGCAAGAATACAAGGGGCTCAGGCTGGCCGAAGACAAGAAGCCTTATCTCCTCACGATTCTTGGGCCGGATAGACCCGGAATTGTGGCAGCCTTATCCTCGGCCCTGGCCGAACATCGCTGCAACATCGAGCGAATCAAGATGATTGCTCGAGGGGAACTCCTCGCCATGGAGATGTGGATCGATCTCCGGGATGCCAATTTTTCCGTTTTGAAGGTCGACCTTTCAGAGGTGGCCAAGCGCATCGGGATGGATATTGTGGTCCAGCCCGAGTCCTCCTTCAAGAAGCGGAAGAAGGTGGTCGTGTTTGACATGGATTCAACCATTGTGGATGGAGAGATGATCGATGAGATGGCGAGACTCGCAGGAGTGGGAGAAAAGGTTAGCTTCTTAACAGAGAAAGGGATGAGGGGTGAGATCGATTTTGAAGAATCTCTCCGTACCAGGGTGTCTTATTTGAGAAAGTTGAAGGTGAAGGACCTGGAGGCCTTTGCGAAGACGATCAAACTCACGCAGGGCGGAGAAGAACTGATCGGCGCCCTGAAGGAGATGGGATTTAAGATTGCCCTTATCAGCGGCGGGTTCAGCTACTTTACGGATATCTTGAAAGAGAGACTCGGATTCGATTACGCCTTCGGGAATGAGCTGGAAATCGAGAACGGAAGGCTGACTGGAAAGGTGAAAGGAAAGGTGATCGATGCACAGAGAAAGGCCGAGATCATGGACGAACTCTGCTGTCGGGAAGGGATTACACGGGACGAGGTGGTGGCCATCGGAGATGGATCGAATGATCGAATCATGGTAGCCAATGCAGGACTCGGGATTGCATTCAACGCCAAGGAGATTTTGAAGAAGGTGGCAGACGGCGCCATCACTAAAGAACATATGAAAGGGGTTCTCTACTGCCTGGGGATTTCGGATATGGACCTGAAGGGAATGGGAAAAAGGATTGGGGAGATAGGGAGATAGGGAGAAAAAGAAGCAAAAGGCATCTCTTCAGTTCACCCGGGAGGGGCAATGGAAGACTCGAAATGGCTTCGAGCTATCAAGGCGATCATTTTCGATTTTGATGGAACGCTGGCGGTCCTGAACATCGATTTCAGCGACATGCGGGAACAGGTGTTTCGTTTAATGCCGCAATATGGCATCAGAGAAGAGTGGGTCACAGAGCGATATCTTCTTGAGGGGATCGATGAGGTTTGTGCCATTCTGGAAAAAAAGAACCCTTCTCTGGCGGTCCAGTTTCATGAAAGGGCCCATCAGATCCTTCACGGGGTTGAAATGGAGGCAGCAGAGAAAGGAAGGCTTTTCCCCGGGACTGAAGAGACATTGGCCTGGCTGCGAGCAAGTGGGTTAAGGGTGGGGATCGTGACGCGAAACTGCGAAGACGCCGTGCGAAAGGTATTCCCCAGAATCGGTGATTTTTGTGACGTTTTCATTTCGCGGAATTCTGTCACGAAAGTAAAACCTCACCCCGATCATCTGACCGCAGTCATGAAGGCCCTTAAGGTTTCGGGTGAAGAAGCAGTAATGATCGGAGATCACACCATAGACATCCTATCCGGAAAAAGGGTTGGAATGAAGACCGTGGGTGTGCTCACAGGGAGGACAACCCGGGAAGAGTTTGAGAAGGCCGGAGCAGACTGCGTATTAAAAGAGGTCCAGGAGATGCAACGGCTGTTCGGCCTGGAAGATTGGAACAAGAAGGCCGGAATAATGGAATGATGGAATATTGGAAAGATGGAGTAATGGAGTAACGGAAAATAGCACTTAGAAGATCTGTTTTGGTTTCGAATTTGTGCTTTTGATTAGATTTAGACCCCAGTATTCCAACATTCCAACATTCCATGATTATGATGGAGTAATGGAGTAATGGAGTAACGGAGTAATGGAAAATAGTACTTAGAAGATCTGTTTTGGTTTCGAATTTTGTTTTTGATTCGATTTAGATCCAATATTCCAATATTCCAGTATTCCAATATTCCATGATTCTTTGTTTTTTCCAATGTTCCAGTATTCCAGAATTCTGGGGTCTAATTGGGGGCGAGCGTAACGATCTGCTCTTTTGAATCGATTGTCACGTTGAAGTTGCTTAGAAAGTCACGACCCAATAGACCATCCGCTCCCTTCAAAGCTGCATCGTAGGCGATGATGAGAAGGGGGCCCACCCTGGCGTCACCCACCTCCACGGAGTCCACCCATACTGCATCCCCATAGTTCATTCCGGTTACTCCCTTTATAAGGGCGCGGGGTGCATTCTCAACAGAAATGCCGAGCCTCGAGAGGGCCGATGGCGCCACAAGCGTGCGATCAGCGCCGGTGTCAAGAATCAGGGTGATGGGTCCAGCGCCATTGATCTTTGCACTGACCAGAACAGGGGACCCTGTAGTAAATGGAATCCGGGTAGACCCCTTGGACGATGGAGCGGGTTGTACTTCCGGAGGTGCAGGAGGACCCTTGGAATAGGGAAGGGGAGACACATCAGAGCGGTAACGCTCAGGGATGCTCTCATAGTTCGTGGTGAAGTGCTGGTTTCCCTGGTCGTCAACCCAATAGTAGATCTCCGCGAAGGCCAGCCCGGGAATAAGTACGAAAATTGCGATGAACGCCGACATCCAGCTACGCATAACCTTATTCTAAACCCATCGGGCTGTCAAAATCAACCGGGAGAGGATCTGCCCATAATCCGTCACTCTGCGGTCCAGATAATCGTTTTCTTCTCTCCATCTGGAGGATTAACCTGGATTTCAAAGGTCATCGAAACGATCTTTTCTCTGGGGAGTGGGAAGCCGATGATCAGCACACGGCCCGTTCCTGGAGGAAGGGGGACATTTAACGCGGCTTCCACTGGACTCGGGTCAAAATCCTTCAAAGATTCTTCCTCTGAGGATTTAATCTCCTTGGGGACAACGACCGCCCGGATCGAATTGGGTGGAGCGGCAAACTTTCTGCTCCGGTTGAGAACCTGAATGTGGAGCTCCAGCATACTCAGGGATTCAGGCTTCGATTCGATCAACCGGGGCCGAAAAGTGACTTCCCCGAGTTCGATCTGAGGGCCGCTCTCCTCTTTCGAGACGGGTTGGGATAGGCCTTCTCCCGTACCCCAAGAGAACAAGGAAACGATTAGGAAGAGTGAGAAGAAAATTCCGTAGAGTTTGATCGCCGCTGGTCTCATAGCCTCATCCTTATCCCTTTCTCTCCCCCCACCGTGGTTTTACCCGACAAGACAGGTTCTCTTTCTCGTAGGGCAACCCTTCAGGGTTGCGTTAGGCAAAGCTAAGGCCCTACTCTACATGTAGAAATATTTCCTGCTTTTTTACTAATTTACCACATTTACGACTGGATGAGAAGACCCAAATCTCGATGCAGAAAACGAAGCACATTTCCCGGACTGTCATTGCCCCGCTAAGGGACTCCGTACAAATAATTTGAACAAGTCCATATGGCAACGGTCGTTCGTGGTGAGCTTGTCGAACCATGAACGGCACCCTTCGACAGGCTCAGGGTGAGCGGATTGGTTGTTCACGCTATTCATGCGCGGCCCCTGAGAGGGGGAAAAGGTTTCACTCGCAATGACAATTTCCTATATCGGAATTTGAGGAAGACTTTTGAATATGGATTGCGAAGAGGACCCTAATTTTAGTCCTGGCTCTCCATTGTGTGGCTCCTGTTGCTGTCTTATAATAAGTCTTGGAATTCTATCGGGAAAGGATCTATGAAGCCCATCGTTGCCATCGTCGGCAGGCCCAACGTCGGAAAGTCGACTCTATTCAATCGAATCTCGGGCGGAAGGAGAGCGATCGTCTGGGATGAACCGGGGGTCACCCGGGATCGAAATTATGCCGACGTGAAATGGGAGGATCGTACTTTCACCCTCATCGACACGGGCGGGTTCGAGCCGGTTTCAAAAGACCGGATCTTTATCCAGATGCGGGAGCAGTGCGAACTGGCTGTGAATGAGGCTGAAGCCATCCTCTTTGTAATGGATGGAAGGGAGGGTTTAACCCCATCGGATAAGGAGATCGCGGATATCCTGAGGCGGCAGGGGAAGCCCGTCTTTTTCGCCGTCAACAAGATCGACGGGCCGAAGCATGAAGAGAAGGTCATTGATTTTTATGGTCTGGGAGCGACCTCCATCCACTCGATTTCAGCAGAGCACGGGTACGGGGTCTCCGACCTGATGGATGAAATAATAAACGCGATCCCGCCGTCTAAAGATATAGAGGAGGAGGTGGAGGCAACCCGTGTGGCGGTGGTGGGAAGACCGAACGTAGGCAAATCTTCGCTGGTCAACCGGCTCCTGGGATATAAGAGGGTCATTGTTGATGAAGCTCCGGGGACGACGCGGGATCCGATTGATACGGCGTTTCAAAAGGACGGGAGAAGATACCTCCTCGTTGACACGGCAGGAATTCGAAGGAAAAGCCGGATCAGCCTCCAACTGGAGAAGTACAGTATCGTGCAGGTCCTTCGAACCATTGATCGATGCGATGTTGCTCTTCTTCTTCTCGACCCCGGCGAGGGAGTGACCGATCAGGATGCGCGGATCAGTGGGTTCATTTACGAGAAGGGGAAGGGCTGCATCCTTGTGGTGAACAAATGGGATCTGGTCAAAAAGGATTCGAACACCATGGCGGAGTTCAAGAAAGATCTGCACGACGATCTAAAATACCTTTCTTTCGCGCCTGTCATTTTCATTTCGGCCCTGACAGGGCAGAGGGTCTCAAAAGTTCTGGACCTGGTGGATCGGGTGGCGGAAGAGGGAAGGAAGAGGATTCCGACTTCTCAGATCAATCGACACCTGGAACGGTGGGTGGAGAATTCGCCTCCCCCTCTCCACAAGAATCGGCCGGTGAAGCTCAATTACATGACCCAGGTTTCGGTGGCTCCTCCGACCTTTTTGATCTATACCAACTTTCCAGATGGGATCCACTTCTCCTATGAGAGGTATTTGACCAACCAGATTCGGGAGGCGTTCGGATTTGAAGGGGTTCCGATTCGTCTCCAGTTCAGAAAGAAAGGAAAAAGAATTGGGGAGATGAGGAATTAGGGAATCTGGGAGAGCGGAAGAAGCGGGGAGACAATTCCCCGATCATCGAGTTTTTGGGTTGGCAACGAGCAAAAAATTGAGAAAAGCAAGAAGGGGTTGTTGAAATGGGGAAACGATGGAAGAAACGCCTGGTGATCATAGGAGTAATCCTCGTCCTGGCCGCCGGAGGAGGATTCTTCGCCTTCCGGATGATCGATGCGAACGGAGGCGACCAGAAGTTCAGGAAGGTGAAGATCGAACGGGGAGAGATCGCCTCTGCCGTGACGGCGACTGGAACAATTAATCCGGTTGTAAACGTTCTGGTAGGAAGTCAGGTTTCAGGGACGATCAAGGCGCTTTATGCCGATTTCAATTCACAGGTTAAGGAAAACCAGGTCATCGCCCAGATTGACCCGGCGATCCTCCAGGCCCAGGTAGAACAGGGAAGGGCCAACCTCCTCAGTGCCCGGGCCAATCTGATCAACATCCAGGCGAACCTCACGAATGCTCAGGCTAACCTTGTGAAGGCAGAGGTGGCGGTTCAGGATACGAAGCGGACCCTGGACCGAAATAAGGAGCTTGCCGAGCGTAAGGTTGTTGCCCAGGCGACCCTCGATACGGCCCAGGCGAACTACGATTCCGCGGTGGCCCAGGGGGACTCCGCGAAGGCTCAGATCGAATCGGCGAAGGCCCAGATCGAGCAGGCGAAGGCCCAGATTGAGCAGGCAAGGGCCTCGCTAAAGGCTTCAGAGACCAACCTTAACTATACCACGATCCGGTCTCCGGTCAACGGAACGGTGATCTCGAGAAATGTGGATGTGGGCCAGACCGTGGCCGCAAGCCTCCAGGCCCCAACCCTCTTTACGATTGCCAAAGATCTTACCCAGATGCAGGTGGATTCAAATATCAGCGAAGCCGACGTCGGACGGATTGCAGTCGGGCAGGATTCTCCCTTTACGGTCGATGCCTATCCGGAAAGAACATTTCAGGGAAAGGTTTCGGAGGTTCGAAATGCTCCTACGACCGTTCAGAACGTGGTGACCTATGATGTTGTCATCCTGGTGGACAACAAGGATTTGAAACTGAAACCCGGCATGACCGCCAACGTATCCGTCCTGATCGCCCACAAAGAAGGAGTTCTGAAGATACCGAATGCCGCCCTGCGATTTCAACCTCAATCTGCGACGAAAGAACAAGCCGTGGAAAAGCAGAAAGGAGTTTCTTCGGCCGGAGGGGGAGGGCAGAAACCGATTGACCGGCTCGCAAAGGAGTTGAATCTGAACGATGAGCAGAAGACCAAGGCCGAAATGATTCTTGCCTCTGCACGGCAGGAGATCCAGGAGATCCGGGAAAAAACGAAATCTGAGGATGCGAGAGGCAAGATTCAGAATCTGATAAAGCAAAAGATCTGGGGAATTCTCACAGAAGAGCAGAGGCAAAAGTACAGCGAAATGGGGCAAACTTCTTCCCGGAGTGACGAGAAGAGATCAGCGAAGGTATGGGTGCTCTCTCCGGACGGGAAGCCGGTAGCCGTTTCCATTTTCCTCGGAATCACGAACGGGACCTTCAGCGAAGTGGCCGGCGGAGATGTGAAAGAGGGGACGGAGGTAATTATTGAAGAGCTCTCAAAGAAGAAGGGATCGACTCAGGGCTCGTCTTCTCCGCCCGGGATGAGAGGGTTAGGAAGGTGATAGAGCATAGCGAATGGCAAATAGCAGATAGCAGATAGCAATCCCTACGTATTAGATTTCAAGAGTTTTTCGAAGTGATGTTTCAAACATTTGAAAATTTGGATTTGGGATTTGTTTCAGATTTCGATATTCGGATTTCGGATTTGCCAGTATGGAGCCTTTAATTCAGGTCAAGGATTTAGTCAAGGTCTACCATTTAGGGGAGGTGGAGATTCCCGCGATCCAGGGGATTTCTCTCTCCATCGATCGGAGTGAGTTTGTCGCGGTCATGGGAGCCTCGGGTTCCGGCAAATCGACTTTTATGAATATTCTTGGTTTCCTGGACCAGCCGACGAGCGGCCAGTACCTTCTGGAAGGGATCAGCGGAGAACGTCTTTCGAGGGATGAGCTGGCAGAGATTCGGAACCGGAAGATCGGTTTCATTTTTCAGGGGTTTAATCTCTTGTCCAGGACGTCCACCCTCGAAAATGTCGAGCTTCCACTCATCTATGCCCAGGTTCCCGCTGCTAAGCGAAAGGAGATGGTTAAGAAATCGGTTTCCGAGGTGGGCCTTGAGGGAAGAGAGCATCACTATCCGAGCCAGCTCTCCGGAGGCCAGCAGCAGCGGGTGGCCATCGCCCGGGCACTGGTCAACGAGCCCTCGATCCTCCTTGCGGATGAGCCGACGGGCAATCTCGATTCGAAGACGAGTGAAGAAATCATGGCCGTTTTCCAGCGCCTCAATCGCGATCTGGGAATCACGATCATCATGATTACCCATGAGCCCGATATCGCCCGCTATGCCAAAAGGAAGATCCTTTTCAAAGATGGAGCAATCGTCCATGATGAGGCAAACGTGGCCCTCGCCGCCGGGATGGAAAGGGAGGCGAACCCATGACTACTTTTTTTGCAAGTCTAAGGATTGCCCTCAGGGCACTTACGGTAAATAAGATGCGCTCGGCATTGACCATGCTCGGAATTATCATCGGGGTGGGCGCTGTCATTGCGATGATCGCAGTCGGGTCCGGGGCAAAGGCCCGGATCGCCGAGCAGATCGCCAGCATGGGGTCGAATATCCTCATCATTCTTTCGGGGAGCTCGACCAGCGGCGGCATGCGATTTGGTTCGGGCACCGTGCCGACCCTTACCGTGGACGATGCCAAAGCGATTGTGAACGAAATTCCGGCAGTACGCTACATTGCTCCAAATCTTTCCGGGGTCTCACAGGTGGTCTACGGAAATCAGAACTGGTCCACTGTCGTTAATGGGACCTATCCTGAGGTCCTCGAAATCAGAGAATGGTCTCTCGATTCGGGCCGTTCGTTTGGCCAGCAAGATCTGGACGGAGCAACCAAAGTCTGCCTATTAGGAAAGACGGTGGCGGATAATCTCTTCGGAGGGATCGATCCGGTTGGTCAGGTCATCCGCATCAAGAAGGTCCCGTTCACGGTCATAGGGGTGCTTGCGCCAAAAGGGCAGTCGACCTGGGGACAGGATCAGGATGATACCATCTTTGTCCCGCTGACAACGGCTCAGAAAAGACTCTTCGGGATGACATTTCCAGGGATGGTTAGAGTGATCACGGTCCAGGCAAAAGGTCCGGAATACATGAATGAAGCAGAGACTCAGATCACAGATCTTCTTCGCCAGAGACACCGCATTCAACCGAACCAGGACAATGATTTTTCAGTTCGAAACCTGACGGAAGTCATGTCGAGTGCAGAACAGTCGGCAAACGTCATGTCTCTCCTCCTGGGTGCTATTGCCTCGATCTCTCTGATCGTCGGAGGGATCGGGATCATGAACATCATGCTTGTTTCCGTTACGGAGAGGACGAGAGAGATCGGAATCCGAATTGCCGTAGGTGCGAAGAGCCGCGACATTCTTCTCCAGTTCCTGATCGAATCTCTCGTGTTGAGCATGATGGGGGGGGCATTGGGCATTGCAATTGGCGTTGCAGGGACGTTTGTCCTTTCCGCCATTACCCAGTGGCCAACCCTCTTCTCTATTCAGGCAATCCTCCTGGCATTTTTCTTCTCCGGTTCCGTCGGAGTATTTTTTGGATTCTATCCCGCAAGAAAAGCCTCTCTCCTGAATCCCATTGAAGCCCTCCGCTATGAATAACAACCCCTGGAATACTGGAATGATGGAATAATGGGTTCAAAGAATATGGAATGACAGGTTCAAAAGAAATTTTCTCTCTGGGTTTCCCAATACTCCAACGTTCCATCATTCCAGTATTCCTGTCCGACCTTCTCTTGACAATCGGAGAGCCATTGGGTTACATGTAAATATAATTCATATCAAAAAACTATGGATTAGCAACTCATGAAAATATCTACGAAAATCAGGTACGGAACAAGAGCGATGCTTGAACTCGCCTGTCATTTTGGAGAAGGACCAATTGATTTGAGAGAGGTCGCCGGCAAGCAGAATATATCCCTCAAATATCTTGAACAGGTCATCATTCCTCTCCGGGCATCGGGTCTTGTCAAATCGGTTCGTGGCTCCAAAGGAGGCTATGCATTAGCGAAACATCCCTCCGAAATCACGGTGAATGACGTGATAGAAGTTCTTGAGGGGCCGATCAATTTGATTGAGTGCCTGAAGGACGCCAAGTTTTGTGCAAGATCGTCGTTTTGCGTTACGCGAGATATTTGGGGAGAGGCCTCCCAGGCGATCGATGGTATTTTCCGCTCCATTACGTTCGAAGAGATGGTCAATCGCCAGAGGGAGAAAGAAGGGCGAGCATCGCCCATGTATCAGATATAGCCGTAAGGAGTAAGTCACAAGGCGAAAAGGGGGAACCCCTCACGACTTGCGTCTTACACGCTCACGAATCTTTTAATTGGGATAGAACAAATGGCGAGAATAGCCAGTTCGATTTCGGAATTGATAGGAAAGACGCCGCTCGTCCGGTTGAATCGAGTCACCAAGGATTGCAAAGCTGAGGTTCTGGCCAAACTTGAGGCCTTCAATCCCTGTGGCAGTATTAAAGATCGCATCGGCGCTTCAATGATCGAGGCGGCTGAAAGGGAAGGGCTCATTACGAAGAATACGATCATCCTGGAGCCGACCAGCGGAAACACCGGGATTGCCCTGGCCTTCATCTGTGCAGCAAAAGGCTACCGTCTGGTTCTCACCATGCCGGATACGATGTCTGTTGAGCGAATTCATCTCCTCCATATGTTTGGTGCGGAGGTGGTTCTAACAGCAGGCCACGAAGGCATGACGGGAGCGGTCCGGAAAGCGGAGGAGTTGGCCGCCAAAGACCGCCGGTATTTCATCCCCCAGCAGTTCAAGAATCCCGCCAATCCGGAAATTCACAAAAAGACGACGGCCGTCGAAATCTGGGAAGACACGGACGGGAAAGTGGATGTTGTCGTAGCAGGTGTAGGAACAGGGGGCACCATTACAGGGGTCTCGGAGGTCATTAAGAAGAGAAAGCCTGGATTCAAGGCGATCGCGGTGGAACCGGAGACCTCCCCTGTCTTGTCTGGTGGAAGCCCCGGCCCTCACAAGATACAGGGAATTGGTGCGGGGTTCGTTCCAGAGGTACTACAAATGGGTCTGGTGGACGAGGTGATTCCAGTCTCAGATGGGAACGCGGGCATCGTCGCCCGAAGATTGGCCCAGGAAGAAGGGATACTGGCAGGGATCTCCTCGGGTGCAGCCACGTGGGCGGCGATTGAGGTGGCTCGGCGGAAGGAGAATGAAGGAAAGACGATCGTCGTTATTCTTCCCGATACCGGAGAGAGGTATATGAGCACGTGGCTTTTCAATGAGATGAAATAGGAAATTCCTGGAATGATGGAATAATGGAATGTTGGAATCATGGAGTAATGAGAGACAATTCTTTTGAAAAACCCAATATTCCAATATTCCATTCTTCCACTATTCCGGTTCTTTTTTCGTCGATTCGCAATCCGCAATCGAAAATCTGAAATCAACCCGGGAGGGAGAAGAGGAACATGAGCAAGACCATTGAAGAGATAAACGAGAAGATCCGAAAAGGAAAGGCTGTCATCTTCACGGCTGAGGAGATTATCGACTACGTTAAAGAGAACGGAGTAAAGAAGGCCGTACAGGAAGTGGATGTTGTTACGACAGGGACATTCGGTCCCATGTGCTCCTCCGGAGCCTACTTTAACGCGGGACATACGAAGCCGCGGATGAAACTGGGTGGCGGGAAATGTTACCTCAATGACGTGCCGGTTTATGTAGGCTTGGCCGCGGTCGATTTCTTTTTAGGAGCCACTGCGATGCCGGAGGACGATCCGAGGAATAAGGTCTTCCCCGGAAAATTCAGCTATGGTGGCGGTCATATCATCGAGGAACTGGTTGCGGGAAAGGACGTGAGGCTCACGGCAACCGCCTATGGAACGGATTGTTATCCCAGGAAATCCCTGGATACGTATATCTCCCTCAAAGATATGAACGAGGCGGTTCTCTTCAATATAAGGAACGCTTACCAGAACTACAATGTGGCGGTCAACCTGTCCGACAAGGTGATCTATACCTATATGGGAGTTCTTCAGCCCCGCATGGGGAATGCGAATTACTGTAGCGCCGGCCAACTGAGCCCTCTTCTGAACGACCCGTTATATAAGACGATCGGGATCGGCACGCGGATCTTTCTCGGTGGAGGGATTGGCTATGTCGTGGGAAATGGGACGCAGCATAACCCCGGTGTGAAGAGGACTGACCAGGGAGTTCCCAAGATGGGGGCTGGCACCCTCGCTGTGACGGGAGATCTCAAGATGATGAGTCCGAAATGGCTTAGAGGAACTTCTTTCACAGGGTATGGAACAACCCTGACAGTGGGTATTGGTGTACCCATTCCCATCTTGAGCGAGGAGATCCTCCAACATACAGCGGTGCGTGACGAAGACATCTTGGCCCAGGTCATCGATTATAGCGAGGCCTATCCCCAGCTTGTCCCCGGAAGCGTGGGGGAGGTGACTTACGCCCAGTTAAAGACCGGAAAGATCACGGTTCAAGACAAAGAGATCCCTACGGCCGGCCTTTCCAGTTATGCCAGGGCGAGGGAGATTGCGCATACTCTGAAGGAATGGATTCAGGTGGGGAAGTTCTTCGTGACAGCGCCCGTGGAGATGATCCCCTCTGTTGACTCAGGCATTGTCTTTAAACCGTTAAAGGAAAGACCCGTCAAAAAACAACATTGAAAATTGCAAAATGCAAAATGCAAATTGCAAAATGGAAGATTCAAAATTCAACATCTAAGATCCCCTGTGTTTTTATTTTGCACTTTGCGTTTTGAATTTTCCATTTTGCATGGATGCTTTTTGAGGAGGTTCTTATGCAGAAAAAGAGAGTGGTATTCAGTTATCCTCCCCATCTGGTCGGACATCCGGTGATCTCTAAAATGGTGAAAGATTATGATCTGGAGGTCAATATCCTGAGGGCCCGGATTACGCCCAAAGAGGAGGGCAGGCTCGTATTGGAGATCTTCGGGAAAAGGCAGTCTGTGGAGGCAGGAATCAACTACGTAAAAGAGATGGGCGTTGAAATTCAGCCCCTGGCCCAGGATGTGAAATGGCACGAGGAGCGATGCACCCATTGCACGGCTTGCATCTCCATCTGCTCTTCGAAAGCCCTGGATGTGAAGCGACCGGAGATGGTGGTCTCTTTCAACCGGGATCGATGTATCGCCTGCGAACTCTGTATCCCGGTGTGTCCTTACCAGGCCATGGAAATCCTCTTCTAAACAGGGAATGACGGAATAATGGAACGTTGGAATAATAGAATAATGGAATAATGGAATACTGGGTATGAGCAAAGATCAAAGGAAATTATTCCAATGTCCTATTTTTGATTTTCCATCATTCCAGTTTTCCACTATTCCAATATTCCATTTTTTGACGCTATGGATCCTATCTACCTCGACTATAATGCGACGACCCCTCTTCACCCCGAGGTGCTGGAGTCGATGCTTCCTTATATGCAAGGAATCTACGGCAACCCGTCGAGCATCCATCGGTTTGGACGGGATGCAAAGCAGGGGATCGAAGAGACCAGAGAGAAGGTTGCTCGCCTCATCTCCGTCCGTCCTATGGAGGTCGTCTTCACAGGAGGCGGAACCGAGGCGGATAATCTTGCGATCAAGGGGGTCGCTTCCTTAAAGCGGGAGAAAGGGAGACATATCATCACCTCTTCCATAGAACATCATGCTGTTCTCAACACCTGTCAGCATCTTGAAAAGGAAGGGTTCCGGGTGACCTATCTTCCCGTGGATCGTCACGGGATGGTCGATCCGGATGAGGTGAGACGAGCCATCACGAAGGAGACGATTCTCATCACCATCATGCACTCGAATAACGAAGTGGGAACGATTCAACCGATAGAAGAGATCGGTGAAATCGCGAGAGATTTTGGGGTCCTTTTTCACACTGATGCGGTCCAGTCGATGGGAAAGGTTCCGGTTGATGTCAATGCCCTGAGAGTTGACCTCTTGTCCATGTCAGCCCACAAGATCTACGGCCCGAAAGGTGTGGGGGCCCTTTTCGTCAGAACGGGTGTGCAGATTGAACCTCTGGTTCATGGTGGGCACCATGAGATGAACCGAAGGGCAGGAACGGAGAATGTCGCCGGGATCGCCGGATTCGGAAAAGCAGGGGAGATGGCCCTTTCCTCTCTCGGTGAGGGTTCTGAGACGATCCGAACGCTCAGGGACTATTTCTGGGAGCGCATCGAGGAGAGAATCCCTCACGTCTATCTGAACGGACACCCCTTCAGAAGGCTCCCCAATACGCTTCATGTCTCCTTCGAGTTTGTCGGAGGGGAATCCTTGCTCATCCTTCTCGACCTCTCGGGCATTGCTGTCTCGGGAGGCTCTGCCTGTACCTCAGGAGCACAGGAACCCTCCCATGTTCTTGCTGCGATGGGCATCTCCAAAGAGATCGCCCAGGGCAGTATCCGCTTTTCTCTGGGAAGGGGGACGAAGCGTGAAGAGATCGACCGGGCTGTTGAAGTCCTCAGGGAAGCCGTGAACAGGCTTCGATCCATGTCACCTCTCTTCGCCGACAGGAAGAAGGCAGAGAGCTAAACAACCGGAATATTGGAACAATGGAATACCCTTCTTCCCTTCTTCCATTTTCCCGGGTTTTGTTATTCCCTGGTGAAAGCCGATGAAGCGGGTTCTTGTGGCGATGAGCGGAGGCGTGGATTCGAGCCTCGCTGCGTTCCTCCTTAAGGAAAAGGCATTTGATGTCATCGGAGCAACGATGCGAATCTGGAAGGAGGGAGAAGGAGCGAAAAGCCTTTACGGCTGTTGTGGAGTGGCTGATGTCGAAGATGCAAGGCATGTTGCTCAGCAGCTTGGAATACCCTTTTACGTCTTCAATCTGGAGGAGGAGTTTGAGCGGGAAGTCATCCAGTATTTTTGCGATGAGTACGCCAGGGGGAGAACACCCAATCCCTGCATCCTGTGCAACGAGAAGATGAAGTTCGGATCGTTGCTGAGGAAGGCCCGGGAGTTGGGAGCCGATTACCTCTCCACAGGCCATTATGCTCGGATCGAATTTGACGGGACAGGGAAGCGCTCTATTTTAAAGAAAGGGGTGGACGGGAGAAAAGACCAGTCTTATGTCCTCTATTCTCTTTCCCAGGAGCAGCTCAGCCATTGCCTCTTCCCCCTGGGAGAGTTTCGAAAGGAAGAGGTAAGGCAGAGGGCGCTTCAGCTTGGCCTTCGGGTCCATGACAAGCCAGAAAGCCAGGAAGTCTGTTTCATCCATGATAAGTCTTACCATCCATTTCTCCAGGAAAGGTTGAAAGAAGCAATCGAGCCCGGGCCGATCGTCGACACCAATGGGACTGTTTTGGGCAGGCATAAAGGCATTGCTTTCTATACGATCGGACAACGGAAAGGCCTCGGTCTGGCCGCGGGGAAACCCCTTTATGTCGTTCGCATCGATCGTGAAACGAATGCTGTGATTGTGGGCGGGGAGCAAGAGGTTTATGGTGATACCTTCTTTGTCGAAGCCGTGAATTGGGTTTCATGTGAAAGGATATCCTCTTCCATTTCAGCATGGGTCAAGATCCGTTACAATCATCCGGGTGCAGAGGCCATCCTTTTACCGGAGACGGAGGATACGGTAAAAGTTCAATTCAGGTCTCCACAAAAAGCGATCACACCCGGTCAGGCTGCTGTCTTTTACGAAGGAGAGACCGTTCTCGGGGGGGGATGGATAAGATAGCAATGACCAATAATCAATGACCAATAATCAATGACCAATGAGCAATGATCATTGAACAATAACCAATGATCAATAATCAATGACCAATGATCAAAGACCATTGACCATTGATTTATGACCATTGGCCAATGACGAGGGACCAATAACGTTAAGACGGTAGAATTGAGCTGAGGTCAAATATGGAACGCCTGATTACCGAAAAATTTGAGCGATTGAGGAAGATCTTTCAGCCCATGGGAAAGGTGCTGGTAGCGTATTCCGGGGGAGTTGACAGCACCCTTCTCCTCAAGGGTGCTGTGGAAGCCCTCGGAAATGAGAATGTCATTGCCGTCACGGCTCTATCTCCTCTCTATCCGGAGAGGGAGTTGAGAGGGGCGGAGAAGGCAGTTGAGGCGATGGGAGCGAAACACCTCCTCATTGAATCGAATGAACTGGAGATTCCGGGGTTTTCAAAGAACCCTCCCAACCGCTGCTACTATTGCAAGAAGCAGCTTTTCCAGGAATTAACCGATCTCGCCCGAGAGAAGGGCATTCCTTTTATCGTCGAAGGCTCAACGCTCGATGATGAGAAGGATCACCGGCCCGGTAAGATTGCAATCCAGGAACTCGGGATTCGAAGCCCTCTGAAGGAAGCGATGTTTACAAAAGAGGATGTGAGAGAATTGTCCCGCCAACTGGGTTTGCCTACTTGGGATAAGCCTTCCTTTGCCTGTCTTGCCTCCCGATTCCCTTACGGAGAAGAGATCACTCTGGAGGGGCTTGGGATGGTGAATCGAGCGGAAGAGTTCCTTTTCGGGCTGGGATTCAAACAGGTTCGAGTTCGCCATTACCAGAAGCTTGCCAGAATCGAACTTCTGCAGGCGGAAATGGGTCGGCTGATGGAAGAAAGGGTAAGAGAGAAAGTGGTAAAGCATCTTAAAGAGATCGGGTACCAGTACGTCACGCTCGACCTGCAGGGATTTCGATCGGGGTCGATGAACGAGGTGTTGTCATGAAAGCGATCGCTCTCCTCTCAGGTGGACTCGACAGCACGCTCGCGGCCCGGGTGGTTATCGACCAGGGAATCGAACTGGAGGCCCTCAATTTCATGACGGTCTTTTGCAACTGCACAAACAAGGGGGAGACCTGTCTCGCTTCCCAGAAGGCCGTCGACGCCCTGGGAATTCCGCTGAAGGTCTTCAACGTTTCGGAGGAGTACCTGAATGTGGTGAAGGGGCCCAAACATGGCTACGGGAGGAATATGAACCCGTGCATCGACTGCCGGATCTTTATGCTGAAGAGAGCAAAGGCCTATATGGAAGGGTCCGGTGCCTCTTTTCTCGTCACGGGGGAGGTTCTGGGGCAGAGGCCCATGTCCCAGCGAAGGGATGCCATGCGACTGATCGAGAAGGAAGGGGGGCTCGATGGACTGATTCTCCGGCCTCTCTCTGCCAAGTTTCTTCCGCCCACGATCCCTGAAAAGGAGGGCTGGGTGGATCGGGAAAAACTCCTGGCGATTCAGGGTCGTTCGAGAAAGCCCCAGATCAGGTTGGCCGAAGCGTTCGGTATCCGCGATTATCCCTGTCCTGCCGGAGGTTGCCTTCTGACGGACCCCCAGTTTGCCAAACGGATGAAGGACCTGATCGTTCACAATCCTGATTTTACCCTGAACGATGTCCACCTTTTGAAGATGGGAAGACACTTTCGACTCTCGCCCCGGCTGAAGCTGGTGGTGGGGAGAAACGAGGACGAGAACCAGAAGGTCAAAACCTTTGCGAGGCCTGAAGATATGCTGCTCAAATTGGTCGCTCATCCCGGACCTCTGTCTTTATTAAGAGGGGGAATGGACGATCGGGCGATTGAGATGTCCGCAGCCATGACGGTCCGCTACAGCAAGGCAAAAGATTTGGAGAGGGTAGAGGTTCTCTGCACGAGGGGAGAGTCCCAGTATTCGGTTTCCGTTGCCCCCATTTCTGAGGAGACGCTCAAGGATCTGATGATCAGCGAATAGAGCTTAGGCACCTTTTCTCGCATCAACGACTTTTTCAGCCAACCTTTTTCAAGAGTACTCCCGACCCGCCCGGGGACGATGAACAACTTACCCCTGACAGCCACACGACCAACGGGCCAATGACCGGTGGCCAAAAGTCTTTGATGGTCTTGATTCATGTCGAGAGATTGTGTAAAAATAAGATTACGGGTGGGGAGTTCGAAATGTTCCCTTAAATTGTGGTCTCAAAATCGGCTTACAGGAGCGTTGAGTATGGGGCATATCCACTCCGTATCTTGCCTCCGGGGCTCCGCAGCCGTGATAGATGCAGATTCCAAGAGGAAGAGGGAGTCGCGGTAAACCCCCCTTACCCTTCTCCCTTGCGGCCCCCTGGAGAAAGGCTTGTCCTGACTCCGGGGGGCTTTTTTGTCTTTTGAACGCAGAAAGCGCTTTCCCGTCGACAGGATGAATCCTCCGGGTTAAAATTATTTTTGTATGCCCTTTGTGAAAGTCCACAGGGGGACTCTTCTGCAGACCGGGGGAACAATCATGAAAAAGAGGGTTTGCCTTTTTTGTCTTCTCATTCTCTCCGTTTCCGGAATAGGCGTTACCACACAAGCTGCTGTTATACAACCTGACCTTCAGTTGACCCTTGAAACCCTCGGTCCTGACGATGAAGTCCCCGTCATTGTGAGGCTTTCGGAAAAGGCTGATTTGGGCCATTTCAGGGATCTGCACAAGGGTCTTCGCAGGGCGAACATCATCAGGGCTTTGAGGGAAAAGGCTGACTTGACCCAGGGGCCTATCAGGGAGCATCTGGCGAAGCGAGCAGTCAGGCGAATGGTTTCTCTCTGGCTCATCAACGGGATGGCCGTGACTGCAAAGGCTGACGTGATCCGGGATCTGGAAATCCTGCCGGGAATAGAGAGCATTGGACTCGACTATGTCACTCCTGCCCCGATTACGACGCCAGCCGCCGCGGCAACCGCAGAGTGGAATCTGAATATGATTCATGCTCCCGATCTCTGGGCCGTGAATTATACGGGGCAGGGAGTTGTGGTTGCCAATATGGACACCGGCGTCGACGGGAGCCATCCCGACCTGAAGAGCAAATGGCGGGGAGGGAGGAATAGCTGGTTTGACCCGAATGGGGAACATAAAAAACCTTATGATGCCAACGGCCACGGGACGATGACCATGGGCATCATGGTCGGAGGAGATTCCGGCGGCACAGCGATCGGGGTCGCTCCCGGAGCGAAGTGGATCGCTGTGAAGATCTTTAATGACGCAGGGTATGCTTCGACCAGCGCAATCCATCAGGGTTTTCAGTGGCTTCTCGATCCGGATGGCAACCCGGATACTGACGACGCACCCGATATCGTGAACAATTCGTGGGGATTTGATGGTCCGGGAACTGTAGGCACATGCTTTCTGAACTTACAGGCCGACATCCAGGCGTTGAAGGCTGCGGGAATTGCGGTTGTTTTCTCAGCCGGAAACAGTGGTTCCGGCCCCTCTACCAGTGTCAGCCCGGGTAATAATCCGGAACCCTTCGCCGTCGGAGCCGTGGATCAATTCAGAAACATCGCAGTGTTCAGCAGCCGGGGGCCGGCCCCTTCGGCCTGTGGAGGGAGGATCTACCCTGACGTGGTTGCCCCCGGGGTAAGTATAAAGAGCTCCTTCCGGGGCGGATTGTATGCTGTCGAATCGGGGACCTCTTTCTCTTCTCCTCACATTGCTGGAGCCATGGCCCTTCTCTTGAGCGTTTTTCCGGATTTAACTGTTCCAGAACTGGAACTTTCTCTGAAGCAGGCGGCTGTTAACCTCGGTGATCCAGGTCCGGACAACACCTATGGTAACGGCCTGATCAACGTTCTGGAAGCCTATTATGATCTGGCCAGCTCCATCGGCATAACCAAGACTTTCGTGTCGATCAAGGCCGATGATGGCTGGGTGAGGGAATCGTCAGCAGGATCCGGCGTGGGTGGCTCGAAAAGTTCGTCGGTTTTGATCCTTGGCGATGATTCAAGGAATCGACAGTATAGAAGTATTCTCTCCTTTGATACGTCCGGAATTCCTTCCGGGACAGCGATAAGATCTGCGACACTGACCTTAAAGCGCCAGAGTCAAAGCGGAACGAACCCCTTCTCGACCCAGGGCCCGTGTTATGTAGACGTGGCCCAGGGGACTTTCGGTGATGAGAAACTCGAGAAGACCGATTTTCAGGCCTCTGCCACAGCCTACCAGGCCGCAACCCTCTCCAATCCTACGCTTGACGGGGCCATTTCAACAGGTGTGTTGAACGCTGAGGGGCTTGCTGCCATCAATAAAAGCGGGATGACGCAGATGGGGATTTATTGTTTACAACCTTCCGACAATGACAGTCAGGGGGAGTACATCAAGTTCTATGCAGGGGGCAATCGAATAGCGGAGAACAACCCCGTCCTCGAAGTGACCTACACGCCCTGACACCCTCCCAACAGGACCGAATCCATCTATGATTGATCACCAAGGGTTTTGCCCTCAGCCCGAACTGCAGCCGAAGGTCTCGGCTTATTTCCGTGCACGCGACCGGGTAGTTGCAAACGACACAAGGATTTATTTGATATTTGGCGTTGTAGGGGCAGGTTTCAACCCCCCCCCTACGGGTTCGAAACCGGCTGTGCTTCCTGTTTTTTCGGGAGGATCAAATCGAATGACAGAAACGTTTCAACCGATTGAAGTTGGAGGTCATTTACTTGGTTATCATCTGTATGAGCGACTGGGCATCCTTATAACCCGGGATGACCCGGCCATCAGGCAGGATCAATGTGGGCACGCTTCCGAGCCCGAGTTTCTCCGCCTGTTTCATGTGCTCATCGACCAGGGTCGTCTCGCAGCTCGGCTTGGGAAGTGGTCTCTTCTCATGGGCATCTTCGAGGAGCTTCAGGGATTTCTCACAGAGGATCGCCTTTGCTTTCTCGTAGGCCTGGGGATGACTTTTCAGGGGAAACATCTTGATGTAAAAAGCAATATCTTTTCTTTCTTCGATGATCTTCTTCATCTCCTGATGAAGTTTGGCGCAGTACGGTCAGTCGGGGTCATCAAAGACGATCACCTTATACTTGGCCGTTTTGTCACCCATGACGAGGGCGTCATCGAGAGGGAGCTGTGACAGGTCGATCTTATTCAGCTCATTGAATCTCTCCTGGGTGAAGTTTCTTCGATCCCTGATGGAGATAAGGGAGCCCGAAAAGAAAAACTTCTTTGCAAAATCGACGTAGATTAAGCCCTTCTTCCCGCCCGACTCAAAAAAGACCTCCCAGAAGCCTTTTGTTGGACTCGCCCCGATATCGAGAACCTTCATGTTCGGGATCACATCCTTGAGAAGCTCCTTCGTCTCATCACTGGTGAGCGTATGGCACTTGGAGCAGTCCTGGCCTCGCGTCTCAAAGCCGTAAGAGTAACCAGCCCCGAGAACAAATACCAACAAACAAAGGAAGACTAACATTCGTGTTCGCATACCTCATCTCATAACATAGTATTTTCTTGAGTGCAACAAAAAAAATGGCAAAAAATGTTGAGAAGGACACCAGGGAATATTGTATAATAGTCCCAGAGTTTCGGGGTACGGCGGGGGCTCGATCGATGGAGATTTCGCAGCCGACAGTGATCCATATCAGCAGGAGGGTCCCGGCAGATGAATTTCCGAGGAGAAATTGACGGGGAAGAGGCGGATGCCGGCCTCAAGGGGATGGACTTCAGCTCATCCAGGAAATGGGTGACCGTTGATGGAAAGGAGAAGAGAAATGTTGTTGAGAAAAGCGTTATGGATCCTGGTGGCCATCGGACTCTCTGCCCAGATGGCCTTTGCCGCCGAGGACGATCCGATTCTCGGGAAGGTGGGAGACTACCTCGTCAAGAAATCGGATCTGGATAGGCTCATTCATTATTATCCCCCGGACAGGCAGAAAATGTTGCAGGAAAGTCCCGATCAGATGGTCGGACTGGTCCAGAGAATGCTGGAAGTGAAGATCCTTTCTGATCTGGCGAAGAAGGAGGACCTCGACAAGAAACCCGACGTCAAAGAGCAGTTGCAATATCTTGCCAATAATTATCTTGCCCAGGAATATATCTTCAGAGTTGTCGTGAAAGATATCCGTGTGCCCGATGACGAAATAAAAAAATTCTATGACGCGAACGAGAAGAGCTTCGTCGCTCCCGAACAGGTGAGGGTGAGACATATTTTAATACGGCTGCTGCCCGGGGCATCGGATGAGGACAGGAAAAAGACCCGGGAAAATGCTGAAGTGGTGCTGAAGCGGTTGAAAGAGGGGGAGGATTTCGTAAAGCTTGCCCAGGAGTACTCTGAAGACCCCGGTTCCAGACAGAGTGGGGGGGACCTGGGCTATTTTGGAAAGGGGCAGGTGGTGAAGCCTTTTGAGGAGGCAGCCTTTTCTCTCAAGGTCGGTCAGACGAGTGATCTTGTGGAGACCCAATTTGGCTTCCACATCCTCAAAGTGGAAGACCTCAAGCCAGCGACGAACAGACCCCTCGAAGAAGTGAAAGATGCCATCAAGGCTCGGCTTCAGGACGAACAGGCCAAAGGAAAAGTTGATGAGTTTATCAACAAGGTGATGATGGAGGCGAAGACGGAGGTCTACCCAGACAGGGTCGTAAGTAAACCTAAGAAGGATTAGATGTCCCCTTATCCAATATGCCCTGTTTTGTGTTATATAAAATAGTTGAGAAGACCCCACGGGAGAGTGGATGCCCTCCCATGGGAGGGGGCGATAGTTTACTCGATGATTTCCGTTGAAGAAGCACTCGACAAAATTCTTTCCCATATCAAGCCTCTCGGGGCGGAAAAGGTTTCCCTTCTCGAAACCCTCGGAAGGGTGATCGCAGAAGACATCTGCGCTTCCCGGGACATTCCGCCGTATGACAACTCGGGGATGGATGGGTATGCCGTGAGAGGGACGGATATTGAAAGAGCCTCTCAAGATCAACCTGTTCGGCTGGAGGTTATTGAAGATCTTCCTGCGGGCTTCGTCGCAAGCCGGACCGTCGGGAAGGGGCAGGCCATCCGGATCATGACCGGGGCTCCTCTTCCCAAAGGGGCAAATGTCATCGTCCCTGTCGAGGAAACGAAAAAGGAGAATGGATTCGTCCTCATCCTGAGAGCCATTCCTCCCGGAGAACACGTGAGGGAGGCGGGAGAGGATGTGAAAAAAGGGGACCTCGTCATTTCGAGAGGGGATGTCATCCGTCCTGCAGAGGTTGGGATGCTTGCCTCGCTGGTCCGCTCTTCCATTTTCGTCTATCAGAGGCCTCTTGTCGCGATCCTCTGTACTGGAGAGGAATTGGTCGATGTGGATGAGAAGCTCGATGACGTGAAAATCATCTCCAGTAATTCCTACACCCTGGCCTCCCAGGTAAAGGATTGTGGGGCAATCCCGATTCAACTGGGGATAGCCAGGGATCGAAAGATCGACATTGAGGAAAAATTCCGCCAGGGACTGAGGGCGGATGTCCTGATCTCCTCTGCCGGGATTTCAGTGGGCGATTACGATCTCGTGAAGGATGTTCTGAAAGGCCTGGGAATGGAGATGGTCTTCTGGAAGGTGGCGATGAAACCGGGAAAGCCTTTGGCCTTCGGAACGATAGAAGGGAAGCCTGTTTTTGGCCTTCCGGGCAACCCTGTCTCATCCATGGTTTCCTTTGAGCAGTTTGTCAGGCCGTCGTTACTCAAGATGATGGGCCACCGCCAGCTCTTTCGACCTGTCATTGAGGCAACCCTGAAGGAGGATATCCGGAAGGAGCCTGGAAGGCGACATTTCATCCGGGCCCAGGTCTCCTTTGAGAAGGATGGCTATTTCGTCACGGTGACCGGGTCGCAGGGCTCCGGAATTCTGAAATCGATGGTCAGAGCCAACGGTCTGATCGTCATTCCCGAGGACAGGGAAATCGTGAGAGCGGGCGAAAGAGTGAAGGTCCAGCTTCTGGACCGCAGCCTCTAAAAAAACAATGGAGTACTGGAGGATTGGAGTATTGGAATAATGGGAAGGTGGAATCCTGTAAAAATGGAGTGCCTCGTCTTAAATCGTTTTGAGAATCCTCCAAAGACAATATTCGCTTGTCCCAATACTCCGTTACTCCATTACTCCAGTATTCCAGGGGAGGCGTGGGGGAGAGATGATTCCCATTATTTCCATTGTTGGAAAGTCGGATAGCGGAAAGACGACCCTGATTGAGAAGCTTCTACCCGAATTAACCAGGCGAGGCTACAGAGTTGCCACGGTGAAGCATGACGTTCACGGGTTTGAAGTAGATCGGGAGGGAAAGGACAGCTGGCGGCACAAGCAGGCGGGAGCCCATACGGTCGTCATCTCGTCACCCCAAAAGGTTGCGGTGATCCGAGACGTGGAGAAGGATTTGACCCTGGAAGAGATCCGGGAGAAGTTGATCCAGGATGTCGATCTCATCCTCTCGGAAGGGTACAAGAAGGACGTTCAACCGAAGATCGAGGTTTTTCGGAAGGAGAAGCATCAGAAACTGCTCTGTACGACGGAGGACCATCTCGTCGCCATTGCGTCCGACAGGGCATTCGATGTCGGAGTTCCATGCTTCGATCTCGATGACATGAATGGACTTGCGGGTTTTATTGAGGAAGCCTTTCTTCGACCGAAGAAGAAAGAAGAGGTCGTTCTGAAAGTGAACGGGAAGGCGATTCCTCTGGACCGTTTCGTAAGAGGCTTTTTGGTGAAGACGGTCAGGGGGATGCTCACATCCCTGAAAGGGTGTGACGATCCGAAAAGGATCGAGATTCGCATCGAAGGTGACGATTAATGATCAATGACCAATGGTCGATGACTATTGACTAATGATCAGTAACTCCAGGGCAATGAAAAAGCACTCAATCCTTCTGGGTCTCGTTCTTTTTGTTATTTGGGCGGGGATCTCTTTCTCCTCCGAAGGAACCGATGAGCTCTCCCCTCCTCTCGAGGAAAAGCGTGTCTCGGATTGGAGGAAAGAGCGAGATCAATTCTTCAGGACCCATGTCCGCTCTCCCCTCCTCCCGAAGGATAAGGCAAGTTTCAAAGGGCTGAAGTACTATCCGTTCGATCCTAAGTATCTCTTCTCCGGCCATATTGAGCGCTATATTGTCCACATTGACAATCCGAAATATTATGCCACCTTCTTAACAAACAAGGGAACGAACAAGCGTTACATCCGATACGGGAGATTTCATTTCGAGGCAGACGGAAAGCCCTCTTCGGTCGAAGTTTACAAGTCCATTTTAAGCGACAAGCTTTTCATCCCTTTCAAGGACAAGACGAATGGTAAAGAGACTTATGAAGGAGGGAGATATATCGACACCGAGATCCTGACCGGATATCGAATGGTCCTGGACTTCAACATGGCCTATCATCCGAATTGTGCTTATAATGAAAAATTTACCTGCGCCCTCCCTCCCAAGGAAAACTTCCTGGAAATCGAAATCCGCGCTGGCGAAAAGAATGCGCGGTAGTGATTAAGAGTATCAACATCATGAGGACATCGATCATAAAGTCCCTCCTAAGCTCCCTTTGATAAAGGGAGGGATTACCCCTCTTTGGAAAAGAGGGGCGAGGGGAGATTTTGCTAAGGATGTCCGTTCTATTTCGAGACGGCTAATATGGCTGGAAAAGTCGGTAGGATGAATCTGGTTCAGTCCCTCTTTTGTACTTCTGATTGACTGTTAAGAGCTTAACTTACAGGAAAGGAGCGAAAAGCGATGCCTTTGATTCGTAAACGACGCATCTGGTGGGAACCGGTTTCTGAAGCATCGGGTTATGTGATCTACGCCAGCACCGACAGCACCATTTTTGAAGCGGGAAGATTCTCTTGGGAAAGCACCCCCGGAATCTTCTTCAAATCCGTCTCCGGAAAGACAGATTTGATTATTCCTGATGAGTGGCCGGAATTTCCCGCGACAGGGGGGACTTATTATATCGGGGTGACATCCAGGGATGAGGTGGGGAACGAAAGCGACCCTTTTCTCTCTTCGGGGCAATTCAAATTCAGTGCCCCGCCTGCCCCGTCGCGAGGTGGGATCGAGATTCTTTGATCGGGCGGGATCTCTGCTGGATCTACCGGGCCGCGGGGTGGTGTGAAATGAGCGACGATCTTCTTTCCGAAATCGAAAGGGAGTGGAGTGCTCCCACGTCGACATCGAATGAGGAGAAAGCTGCCCCGTTCACCTCAAAAGAAGGTTTGGCCCGTGACGAAGGAGGAAACATCGATCTCCTCCCTTTGGTTGTTGAACTGATCCATCGCGTTCAGAATACGCTCAGTGGGACCAGGAACTTTGCCCAGCTCTCCCGGGGGAGATTCAGCGATAGGGAGTTCGGGGACTATTTCGATCGGGTTGTCAGCGGGGATCTTGACCAGATAGATCTGGCGCTGACCGGTCTTCTCAACTATATCAAGGTGAATACCCCGATCCAGAAGAGAAACACCGTCCATACCCTTATCGAAGAGGTATGGAAGGCGCACCGTCCGGGACTGGAAGAGAAAAAGGTGAGATTGTTTAAGAGGTTTGAAAAAGATCTTCCCGAAACGATCGTTCCCGATGAACAGTTAAGGTACATGTTGGACTCTCTCGTACGATATGCAATGGCTGCGGGGCTTTCGGACGGAAGTGTCGGGATTTCGACGAAATCGGCTGCCCTTCGACGCGAAGGGGTTGAGACTCGCCCCGGATTGGATCCATCGAGGAGATACATTCAGATCATCATGGTGTTCGAGGCTACCAAGAAGCCGGCAGAACCACCGTTAGAGACTGGGTTCGCACCTCATGCCCTTCGCCGAGAGGATCTGTTAGACCTCGAAATGAGAATGGTTCGGGAGATGGTTCGAAAAAATCAGGGGGTCATAAAGGTTGAAACAGATGAGAAGAGGTCAAGGACGCTGATCATCCTGAGGTTTCCTGTTGAGAGAAGAAAGGTGGTCTATTATCGAGCGTTAAACCAGTAACCACACCTTCGATCTCCCCGCCTTGTCCATCAAGCAGGTCTCGCATTGCCTCTTCCCCCAAAATCCTTCCCAAAAAAATCTTGACAAGTCACTCGTTTTGGGAGTCTAATTCTTTCAATGACTCGAAAAACGGCGAGGGTCACAGGATAGGCTTTGATCGGTCGTTATCAGGGTGGGAGGAGAGTAAAATGTCTATCCCGGAGAGCAAGCAGTATCTCGATTGGCAGGATGCCATCATTCTCTTTCTTATCACCTTCCTGTGGGGGATCCAATACCTGAGCATCAAATTTGTCAGCGAAGGGATCGCCCCTGTCTTCGCGGCGACAATTCGGTCTACCATCGGCGCTCTTTGCGGCATCCTCTATTGTCTCAGAAAGAGGCAGCCCTTCTACCACACCGGCATCATGCTCTTTCACGGCTTCATGGTGGGCTCACTTTTGGGTCTTGAGTTCGCCTGCATCTTTTTCGGGATGCGTTACACCGATGCCGGGCGCTCTGTGATCTTCGTTTATCTTTCCCCTTTTGTAGTGGCTATTGGAGCCCATCTTTTCCTCAAGGACGACAGGTTGACTTTCCTTAAGACCGCGGGGCTGATCATCGCATTCGCCGGGGTCTTCATCGTCTTTAAAGGGAGACCGAGGAGCGCAAAGCCAACGATGATCTTTGGGGACATCCTGGAGATCATGGCAGGCTTTTTCTGGGGGGCCACAACCCTTTACATCAAGAGGTTCATGGGAGATAAGATCCATCCGATTAACACGTTTCTCTATCAACTCGTTTTCTCGATCCCCATCCTTCTGGCGATCAGTCTTGCCCTGGAACCCCGCTGGATTTACAAGGTGGATGGGTTCATTTTGGGCAATGTCGCCTTTCAAGGGTTCATCGTGGCTTTCCTGAGCCTTTTCATCTGGTTCAAACTCATTCACAAGTATACCGTTACGAGGCTGTCCGCCTTCACCTTCTTCACTCCCATCTTCGGGGTCCTCTCGGGCACAATCTTCCTGGGTGAAGAGTTCACGCTCTCTCTGATGATCGGCCTTCCCCTCGTCTGCTTCGGCATCTTTCTCGTGAACTGGAGAAGACGATGAGCCTTAGACCAAACGTGTTTCCTAACCTTGGCTTCGCCTCTCAATTCCTGCAGGTGCCAGGTCATCCGGGCAAAATCTCCCTTTTTCTTGACATAAAAAGGGGAAACGGGCATAAACTGCCATAAAGAACCAAGCAGGAGGGATCTCCAATGGACATCAGCCGGAAGCTTGCGGAATATGTGTTCGGATACTCTTTCGGAAACATCAGCGATCAGGAAATACACGCTGCCAAAAGGGCGCTTCTGGATATGCTTGCCTGCGCTGTGGGTGGCTTCGAGAGTGATTCGAGCAGGATCATCCGGAAGGTTATAGAAGAGGAGGGGGGAAAACAGGAGGCAACGGTGATCGGGAGCGGAGTGAAACTGCCCTGTGCCAATGCTGCGTTTGTCAATGGCGCCATGGTTCGCTTTCTGGATTACAACGACACCTATTTCAGAATGAGGGGAAAGCTCCGTTTTGGCATCCATCCGAATGAACTTATCCCTGCGACCTTAGCGGTAGGGGAACGTCAACATTCGAGTGGTAAGGAGATCATTGCCTCTATTCTGTTAAGCTATGACCTGGCAGCAAGGTTTATCGACGCCAGCTCCGGACTGCCTCTGGACAATCGAGGATGGCACTACTCAACGATCGCCGGAATCATTGTTCCACTCTATGTGGGCAAACTGCTGAAGCTCAGCCAGGAACAGCTCATCCATGCCATGGGTATCGGAGGAGTCCACACCGCTACGTTAAGGATCATTGACGCTACGGGGGAGCCTTACAACATGACAAAAAATATCGGCCTTCCCCAGATCGCCCAAAACGGGATCAGGGCAGCCCTGTTGGCCCAGCAAGGATTTACTGGCCCCAGGAGGGTCGTAGAAGGAAATATGGGATTTGTATCGACGATCATGGGAGGGGATTACGACCTCGAAGTATTGACAAGGGCGAGGGATCAATCCGCAATCCTTCAAACAGACCTTAAAGGCCTGTCCGCAGAGCATACGACCCAGGGGGCATTGAATGCTGTTCTAAAATTGGTCAAGGATCATAATCTTCTCCCGGATCAGGTCGCGAGCATTAAACTTGAAACGACGAGCCGCACGGCTGAGCACACCGGGGATCCTGCCAAGCGCCATCCGGAGGATAAAGAAACGGCGGATCACAGCCTTTATTACCTATCTGCCATTGCCATCATCGATCGAGCAGTAGGTCCCGGACAGTACGCGGCGGATAAGCTCAAAAGCCCTCAAGTCCATAGCCTTATAGATAAGATTACGGTCGAGGCCAATCCTGAGCTTGATCAATTCGTTTATGCGGGAATCGCTCATATCAAGACGAAGGACGGAAGGGCATTAAGCTGCCGGGTAGATTATCCCAAAGGGAATCATCGCAATCCCATGACCGAAGAAGAGTTGGCTGAGAAGTTTCGAGGTGTGGCTTTGCCCCTCCTCGGTGAGGGGCAAAGCGAGCGCATTGTCGATTGTGTCCGGGGGATCGAGAAACTGGAGGATATCGGTCAGTTGATGGAGCTCCTATGTCTTCGATGATCCTTGAAGTATCCTGCTTGCGATGAGGTCCCCCATCTCTCGGGTGCCGAGCTTCGACTTCCCTTCACTCATGATATCATAGGTCCGGTAGCCCTCTTCAAGGACCTGATTCACAGTGTCTTCGATCCTTTTTGCCTCTTCGATTAAACCGAAGGAGTAACGCAGCATCATCGCAGCGCTTAGAATCGTAGCAATCGGATTCGCCATGTTCAATCCGGCCCGGCGCGGCGCACTGCCGTGGATCGGTTCGTAGAGACCGAATAGTTTACCTCCCACCTTCGGTATTCCTGATAGACTGGCTGAAGGCATCATTCCCAGGGAGCCAGCCAGCATGGAGGCCTCGTCGCTGAGAATGTCCCCAAACAGATTTTCCGTGACGATCACGTCAAAGTCCGTGGGGTGCTGGATCAGGCGCATTGCACAATTATCCACGAGGATATATTCAGGTTCGACATCCGGATATTCCGAAGCGACCTCCATGGCGATTTCACGCCATAGATCAGACGACCTGAGAATCTGGAATTTATCCACAGAGGTCAGTTTCTTCTTGCGACTCCCGGCCAGTTCGAAGCCGACTCTTACAATGCGTCTGATCTCATCCTCCGAGTAAGCGAGCGTATCGACCGATCTTCTCCCTTCAGGGCTCCGAAAGAGCTGTTTGGGTTCTGCGAAGTAAAGGCCTCCGGTCAATTCGCGGACAATAATAATATCCACCCCTTCAACGACTTCGGGCTTGAAGTTTGTGGAATTGACGAGGGATGGGAAAAGTCGAACCGGCCTCAGATTGGCAAACAGTCCAAAGGTCTTTCTCAGCCTGATGATTCCGTATCCCAGCTCCGGCCGGGATTTCAAACCTGGCTGCTCATACTTGGGGTCTCCCACGGCTCCGAATAGAACGGCGTCGCTATTCTTACAGAGATCTATCGTTTCCTGAGGAAGGGCTTCGCCCAATCGCTCAAAAGCGGCCGCTCCGATCGAACCATTCCGAAACTTAAACTCATGATGGAATCTTTCCCCAATCGCTTTAAGTGCTTTTGCCCCCTCAGCAGTGATCTCAGGACCGACACCGTCTCCTGGCAGCACAGTAATAGAAAACTCCATTTGATCGACTCCTTTCTGGAATATCAATTTTTGTCGTTCGTTGCTAACTGTGATTCAAAAAATGTCAATTTTCGCATCAATTTAGCTCTTTGAAAAATGCACCGAAGAAAGTGTCTTAAGGACGGACAAAGACGGGACCTCTTTCAAAAAGCTAAAATGTTACCAATTTTCATTCTTTCATTGACTGCTTTGCATTGCTCCCTTTGCAATGCTAAATTTCCAATTTGCAATGATCTTTTCCTGTAAACTGTTTCAGCAGGGCTTCGATCCCTCCGCATTCCAGAACCTTCAGCATCTCATCGGGAAACGGTTGAAACTCGAGCGCCTTTCCGGTGGGGGCGTTGATGACCTTTCCCTCGGTAAAGCTCACCTCAGCCTCATCCCCATCGTCAAGAAGATCACTTGCCCCGGGACAGGCAATGGCAGGGAGCCCGATGGCGATTGCATTTCTATAAAATATTCTGGCAAAGGACCCCGCGACGACGGCCCCAACCCCGAGCGCCTTGAGGGCAGCAGGGGCGGTCTCCCGGCTCGATCCACATCCGAAGTTCCGGCCAGCCACAATGATGTCTCCATGTTTTACCGCTTTGGAAAACTCCGGACGGATTGCCTCGAAGACGTGCGTCTTCATCTCCCCCATTGGTAGATTGAGGTACTTTCCCGATGTCATGACGTCTGTGTCAATATGGTCTCCGAACTTCCAGACCCGACCTCTCAAATTGGAAATCATTTTCCTTCCTTTCGTCACCCGTGGTTCTCAATTCTCTCTTTCTTTCTGGTGGGCAGTGCCCACCCTACAGTTCCTAATGATCATTGGAAATTCATCAATTCTCATCTTTTATTGCTAACTTTGCATTGCTAACTTTATATTTTGTAATGATCCTTTAAATGTCCCTGGGATCTGTGATCCTTCCCGCGACGGCGGAGGCAGCAACCGTGGCAGGCGAAGCCAGGTATAATGCAGAATCAGGGCTTCCCATTCTCCCCCTGAAATTCCTGTTCGTGGAGGAAATACAGACTTCGCCGGATGCGAGAAGCCCCATGTGTGCTCCCATGCATGGGCCACATCCCGGATTGCACAGGATCGCCCCGGATTCGAGGAGACGGGAGATTATTCCTTCCCGGATTGCATCCTGATAAACCTCTGCCGAAGCGGGGATGACCAGCATGCGCACATCCGGATGAACTTTTTTCCCCCCCATCACCTCCACGGCCATCTTCAGGTCTTCGAGCCTCCCGTTCGTGCATGAACCGAGGACGGCCTGATCGATCTTGATGGAACCCACTTTCGAAATCGGTCTCACGTTGTCCACAGAAAAAGGAAAGGCAACCTGAGGCTCTAAACCAGAAATTTCTTCCTCGTACACTTTCTCGTAGAAGGCATCCCGATCGGGTTTGATAAGACTGAATGCCTCCTTTGTTCTTCCTTTCAAATAGAACTCCACCTGCTCATCCGGCTCGAAGAAGGCAAATTTCGCACCGATCTCTGCAGCCATGTTGCTCATCGTCATCCGGCTGGAAAGGGTCATCTGCTTGCAGGTTGCTCCGTCGAACTCCACCGCTCTGTATTGGGCCACATCCACCGAGTACTTTCCTGCGATGGATAAGATGACATCCTTCGAGCTTACCCTCTGAGGAAGGGTGCCCAGGATTCTAAACTTGATCGTCTCGGGAACTTTAAACCAAAGCTTACCGGTGGTGAGCACATAAGCCATCTCCGAATGACCGATTCCTGCCGCTGCAGCACCAAAGGCGCCATAAGTGAGAGTATGAGAATCCGCACCGACGATCAATATGCCGGGGAGGATATGGCCTTTTTCAAGCAGGACCTGGTGACAGATTCCGGCGTTCTGGCCGTAGAAATGTCTGATGTTATATTTTTTCACAGCCGACCGGACCCGTTTATGTATCTCCGCATCCCGAACCGTGGAAGGCGGATTCCAGTGGTCAAGGAGGCAAACGACCCTGTCGCTGTCCCAGAGCCTTTGCACTCCGGCCCTCGTCAAGATTTCATCGACAGGTCCCATTGAGTCATGGGCCATTGCCAGGTCGATATTGGCCATGACATATTCTCCTGGCCTTACAACTTCCTTTCCCGATGCTCTCGCAAGGATTTTTTCTGCTAAGGTTGCTCCCATCGACTCTCCTCGCACAGGTTGCCTTACACACAGGATTTTCTCAACGCTCCAAAAAACTCTGTCAAATCATCGATCCTCTCCAGGTGGAGAATGGAGTCGACTAATCGTTCGCCCTCTCTCTCCTCGAGGACAGCCTTTGTGCATTGTTTGAACTTGTCCACCAACTCGCCTTCGGTCATCGGGTTTTCAGGCTCTCCCTTCGGGATGGCCACTCGATGGGATATGGATTCCCCATTGGTAAGGTGAATGACGATCTCTGTCAGGAGGTCAACGGCCCCATGGCCCCAGGGATCAGGGTGGAGAAAATCTATTTTTGGGATCAGCGGCTGCCAGTTTTTCTCCCGAACCTTTTCATCTGTAAAATGCTCAAGGAGAACTTCGCCATCCAGAAGTGCTCTTGCAATACAATAGGTCATACTGAATTTTGCTTCATATCCGCTCTGGGGTTGCTCGTAAGGAGTCATGCCCAGGACAAGAGGATTGAGCTTGCAGGTGATCGATCCGATCCGGTCTGGGTTAAGACCATATTTTTGTCTCAAATACAATACGGCGTCAATGCTTGGATGGGTAGCCCGGCAACAGGGGTAGGGCTTAAAGGCAAGTCCTGCCGAAAGGACCATCCATTCCCGGCCCAGGTTTTCTTCGGCATTTATCAGGCTCGTCACCTGACGGTTGCTGAACTGCTCGCAAAAACTATTTTCCCCTTCGAAGATGAGGGGATTACCTGTGAATCCCCGATGGGCCAGGCTTGCCGCAATCACTCCGTTTCTGGCTCCATTACCGGCGTGCATCGTCTTGGTCATGGTTCCTACATTTTTTTTCATTCCTCCGGCTAACGAAGCAGCGATTCCCAGTGCTGCTTGTCCTTTGGCGGGGCTGAGACGGAGTGCCTTTCCACTGGCTGCCGTGGCGCCCAAGGTCCCCAGAACCGGGGTTGGGTACCAGCCAATGGCCGGGATCAACTGGCCGATTGCAGCGCCAATCCGAAATTCAATCTCTAATCCCACGATGTAAGCCAGAAGGAGGTTGGGGCCCGATAATTTAAGCTTTTCGGTCATGGCCATGGCGGCTGGCAAAATGCAGGTCGTAGGATGAAGATTGTACCGCACGGAATTGGCAAAGGTGTCATCGAAATCGAGGGCGTGGCCCGAGGCCCCGTTCACCAGGGCTGCGAGTTCTGCGGCCGTCATAAACCCCTGGCAGATGGCACTGGCTTCCTCACGGGCGGCCAGCCCTCTTGCGTATTCAGAAAGGATCTTGACGCTGGGCTCCATCGCCCCCAGGATGGCCACACCCAGCCAGTCGAGGATGCCATGCTTGGCAGCCAGGATAGCCTCCGGGGGGAGATGCCGGTATTCTGTTTCAGCGGTGAATTCAGCAATTCTTGCGGTGCCCGATGTCGAACGTGCCATCCTTGAAACCCTACCGGTTCGATTTTCTGAAGACCATCAGTCGATTCAGTTTACCGATGTCATCGAGTTTCTCCATTTCAAACACGGTGACAATGATCTTCTCGATCTGCCTCTTCTGCATATGCTTTTCGGCCATGCTTTTGAATTTGTCCACAACCTCTCCGTCGGTCATCGGGTTGTGAGGATGTCCCTTAGGATAATCGACCTGGCATGCAAGTCTCTTTCCGTCCTTTGTAACGATCTCCGATGCTCCAGCAGCAAGAAACTTCTGGTCGAGGTTCTTGTCCCCCTCGAAAACGATCTTATTGATCAGATCAATGACTCTTGGATTGGAATACTTTTCAAGAGAAAACTGTTCGGGTCCCACTTGCCGTTCCAGGATGGCCATGGCGGTAAGATAATAAGAACTGTGGTCCGCAGTCTCCCTGTTCTTTGGGTACTTTTTGGCCGGATCGCCGGTGTGCCGGGCGCATCGGGTGCTCGCCGTGATTTTCACTTCGGCCACCTCTTCGGGTTTGATGTTGTGTTCTCTCATTAGGGTGAGGGTCGCGGATAAATGACCATGGGCAGAGTAATCGGCAATGATCGACTTGATACAGGTGTCGAGGATCGTAAACCGTCTCTTCGAATCCGTCAATTTGTGAAGGTCGTAATCTCCCCTCAAGAATACTTCGACGAAACCATCATGGCCCTCGATCACCCTGACAGGCCCGGTAAAGCCTTTCCTGGCCATCATCGCGGAAAGAATGCCTCCATAGGCCATCCATGGGAATCTTAGATTCTTGGCCATGGTATATTCCTCGGCTGAAGCGTCGAGAATACCTAAAACGGCATGACAGCTCGCTGAGATGCCAAGGGCATTTTGCATCTGAGTTTCAGTAAGTCCAAGGATCCTCCCTGCAATGAGGGGAATGATATAGGCCCCCCGCGTATCCCCGTTCCACCCTCTTTGTTCCATCTCCGGGCCGACGATTCCTTCGAGAAAACGGTTCGAGAGGTCATAACCAAGGACGATGGCAGCAATTGCCTCTTTTCCTGTGAGATGTTCTCTCTCACCCAGAGCTAAGACAGGGGGGATCACCTCGCTCGGATGGTAACCGACTCGATATGTGCCCCCCGATTCTATCACCACAGCATCGTTGTAATCGAGGCAGCGGACCATTAGCCCGTTTGCCAGAGTGGCATTCAGGCAGGATGTTTTCATCCCGCTGCCGATCACGGTCGCTTCCCTAAGGCCATCCAACTCAACTAATAATTCCTGAATGGCCCTGCTGGCATCGCTCGAATAACCTCCTAATGCACAGCCCAGTGTATCGAGGACCAGCCGCTTCGTCTGATGAATCACCTCCGGGGTGAGGTCCGCAGACTCAAAGCCGATCACCTCTTCCGCGAGCTTTTGTGCAACGCTCATCTCCTCTTTCCCTTCACCGTTTTTTTCAATCTCTATCAGGTTGCTGAAAAAGCAAGATGATGCCAAGCTACGTGAGGCTATTTTCTCACACCGAGCTTGGGAGCAAGCTTTGTATTCAGTTCTGCTTCTCTGTAAACGTAATCCTTGCAATCGGCAGGGCCGAGGTAGGCCACGGTGAGGTTGAGCTTTTCAATCTTCTCGCTGAAGGCGGGGTCTTTGCCCATTTCCTCAGTCACCTTTGCCCATCTGTCGACGATGTATTGTGGTGTTCCCTTAGCGACAGAGATACCGCACCACCAGTTTACACCTTTCAGCCCCGGGACGCCGGCCTCTGTGCTGGTGGGAACATCCGGCATGTAAGGACTTCTCTTTTCACCTGCCACTGCCAGGACCCGGATCTTTCCAGCCTTCGCGAGGGGATAGAACTCTGCCACGGTCTGGCAGGCTAAAAGAATATGTCCTCCCAGAAGTCGGGGCCCCGTCTCGTTCCAACCTCCGGCGGTCACCATGCGGGTATCGAGGGGATTGACACCGATTGCAACGAGCCATTCTCCTATTCCAAAGGCAGAGGTCCCGAAAGGTCCTGTTGTCCCCCAGGAAAGCTCTTTTGAGTTCACCTTTGTCCAATCGCTAAGCTCCTTGAAGGTCTTCCATGAAGAATCGGCTTTCACGGCGAAGGCAACGGGGTCAAGGACCACGCGGGCAATGAAGATTCGGTCCTCCAGCTTGACCGGAGGGTTCAGCATTCCGGCGACCATGAAATTGGAACATATATGCGAATCGGAAAGTACGGTATATCCATCCGGTTTGACCTCTTTCAATGCATAATGGGCGGCAATGACCGTCCCTCCTCCGGGCTTGTTGATCACGTTGACGGGGGTTCCCCATTTTCTGGTGGCGTATTCGGCCATGGCCCTGGTTACCGTATCGTTGCCTCCGCCCGGTGTTGCACTACAAATCAGTTCAACCTGACGTGTTGGGTAGGCCGGTTGAGTGAATCCGTGCCCCACCAGGGTTACGATGAAAAGAGCCACAAGTGAACCCAATACAAGATATCTTGCCCTCATGAGCGTATCCTCCTTCCTTCTGAGGTTATATTATGAGTCAAAATCAGGGAAACGTTCATTCATTTTGCATTTTGCACTTTGCATTTTGCATTGGTGCTTAATACTCCTCCTTTACGTCCTCTCGTTTGCCCTTGCGGATGAATCGCAATGAGATCATCAGCAGAGCGCATGCAGCAAGGATCAAGGCGAGGCAGATCGGACGAGTGAAAAAGATCATAGGACTTCCTGCTGACATGGCCAGAGAATTCACAAGAGACTTTTCGAGGATCGGTCCAAGAATAGAACAGAGGACCAGAGGCGCAGAAGGCCACTTATATTTCTGCATCAAATAGCCCACCCCTCCAAAGATCAACGTCATCCCTATATCGAACATACTGTTGCGTAAGGAATAAGCCCCGATCATACAGATCATGATGATGACCGGTGCCATGATCCTATAGGGAACCGTTGTCAGCTTCGCCCATAAACCCACCAGAGGTAGGTTGAGGACGAGTAACATGACGTTTCCAACATACATGCTCCCTATGATGGTCCAGACCAGAGTGGGGTTATTCTGGATGAGAAGGGGCCCGGGTTGAAGTCCATACATCATGAAGCCCCCCATCAGCACGGCGAGAGCAGGAGAGGCCGGGATCCCCAAGGCCAGAAGGGGAATGAATGCAGCAGAGGCGGTAGCGTTATTCGCTGATTCCGGGGCAGCGACACCCTCCAGAGCTCCTTTGCCGAATCGTTCCGGATGGCGCGAGATTTTCTTTTCGACGTCGTAGCTTATGAAGGCAGTGACCGCAGGGTTACATCCGGGCAGGAGTCCCAGGAGGAAGCCGATGGTCCCGCCTCGGATCATGGAAGGCAGGGTCTGCTTGAGATCCTGGAGGCTCGGGAAGACCTTCTCAATTTTCTTAGGGGTGATGGCTTGACGGGATTCCTCGAGACCTGCGAATATCTCTCCGAGGGCAAATACACCGATGGCGATGGTCACAATATCGATGCCTCCGTAGAGGACTGCAAAGCCATAGTGAAAACGGGGCAGTCCGCTATTCGGACCTATCCCAACAAGGGAGATCAAATAGCCAAAAGCGCCTACAAGGAGGCCTTTAATAAGAGAGCCACCGGAAACGCTTACCGTCACCGTGAGAGCCAACAACATCAGTCCGAAATACTCCGGGGGACCGAAGCGCAAAGCTTGATCGGCCAGGAAAGGGGTGAAAAAGCTCAATGCCACAACGCCACCCGTCCCAGCGATGAAGGATCCGATCGCAGCAATGCCTAAAGCAACCCCTGCCTTCCCCTGCACAGCAAGAGGGTATCCGTCCAATAAGGTGGGAACGGAGCTAACCTCTCCTGGAATATTGACCAGAATGGAGGTTGTGGATCCCCCATACTGGGCGCCATAAAAAATCCCTGCCATCATGATAATGGCTGAAGACGGACTTAACACGGAGGTGAGGGGCATTAGCATGGCGATCGTGGAAGTGGGGCCAAGCCCGGGGAGGACGCCTACCAGCGTGCCGAGAAAAGCTCCCAACAACGCCATGAGCAGGTTGGTGATGCTGCAAGCAGAAGACAATCCCATGATCAAATTGTTCAAGGCTTCCAACGTTCGCCTCCCTTTCTCAACAGAACTTGGAACGGACTAAATCCCAAAAACACCCATGGGAAAAGGCATTTCAAGCCAGGCAATAAACATTGCATAAAAAGCAGAAGTGAGGATTGCAGAATAGAGGAGACATTTATACCATCGGTAATTCCCGATCGCATAAAAGAGTCCGGCTGCAGCCATAAAAGTGGTGATGGCAAATCCGAGGTAGGGCAAGAGGAGCCAGTAGACGATCAACACTCCAGCACTCTGTAACATCGAGATTGCCTGTTTGCCCTTCGGCCAGGAGACCGGACCCCCCCGGGGCTTCCGGAAGAAAGATAAGAGAGCCCCTAAGCCAACCATGACAGACCCGAGGAGGATTGGAAAGGCTTCATCACCAGCGATTCCTCGTGTGCGCATAGGAAATAATCGCCATCCTTCGGCTAACACCAATATTCCCAACAGGATAAAGACCGCACCCCCAACACGATCCGCTGTCAACCATTTACGCATGGCCCTAAATCATCCTTTTCCAGAACCCTATCCCTCGATCTGAGGATTTTGTCTCTGAGAATTGGGATCGGGTGGGTCCTTAGCTTTTGCTGATAACACAGCGGTAAAAATAATTCAACATCCCTTAGGTTGTAAGTTCTAAGGGCTTGAAGACGGAAGCGCCGGGTGTTAGAATTCGGCAACTCATATGAGAAAGGAGAGAACGATGGCCTTCCAGGATTGTGTCAAATTCGCCAATGAGCACCGCGTCTGTTACGTTGCTACTGGGGAGGGAGATCAGCCTCGCGTCAGACCCTTTGGAATGTGGTTTGCAGATGAGAAGGGCTTCTATTTCCAGACGGAATCTGTAAAGTCAGTCTGCAAACAACTGAGGAATGATAACAAGGTAGAGCTGTGCTTTTACGCCACGGAGCCGGCCCCGGGGAAAGTGTTGAGGGTGACTGGAAAGGCTGAGTTCATAGAGGACCCTGCCTTGAAGAGCAAGGTTCTTGCTGAGAGGCCATTTCTAAAACAGATCGGTATTAAAGGCCCCGAAGACCCATTGCTCGTGATATTTCGCGTCCACTCCGGGGAGGCTTACTTCTGGACGATGGCGAATAACATGAAAGAAGGGGAGATCGAGAGGATCAAGTTCTGATGGAACACGGACAGGGGGTAGAGTGTAGGGGATAGTGCAACATCCAGCACTCTACACGCTACGCCCCGGAGTGCCCCCGGCGGGTCTGCTTAAAGCGACGATGAAGTTAGCAGCGCCCGGATTTTGGGTCCATGCAGGCCGACGTTGTGACAGTATTAATCAGTGCCATGGCCTGAGAGTTTGACACGTCATGACGGATGAGAATATCTGCCGTCGTGACCTCTTTTCCATAGTGGGCATCGTTCCTGTTGCCGCGGGTCGCAACGACAGCCCCATCCAATGAGATGCCGCCGTAGAACCCCTTTGATCGCGAAAAGCTGAGGACATCTGCCCAGAGGGGGCCTGTTCTAAGAGGCTGCGCGCAAACAACTTGAACAAGTGCATAGGGCAATGACCATTCGTGGTGAGTCCCGCCAGGGCGGAATCGAACCATGAACGGCACCCTCTGACAGGCCCTGGACGAATGTGGTGAGCTTGTCGAACGTTCCATCCTGGAATTTCCATTTGCAGGAGACCCGTTCTCTCATTATAATAATATTGGAAATAACCCATGAAGAAATTGTGGATCTTATTCTTACCTCTTCTATTCGCCCTCCTCGTCGCGGGCTGCGAGCGGACGGAAACGCAGTCCACGAAAAAACCGGAAGCCGAGCCGGGAGGGGAGAAAACCTTCGTGATCGGCCTCATTCCCGAGCAGAATATCTTCAAGCAGATGGACCGCTACCAACCGCTCGCCGATTACCTTTCAAAAAAAGTTGGTGTGAAAATACGACTGGCCGTTCTCCCCCAGTACGGGGACATTATCGACAGTTTCGTTTCAAACGGCATGGCCGGTGCCTTCTTCGGGAGCTTTGCCTATGCGCTGGCCCACCAGAGACTGGGCGTCGAGGTGCTTGCGAGGCCGATGAGCCTCGACGGCATATCCACGTACCACGGCCTGATCTTCGCTCGAAAAGACAGCGGCATCAAATCCATACGCGAGATGAGAGGGAAACGGTTCGCCTTTGTGGACAAGGCCACCACGGCTGGATATCTGCTTCCCCTCGCGTATTTTAAGGAGCAAGGAAAGAACTATGGAACGTACCTCAAGGAGAGCTATTTTACCGGGACCCATGAAGATACGATCTTCGATGTGCTGAACAGAAAGGCTGACGTCGGGGCTACCAAAAATACCGTCTTTGAGCGGCTGGCAGCCTCTGACGAAAGGATCAAGAAAGACCTCGTGATCCTGGACCGCTCCCCCGATGTGCCTGAGAACGGCCTGGCGGTGAAAAAGGACCTCGACGGTTCTCTGAAGAAAAGGCTTAAGGAGGCACTCCTGACCATGCACGCGGACCCTGAAGGCAGGACCCTCTTAAAGGCCTTTGGCGCCCGGCAGTTTATCGAAACGAACGACGGAGATTACCAGCCCGTATACCGCTATGCGCAGGAGATTGGACTGGATCTGGCCACGTACGATTACATGAACGAATAATGAAGAAAAAAATCACCGTCGTCCTGAACCTTTTTTTTCTGTTCTTTCTGATCGGCGGGCTCTACATCGTCACGAAGGTCGAAAACGCCACCACGAAGGTGGATAATCTCATCAGGCTTCACCGGATCGAGATCCTGAGGGAGGATCTGCAGATACAACTCAAGAGGGCGCAAACCGACCTCTCCCTGAAAAACACCCGACATGCGAGAAGCATCGATACGGTTATCGCCCACATCCAGACGATGGATACCTCCCTTAGCGGCTGTTTCAAATGTCATCACTCCGGAAATGCTTCGGACAAACTGGGTGATCTGAGAAAGGGGATTGAACAGTATAAGACTGCCCTGAGCAGGATCTTTACCATTCGGGCCAACAGGGTCAGGCTGGAAGGAGAGGAGGACAACGCATTCAAGATCGGCACGGATCTCATTTCGGACATCGATGACATCACGACGATGACCAACCGGAAGCTCGAAGAGCGAACACAGGCGGCGCTCGGCGAGATCGGCCGCACGAAGATCATCCTCTACCTCCTCTTTGCGGCCGTGCCGGTCGTGCTCTTCTGCCTGTCGGTCGTCTTTTTCCGAAGCTTTACAAGGCCGGTCGATGTCCTCCTCAACGCGACGAGGCAGCTGAAGGCTGGCGACCTCGATTTTCGGATTGAAGGATTACAGGACGAGTACGGAGAGGTGGCAGCGTCATTCAATCAGATGGCGTCTTCCCTCAAGGAGCACTATCTGAGGATGCAGTGGGCGGAGCAGGTGGTCGTGCTTGGAGAGCTGGCGGGTGGGCTGGCCCATGAAATGAAGAACCCGATCGCCGGCATCAAGGGGTCGATGCAGGTTCTCTCGGGCGACAAGTCACTCTCCGAAGAAATTAGGACGATCCTCCTGAAAGTGATCGAGCAGATCGAGCGGATTGAGTCCCTCCTCAAGAGTCTTTTCAATTTCGCGCAGCCGCCGAGGCCGGCATTCCTGCCTGTAAACGTGAACGACGTGCTGGATACAACGATCTCCCTGACCCAGAAGCATCCGGCCCTTTTATCGAGTCACTCACGAAGCATTACGATCGTCCGGGACTTCGATTCCCAACTTCCAAGGACGATGGCCGATCCGATCCAACTCCAGCAGGTGTTCATGAATCTCCTTCTGAACGCGGCCGAAGCCATGCCGGACGGCGGAACGCTCACGGCGCAGACACGGCGCGAGGAAACGGGGTCGTCTCTACGCGTGATGATAAGAGATACAGGCAGCGGGATCGACGAGGCGATGATCCATAAGATCTTCCACCCGTTTTTTACGACGAAGCCGAAAGGAACCGGACTGGGTCTCGCCATTTCAAAACGTCTCGTCGAACAACACGGGGGAAGCATCCGCGTCGCAAACAACCCCGACAGAGGGGCATCGTTCACGATCGATCTTCCCATCAAACGGGAAGATGCTCCGCGGAGGTGAGGCTGGATCAGGAATGAAAAGATGGCCTTGCGGCGCCCCTTATTCTACCACTTCAGCGAAAGTTAAAATGCGTTTGGGATTTTCCACCAGGATGGTATGCATTTGCCGACCCGTAAACCGCTTGCGCTGTCAAGGCATAGGAGTTAAGATTCGGCCTAACATTCCAAGGTGAACATGATAGCCGGTTTGGGAAGAAGCCATGGGTAAGAGGCTAACCGTTTTAGCACTTTCCTTCTGGTTCGTGGTATTTCCAGCCTACCTGCTTTTTTCTGCCCTTGACGACCTCGATGACCTCTTCTTCGCTTCGGCTCCTTGCTTTAAGAGTATTGATCGAGTCGATTTGGCCGTGAGGGCCACCTTTTTCCAAGCCCCTTCTTTCAATTCGAGATCTTCCATTCTGCGCTGTTAACCTCATTCTTTCCCTCTCTCACAATCTTCGTTTGCGTTAGCCGGACACTTCACCGAGGGGGAGGTCCGTCATCGGGTCCGGCGAGTTTTTCGATCCTGCTGTGTGTGCAAAGAGGAGAACAAAATGAAGGTCGTTGCCTTTACCGGTGTTGCAGGGGAGGAGTGCAGGACAAGCCCCAGCCGTTCTTTTATCAGGAAAGAACTTATCAAGTTTGTGAATGCTGCAATCAACGTTTTCAAATCAAGAGACAAGTTGCCAACAATTTCTGTTTTTGGCTGCAACAACTTTCAATTAGTGACTCCCATATCGGAAGATTACGAAGAGAAGAGACTCGACTGCCGGTTCTACACTTCTGATTCCAACCTCGAACAAGTTCTGATTCACGATAGACCACACGTCATCATAACGATTGGCGATCGATCCTCTTTCCCGAACCTTGTCAAGGCTCCCTTCGAGGTCCGAAAGAGATGGCTCCATTATGAGAGACTGCCAGAGCTCACCGAGCTCGGCATCCGCGCATACGATCACTATTTAACGAACGTGTTTAGCGGCCAGGAATCGGATGACAATCCCCTCGTCACCGTTTTTACCCCCGCCTACAAAACCGGAGAAAAGATCTTCCGACCGTTTCGCTCCCTTAAGGAACAAACCTTCACCAATTGGGAATGGGTCATCGTGGATGACTCAGATGACGAGGGAAAAACATTCCGGATGTTAAGTGACATTGCCAGGAGAGATCACCGGGTCCAGGTCTTCAAGTCCTGGAAGCACTCAGGAGTCATCGGCAGGGTAAAGCACTGGGCTTGCAGTCTTGGACAGGGCGAAATACTGGTAGAACTCGACCATGACGATGAATTGACCGATCATGCACTGGAATGCGTCGTAAAAGGCTTTAAGCAATTCCCGGAGGCCGGGTTCCTTTATACGGACTCCGCCGAAATCTTTGAAGACGGTACAAGTCATACTTACAGGAAGGGCTGGGCCTTTGGATATGGCTCCTATACGGATGTTGAATACAAGGGCAGGTTCTACAAATCAGGGAATTCCCCGAACATCAATGCCAAGACGATTCGTCATATCATATCCGCCCCCAACCATATACGGGCCTGGAGAAAGGCTTTTTATGAATCGATCGGAGGTCATAATAAGGAGCTTCATGTGGCAGACGACTATGAGATGATGGTCAGGACCTTTCTCAAGACCCGGATGGTAAGGGTGCCAAGTCTATGCTACTTGCAGTACATCAACAACAACACAGCGCAGCGGACAATGAACAAAGACATACACCGCCATGTCAGATCAATCAGGACCCATTACGACAAAATGATTCATGATAGGTTTCTCGAACTCGGCTGTGACGACTTCATCTGGGATGAAAAGACCTGCCGGTCCGATTTGAATGTTTCCAATCCGGAAGTGGAACCTCATGTGACATTGACTGCGAATGTGCAAGAGTAAGCCGGACACCTATTGGGCCGGTCCAGAAGCTACTCTGGAAGCCATCATGCAATGTTTAGATTGACAAATGCAACGATTTTTGATAAGAGAATTGCCAATGAATAGATAATGGAATAAGGCTAAATCCATACAAGAAAGTGAGGGAATGCGATTCCCGAAGAATCCTGATTATTTTTTCTGATTTGGGGTTTACAAGCACCTCATCAGCGGGGGGAAAGAGGTGGAAAATTGATCGAAAGCCTGGTATTCCAAACCGAGATGCTGGGCTTTTTTTTTGAAAGGAGGGCCTGGAGATGAAGGGTAAACGTTTAGGGATCATAGGATTGGTATTCTTATTTTCACTATCCGTTGTTTTTCTACCTGTTTATGCAGATATTCCAAACAGGATCAACTACCAGGGGTATCTGACAGACTCCACGGGTATGCCGGTCAATGGGCCAGTTTTGATAACGCTATCCATTTATGATGTGGCCACCGGAGGGACGCCTCTCTGGTCTTCTGGTCCGGTGAGTGTGACAGTGAACAATGGAATCTTCAGTCTAAACTTTGGGGATGACCAGCTCGGCAGTTTACCCTTCGACAGGGAGTATTATCTGGGAGTACAGGTTGGGAGAGATCCGGAGATGGCTCCCCGGAATCCATTGACCAGTGCGGGGTATGCGTTTCGGGCAAAAGTAGCAGATTCAGGCCCTCCGGGTCCTCAGGGACCAGCTGGGCCGCAAGGAGACAAGGGAGATCCTGGTCTTCAGGGACCTACCGGGCCGCAAGGGCCGCAAGGCGACAAGGGGGATACTGGACCAATGGGACCGCAAGGTCTGGAAGGGCCGCTTGGGCCCAAAGGAGACAAGGGTGACAAAGGGGATATCGGCCCTCAGGGACCTGCTGGGCCGCAAGGTCCTCAAGGAGCCAAGGGAGATAAAGGAGATAAGGGAGACAAAGGAGAAAAGGGAGATCCTGGCCTCCAGGGCCCTATCGGTCCACGAGGGCCTGCAGGACCCCCATTAGCCTTGCCGTATTCAGATACTACGTCTGGGACAGACACTTACACACCTGCCTTTTCAATCACCACCACGGGCGACACGGGCCTTGCTGGGTTGTTCCAAATAGATAACCCCAACAACTCCGACTCTGCCTTCTGGGGTTGGACAAACGGTACAGGCACTGCTGGGGGCTTTCAAATAGATAACCCAACCAGCTCTGAACATGCCTTCAAAGCCGTAACAAATGGTACGGGGGCTGCTGGAGATTTTGAAATAAAAAACCCATCCAGCAACGCTGCTGCTCTCGTCGCCCATTCGAACGGAAGTGGTCCTTCCGTGTATGGCCATAACTCCAACACCGGCGGCACGGGCCCTGCTGGGGTCTTTGTGGTGGATAACACATCCAACAGTTCTCCTGCCCTCATCGCCCGGACAACCGGTACAGGCAGCGCTGGGTTCTTCGAGATACGTATGGGGTCCACCACATCCTCTCCCGTTCTCTACGTCCATGCGGACGTAAATGGTACAGGCGGTGCTGGAAAATTTGTGTTGGATGGGTCTGAAAACGACGGGGATGCCCTTTCAGCCCAGACGATGTTTAATGGTAATGCAGTAAATGCTGTGACAACAGGTGGTGGTTGTGCTGTAAAGGCAACTTCACAGCCAACTGACCCTGACGTTCAAAGTTGTGCTGGAGAGTTCTTTGGTAACGTCGATATTCACGGCGATTTGCGTGTCCACGGCTATATAGAAAAAATTTCAGGTGGTTTCGTCCAACCTCATCCTGCTGACCCATCAAAGGAAGTGGTCTATGCCTTCTTTGAAGGACCTGAGCATGCTGTATTTTTCAGGGGCACAGCAAAGCTCGTAAATGGGAAGGTAACCATAGAGACACCTGAGCACTTCAGGGCAGTTGCGGGAGAGGAAGGTATCACCGTGCAGTTCACTCCCAGGTCTTCGAAGTCGAAGGGACTTGCCGCGGTTGAAGTGAGCAAGGCCATGGTAAGGGTCGAGGAGCTGATGGAGGGTGCAGGGAGCTACGAGTTCGACTACTTTATCACGGCCAAGCGGGCGGGCTTCGAGGCGCACCAGCCGATCCAGGCCAATACAAACTTCTCGGCTGACGGCGTGACGAAAGAAGAGTTCGAGCAGCGATACGAGAGAGCAGACCTGACCACAACTGCAATGAGGAACTTGCTCATAGCAAACGGCATATTGAACCGGGACGGGACCCTAAACCTGGCGACCGTGGAAAAGCTCGGCTGGAAACTGAAAGAAACCGATGTAGCAAAAGTTGGCAAGTAGATGAGCACTTCCTTTACCCCGATTCGAGTTTTGAGAAGGAGGAGGCCATGAAGAATACCTAATCTTGACAGTTTCGTTCTACCCCCTACGCTCCTCAGCCGCAGGGGCCAGCTCTTACGGAACCCATGCCGCTGAACCCGCCTGATTTCGAGGGGAAGCGGAGTGGGCGACTTCAGTCGCCCAACTCGGACCGGCTGAAGCCTCCACTCCCACGAATGAGCAGAGCATTACTTTACGCTGTAAAGCCTCACTCTCCCGTGGGGTGCGCCACTACAACCTTCCATTTTAGATAGACCTTGCCCCTGCGCCCTCTAAACCTTTGGAGTGCGCAGACGTGTCTGCGCTTTGATCGGCGCAACGCGTTGCACCTTTGAAAAGCGGCGTCATGCCGCCGCACTCCAAAGTTTACCGTTGAACCTATTAGCATCAAGGACATCATCAAGTCGAAGCCACCGGCTAAAGCCTCCACTTCAACGCTTTGGCAAGGCATTACGTGTACCCCTGTTTTTTTGCTTGATTCTGCGGGAACTAAGGAATACAATGGCGAACTGAATCGCGCTCGCTTATCGACAGCTCGGAGATCCCGGTCGTCAGGGGAACGGCTTCAACAAACGTTCACATCGAAAGGAGGACGCATCTATGAAAGGAACAAAGATTTTTGGAATGGCCTTGGCAGTGGTTTTCTTTGTTTTCGTGATTGCACCGGTCGTCTCAGCCCAGGGGATGGACTCTGGTATCCTCGATGGAGTCTGGTTCAAGATGAAAGCAAGTTACAAGGGCTACGAGCTCGATTACGACCATAACTCGGTCGTGGGCACGAGCTCTGGGGGAAGCACCGCATACATGGAGATGAATTATGATGATACGAGCAGTCCGGCCTCGTACTGGGTGAAGACGTGCGTACAGGACAATAATGATCCCGGCAAATGGCACACTGCGTGGCCTGATCATCCTATCTCCTTGGACGATATTTACGGTGCCTTGGAAATCTGGAATTATTATGGTGACCTCACTATCAATTTTGACAACGGGCACGGCACCGGTACCTTCTTTTATGTCGTCCCGCAGCTCAGCACCAAGATCACAACAAATGGGTCTAAATTGAAGAAAGCGTCCATCAAAAGCTTCACTTGTGCTGTCTGGGGCGAGTTAGGCGGTGATCACGCTGTTTTAGGTTCCTGCAGTCTCAGCGGTTCCAATGTAGCCCCGGAAAAGGTGCCGCCTGACTGTACGAAATAGCAATCAGCCCTCACCCGGGCATGCGCTCCTAACACCGCCCGGGTGAGGACTGAAAAGACATGGTGGAGGCAGAGCAGGGATTTTAGAAAAATCCAAAACAGGCCTGGCGGAGACACCGACGACGCATTGTAGCGGACCCTTTGATTGCAGAGCAGCATGATACACCGACTTTGCCGGTCATTCTTGGTGAAGTCCTTTATAACCCATTCGATGTCAACCAAACCCGCATTACAAGGCTTTGTCGGTGTGCCCGCCGGGCCTGTCTAATGCACCCATGATGTTTGAGAAAAAGGAGGGACCCGTTGAGAACAGGGATGATTCGTTCCGGTTTAGCAACTTTAATGCTGACGGCAGCTCTCTTGGCCGTGCCCCCGGCCGAGGCACAAAGATTAGGCTCTTCTCCCCTCAGTCCGGCCCCTGCCGGGGTACCCGTGCAAACCATAATCGAATGCGGCAGCGGGTACGTATCCCATGAACTCTATGATGCAAAAATTACTCTTCTTGAAATTGTCCGGGGGGCAAAGGCATGGGATCTTCTGAAAGAGGCGACCGCTGCCAATGAGCCACTGAAGGCTGGGTTCGAATATATTCTTGCTCGTATCAGGTTTGAGTACTCGGCAAGAGGGCTCCCGGGGGATTGCGGTCACGAGTTGAAGGGGGAGCAGTTTATCGCCGTCTCCCCGGAGGGCAAGGTGTATAAGGCCCCCTCTGTCACGCCGCCGAATCCGAGACTGAGTGGCATGCTCCGCTCGGGTGACGTTCTCGAGGGCTGGGTGGCCTTCTCCGTCCCGCGAGAGGACAGCAAGACGCTGATGACCTTTGCTGTCAAGGCTGGAGGAGCTGTCGAGCATGGGGGGAATGCGTGGTTTCAGCTCTACTGAGGGTTTGGGGAACCTATCATGAAGAGATGGTTGGGAGGCAGGGCTATCTTAATCTCGGGGTGTCTGGCAGTAATGCTCGTGATGACCTTGGGGACTGTCGCGTTTCAGGACTTGAAACCATCTTAGCATCTTAAATTCGTTGGAGGTAAGCGATGAAGATCAATCCGGTAGATCTGGGTCTCAGAGAGGCCCACGCCTTGATTAGCACTGCAATTGCACCGCGACCCATTGCCTTTGTTTCCACAGTGGGAGAGGATGGAGTGTTCAATCTCGCCCCTTTCAGCGCGTTTACGTCGATATGCATGAAGCCGATGATAGTCGGTTTCAGCGTGATGCCAAGAAGAAGTGGCCAAAAAAAGGATACCCTCACCAACATCGAGTTCTCAAAGGATTTCGTCATTAATGTCGTAAATGAGGCGCTGGCTGAGGCCATGAACCAGACATCGGCGGATTACCCCAGCTCCGTGGATGAATTCAAGGAAGTCGGTTTGACACCGATCGGAAGCGAGATGGTCAGGGCGCCGAGGGTGGCCGAATCACCTATCCAGATGGAATGCAGACTTGTCCAGATCCTGAACTTCGGGGAAGGCCCTTATGCCTCCCGTTTCATCATCGGTGAAGTGGTTCTGGTTCATGTAAATGGTGACTTATATATCAATGGCGAGATTCAGATGTCGAGACTGAAGTCTATCGGTCGTTTGGGACGAGACTTCTATTGCAGAACGACAGATCTGTTCGAAATGCTGCGACCTGAATCATCAAGGGTTGGTTAAGCCCTATTACCATTCTGAGGTTTTTAACTACGATCAGCCCCCCCGCAGGGACCTCTTACGTGATCCGACGATCATGAGGGCTATTTATTCTTGCTCTTTTTTCTCCCGGAGTACATCACATTGATTTGAAATTGGTTCCTGTCGGCATATTCCAGGCAATCTCTCAGGTTCGGAAAGAAGACGATTACAAGGGCGGGATGAGATTCGCGGGACCTTTTGATCAACTTGACGTCTCCGTAAATCGATTCAATCACAGTGCATTTCTCTTGATGTAGAAGATTCCTTAAACCGATCATCATCACTCCCTGCCGTCTAATCCCCTTTAGGCAAGGGGATTAGACGGGTTCCCTCCTTTTCTCTCCCTTATCAAAGAAGAAGCCGAGGAGGTTTGTCAAAGGCCCAAACTGAATTGAGGTTAAGATAATTATTTCACACGGAGAAGAGAATTTGAATAGGGTGAATCGTGTATTTTTTCGGAAAGAAGACAGTATAATTTCAGAGCTTTTCTTAGGGTCTTTTAGTGCCCCTCGGGCATCAGGGTTTTAGAATCCCTGGCAAAAAGAGCGTAATCTCGGGAATATACGTGACCAGCAGGAGGGAGATGACGCAGGCAAAGACAAAGGGCCAGACCTCCCTGGCATACTCCTCTATGGAGATTTTTGCAATGCTACAGGTGACGAAGAGGTTGACCCCGAAGGGAGGAGTTGCCATCCCGATGGCGATGTTCAGCATCATGACGATACCGAAATGGACCAGATTGATCTTCAACCCCGTCAAGGCGGGAAGGAGAATAGGCATCATGATGATCATGGCTGCGATCTCACTCATAAAGCAACCTAAAATAAAGAAGAAAATGTTAATGAAAAGGAGAAAAATAATCGCGTTGGGGGCCATGGAAATAATGAAGTTTCCTACTCTTTCGGGCAGGTTTTCGAGGGTGGCCACCAGACCGAACGTCGAGGCCATTGAAAGGATGATGACGGCAACGGCTGACGTACAGGCACTGTTGAGAAGAATCTCCGGGAGATCTTTCAGATGAATTTCCCTGTAGATGACGCCACCGAGAAAGAGGGCGTACAGGACGGCCACGACAGCCGATTCCGTTGGGGTGAAGATGCCCCCGTAGATGCCTCCGACAATAATCAAGGGCATGAAGAGAGGCAATATGGCACCTCGAAATGCCTTCAACCTCTCTCTTGTCGATTGTTTTTCAGTGCCTCGATATCCTCGCCGGGAGGAGCGGATATAGTTAATCGTCATCAACATGAGTCCAGCGAGAATGCCAGGCATGAAGCCGGCCATGAAGAGAGCTCCAACCGAGACATCGGTTAAACTGCTATAAATGACCATCGGGATACTGGGCGGAATGATGATGCCCAGACTTCCTCCGGAGGCAAGCAGAGAAGCAGCGAAACCTTTGCTGTAGCCCGAGTCGATCATTGCGGGGATCAGGAGAACCCCGAGGGCCGCGGCTTCCGCTGGACCGGACCCCGTCATTCCGGCAAAGAAGATGCAGGCGACGACGGCGACCATCCCGAGCCCCCCGGCCATGTCACCTACCAACGCATTTGCAAATTTGACCAGGCGACGGGTCACCCCTCCTGTCTTCATCAAATTTCCAGCGAGCATGAAAAAAGGTACAGCGATGAGGATGACAGAATCGATGCTGGCGTAAAGGGTTTGAGGCAAGATGATAAGGGGAATGCCACCCGGAAAGACCAGCATCGCGAGCGTGGCAGCGAAACCCAGAGCAATAGCAATGGGGACATTGATCACCATGGAAAATAGAAAACTGAACACCAATATGGTTGTCAAAGGTCTTTCTCCTGAAACCTAATATCTGAGCTTTCCAAAGAGGACCTGGATAAATCTCACCAGGCTTAGCGTCAGCCCGACGGGTATGGCAAGTCCGACCCAAAAGATTGGGACCCCCAGTTGGCTCGATCTCTGCCCCATTCTGAACTGAAGATGAACCATACGCATCCCTTGCCATGCCAGGACCGCACAGGTGAATACGCAGCACAGGGTGATAACGACAGCGACAACCTTTTGCCACTTTTTGGGTAAGGAGTTCTGTAAAATGGAGACGCCCAGGTGTGATCCTCTCTTGGCGCCAATGCTTGTTCCAAGGAACGTCACCCAGATGAAAAGAAACATCACGATCTCATCTGTCCATGGCATGGAGATCTTTATGACATACCGTGAAAGAATGGATAGGCTGTAGAGAACGGTCATCGCACCGAGGGCCGCGATCACCCCGTATTCTTCGAAAGAGCTGACCGCTCTTCCGAAGATATGGAGCAGGGCCCGGTCCTTGCCCGTCCTTCCGATCGGGGAAATTGCTTCTTCGCCTCTGGAACTACTCTTCACGTGACGGCTTTCCTTTCTCTTCACTTCAGGGCTCCCATGAATTCCTTCAACAACTCCCTGCCGATCTTGGGCTCAAATTCCTTGTAGACGGGATCCATTGCCTTCTTGAAGGCGTTCATCTGTTCTTTAGTGAGAAGGGTCAACTCCATTCCCTTGGCCACAAGCTCCTTCTTCATGAGATCGTCCTCATCCGCCGAGACCTTTCTCTGATAAGGAGCCGCTTCCTTGGCAGCCGATATCAAGATCCCCTGATGGTCCGGGGAAAGGGTCTTGAAAAAAGCCAGGTTCGTCCCTACAAAAAGTGGGGCGAATTGGTAGTTCCATTCGGTAATATATTTTTGGACTTCATAAAACTTCCTTCGGTAGATGCTGTTGTAAGGATTTTCCTCTCCATCAACCATTCTTTGCTGAAGTGCCATGTAAAGCTCACCCAGGGCGGTTGCCGTCGTAGTGGTCCCCAGCGTCTTAAAGATCGATTCGACAACGGGGCTCGGGGGCGTTCGAATCTTCAATCCGCGAAGATCTTCCGGCATCCGAATGGGCCTCTTTGAATTGGTGATCTGTCGATAACCGTGGTCCCAATAGGCCATCGCTTTGATGCCCTTCTCTGAAATGAGAGCCAGCATCTTTTCGCCCAGGGGGCCATCCAGGACACGATAGGTTTGCTCGCGGTTTTCAAAGATGAAGGGCATACCAAAGACCATAAAGCGTTCATCGAAAACCTCATAATAACCTGGTACGAATAGTGCGCAATGGATAGATCCTGCCTGGAGCAATTCCACGGTGGTCCGCATATTGCCCTGGGAGAGTTGCCCTGGAGGGAAGATTTTCACCTTGAGATTGCCATTACTCTTCTTTTCCACCAATTCCGCAAACCGCACCATGCCAAGATGCCAGGGAGAGGCGGTTGTCGCGTCGTGGTGAGCCCGGATTTCAATGACAGCCGCCTGACTGAAGAGAGGAGGAAGAGGCACAAGCATTAAAATCCCTTCCCAAAGAGCGAATGTCATGAGACCGAGAGCCATTCTTCTCCAACACGATAGAGCGTTTCTCGCACCCATTTCTCTACCCTCCATTTCCAAGATTCCGGCTAAAGGCATTCGAGATTGCAGATACTCTTTGACAGGTTCCTTGCCCCCCCTTTTTGCACCACAAATGTGTCTCCCAGGAAAATCCCCGCCTTCCCGTCCGGGGTCATCACGTGGGGATGGATGGTAATGACCATATTCTCTTTCAGCTTGACGGTGCTGTCCCGGAAAAGACCGGGACTTTCGCCCACATCCAGGCCCATCCCATGACCGCACCAGTATCCCGTTTTGAACCCTTCTTCGTTGATTTTCCCCACCACTGCCTTGACCAAATCGCCAATCACTTTGCCGGGGATTAAATTCGCCACCCCTACGTTCAGAGCATCCATTGCCGCTTTGAACATGCGTTGATATTGAAGCGACGGTTTCCCCAGACAGAGGGTTCTCGCGATCTGGGTCCAGTAGCCGCTCGGGCCCGAAATCTCGACCGAGAAGATATAGTGGTCTCCTTTCTTGAAGATATAGGGCCCTGGATGACCGATGAAGGCGAGAAAAGAACGTCCTTTGTCAGTGAGGACCAGAATATCTTCGACGCCCTGCCTGATCAGGACCTTATCCACCTCAGCCATCACCTCCAATTCATTCTTTCCCACCTTCAGAACCTCCAGAAGCCTCGCATAGCATTGATCCGCAATCTCCGTGGCCTGCTGGATCATTTCGATCTCTTCCTTACTCTTGACCATCCGGACTCCGTCGAGGAGTTCCGTTGCATCTCTGAAGTGAGCCTTCGGGAGCTCTCCCGCCAATAGTTGATAGTCGTAATGGGGCATCGTATTGTTCAAGCCAACGATTCCCGTTGTCCGATTCTTTAACCCAAGCATCCTTAACGCCCTGGCAAGCTCCTGAATGATACCCTCTGTCTCGCCCCCCATACGAACATCTCTGATCCATGAATGGGATTTTGCACGGAGCAGTTGTCCTGGCGTAGAAACGATGAGGACAGGATCTCCCGATAGCGGAAGGACCAGGTACTGCTTCCTCGTCGGAAAGCGAAGGTCGGAGAGATACCGCACTGCTCCCCCGAGGCCGATTTGAACCTGGGAGAAGATAACAAGTGCTCTTAGACCCTCTTCATCCATTCTCTCTCTAATCAAATCACATCGTCTTCTAAGTTCCCTTCTTGAGGTCGCCACGATCTTCCTCCTTTCATGATCTCTGAATGAACTCCCCTAACAGGTTGCTGAAAAACGCCCATCTGCGGCGTTTCCCTCATCCTTCGTCATTGCGGCGTACCGCCAAGTACGCCTCATTCCTCAGGATTTCGGGTGCCTTGCATCTGAGCATTTTTGAGCAACCCGGGAAAGGTGACTTTTTCAGCATCCTGCTAAATAAAGATCGGATGAATGTTCATCTCATGAAGATTTCATCGCCGATTTAATGTGCTTGTAGTAATCGTAGATATGACATACCAACATACCAGGCTCCGTGTCAAGGAAAAAATTGATGGGACAAATTGACGGGAAAATTGAGGGAGTGGGAGAATTGTCTTGGGCGAGCAGCCTGACAGACGTCTCGAAGCGCAAAGATGAAAAGGAAAAATAACACTCCATATTTTTTGTTTGACAAAAAATGTAATATGTTATATGTGTGACATATGCCGGCCTTTAAGAAAGTCAACTCACCCTTGCGCATGCCCGAGGTGATTGTTCGCCAAATCGAGAATAAGATCCTGCTCGGTCAGTTGAAACCAGACCAGATGCTTCCACCCGAAAACGAGTTAATGAAGCAATTTGGTGTGGGCCGAAACACCGTGAGAGAGGCTTTGAGGATTCTCGAGACTTCGGGATTGGTCAAAGTGAAGCAAGGATCTCGAGGAGGCCCAGTCGTTACTGAATTGACAAACGAATTTGCGAGTGACTTTTTGATTAAAGCGATTCGTTTGGGAGGAGTTACGGCAGACCATCTTTCGCAATTCAGGTTAGCTCTTGAACCTTCCATGGCGGAAATGCTTGCAGGCCAGAAGGAAATCGATTCAAACCTGATTTCGCAGTTAGATCAGAACATTTTGCGGGTTAAAACAGCGTACGAGGCGAGCGAGATTACAGCATATGTCAACATGGATTTTCATGTTCTTCTTGCATTGGCAACAGGAAACCCGATGTTCATCATCCTCCTGAAAACGCTGGCGGCAAACTTTAATCTGGTTATGACAACAAACTTCAATTTGACGATGCCGCTAAGAAATGAAAGGCAGATTCAAACCATCAGACACCACAAGAAGATTTTGGAGGCGATCAAGAACCGGGACCCGGATGGCGCAAGGCGGTGGATGCGTGAGCACCTTGTCCACATAGCGGAGCTTTTTGCGGACGAGAGAATGCGGATCAAGCCCCCCCGCAGGAAGAATGGATAAGCAGGGAAAGAGTGAAGAGTGAGGCTAAAGACGATCCAAGGAGGGCGAGAGAATGGGTGAGACTGAAGTATTGGCGAATTTCATAGCCAGAGCGAATTATGAGGATCTGCCGGCGAAGGTCATCGAAGACGCAAAGGAGAGAATCGGCAATGCGATCGCCTGCGGGTTGGGAGGACGGAAGACTCTCGAAGGCGATGTCCTGATCGACATGATGAAAGAAATAGGTGGCAATCCTGAGGCGACGGTCATTGGCGATCGGACCAGGCTTTCGTTCATGCAGGCCGCCCAGGTGAACAGGGTTCTGATGCATATGATGGATTATGATGATGACCTGACCAATATCTGCCATATGAGTATCGTCTTGATCCCGGTGGCCTTAGCCATTGGAGAGCGGATCGGTGCATCGGGAAAAAACATCATCAATGCTTTTGTCCTCGGTTGTGAAGTGGTTACACACCTGAGAGATGCACTCCATCCTTCCATTGAGGCTTTTTACAAGACGTTTGAAAGGGTTGATGCTGGGTTGCAGTTCGGAGTGACTGCGACGGCGGGAAAGCTGTTCCGCTTAAACGGGGGACAGATGGCGGACGCATTTGGCCTTACTGGTCTCATGCGAGCATCACGGGTAACGAGACCCGATTGGGCACAAAAAGGCATGCCCCGCTGGATGAAGATCACCGGGGGTGATATCACGATCCCGGGTATCCATTCTGTGCTTCTTGCTAAAAGAGGATTTCCCGGAGATCGAGCCATACTGGACCAGGGAAGAAAGTGGGAAGCATCTGTCGGCTCAGATCGGTATGACGCTACAAAGCTCATAGCAGATTTAGGAAAAGAGTATGGGATGTTGAAAATCGGGTATAAATTCTATTCCGCGTGCCGCTACACAAGTACCACCCTGGATGCGGTTGCGGCCATTATGTCCGACAATCAGGTAAAGCCGGAAGATGTCAAGGAAGTCATTGTGAAAGCGCAAAAACTGGTGTCGGACAATTTTGGTATTTACGAACCGGAGTATATGATCCAGGCTCAGTTCAGCATGCCTTACGTTGTCACGATGGTTTTGATGGGTGAGCCAACGGGCCCCAACTGGTTCAGAGAAGAATTACTGAAGGATCCGAAGGTCCGGGAATTCCAGCACAAGGTGAAGCTTGTAGAAGATCCCGTTGCTACAAAACAATACTATCCTGGGTATAAGACACCCAGCACCGTGGAGATCATACTAAACGATGGGAGACATTTGACCAAGTCTGTTGAATATCCCAAGGGCGAGCCGGAAAACCCATTCACGAAACAGGACCATATCGATAAGCTGACCAACATGGCCCTGTGGTTTGGATTGAAGCAGGACCGGATCGATGAATTGATCAAGACGCTCGATGGGCTGGACAAGGTCGGCCATATTTCGGAATTGACCCGCCTATTCGTCCCTTAGATAAAGGGACCATTATCGAAAGGAGGTACTTATGGAAACTCGGATATGGAGAAGGATTCATTGTTGTTTACTCGTTGCCGTTACGTTTGTTTGTATTTCGTCTTCCGGTTCTTCGGCTGCGGACAAATACCCATCGCGGCCTATAGATATTTACAGTCCCTTTGCTCCGGGAGGACCGGTCGATAACCTCAACCGTTTCTTCGCAAAAAAACTTGAGAGCCATCTTGGCGTTACCGTCGTCCCTCAATGCAAACCCGGAGGCGGAGGTTCAATTTTGGCCTCATTCATCGCCAATAATGCCCGGCCTGATGGATACACCCTTGCCAATATAAGCGCCTATCATATAGCTGTGCCCATTCTGCTTGGCACCGGACCCTATTCGCTAAAAGATTTTTATATAATAGGTCAATTAGTCATATTTCCCAGTCTGTTAGCCGTTCCTGTCGATTCGCCATGGAAAAATTTCCAGGAGTTTTGCGACTATGCAAAAATGAACCCGGTAAAATACGGCCATCCTGGCGTTGCATCGACGATCTTTTGGAGAGTGGAGAATTTGATCAAACATTTGGGTTTGAAGATGGACCACGTCCCGTTTAAGGGCGACTCGGAGACGGTTGCAGCCATTCTCGGAAAGCATGTTCCGGTCGGGGCGATGTCCGCAGGAACGGCAAAGGGCTTCGTAGAAGCGGGAAAACTGAGAATTCTTTTCATCTTCGAATCCCCGACCAGCTTTGGACTTCCTGCGGATACGCCCAATCTCTCCAGCGTGCTTCGCGGCGCTCCTTTTACCGACTTAGAGCCATCTCAATTACTGGTTGTCCACAGCAAGACCCCTCCCGAGATTATTCGGGTCCTCGAAGGTGCCTATGGAAAAATAATTAGAGACGAGGAGTTTAAAAAGGACGTAGCTACTCTTAACCTGGGTCTTGGCTATATGGATGGCAGGACTTTCACTCAGAAATTGCCGGCCAATATTGAGGTTCTCAAAGAAATGCTTCGGAAGTCAGGACAGTTGAAATAGGCGTTTGTTTGACCTGAAGTGTCTTTTAAGATAGGAACGATACGAAAGTTAAGAAAAGGAGGAAGAAACAGTGAAAATCAATAGGGTCGAAATCATACCGGTAGATATTCCTTACAAAACACCGTTTCGCGTTTCTTATGGCGGGATAACCTCCGGGAGCTATATCATATTAAGGATGTTCACCGATGAGGGCGTCGACGGTGTCGGGAGTAGCATCGGTTTTCCTAAAATCGGTTTGACCAGAGAGGGCACCATGGCTCACATGAAGAGCATCGCATCGGGCCTTCTTTTGGGTCAAGATCCGCTCAATACGGAGGCGATTCTGAGCCGGCTCGATGTGGTGCTTCCCGGAAATTGGCGAATAAAGGCTCATTTTGACTACGCCTTATACGATCTCAAAGGCAAGGTCCTTAATGTTCCGGTTTACCAACTGCTGGGCGGACTTTGCAGGGAGAAGATTCCCCTGGAATGGATTGTCATGATGGACGAGCCCAAGGTCCAGGCTGAAATGGCGGTGAAATATCTCAGTGCAGGATTTCACAGCATCAAAATGCATGTCGGTGGCGACCCCAAATTGGCTGTTAAACGGTTTAAAACGGTCCGCGAGGCTGTCGGCCCCGATATTCCAATTTCGGTAGATATGGCCAGTGTTGCCGGAACAGCAAGTCACTGGAATGCCCACGATGCATTGCGGCTCATCGAAGAATTGGACAAATACAATCTTCACTATGCAGAAGAGCCTGTGACAACGCACGATATAGACGGCCTCAAAGCTATAAAGGGACGGACCAATGTTCCCCTGGCCGCTGACGCGACCGCGGACTCTGTCGGCGAAGCCTATAAGGTAATCAAACAGGACGCTGCAGATGTCTTCCATGCCCTTATGGGTAGAATCGGAGGCATTCGGAAAACGTTGAATTATACAAACCTCGTTCATGTAGCAAACCTTGATTATGCAATATGTGTCCTCGGGAATGGCATCGAACATGCAGCAGGTGCCCACTTTGCCGTATCGCGTGCAAAAAGGGAGAGGATTCTTGATGAGCTTGGTCTGATTTTCTACCTCTACGGAGGGACGGAAACAAAGGAAGTTACGGCAGACGTAACCAAAGAAATAAGCGGCACGATAGAAAAAGGTTATTTATATCCGCCGAAAGGGCCGGGATTAGGTATTGAACTTAATCAGGAGATGGTTGATCGTTATCTTGCCCCGGACATCAATAAAATTGTGGTGCAGTAAGAAATGAAAGGGCGGAGGACCTTATGGTGAGTCAAACAGAAACCTTGGTCAATTACGTGGCGAATGGGAAGTTCGAGGATTTGCCCTCCGATGTAATAAGCCACGCCAAGCATTGCATTATGGATACAGTATCCTGCGGTTTGGGGGGGCGCAAGACCCCTGACGCTGATATCCTTATCGCAACGATGAAAGAGATAGGTGGCACACCGGAAGCAACCATATTCGGTGACAGAACCAAGCTCTCTTTCATGCAAGCCGCACAAGTGAATCGGCTTCTGGCCAATATTCTCGACTACGATGACGCGTATATGAAAGTGGGCCACATGACGATCGTTCTGGTTCCGGTTGCCTTTGCCCTGGGCGAGCGGCTTCACTCCTCGGGCAAAGAGATCATCAGCGCAGTCGTCCAGGGCTATGAAGCGATTGTCCGCATCAGGGATGCCCTGGATCCGTCGAGAGAGGCCTATGTGACGACCTTTGAACGGATCGACTCCGGAACCCCGTTTGGAGTTACGGCTGTCGCAGGTAAGCTCCTGAGGTTAAATGGCCATCAAATGGCTGATGCCTTTGGTCTTACCGGATTTGCCAGGGCCTCTCGCGTGACCTATCCGGATCGAGCCAAGAAGGGCATGCCCCCCTGGATGAAGGTGACCTGTGGCGACTCGTTCATCCCGGGGATACATTCTGCCTTTCTTGCCAAAAATGGATTTCCCGGAGATCGGCAGGTGCTTGACCAGGGAAGAGGTTACGAACTTATTGTTGGTTCCGATCGTTATGATTCGTCAAAGCTGACGGAGAATTTGGGCGAGGAATATGGCATGTTACGAATCGGCCTTAAATTCTACCCGGCATGCCGCTACACTTCTTCGGCCATAGACGCTGCGGTGGCAATTGTCTCCGAAAACGGAATCATAGCGGACGATGTCGACCGGGTTATTGTAAGAGGGAGCAAAAATCTGGCCACTTATTTTCAAATCTACGAGCCTGAGCATATGATTCAAGCAGAATTCAGCATCCCCCACGTTGTAACGATGGCGCTGACGGGTCAACCACGCACTGACTGGTATACCGAGGAGATGATGAAGAATCCAAGGATCCGGGAATTTCAGCACAAGGTGACGATCGAAGCAGATCCCGTAGCAACAGAAAAGTTTCTTAATTCCTATGTAGCCTGCGCGACCGTAGAGATGATCATGAAAGATGGAAGGCGATTCAGCAAGCATATCGACTATCCAAAAGGAGAACCGGAGAATCCCTTTACGGAACAGGATCACAGAGACAAGCTCACCTGGATGGCCTCTCACGTCGGAATGAAACCGGACCAGATAGACGAGCTGTTTCGAACGCTGGAGAGGCTTGAGGAACTGGATGATATCTCGGAGTTGACGCGACTGTTGATGCCTTGATGAGAGATGATCAGAAGATCAGATGAACTCCAAACAGACGGGTAAATTAAAACATTGGAGTGCTGTCGTCATGGGCGGGTGGGCGACGGAGCTTCTTGCGGGCAGTCTCGACGCAAGATTTAAGAAACCTTCTATAGACTTGTGCTAATATTGATGCACACCGGGTGAGGAACGTGAAGAAATACCAGATTTATGCAGCCGTTTTCTGGGTGGTGTTGGGTCTCTTCGTTTCCGTCTACTCCTATTGGTTGGGCCTCGGTAAGGTCCGCAGCCCCGGCCCCGGCCTCTTCCCCTTCTGCCTGGGAGTGCTTTTTCTCCTTCTTGCCGTGGCTATCCTCGTGAAAGCGATCCATCAGCCCGCCCGAGAACAGGAGGGTCCAAAAGACGAAGATACTCCTGTCAACCTCCGTAAACTCGGTTTCGTCGTAACAGCCCTCTTTGCCTATGCCCTGTTCTTAGAGTGGTGGGGCTACCAGCTCACTACATTTTTAACCCTGGCCCTTCTCTTCTGGAACGCGGGCTACAAGAGGTGGATCCAGGTCGTTGGCTACTCCGTAGCGATCGTGGTCATCACCTATTTTCTCTTCACCTACTTGGGCGTCCGCTTTCCCCCCGGAGTCTTCCGGCTCCTGGGGCTCGATTAAGGAGGTAGGAATAGCGTGGATCTTATCAGCGGTCTTCTCGGTGGTTTCCACGGCGTTTTCCAGTCGGCCAATTTCTTCTATTGCTTTGTCGGGGTCTTCATCGGTACCCTCGTGGGCGTTCTCCCCGGTATCGGTCCCATCGGGGCGATGTCCATCCTTCTTCCCTCCACCTTTGGCCTGCCTCCGGCCTCATCCGTGATCATGCTTGCCGGCATTTACTACGGGGCCATGTACGGAGGGTCCACGACCTCGATCCTGGTTAATATCCCCGGAGAGGCCGCCTCGGTTATCACCTGCCTCGACGGCTACCAGATGGCACGAAAAGGCAGGGCCGGGCCCGCGCTCGGCATCAGCGCCTTCGGCTCCTTTATCGGGGGCACCTTCAGCATCATCGCCCTCATGTTCCTCGTCTTCCCCCTCGCGGAGACAGCCTTGAAGTTTGGTCCTCCCGAGCTCTTTGCCATCATCTGCCTCAGCATGACCGTCCTCACCTATCTCGCCAGCCGCTCGGTCCTTAAGGCCATGCTCATGGTGGTGGCCGGTCTTTTGCTCGGAACTGTCGGGCTGGACCCCGTCTCCGGCAGTCCCCGGTTCGCCTTCGGCTCCGCCTCCCTTCTCGATGGCATCGGTCTCGTCCCCGTGGCCATGGGTCTTTTCGGGGTCTCGGAAGTCCTCCTCAATATTGAACAGCCCCAGGAAAGGGACATCTTTAAGACGAAGATTAAGGACCTCTTCCCGAGCCTCCAGGATTGGAGACGCTGCCTCGGTCCCATCGGCCGGGGTTCTCTCATCGGATTTTTAATCGGCATCCTCCCCGGTGGCGGCGCGGTCATGTCCACCTTCCTCTCCTATACGACGGAGAAACGGCTCTCCAGGCATCCCGAGGAATTCGGCAAGGGGGCCATCGAAGGCGTGGCTGGACCTGAAACAGCCAACAATGCGGCCGCCGGAGGTTGCTTCGTTCCCCTTCTGGCTCTGGGCATCCCTCCCAACCCCGTTATGGGCCTCCTCCTCGGAGCGCTTATCATCCATGGGATCACCCCCGGCCCTCTGCTTCTGACCCAGCACCCCGAGATATTCTGGGGGGTCATTGCCAGCATGTACGTGGGTAATGTCATGCTGCTCCTCCTCAACCTTCCCCTCATCGGCATCTGGGTAAAGGTCCTGAAGGTACCCTACCGCATGCTCATGCCCCTCATCCTCCTCTGCTGTTTGATCGGTGCGTATGCGACCAGCAATAATGCGGTCGACGTGGTTATAATGATCATTTTCGGTATTGCGGGCTACGTCCTGCGCAAACTCCAGTATGAACTGGCGCCGCTGATCCTGGCCATGATCTTGGGTCCTCTGGCCGAGACCAACTTTCGGGCCTCCCTTATCTTGTCAGACGGAAGCTTGTTGATCTTTCTCCAGAAGCCTATCTCCGCCGTCATCCTGTGTATCTCGGCTCTCCTTCTCCTCTCCACCGGATTGTCAGCGTACCGGAAGACCAAAACAAGGATGATTGAGGAAGCCGGAGCTGACGATTAGGGAGTGTAATTGTGGCAAGGGTCCCCTTGAAAACCCAATGAAGCAATGAGGAGTCCTATATTTTTTTTGTCAAGAGAAAGAGTGAGAATTCAAAGTTTTTTCTTGACAAGGGGATCGGGCGGTGGTATGTTTTCCCCACATCGCCAGAAAGCCTATCCAGTGAGCAAGTCCGGGGGGGGACTATGCAAAGGGATTTTATCTGTTTCTTGGTCCTGCCTGTAACGCTTTTCTTTCTCCCCCATCTTACAGAGACTTCGGACTTAAGTCTTTCGAGGGATCTTCAGAGGGATTTCGGACAGAAGAAGACTCCATCAAAGGACCATCTTGAGGCACACAGAGCAGCAGATCGTTGATTCCAGTCGTCAAGGGTACAACTAAACCAAACTCTCACATCGAAAGGAGGACGCAGCTATGAAGGGAAACAAGATTTTTGGAATGGCCTTGGGAGTTGTTTTTCTGGTTTTCCTGATTACACCAGTTCCTCCAGCCCAGGGGCTGGACCAGATTCTCAATGGGGTTTGGTTCAAGTTGAAAGCGAGTTACAAAGGCTACGAGCTCAATTACAACGATAATTCGGTCGTGGGCCCAAGCTCTGGTGGAGGCACCGTCTACGTGAAAATGCGTTACGATTCGGGTTCATACTGGCTGAATACGTGCACACAGGATTATAATAACCCCAGCCTCTGGCACGTTGCGTACCCTGATCACCCCATTTACTCTGATGGTATTTACGGTGACCTGGAAATCTGGGATTTTTATGGTGACTCCTGGATAAAGTTTGACAATGGGTACGCCACCTTCTATACTGATGCCTTGGGGTTCAGCGCCAAGATCACGACGACTGGATCTACATTGAAGAAAGCGTCTATCACATCCTTTGATTGCACCATCTGGGGTGACTTAGGGGGGAAACACGCTGTTTTAGGTTCCTGCAGTCTCAGCGGGTCGAACGTAGCCGCTGAGAAAGTACCAGCCGCCTGCAAATGATAACGATCAACCCTCATCCGGGCAGGCGCTTATGACCCCGCCCGGATGAGCTCTGAAAAGACAAGAAACCAAAGGGGGACCTTCGAGAAGCCCAACGTTCGTGCAGGACATGCCTACGTCCTTACTGTTTTCTTATTTTGGCCAGAGTCGTCATTCCGGCGAACCCCGGACCTGATCCGGGGCGGAATCCAGTGTTTTTATAAGATTTTGGATGCCCCCGTATCAGGCACGGGGCAGACGCATCAGGTCCGGCATGACGGAAAAGGAGCATTTGTAAACAGACACTACTTCCTTAAGGTCGCTTTAAAACTTCCGCTAAAAACAAACGCTCCGTATTCTTCCCCTCCCAGCTTCCCACTTACGGTAGCCGAGCCCACTTCGGTAAACCCCACTTTTTTCAAGGTCCCTTTAACATCGAGATAAGCAATGCCTATAAAATGATCCCCTTCTATGATGATTGAGAAATCCCCCACTCCTTTAAAGAGAATCTTATCCGTTTTGCTTTTCAGGACATGAGTGGAGATCTCCGCAATATTCTTCATGCAAATCGTTCCTTCTGGGCCTGAGAATAATACATAACAACCCTCGCCATTCTGTACGATATCGTCGCCGTTCACATACATTTCCATCGTACCTGTGAGGGTCCCGGCTGAGATAATGGCCAGAATTCTCGGGCCGGCGAGGGTGGTAGATACGGTGCTGTATCGTGATAGGGGCCGTTTTGGTTTTGTTGTCCATCGCCACGTTGAAAATAACAAAAAATGAGGATCTCCGGATGGGTACTGCTTGACATACCACTCTCTTCTCTGTATATTCAATTCAACTGGAGGCGAGTTTCAATTATAAAGGAGGAAGACCGATGAAGACTACGAGATGGATGGTGGTGGGCGTTGTGCCCGTGCTGGCTTTGGCCCTCGCGGCGGGGATCGGCGGGGCTGCCCAGGATAAGATATACCAGGTGGTCGCCACGGCCAACAATAACATGAATCACGTTCCCTCCTTCGTTGGCGTGGAGAAGGGCATCTTCCTGAAACACGGTATCGACTTGAAGCTGAAAGTGCTGTCCACCGGGCAGGAGCAGACCAGGGCGGTCCAGGCGGGGGAGGCGCAGTTCCTGGGCCCGGCCTACTCCAACTTCCCACTGGCGCTGGAACGGGGCTTCAAAGCCAAGGGCTTCGTGGGCCTCGTGGGCGACAGGACACGGAAATATTCTGACGAACAACTCGCCATCCTCACACGAAAGGGGACCGGCATCACGAAGATTCAGGACCTTGTGGGAAAAAGGGTGGGAACGGTGGTAGGAGGCACCTCGCACGAGTATCTCGGCGTTGTGCTTGCGAAGGCCGGTATCCCTGCGGAGAAGGTTCCGGTTTTGAACGTCCCTCCGGGTAACTCGGTTTCTGCCCTGGCAGGGGGACAGGTGGATGCCATGTCGGTATGGGAGCCGTATGGGGTGCTGATATTGGAAAAAGTCCCCGACGCGGTCGTCCTTCAGCAGGGTGGTGGTTTCCTCGGATACTTCATCGATATGTCCACACCGGTGGATATCATGGAGAAGCAGCCGGACATGGTCTATCGGTACACGGTGGGTTTGGTCGAGGCATCGCAGTATACCCGCCAGCACATGGACGAGGCGGCCGAGATCGCCACGCGTTGGATTCCAGGGCTGGAAGTGGCCGTGGCTCAGAAAGCGATCCGGAAAATGCCCTACGATCCCCGGATTACCAAGTATACGCTGGAGAGCTGGGACGAGAACGTGCGGGTGCTGGTGGAGCAAAAGAAGATGCGGCAGCCCATACCGTGGGCTCAGGGGACTGAGTTGAAGTTCATCGAGCAAGCGCAAAAGGAGTATCCGCAGTTGTTCAGCGACCTGAAGCCGGTTCCGTAGGCCGGGGACCGCGGGAGCCGGCGGAGACGCATGGACGCCAAAATCGTTGTCCGAGACCTGGTGCACGAGTACAATGACGAGTACACGGGCCAGCACGTCCGCGCGCTGGATGGACTGAGCCTTGAGGTGGCCGACGGAGAGTTCGTTGCCGTGGTGGGCCCCAGCGGCTGCGGGAAGACGACCCTGTTGAACATCCTGGCGGGACTGGTGCAGCCCACGGCCGGCAGCATCCTGGTGGACGGGCACCTGGTAAAGGGCCCAGGCCCGGACCGCGGGGTGGTATTTCAGGAGCTGGCCATCCTGCCCTGGCGTACGGTGGCGCGGAACATCGGCCACGGCCTGGAGATCCAGGGTGTGGAACGCCGCGAGCGCGAGCGCCGGGTACGGCAGTTCATCGAGCTGGTGGGCTTGGAGGGCTTCGACCACCGGTACCCCCAC
>Ga0209777_10000216_pt1 | contig 101803 bp, 73 predicted proteins | sample FrelakmetHBP12HB_FD_187147 | JGI IMG/M metagenome (GOLD analysis project Ga0209777, IMG submission 187147) | Freshwater lake sediment microbial communities from the University of Notre Dame, USA, for methane emissions studies -HBP12 HB (SPAdes)... | ecosystem: Environmental > Aquatic >...
CCGATCTCCCGATCCAGCACAGGCAGGCGTGGCGCATGACCCGCTCGCACAGGCCCGCTGCAACGTTCCAGCGGCGCAGCCGACACCAGCGGCCCACCCGGTACAGGAGCATGGCGCGAAAGCCCGCGTCGTGCAGGGCCTTGAAGAGGAACATCGGCAGGCTGCCTTGCCCCTTACTGGTCCTGCGGTAATCCGCCTTGAGGTTCTCGAACATGGGCGCCGTTCCTACGGAACTGCTTGAGGATGCCTCGGCAGTCGGCCCTGGTCAGCCAGAGACACCGGCCCAGGCCCACGCCGAATCGACTCTTGAGTATCACCATCAAGGAGACCCACAATGCCAGGTTCCCAAGGGTCGAGGCCACGGCCGCGCCTTGGATCCCCATCCTGGGAATGAGGAGCCAACTGAACGCCGCGTTGACCGCTGCGCCCAAGGCCAGCATCCCGATCGAAAGCTCGGGCAGGCCCCGGCTGCCCAGGAACTGGGTCGCCACCTTGCTCAGCAGGAAGAACATCGTGCCCGGCACCAGGATCATCATCGGTACCACGGCAGGCAGGAATCGCCGGCCGTAGAGCACCAGGACGAAGGTCTTGGCGCCAACCAGCAGTACCGCGATCAGGGCCACGCTGAGGGTCGCCAGGAATCGCATCACCAGCTCCACGTGCCGGGTCAGTTGCTCTTCGGCCAGGGCGGCCCACCGGCTGAAGAGCAGCGGCAGCACCGCCTGGCTGGCCGTCACCACGGCCATGGCGAGCTGCTGGCCGCGCCCGAAGTACCCGAGATCCTCGAAGTTCGGGGTCAGGGCCTTGAGGATCATGAGATTGAGCGTGGAGTTGAGCAGGACCATCACGTCCACCCAACTGAGGCGAACACCCATCCGGGCGAGCTTGCCGATCCAGTCGGCCGTGGGGCGGATCTGAAAATCCACGTCGTGGCACATCCACCCCCACCCCAGGGCCAATCGCACCAGCGGCGTCACGACGAAACACAGCAGGGCCATCGTGACATCCAGGCGACGCACTGCGGCCAGGACGCAGACCAGGGGCAGAGGGGCCAGCATGGACACGATCGCCATGAGGCTCAGCCTCCGGGCTGCGACGTCACACAGGAGGTTGTTCCGCGTGATACCGCTCAGGGGCGTCAGCAGCACGTACGCCGCACCGATCCCGCACGCAGCCCAGGACAATGGGCCAAAGTAGCCGGAATAGGTCCGGGTCACCAGGGCCAAGACCCCCATGCCGGCCAGCCCCAGCACGGCCGTAGCCCAGAGGCCGTTGACGGTGTAGGCCTTTCGGTTGACCGGGTCGTGCTGGCAGTAGTAGAGCAGCGACACCGGGAAACCGAGCGTGCACAACTGGGCGCTGAGCATGAGGGCCGACGTGACCAGCGAGTACTGGCCGATCCCGGCCGGGCCCAGGATCCGCGTCAGGATCACGGTCTGGACCATCTGGATCGCCAGGCTCGCCAGCACCGCGCCATTGACCAAGATGGCTTTTCTGAAGAAGGCCATGCCTGTGTGCGGGTGACGTCACGACCCCATCGCCACGCGAGCGGCCGGCTCGGCCGGCTGGACCTCTTCCTCCAGGACGTGGTCCCAATAGGCGTGGGAGAGGGCCGTTTCATTCGCTATGGCGCCGGCTCGATCGATCAGGACCACCATGTAGAACAACAGGTAGCGGGGGTACTGCGAGCTGATTGCGTCGGAGGTCGCGGCATAGAGGACCCAGGTGACCAGGGCCCACTGGCAACCGCTCTTGACGATCGCCGTCAGCGGGTCTTCGTGCTCCGGGCCGGTGCGGGCCTTGACCCAGAATCCGATCAGGGACACGATCGCCCAAACCAGTCCGCTGGCGCCGTACACCGTGAGCGCAGACACGTACGCGCTGTGCGTCTCGGAGCCGTTGCGGATGATACCGCCTCGCTGGCCCTGACCCAGCAGGTACACCTGGGGCGTGGCGGTCTGGAAGTAACGCTGCCAGGTCTCTGTGCGACCAGCCACGTTCTGGCCCCAGGTCTGGGCCGTGGAGTCATACACCGTGACCATCCGCGCTCGGAAGGCCTCGCGAGCGCCGGCGAAGGTGGCGCCGACCAGGATCGCGCCGGCAATGACCATCCAGGCGACCTTCTTGTTCCGCCCAATGAGGGCCATCAGGCCGAAGGTCGCAGCCAGGGCAAGGAGCCCGGATCTGGACTTGGTCACCAACACCCCCAGCAGCAGGACCCCGCAGGACAGGCCCAACAGGCCCTTCACGAGCCAGGAGCCCTGAACCTGCAGGGCCGTCACAACCAGGGCCAGGGAGCAGGCCAGCACGCACGCTGCCCCGTTGGGGTTGAGAAAGGGGCCGCTGGCGCGACCCGTGACCTCTTCGATCTCCAGGAACGAGGGATTCGACCAATCCTGCATGCGGCCGGGGAAGAAGTAGTGGAGGATGACGAGTATACCGCCCACGACCGCGGCCAGTGAAAACATCATGAACTGACGGCGCAGGTCCTCCGCGTCGTCGATGCAGTGCAGGACTGCGTAGAACAGGCCCCAGTACACGTACAGCTTGAGGATGTCCTTCAGGTACAAGAGGCGATCACACGGCGAGTCCATCGCGCCCGAGATGTTCGCCACCGTGGCCACCAGGGCAAAGGCCGTGATGACCCAGAAGGCGTAGCCGAATCGTATGGAAACCCCTCCAAAGAGATTGCGGCGGATCAGCACGATCAAGAACAGGGCGATGCAGAACAGGTCGTCCACCCCGATATTCAGGGGCAGGAATGGGTGGTTGAACCACCAGTTGTGCGGGTACGTGAAGAGGATCAGCCAGATCAGCCAAGACCCCCACTTGGGGCGCACGAACGTGAGCACCAGGGTCACCGCGGTGACCAGTAGGACCAGGGATATCAACATGTGCCTTTCCTTTTCACGCCGGCCCGGGCCCCGTCAGCCGCCCCGGGCCTCGACCTGCCAGAGCAATCCCGCGGGTAGGAGGTCACACTGGGCCAGCACAAACGCCGGGCAATAGCCCCGCTTTCGGGACACCACGTACACCGGCCTGGTCTGCAGGAGTCCGGGCAGGGTCTGGGCCTTGAAGAGCGGCGCGTCCGGGGTGTGGACCGCTGGGCTGACGATGGCCACGTCAGACCGAAGTGCCGCTGTCTGTTGGGTCACCAGCAATGGCCCCACGGTAGTCAGGTCCGCATAGATGACCGCATTGTGACCAGCCCCAGTCAGGGCCTCCACGGCAAACCGCCCTGCTCCGGCGTCTCCGGTCTTCCAGGGCGTCAGGAAGAAGTGAAGGTCATCCCTGTAAGGGACGTCACCCCGGGTCCGGATGTCGATGCCGGCCTTGCGCACCAGAGCGGGTGCGACGGCGTAGAACGCCATCGGCAACAGGGCCGCCAGGACCATGCCGACTGCAAGCCATCGCCGTGGGCAGCGGGTCAGCACGACGAAGGCCCCTGCGCCCATCAATACTGAGACCAGGGCATAGAAGGGGATGAAGAAGGCATAGCGGTCTGCCACCGTGTAACGAAAGGCAAAGACCAGGAAGAGGAGGGTCATGGCCAGAACCGCCCAGGCAAAGGCATCTCGCCTGGCGGCCTTGGCCAGTCCCGTCACACCGACCAGTGCCAGGACTATGTTGGGCGTTGGGAAGTTCAGGACCCACAGCAGGAGGTTCTCCACGATCATCTGGCCGGAGATCGAGGCGTTGAGGACCTCGCCCTTCCACTGGTTGCCAAACAGGGCCGATGACAAGGTACCTATAATATCGCCCGTTCCAAGTGCATTTCGCCAGATCAGGACCTCATACGGCAGGCAGCCTGCCATCCAGAGCCCGACCACTATGCCTATGTCCCTGATCGCAAGGGCACGTCTCTTCCAGAGCAGCCCGACGTACACGACGTACACGGCAAGGGGTATGACCGCCAACATGTGCACTGCAGCGCCCAGGCCATTGAGAAGGGCAAGCCAGTACAGATAGCCGGTCCTGCCGGTCCTGGTGTACTGGAGCAGCGAGATCAACTCGGCCGTGAACAGGGCGGTCCACAGCGTATAGGTCTCCGCCATGCTGGCGTGCTGCCAGAAGGTGTGCCCCAGGGCCAGGGCCAGGGCTGCCACGCCGGCTGCAAGAGACCTGCCGGTCCACAGGCGGACCAGCAGGAACAGATTCGCCACTGCGATCGCCCCAGCCATTGCCGACAGGAGATTCACCTTGTACGGGACCTGTCCCCATGGAATGGCCTTTGTGCAGATAGCCAGCAGGTAGAACAGGGGATGTGAGAGGGCAAGTCCCAGAAATCCCTGGATGTCATTATTGATAACGCGGTATTGGATCAGGCCACTGTCCTGCCAGAGCAGTCCAGGGGCACAGCTCGCCCCGTACAGGATGGCTGCAAGAACGAGCACAGCCGCATATTGGAGAACGAGGCTGGACCTGGATCTGCCCAAGGGAATGGACCTACGACGCCATGCGTCGTCTCTCATCGTCGATGATCATCTGCAGGGTCTGCTTCAGCGACGTGCGTGCCTCCCAGCCTATGGCCACCTTGATGCGATCGGTGCACGGCACCCTGCGCATCAGGTCTTCAATGGGCCGGCTGTAGGCGATCTCATAGGGGACGTACCTCTTTTCGCTCTTGCTCCGCGTCTGCCTGATGATCGTGTCCGCCAGGTGCTCTATGGTGATCTCCTGGCTGGAGCCGATATTGAAGACCCTGCCCGCAGCGTCCTGGCACTCTATCAGACGCAGCAGGGCATCCACCACGTCGCCAACGTAGCAGAAGCACCGCGTCTGCCTTCCCGTGCCATAGATCTGGATCGGCTCGTGGCGGAGGGCCCACTGGACGAACCGCGGCACGACCATGCCGTAGCGTCCGGTCTGGCGAGGGCCAATGGTGTTGAAGAACCTGCCTATCACCACGGGTAGACCGTACTGCTGGTAGTAGGCCAGGCCCAAGAACTCATCGATGGCCTTGCTGCACGCATACGACCAGCGGGAGAAGCCGGTGCTTCCCAGCACCAGGTCGTCCTCCTCGTGGAAGGGCACGGCCTCGCTCTTGCCGTATACCTCGCTGGTGGAGGCAATGAAGACCTTCTTGCCGAATTTGTTGGCCTGGCTCAGCACGACCTCTGTGCCGCCGATGTTGGTCTCTATGGTTCGGACAGGGTCCTCGGCGATCAACTGCACGCCTACTGCAGCAGCCAGGTGGAAGACCACGTCACAGTCCCTTGTCAGGAGCTGGACCAGGTCCGCATCCCGTATGTCGCCTCGCACGAAGGTGAGCCGCTTGTTGGAAATGAGAGTGGCTATGTTATCCAGACTTCCAGTACTAAGATTGTCTATAACTGTCACTCTGTGCTTATTCTCAAGCAACCCCTGGGTGAGGTGTGACCCTATGAACCCGGCACCTCCCGTAACTAGCACATTCATCGCCATCAGAAACTACTCAAATAGTCCAGTTTAACGGCTAATTGATAAGACTCCGTCCCCGTCGGCTACATGGAAGAAGACGAGACGCTGCACGTAGACCAAAGGCCGTGCAACGCAGCCGCAACAAGCAAGAGGACTTCACGTCCGTAGTTATGTCCTGATCTTTCAGCCTAAACATCGGAATAACAATGGGATAGCTTTAGCTTCAGTTCTCCAGAGTGCGTCCTACAACCGATGATGGCCTTCAGACCTACAATCGGTATGTGACTGGCCGCTTCTTCAGTTCCTCCACCGTCTCCAGGAGCAGGACCTGGCTGGCATTTTGGGACTTCTTGAAGTCCTCGACGGTCCTGCAGATCTCGTCTTCGGATCGGCCGTGGACCATGGCGTACAGGGTATACGGCCAGCCTGGAAACGGTTCCCTTTGGTAGCAATGGGTGACCTGTGCCAGGCACGACAATGCCCTGGCAGCAGCCAGGAGTCCATGCTGCGGCACCTCGGCAACCAGCAAGCCGCTGGCCGCAAAACCCAGCCTGCGGTGGTCGAGCACTGCCGCGATGCGGCGGATGACGCCCTTGTGGACCAGCCCTGCGAGGGTCGTGAGCACCTGATCCACAGGCATCGCCTCATGGGCAAGTCCATCAAACGGCAGGGTCGTGACCTCCAGGCCTCGCTGGAGCCCCGCCAGGACCCCCTTCTCCGGCCCACTCAGATCCACGGGCCCGGCGAAGGAGACCTCGGGCGTCTCGTGGCGGAGGGGCTCGCGGCCTGTGACATCGAAGTAGACCTCCAGCTTGAAGACCCGCTTGGCGGGCAGGCTGTGGAACTCGATCATCCATCGGGCGTTCAGTCGGGAGAGGTCCTCGTCGATCTCCGTGAGGCTGGCGCCCTGCAGGGTGAACCAGAGGTTATAGTGATGGCGCCGCAGGTAGTTGTGAGACACCCCTGGCAGGCGATTGACCGCCTCGATGACCTCCCGCAACGGCGGGTCAGGCACATGGGCGGCAACGAGTGTGCTGGTCCTTCCCAGCGACCGCGAATCGACGATCGGCCCTATCCGGCGGATGATCCCGGACTGGATGAGCACGCGAATGTCCTGCATCACCTGCTCCTCAGCAGAGCCGAGTTGGTCGGCGATCTGCTGGAATGGGCGCCGGCAGATGGGCAGGCCCTTCTGCAGGAGATTGCAGAGCTGCTGCTGAACGCCCGTCATGACGGTTCCTCGGGCCTGGACCCGCCGGTGCAGATGGGGTCGCTGGCCAGGAAGTCCCCGCAGGCGGCAAAGGCCCGGGCCCGGCACCCGCCGCAGGTCTCCAGGTACGGGCACAGACGGCACTTGCCCGTGACGTTCTGGCGGTCCCGGAGGGCCCTGAACAGATCCGACCGTTCCCAGATCGCCCGGAAGTCGAAGCCGTTGCGGACCAGATTGCCTGCCGGGACGTCGAGGAACCCACAGGCCTGGACGTCACCCCGCCGGCTAACGAACCCGAACTCGCGGCCGCCCATGCAGCCGTGGACCACGCCGACCCGCTTCTCGGCGTTGCTCTGGCGGACCACGCGGGTGAACTGGGGACCGCAGGTCACGCGCAGGGCGATTCGGGACTGTCGCTGGATCCGCAGGAGCTCGTTGAGCAGCGTCTCGTATTCCACGGGGTCGAGCAGTTGGTCGGCCAGGTCCGCCCCGCGCCCGGTGGGCACGAGGATAAACGGATTGAAGCACGATGCCCCCAGACGCTCGGCCAGTTCGGCGATCGCAATGACCTCGCCGACGTTGATCCGGCTGATGGTGGTGTTGATCTGGAACCGCACCCCTGCCTTGCGCGCGAGATCGGAGGCCCGGACCACTGCGTCAAAGGCCCCCTTGGCCTGACGGAAGAGATCGTGGGTGTCTGCGGCCGCCCCGTCCAGAGAGAACGACAGGGCCTCGATCCCCGCCTCCTTCAGTTGGACGATCGTCCGGTCGTCGATCAGATACCCGCAAGTGGCCATCACCATGTGCAGACCCGCGTCCTTGCCGTGTCGGATCAGGTCCAGGATGTCGGGCCGTTCCATGGGCTCGCCGCCCGTCAGGATCAGGGTGCAGGGGCCACAATCCGCGATCGCAGAGAGAACCCGCCTGCACGAATCGGTGGTCAGATCCTCGCCGCCGGCCGCCCCTGCGCTGGCCCGGCAGTGCCGGCACTGGAATCGACACCGCCCGGTCGCCTCGAAGGCGATCAGCCTGGGTTTGGATGTTGGGTTCTCATTCATGGTCGGCAGACGGCGACGATCGCTACAGCTCCTTCAAGGTGTCCACCACTTCATATGGAAGACCATACTGCTATGTATGGCCGTCTGTCAAGGTCGGCAGGGTGTGCTCGGCACACCCATTTCGTGGAACGTGGGCCCCTTGTCGTCCAAGGCCTCCGTGGGCTATAATGACTTGGTCATGAAGATCAGCCACAGGACCAGTCTCAAGTTCCACAAGCTGGCGGACCTGCTGCAAGGCGGGTCGCGGCTGCTGATCGTCATGCAGGACAATCCCGACCCGGACGCCATCGCCGCGGCCGTTGCCCTGCGCAAGCTGGTCAATACCCTGGCGGACCTGAAGTGCTCGATCGCCCACGGCGGCACGATCGGGCGAGGCGAGAACCGGGCCCTGGTGAAGTACCTGGATCTCAACCTCCACAGCCTAACTAACGTCAGCTTCGATCAGTTTGACCTGGTGGCCCTGGTGGATACCCAGCCCGGAAGCGGCAATAGCTCGCTGCCCGCGGAGATCCTGCCCGACCTCGTCATCGACCACCATCCCTACCGGCGGGTGACCCGCCAGGTCCGCTTCAGTGACATCCGCAGGGACTATGGCGCCACCTGCACGATCCTGTGGGAGTACCTGGTCAAGGCCAACCTGACGCCCGACATCACCCTGGCCACGGCCATGCTCTACGGCATCGGCTCCGACACCCAGGACCTGGGCCGCGAGGCCACGGTCGCCGACATCGAGGCCTTCGAGGCCCTGTATCCGCTGGCCAACAAGCGGATGCTCAGCCAGATCCAGCGCGGCACCGTGCCCAAGGAGTACTTCCAGATGCTGTCGCAGGCCCTGCAGAACGCCCGTCTCTACGAGGACCGGGTGATCGTCGCACACCTGGGGCCCATCGACAATCCCGACATGGTCGGCGAGATGGCCGACCTGCTGCTGCGGGAGGACGACACCATCTGGACCTTGTGTACCGGGTCCTACAGCGGCAAACTGTGGATATCGGTCCGCACCGACGACCAGGCCAATCGCGCGGACCTGGTCACCAAGGTCGTCGTCGCCCGGCACGGCACCGGCGGCGGCCATATGACCTACGCCGGCGGGCAGATCCCGCTGGTCAAGGATACCAAGTCCGAGATGTCCCACCTGGAAAACCTGGTACGGAGGCGGTTCCTCAAGGCCTTGGGCGTGGATGAACGTCGCGGTGAGCGACTGGTCAAACCGGACTGACAAGGGAAGGATTCGACCGATGGCAGCAACGACCCCAGTTTCCTCCTCCTCGAACCGCATGCCGCCCGGCATCCCCTACATCGTTGGCAACGAGGCCGCGGAGCGGTTCTGTTACTATGGCATCAACGGCATCCTCGTGGTCTTCATGACCCAGTACCTCCTGGACGGCGCCGGCCAGCGGGCCACGCTGAGCAACACCGATGCGGAGGGCTGGTACCACGTCTTCGTGTCCGCGGTCTATTATCTTCCCATCCTTGGCGCGATCCTGGCCGATGCCATCCTGGGCAAGTATCGCACCATCCTGTATCTCTCGCTGGTCTATTGCCTGGGATGCCTGGTCTTGGCGGCCGATAGCACCCGACTTGGATTGGCCGTGGGACTGGGGCTGATCGCCTTAGGCTCGGGCGGCATCAAGCCCTGCGTGTCCGCCAACGTGGGCGACCAGTTCGGTCCCACCAACCAGCATCTGCTGCCCCGCATCTTCACCTGGTTCTACTTCTCCATCAACCTCGGCTCTGCGTTCTCAACCATTGTCACGCCGTGGCTGCTGGAGCCCTACACGCGCAATGCCAAGATCGCCAGCTTCCTCCCTGGCAGCCTGCTTTCCGTGCTGGAGAGCATACCGCACGGGGCGGCGATCGCATTTGGCCTGCCGGGCGTGTTCATGCTCTTGGCAACCGTGGTATTCTGGACTGGTCGTAAAAAATTCACGCATGTTCCACCTGCCGGCCTGAGCCACTATGCCCATGAGATGCTCAACAAAGAGAACCTCACGGCCCTGGGCAACCTCCTGATGCTGGTCCCGTTTGCCGCCATGTTCTGGGCCCTATGGCAGCAGAATTTCTCTTCCTGGGTAGTACAGGCCTACAGCATGGACCGGAACCTGTTTGGCATGGAATGGCTCCCAGCCCAGATCCAGACGGTCAACCCCGTGTTCGTCCTGGTCTTGCTCCCCTTGTCTTCCTACGTGATCTACCCTGCCATCGAGCGATTCTGGAAGCTCAACCCTTTGCGGAAGATGGGCATGGGGATGTTCGCCTTGATCCTGTCCTTCGTCATCGTGGCATTGATCCAGATGCGGATCGATGCAGGCGGGAAACCCCACATCCTGTGGCAGATCCTGGCCTTTGTGCCCCTGACCGCGGGCGAGGTCCTGGTCTCCGTCCCGCACCTGGAGTTCTCCTATACCCAGGCGCCCAAGAAGATGAAGTCCCTGGTCATGTGTCTGTACCTCGGCGCGATCGCCCTGGGCAACACCTTCACCGCGGCCGTCAACTTCTTCATCCAGAACAAGGACGGCTCCAGCAAGCTGCAGGGCGCAACCTACTTCTGGTTCTTCGCGGTCCTGATGCTGGTGACGGCCATCGCGTATATCCCGGTTGCCCGCCGGTACCCAGCCACGGAGTCTGTGGAGAGCTAGCGGTTGAATCCAGAATAGAGGCACAGGGCGAGTCCTCGCTGGGTGGCTGTCCTCTTTCTTTTCTGGCTTCTCGCTTCTGGTTACGGGATCATCCCCATTTGAGCAGCCGATCTTTCTTGTCAAAAACCCAATTATGGACTTGACTTTTCGCCTTCCCGCGCCTGATAATGATGTAAGAATGCCGAGGTCGCCGACATGGACGGCACTTCTCTGGAAGCCAGAAGATCGGGACTTAGCGATTACGATTGGGATAGTAGTCGAGCTGTTGTGGACAATCCTGACGGCCTGGGATACTCTCCTTGATCCCTGATCGTAGAGTGTACGCGACGAACTGGGCACTGGAAAGGCGATAGAACATTCTCCTCCAGAGTATTGGGAATTCTTGTCCACACTCCGGCCCGGCCTGCGCCTTACAAAGGTCGGGGTTTCTGGTCGTGTCCAAGGAATCGACGGCAGGACACATTTGAGTGGCGCCTCTGTGGCGAGGTTCTTGAGCATGCAGACGAGACAGTATCTACAGATCAGAGCGGCTTGCGCAATGGCAGTGTGGACCCTGGTGTGTTGCTGCCCGGTATCAATGGCTGTCCAGTTCGCTGGTGGCGCCGGCGAGCCGAACGATCCATACCAGATTGCTACTGCAGACCAATTAATCTCCGTGGGCGGGGACCCAAACCTCATGTCCAAGCACTTCATGCTTGTGGCAGACATCGATCTGGACCCAGGACTCTCAGGAGGGCGAACGTTCAGTGCCGCTGTGATTGGCGGCGGCCCGCAGTACCTTACCTTCGCTGGCAGCTTTGACGGTGCAGGCCACGTGATCAGGAATCTGGTGATCGCTGATGCCAACACCGATGTGGGCCTGTTCGACTGGGTCGAGCAAGGTGCCATCATACAGAACCTCGGGATTGAGAACGCCAGTATAGTGGCCTCCGCAGGTTGGTCCGGCATACTGGCCGGATACAACCGGGGCAAGATCCGCTCATGCTGGTCGACGGGAACAATGGCTACGTACGTCGTCTTTCATGGATACCACGCAGGTGCGGGCGGCCTGGTTGGGTGCAACGACGAAACTGGCAGCATTGATTCGTGCCGATCGGCTGCCAGTGTCTCCGGAGACTTTGGGGTTGGCGGATTGGTGGCAGACAATGACGGTTCCATATCCTCCTCGTATGCGACCGGCAGCGTCACAGGTATCCAGGAAGTAGGCGGACTGGTGGGCACGGGCCGGACTACTGGCAGGATCACCTTGTGTTACGCTACGGGTGATGTCTCTGGAGGCAGGTTCGTGGGTGGACTGGTTGGCGCGACCGGCGAATTCGGCGGCATCTCCAGATGCCACTCTACAGGTACAGTGACAGGCACAGTCTCCCTTGTAGGCGGCCTCGCGGGACAGAGCAGTGCAGGCGCCATTGTTGTATCGTGCTATTCCACGTCTGCTGTCACAGGGTTCGGCCAGACAGGTGGCCTGGTAGGTTCAAATGGAGGTATCGTCAATTCCTGCTACTCAACCGGCGCGGTGGTTGGCCTGCAGGTAGACGACTGGTATCCATCCAAGGCAGGTGGGCTGGTGGGAGTCAACGGCGCCGAAGCCATTATCTCTTCCTGCTACTCAACCTCCAGCGTAACTGGTTGGTGGTATGTAGGAGGTCTGGCAGCCGATGCCGATGGTCAGATCAGCAGCAGCTACTTCCTCGCTCCATCCGACGGTGGCGGGCCCGACAATGGTGCTGGCACGGCCCTGAGCATAGCCCGGCTCAGACAACAGGCCAGTTTCGTTGGGTTTGACTTCTGTGGCAGCCCCAGCGACGGCATCGCCGATCCTTGGTTCATGCCCAACAATGCACTGCCGGTCCTTGCCTGGCAGACGGATCTGACCGGCCTCAAGGCGATCCCCGACCTTGCAGGCATGACACCGGATCAGGCAAAGGCGGCATTGCAGCAGGCAGGCCTGGTGCTGGGGACCGAGATACTGACTGACTTCGATCGATTGATGCCCCCGGGCCACGTGCTGCGGACCTATCCATTGTCGTACGCCGCACCAGGTGGCACAGTGGAGCTCGTGACTTGTGCAGGCCCGTACAGTTGGTCCACCAATCCAGGCAACGGCACTGAGGCGAATCCCTATAGGATCAGTACAGGCAACCAACTCGACAACCTGGTGGACAGGCATGATCTGTGGGACAAGCACTTCGTGCTCACTTGCGATGTCGACCTGGCGGGGAGGATATACTCCAGGGCATTGATTGCGCCAGACGTCAATGACGCAGCCGATGGTTTCCAGGGCACTGCCTTTACAGGCATCTTCGATGGCAATGATTTCATGATTCGCGGTCTGCACATTTCCAGTGCCACCGGCGATTACCTGGGTCTGTTTGGCTGCATTGCCAAGGGCGCCACAGTGACCCGGGTGCATGTGTACGAAGCATTTGTGGATGGAGGGACTGGATCCTACTACGTGGGTACCGTTGCAGGATACAATGCCGGGACGATCACGAATTCCCCAGTCAGTGGGATGGTGCGCGGTCGCGTGGATCACTTCGGCGCGTATCTGGGCAAGGTGGCGGGTGGCAGCTCAGGCAAGATCCTCCTTTGCCCTGCGGATGTCAACCTGGGATGGGCGATAGACACATCCCTGGGGCCTGTAACCGACCTACCAAAATAGCGAGTGAGAGATCCTCGCATGGCAAGAGACACAGCAATCAGGTCTGAGAAGACAAACATTGGGGGCCTGTGGCCGCCTTCTGTGCGGATAGCAGTTAGGCGAACAACGGGCTTCACGCTCATCGAGCTGTTGGTTGTGATCGGCATGATCGCAATCCTGATCGGGATCCTTGTACCCGCACTTCAAAAGGCCCGCAACCAGGCCGCTGCGGCCGTCTGCCAGGCCAGGCTCCACCAGTGGGGGCTTGCATTCAAGATGTACCTCGACGACAGCCGCGGCAATTGGTTCCCCTACTCGGACCCCAGGGCAACGAGGGGTACAGCGGTCTTCGGTTATTGGCTCAAGGTTACTATGCCCTATTGGTCTGGGAGCACCGGCAATCGGGTCCAGAATGGTTGGGACACCCGCAGCATGGTCATGTGTCCTGCGACCGGGGTGAACAAACAGGGTGCATTCCGGGCCTACTCAGCGCTGGTGGAGGATCGGTCCGGTCCTCCGACTGTTGCGGGCAAGAAGTACATTGCTGCCAGCTATGGCCTCAACGGCTGGCTCTATCCGCCAACTACGAGTGATTCTATTGTGGAGGGTGTGTCGCTTGCGCAATCCGCATGGGGCACCTCTGAGGTCCGAGGTGCAGGGAGCATCCCGGTCTTGGGGGACAATCTGGAGTATGAGGGCGGCGCATACCACACCGAAGGACCGCCTGCGCAGGAGTGCAAGGCAGACGTACCCTCCGTGTGGAGGGACTGGTGCATCAATCGCCACAATGGCGTGATCAACATGCTGTTCATGGACTGGTCCGTCCGTAAGGTCGGTCTCAAGGAGCTGTGGACCCTGAAGTGGCATAGGAACTTCGACACTGCAGGTCCATGGACTACGGCAGGCGGCGTGAAGGCCGAGGACTGGCCGGAGTGGATGAGGAGATTCAGAGACTACTGATATAGGCGTAAGCCTCGGTTGAGGCTGGGCTGGACTACGGAAAGGCGAATTCGGCAGGGGGCGTGGTGTTCGCGAGGGAAGGCGAGCATAGCGCATCTACGAGTTGGAAGGCCGACCACCAGGCTGATCCTGGTCGTCATCTGCGGGAGTATAGCCGGATGCGCAGCAGATCCTGCAACGGACTTGATCGCAGAGGTTCGAAGGCGAGTGGCAGACCCGAACACGCGTTGGCGAGCTGAGCAGCAACGGCAGTATCTCGACACAGTTCGGCAAGCCCTCGTGCACGAGGATCGTGACCTATCAACCTACGCTCGACGAATTCAGATCCTACGTGACAGTCTGCCCGCATACTGCGCTGCTGTCATGAGGGCCGAATGCACGCAACTTGAGTGCGAGTTACACAAGGCGACCGTTCGCTGGTACGTCGAGACCCTCGTGTCGGATCCCCTTCCTTCAGATCCAGACAGATTGTTGCTGCAAACCCAGTTTGGTGACCTGAGCGACTATGCTGCAGAGCATCTTCGTGGGCAGTTCCCCTTCCTGGACAAGACCCGTGTGCAAGAGGCCCAGACTCTGGCACTGAGACACTTCCGTACGTTCATAGATGCGCCCTTGGTGCCTGTGTTCCGCAGGCCGCTGTCGCAAGACCAGATCCACCGTGCCGAGGCCAACTGGGCTGCTTCCTATCCACGGTGGTTGTCCATCTGGCGAACAGTGCAGGATCAGGTCGCGAGCGGCCGCGATATCTCGGGGGCTTTCGCTGCCACATACCACCCTCACACCACCTTTGTCCTTAGGTGTCTAAGTGAGCTGCCCGCGACAATCTGGCCCGTCCTCGACAGCCCACCCGGCTATGTCCTGCAAGCCCTAACGAACCTTAACCACGAGAGGGCCAGAGAGGCCCTGATGAAGACTCGGATGAACAGGCCGGACAGGGCCGGCACGCCGCCTGGCAGTGAGAAGGCGGAAGAGGTGGAGGGATGGGCTTTCATTCTCACGGCACTGTTCGAGACCCGAGGCCCGGACGGCCGAGCAAGCTCTCTGCCTGCCAATCAACGATAAGGAGGTGATGCCTATGACCTGACCCCAATAAGGACCTAGAACCCATCGCAGTCAACTTCAGGAAATGGCTATGGAACGGCCTTCAAAGTAGGAAAGGAAATCCTTATGAAGAGATACGACAGTATGCTCATGATGGTCGCGTTGTTCGGTCTGGTGCTCGCGTCGGCCAGCCTTGCCCAGCCTGGTGTGGAGTATGCTGACCCTTACGTCACCGACGAATACTGCACTACCCCCTCCGCGTGGGAGGACCCGGACTACGCTTTCAACTTCTATGCTTGTGGCGCATACGTCTACATCACAGCCCACCAAGGCGGCGGATCTGGGGAGGCCTACATTGGCGTCAATCAGGGGATCGATGCCTATGGACTGACCTCCGGGCACTATTGGGAGTGCGACATTGCCTACACTGCAACCGTTAGTGTAGGGGCGACTGCCACGGCCGAATATGCTGCAGAGGCGTACGCTGAGGTCGAGGACGTTTGGTGCGATGTGGTGATCGACGATGAAAACGAGAAGACCGGCGACTACGACAGCGTTACCACGTATGATTTGGGGGTGCATTTGTCTGTTAACTACGAGATCTACCCATGGCACGTCTTTTCGATGGCCCTGGCCAGATCAAACTCGAGTGACGCAGACGCCGAAGCTGGGGCACACGCCGATGTCTACAACCTCGAGTATCATTGAGCATCCTTGAGTCAGCGTCTGCACCGGCGATCCCGCTGGGGAGCTCGCGGCCATATGCCGGCTGACTGTGGCTGGCCAAGGAGTACCCTGGCAACTTCCGAATAACCACGTAGGCAGAGAGAAGACAATGGCCCCCAGATGCATTCGAGCCAGCGTTGCCAAGTCCACAGGCCATCCTCGCCTGTTCGTCGGGCCGCGGCTTGCGCCACTCTGCGTGTCTGTCGGGGCCATTGTCTTGCTTTGTGCGCGTGTCACCCACTGTTCAGGGGAATCTGGTTGGCAAGGTAGCAGTCAGATCCGGGCGTACGATGTTGTAGTTTCCCGATACTCGGCGTTCCTTCGTCCGCGCAGGTACGGGGGGCTACTCATGACCGACGGCGCGGCCCGCTGCAGAATCACCTTCTACTGGCAGGATGCCGGGAGGGGGAACCAACCGCATGACCGCATGGCTTGCAGCGATCTCCTGCTCAAGGCTGATAGTATCGCATATTGGTGTCATGACGAATGGAATCAGTCACACATCATATCCTTCGACTGCCACCTGGCAGATCAAGAGTGGCGACCCCGCGATGACAACACATTGGACCCTGAACTAAGGTCCATTCTCGATATCATCAGTCGCACTGCAGTCCCAGGCACGGTGGGCAGAGACACGCCAGGCATGGTACGCTTCTTCCAGGAAGCCAAGGGCCGTGGCAGCCTGACCCAGACCGTGCAACCTGTCCCGACGGAGACCCCTACCCAGGGAGGCAATGGGGGGTACCAGCGGAACCTTACTGAGGAACTCAACCGTCCACGTCTCGGCAGGCGATACGACAAGAGAGCCGATACTTGCACGGCGGCATGGAGCATGTCAAAGGTTGCTGTGCCAAAGAAGATGGTTGAGGTCCTCGTCCGGCCGAGACCCTTGGGGGCCTCCCTGGACCCATCCACAGCCTTTGACCCGAACACACTAGGACGATTCCCGGCCATCCCGGAATGTTACCGTAGGTACTGGTCCCTGGAACATGCCCTGGCCGCCCTGGATACGTCCTCCACGGATGTCTCGGCTGCCCAGAGGGTCCTTGGGGAGATTGTCTCATATCTCCGCGATGAACCACAGCCAGAACAGGTCATCCTCGGCCTCCAGTACCTTCGCTTCACCGCAGCCCTGAGAACTGGGTCCTTTGAGGCGATCTCATCAGCAGCAAAAGACTATGTGGCGGCATATGCGGGGAGTGCCGGCGAACCCGTTGACCAGGTAATCGCGGAGTTGGGAAGAATAGCCGACAGCCTCAGGAAGCACTGCTCGCAAGAGCAGACACGAGACTTCATCCTTTCTCTGCTGAGGCCGCTGATAGATCCCAAGGTCTTCGCAGACGCCGGCTTTGTGGGAAAGGCGATCGTCTTCCCCGCGAAGATTCAGGGGCCGTGGTTTGGCCTGCTTGTGCTCGACTGCGTCGAAGAGGCGGGCTGCCAGGATCCGAACCTCATCGCCAGATGGCGAGAGGAACTGATCCAGGCGGGTACCCCTTCACCCGCGGTTCCCACACCCGATCCCAACGAGCTGACGCCATCGATGATGGCCTGTCTGGAATCCATGCAGATGCCTCCAGTGGAAGGGGAACTGACCCTTGAAGGACTAGGCCAGATGATAGATCGCGTGGTAAACCGCGCCACCGAAGATAGTGATGCCAGTGGTACAAGGGAATCTGGCAGCAGGGTAGGTGAGCTGGTCCATCTCCTGGCAGGAGAAGGACCCTTTGATGCCGATCCTGAAAGGCTCAGCGCCGCTATCTCTGCGTTCGATCGAAGGTACCAGCCGCCGGAAGTGACAGTCGAACAGAAACACCTCACCCTGGCCTGTTTCGTCTCACTTTCCTTCCTCGACACCTCTACGCCTCAGGACCGTGACCGACTGGCAGCGCAGATCGCAGGGTTGTACGAGATGGTGGAGGGGAAGGCGATAGAGATCGTTCAGAAGCACCAGTTGGTTGAGAGAATCACGGTTGAGGACGTTCATCGGATCTTTGCCGCTGGTCACCAGAGACTCGACCAAGTCATTCCGGACCCTCTGTGGCCCATGTTCAAGTTCCCCTTGAGTTCCGGAGAGCGGACGGCCCTGCTCACCCGACTGAACCAAGAGTTGCGAAGAATTGACTCAGAAGCTGGTGTGCTCTGCGGCAAGCTGCAGGGAAGCGAGGCGGAGTCGTCACCAGCGCTAGGCACCTTCAGGGCTCAAGTGGCTGACCTTGTCCAGAGGGTCCTTATGCGAGTCATCGAACTGCGGTCTCCCAAGATCGGGATTCGCCTGAGATGGAACACGCGGAGCCTTCCTCTGGTCATTGTCAGGAGGGACGGCTTCAAAGATGCTGCAGAGGCGACCGCCACTATGCAAGAGCTGAAATACTTCTATCTTGGCCACAGAACTAGACTGCAGCGTGCAGCCGTGCCTGAGAATGATCCCAGTGAAGAACCCATCCCATAGGGGCGGGCCGCCGCAGCCTGACAGTTGGGGCACTATGGAATCCCGCAGACCGGGAGTTCCAAGACCACCAATGAGACCGTCTACCCTAGGATGGCGTAAACCCGACCCCAGCAGAACACCGTTCCCCTGGGATGTCGGTGGCAAACAAAGACGCGGGCAATTCTGTCATCTGACTTCTGGATTCCTGAATCCAGCTACAGGTTCGACAGGATCGTGACGCCATTGAACAGGGCGTGGATGAAGATCGGCCGCCACAAGGAGCCGCTCTTCTCATAGGCATAGCCCATGCCCACGGCCAGGACAAACAGGGCCGGCCAGTGCTCGATGTTCTGATGGACCATCGCGAACATCCCTGAACTCAGAAAGACCGCGGGCCAGGGCCGCTCCACCAGGGATCGAAGGGTCGTCTGGACCAATCCCCGAAACAGCATCTCCTCCACTACCGGTGCAAGACCCACGGCCAGGATCACGATCGAGACCTGAAGGGAGAGGTGATGGGTATTCGTGAGAAGCTCCAACTCCTTGTGCTGCTCGATCTGGTAAGTGGGCCCATAGCGGTACTCCCCGATGCGGAGGACCACGGCGATCATGGCCAACACCAGGGGCCAGATCGCCAGGAGGTTCACCAAGGCGGCCCCCGTGTCCTGGGGGATCGTCGCCGGGCGGAGCCCAAATCCCTTCAGGCCTCTCGCAAAGGTCATCCTCGCGATCGCCAGTACCACGAGGATCGTCACCAAGGAGGAGACACCCATGGTCACGTTGGCCAGCAAGTCGATCCGCCACTTGGCCCAGTCGCCGACAAGGGGTTTGACGGCAGACAGGACCAAAGGCACCGGCATCATCCAGACGAAAAGGGCCAACAGCGTTCCGCCGGCGGCCTGCGGCAGGTGGTTTCGCCGGATCGGGGCGTCGTGGAGCGAGGCTCGGCCCAGCGAGGTCCTCAGTAGCCAGACGGCCAGGATGGCAAGGCCTGGCACGCAAGCCAGGGTGTCCGGGCTTACCATCTTGGCCCAGTGACTGACCATCTCGGCTATGCTCGTTGGCTCGGGGTGCACCTTCCACGCCCTATGTCGTTTTCCCCCCACCAGTACTGAAAACACAGAGACCGGGCTTGAAACCCGGGACCGGTTCCATTACCATCAGCGGCAAGCAAGGAAGTATGGCAGGCGATCGTCGCCTTTTCAAGGAAAATCGACATGGACGTATTTCAAATCCAAGGACCGGTCAGACTGGAGGGAGAACTCGCGGTCAACGGCTCCAAGAACGCCGCCCTGCCGATCATGGCCGCAACTCTCCTGGGTGAAGGCAAGTCCGAGCTCCTCGATGTCCCCGATCTGTCGGATATCAGCGTATTCGGGCAACTCCTTGAGCAACTGGGCTGTCCCATTGCCAGGCCGGACAAGCACCGATTGGTCATCGACGCCACGCGAGTCGAGCGGCCCTTCGGTGACTACGAGATCGTGCGCAAGATGCGGGCGAGCGTGTGCATCCTGGGACCCCTGCTGGCCCGGTGCCGGCGGGTCGAGGTCTCCATGCCCGGCGGCTGCGCGATCGGCGATCGGCCCGTGGACATCCACCTCCGGGGCCTGCGGGCCCTGGGCGCACAGATCCACCTGAAGGGCGGCTACATCGTGGCCGAGGCCCCCAAGGGCCTGGTCGGCGCAGAGATCTTCCTGGGAGGCCCCTTTGGGTCGACCGTGCTGGGCACGGCGAACGTCATGATGGCCGCGACCCTGGCCAAGGGACGCACGATCATCGAATCGGCGGCGTGTGAGCCGGAGGTCTCGGACCTGGCCCGGTGTCTGAACCAGATGGGCGCCAAGGTCAGCGGCATCGGCTCGCCCCACTTGGTCATCGACGGTGTTGATCACCTGCTGCCCGTGCGCCACACCGTGATTCCGGACCGTATCGAGGCAGGGACCTTCATGGTCGCGGCCGCTATCACCGGGGGCCGGTTGACCCTCCGCAATTGCCAATTGGAGCACCTGATGGCCGTGGTGGACAAGCTCCGCGAGATCGGCGCCACGGTCGAGGCCAACGGCGACGGCTGCACCGTGGCCCTGGAGGGGACGATCCGACCGGCAGACATCACCACACTGCCGTATCCGGGATTCCCGACCGACCTGCAGGCCCAGTTCATGGCCCTGCTGGCCCTGGCCGAAGGTAACAGCCTCATCATCGAGAAGATCTTCCCGGACCGGTTCATGCACGTGGCGGAGTTGAACCGCATGGCCGCCAACCTTCGCAAGGAAGGTGCGGCGGTGCTGGTGGCCGGCGTGCCCAGGCTCATCGCTGCACCGGTGATGGCCTCGGACCTGCGGGCCTCAGCGGCCTTGGTCCTGGCTGCGATGGCGGCTGAGGGGACCACCACGGTCAGCCGCGTCTATCACATCGACCGCGGGTACGAGAAGATCGAGGAGAAGCTGAACTCCGTAGGAGCGCAAATCGTTCGCGAGAACCCCACGGCCAAGACGGCTTCCAGAGAAGGAGACATGACATGACGCACGCACTGAAGACCCTGATGATCGGTTGTATTGTCCTGACTGCCGCTGCCAGCGCCGATCAGGTCGTGTTCAAGAACGGAGACCGCCTGACCGGCAAGATCGAGACTGCAGCCGACGGCAAGCTGACGCTGCAGTCCCAATGCGCCGGCAAGGTGACGGTCAGTCTGGCGGACGTCCAGACCTTCGCCACAGACGAGGCGATCGAGATCCACCTCAAGGATGGCACGGTCGTCAATCGCAAGGTCCAACAGGCAGACCCCAATCGGTTCGCCATCGAGGCCGGGGAGACGGTGCAGCCTCAGGCCCTGCGAATCGCGGACATCGTGGCCGTCAACCCGCCGGCCAGGCCCATTCCCAAGTGGACCGGTCAGATCAGCGCAGGCTTCACGGAGACCACGGGCAACACCCGCAACGAGACCAGCAGCCTCAACATCAGTGCCGTGCGCAGGTCGGAGAACGACCGCATCACGCTGAACATGGACCTCGCGAAGGGTCGCCAGGAAAACCCGGCAACGGGTGTCAAGACAACCTCCGAAGACTGGTGGCGGTCCAGGGCCAAGTACGACTACTTCCTGTCCAAGAAGTGGTACGCCTATGGCGACGGACGCTACGAGAAGGACGCCATCGCCAAGTTGGACCGCCGGGTCCTGATCGGCGGCGGGGCTGGCTACCAGGTGATCGAGACCCCTCGGACCAAGCTGGCGGCCGAGGCCGGTGTGGCATCTCGATACGAGAAGTTCAACAACATCGCGGGCGGTGAGAGCGCGACGTCGATCCAACTGGGCTACAACTTCGACCGCAAGCTCACGAGCACCTTGGAGTTCCTCAACGACTCCAGCTACTATCCCAACACGGAGGAATTCTCCGACTTCTACCTGACCAGCACCGCCGAGCTGCGTGCGCACTTCACCAAGCAGATGTTCGGCAACTTCAAGGTCATCTTCAACTATGACAAGACTCCTGCCCCGGGCCAGGGCGATACGGACGTCAAGTACATGCTCGGTGTGGGGCTGAGCTTCTGAGCCGGGCTCAGGACACAAGAGTACTCCCATGAAGAAGCCTGTCAAGCTCCTCCTGATCGTGCTTGCGGTTGTCGTTGGTCTGTTGCTTGCCCTGGTCCTGGCGATCGGGGTATTCGGCGGCAGGATCGTTAAGAAGGCCGTTGAAGTCGCCGGCACCAAGACCCTGAAGGTCCCAGTGGCGGTGTCGGATGCAGGGCTTTCCATCCTGGGTGGCAGCCTGACCCTGCAGGGACTTCAGATCGACAATCCGCCCGGCTACCAACACCCGAAGCTCCTGCAGCTCAAGGACGCCCGCGTGGAGGTCAACGTGCGATCTCTGCTGTCCGACAAGGTCAAGATCCGCCAGATCCGGCTCGATGGCATGGACCTGGTCCTGGAGCAGAAGGGAATGGGCAGCAACCTTCAGGACATCATCCACAACCTGCCCAAGTCAGAGCAGCAGCAGGGCAGTGAACTCCAGGGCAAGGCCCTCGAGATCGAGGACCTGGAGATCACCAACGTCACGGTACTGGCCAAGATGCTCCCCCTGCCCGGCAAGGCCGATACCGTGACACTGAAACTGGCGCCGATCCGCATGACGAACCTGGGCACGGACAGCAAACTGGATGCCGCGGCCCTGACTGGAAAGGTCCTGGTGGCCATCGCCGCCGGGATCGTCGAGCAGGGCACCAACCTGCTGCCCAAGGACCTGGTTGGCGGTGTGGGCTCGGCCCTCGGTGCGACCACTGAGGCCGGCAAGGCCGTGCTCAAGGGCGCCACCGATGTGGGCAAGGGCATCACGGGCCTCTTCAGTCGCAAGAAGCAGAAGCAATAGTGTTGCGCGATCCTGAATACAGCCTGATGTTGGTCTTGTGCCTGTCTCTGCACACGGCGATCGGCGGCGAAGGGACTAGACCGCTCCTGAGGGATTTCATCGGTCTCAACGGGCATTTCCACTTCAAGCCCGAGCTCTATAGCCAGGTGTGCAGGCTGGCCCGCAACTACCACAACATGACCTGGGATGTGAATCAGCCGGGCGACAATCCCACGTTTCCAGTCTGTGTCAACCAGGTCAACTGGAAGGACCATGTGTACGGCCACTGGACCAGGGCCGGCTTCGAGGTGGATATCTGCGCGCAGTTCGGAGGTTTCGGACCGGAGAACACCGGCTACCGCGGACTGTGGGAGGGCAAGGAGCAGTGGGCCTACACCTACGGCTACGAGATGGCCAGGTACTTCGGCCCATCCGGCAAGGAGCGGCTTTGCACGTCGATCGAGATCGGCAACGAACCTGGAAACGAGTTTGACGACCCCCTCTTCCGTGGCATCTTCAGGAACATGGCAAAAGGCATACGCGCCGGCGACCCACGGATCAAGATCCTCACCCCCGCCGTGCAGGCGGCCCCGGCAGACAAGTACTCGAAATCCCTTCAGGAGACCTTTGCCTCGCCCGACATGAAGGCCCTCTACGACGTCATCAACCTGCACGTCTACGCGTTCAAGCCAAGGCAGGAAGGCCAGAGTCCATGGGGCCGAAGCCATCCGGAGGACCCTGCCATCGACTACCTGAAGACCGTGGATGCGGCGATCGCCTGGCGTGACAGAGAGGCCGCGGACAAGGAGGTGTGGATCACGGAGTTCGGCTGGGACGCGTGTACGGACGCGGCCATGAAGGACCGGACCGGCTGGTTCCTGAAGCTGAACTGGACGCCCGCCACTGACCTCCAGCAGGCGCAGTACCTCGTACGCTCGCTGATCTGTTTCTCCAAGAGGGACATTGGCCGTGCCTACATCTACTTCTACGACGATGGGGACAAGGCGTCCGTCCACGCCTCATCCGGCCTCACCCGCAACTTCCAGCCCAAGATGTCGTTCTGGGCGGTCAAACACCTGTACGAGACCCTGGGTGACTATCGTTTCAACCGCGTCATCCGGGAGGTTCAGGACGGCCTGTACGTGTATGAGTTTGTACACGGTCGCAGCGCCAACATCGTGACATGGGTCGTGTGGTCGCCCACGGGCAACGGCCGGGAGAAAGACCTGATCCTGCAAGGCCTACCCTGCAGGCCTTGCAGGGTCGAACGGATGCCCGTCCAACAGGCTGTGGCCTCAGAGGTCGCCTGGACGACCCCTGGCCCCGGCGAGATCGGCCTGCAGGTCACTGAAAGCCCGGCCTATATCATGATGGGCAGATGACACCCAGCCAGGACTCGTCAAACGGGTGACCTTGACAGCCCGTTCGGCTGCTGCCAGGGGGATTCGGCGGAGGACGTGTCCCTCAAACCGTTGGAGGGTATCATGGCCCGCGTCAAGCCGTGTCCGGTGCGCGGCCGCCCTCTCATCAATGGGCCGGGGTGGATTCGAACACCCCTCAGTAACGCCCCCGAAAACCGCGATTCCTGAGAACCTGCGCACAGAATCCGGCACACCAAAGGACGAAACACCCCCTCAAAACGCCGATGTGGCCTTCCTGATCGACCGCTGGCCGGGGCTACGCCAAGAGACCCGAACCGCCATCCTGAACCTTGTCCGAACCGCTACGGAGTGCAAGACCCATGAATGAGACCAAGACAACCCCAGATCCCTACCCGCCAAGGAGAAGACCGATGGTCAAGCAGTATGCTCTAATCCTACCAAGCCTATACACTGGTTCAATGCGGAAGGCCGGGCCTTATGTGTTGGCTGACTGGCCCTGGATTGTATGCCACATGGACCCAGACGGTCATGTGGACGTCAACGCACAGGTCCTGGCAGATGAGATCGGCGGGCACCTTGCAGAACACCAGAAGGCCCTTGATTGGCTGCTGCGCCTGGACCCAAAGAACGAGTGCCAAGCGTGCGATGGACGCAGGCTGTGGATGGTTGGCACCTCCAGTTACTGCGTCGCCAACAACTTGCAGTATAGGAGTTTATGTCAATCCATTGCACAGGCAGAATGCAAGCGTACCTGGGATTGACAGAATAGGCCAAGTGGCTGGCAACGCGCCAAGGCCAAGCGAGCCAGTCCGATTGAAAACAGCGAACAAAAACAGACATTCCCACACCATCCTCCCTCTCTGGAACTGGCCAAACGCCCTCAAGAGGCGGAAGAAGTTGTTGCATATTTGGCCAGATTCGCCAATCGGTGGCGCAGCGGATGATGGACTACTGCGCACCGTCTGGAGTGGTGGGATCTGGTGCGATTGTCAGGCGGCCACCCGAGTGGCGGCTGGCAAGTCTGTCCAACACCTTAAGCAGAGTATTCGATGCCATGATGCGCCCAGTCAGTATGCCGCATAGACCTGATAGGCACCCCACAAGGTTGGGATCTGGTCGTCATAACTAGATTCCATAATCGAGCTGTCACGATCCCGCAACTTGCCCGCAACATCCTTGATGGATCTCGCAATGTCTTGGGGTGACTGGCCATTACCCAACCAAGAGGCAGTCCGGTATAGGGTATCAAAAAATCTACCGCTGGTCTGGGCGGGTACCACAGGATACGGGGACGCTATGATCTTCTTCACCCCACTGGCCATGAATGAGACAAAAAGACCCATGAGGTCATCAGGATCGGTCAGGGTGCCCGCCCAGCAGGCCTCGAGGGCCAGCAGGTCGATATTCAGTGTGTACGGGGCCTCGTAGAGCCACCGCGCGTACTGGGCCAGACTGGGGATATCGGCCAATGGCTGGGACAGTAGGCGAGGGTCATTGTGGCCAATCAGGTGAACGTACCGACGCTCGGTGAGAAGCTGCATCCAGGTCGAATAACACCCTTCGGGCTTGCCTATGAATTGGGCCAAATCCCTTTCCATGATGGATCGATCTAGGTGAGGTAGAAGTCCTGCACGGTGCTGAGCATCAGCCTCCCATCTGCTGCTGTCCAGGCACATGACAAGTCCGTTTCTCGCCAGGGCATGGCGTTGACCTGTCAGTGCCCTCAGACTCAGGATGGGTGTGACGGTGATGCCCTCGGTGATATCACAGAGGAACGCCCCCCCGACGCGGAGCAGTCCGAATGGAACGGCATACATCTCAGGCGACGGGCTGACGACCAGATGTCTGCCGCGAAGCTCGTCGACATCGATGATACCCTGCAAGACCGCCTGGCCTGCCGTCTCCAGTTGGGCGGCTTGCCATTGGGAGATCCTTTTTGCAAGAGCGCTCCCTCGGGGCGGGTCCGCAGGGTCCACTGCCTCTCCAATGAATTCACAGAACTTCAGCCCCAGAGACGGATCACCCTTGTGCGACAACGCAAACCTCTCATGGCAGTCCTGGAGTCTACGGCCTGCCTGCTGGAAGGCATCCCATCGCTTCATGGCCTCATTACCTTCGATAACCCTCAGGATGGGTCTGTGGTGCCTTCTCACAATGAGGGCAATGAGCTGGTCCGGGAGCGGATCCCGGTGCAAGAAGTAGAAACTCATTGCCACTCCATTCTCCGGCAGGCCCCTTGCATATGCCCTGAGGTCAATAATCGCACTATCGGCCTTGGCCGGCAGTGCCTCTACGTATCGCTGCCACCGCTGCCGGTCCTCTGGTGTGCCTGCGTTGTCCGGATCGAGTAGCTTGGAGGCCATCCGCTGTCCCTTGTACAGCTCCATACAGCAGTGCACCCGCGACACGGGCTCGGCCTTGAACCATCTCCGGGATCGGGTCTCAACTACGTGCACATAGAGATCTGTCTGGAGCATATCCCGCAGGTCCTGGACCTCGCCGCGTCTCTCGGCCTGTCTTGCCGACTGCCACAGGCCCTTGAGGTTCTTGACCATGGCTCTGGCAAAGGCCCGTTCTGAGGTCGTCCCCAGGCGGACCTCATACTGAACCAGGCTGAGACAGAACTCACGGAGGATTCTGTCCCTTCGGGGGAGCTGCTCAATCTGACGCCTCATGGCAAGCAATTGGCTCTTGGCGAACTGTTCAGTCAGGCCGTTATCCCTGAGTCGTTGGCCATACAATTGCCACAGTCGGGCGATCCCCGATAGACTGGCCGCCGCCATGCCGGAGGAGATGTTCTGTTGGACAAGGGCCGTCATTGCGGCTCCAGTTAGGGATATCAGATAGCGATCAAGCAAGTGCTGACCAGTATATGCTGGGAGATGTCCTGCGTCACAGGCCTTAATGAGGTCCGCCTGCTGCAGGAATCGGTCGCATACACCAGGGAAGTCCTCTGTCAGTACGCTGATAGGGCAAACAGGCAGTCGCTGAGATTCTATCTCCAGGTATCTCTTCAGTTCTGCCGCAGCAGCAGGTCTGTTTCCCATCCTGCAAAGCAAACCCACGAGCCTGGATGAAGCGAGAACCGGCTCACATGCCACCACCCGCTCGCTCGATGGAATGACAGCCCTATACTCATCAACTGCATTCGGGAACAGCCCCACCTCTTCCAGAACATGCCCTATCCACAACCTGGCACATGGCTCGTTGACGTCGTCGAGGAAGCACCCTTCTCGCCTGCATTCCAGAGCCTTTCCCAGTGTCTCCAACGCCTCCCACAATTCCCGCCTATGCCAGTCCAAAATGGCCTTCTGAAGGTACAAGACCAAGGTACCTCCTGTTTGGGAAATAGCGTCTTCAAGGAGCTTCTCCGCTTGCCTCAGATCCCCCCTCGCTGCGTACAAACCAGCCAGCCTGGCGCAGGTAAGCTCGTCTTTAGGATCCAGCCTATAGGCCCTCTCGAAGGCAGATATCGCCTGATCCGAATCCGTTTCCTCCAGCTCAACTCCCTTCGATTGCCACGCAGCTGCAGCGTCTGGGCGTTGTTTCAATGCCAACGTCAAGTAATGAGCAGCCTGGGCAGACTCATGGCGGCCGGACAGGGACAAACACACTGACAGTCGGAACATGAAGAGAGTGTCATTGCCCCATTGTCGAATGCTGGGCAGCCCAGGAGACGCTGGATCATCCAGGACAGACTGGGCCAAGGCCAAGGCGCGAGTTATATAGCTCCTATCAAGAATAGGATCATTGCGCACAACCGTATACATAGCCCAGGATTGGATGAGGTTCTTCAACCTCGCTTCCAGGTCGATCCCTTCTAGTCGCGATTTCACAGCCCGGAGGAATCGCTCTGTACCCAGGCTCCGAGACACACCATCGAAGGCTTCGAGAATACGAACAGCCAACAGTCCAAGTCGGCACGTACTGCGACTACTTTGCACTATGTTGTCCACGATTGGGTCAGCATGCCTCGTCGAGAACGCGAGGGCCGATGTTTGGCACAAGGCCGCGGCTGCAGCGTCCTCGTCCAGCTCATCCCCAGTGCCACTGGCGATCTCTTCGACCCTCGCCACCAAGTCCAGGTCAGAGGCATAGGACTGTCGCATAGCATTTAGCAACCTACGGATAGGCTTGCTCGAGATCATCAACGCACGTCCTCCATCCTGGGACTCCGGCCCTTCACGGCCAAAGACCCGGGTCTACTTGTCGTCCTGAGCGAAGAGCCTGAACGAGATCTCAACATCACCCCGTCGATCCCCGAAGGCGTCCTCCTGCTCTTGTGTCTCTACCCGGAAGGCCCACTCGGTCCTTCCCCCAAGGTCCATCCGTCTGATCGGCAGTTCGAATCGCTTTTCCTTCCCCTCCCGATCCAGCCCAGTGAAGCAGAATGCCACGGGCGAGACCTCGGAGAGGGGTCTGTCGAAGGTCAGGACGTACCATAATTCCTCTACGGGTTGCTCCTGGCCTTCTTTTGTCACGCGAATATCGTGATGAGCATATGGGCGGACGCCAAGGCCGATATCGTGCTCCGCAATACCCTCGCCCAACGCCAGGCAGGCGTCAAATGCAGATCCTGCGGCACTACGTAGCACCCTATACAGGGGCATGTCAAACCTGGGAAGCCTTATGACCTTCACTTTGGACTCAGGCGGTATGCTCAACTCTATTGCGGTCCCGATCTGCTCTCGGATGATCGCGCTCGGAGACTCTGACACGCTGCTTTCTTTGATAAACCGCTGTACGAATTGCTCGGATTGAGCATCTTGGATTCCCTGTTTAGCGGAATCGGCCATCGCCTGCTGGCGAATGTGGCTGTCTGCCCCAATGACGCACCTCAAGAAGCCTTCCACAGCGGCCCTGACGTCGGCCGAAGATTGGTCGCACACCTCAGCGATTGCATCGATCCCAAGCCCGGCACTGTAGTACATTTGTACCATCCCGGCCTCTTCATTCGGCAGTCCCTTGAAGAGTCGCAAGGTCCGCCCTATGGAATGGACGGTTCGTTCAAGCCTCATGTCTCTATGCTCGTCCATTGTTGGATTCTCCGAAGTATCTGGCCAGTTTGTTTCTTAGGGCCGTCTTCGTTCGTTCGAAGCTCTTCTTAGCAGCCACTTCTGTCATTTGCATACGCTCGGCTATCTCGCTGTACGGTAACCCCTCGTGCATGCGGAGGAGGAGGATCGCACGATCCTTTGGCCGTAGGTCTAGTACGGCCTGCCGTACGGCATTGATATCCTCTCTGCTTTCGGCCTCCAGTTCCGGACCAGGTTCGGGGGAGGCCCTGGTCTCATCCAAGGTTGGCCGATCGGGATTCTGGTCTGCCTCTCCATGGATGATGTGAGGTCTGCGAAGATCGTCAATCACTGTGTTTCTGACGATTCTGCAGAGATATCCAACACAAGAGCCTTTCAATTCAGGTTTCCTCAAGAAGAATCGCGTGTAGGCTTCCTGTGCGTAGTCTTCATAGTCCCGTGGTAACGACTTGCGTCTCGTCACCGTGTAGGCATAGCCGTGGACCTTGCTGTAGGTCTCGGCTACTAACCGCTCCTTCGCCTCCTCACTGCCCTGACGGCAGAGATCCAGTAATTCGTCTGGGTGCTCAGAGTTCATTGTGTTGCCTTCTGCCACAACGCAGTACCCAGGAGACCCATCATGTCGGATTCCCTAATGGCAATGAAGTACAACCGTGTTGCTCCATCCCAGTGCGTGTTCAATGGCACTATGGGTTCTCCCTCGGCTCCATAACCAATCTCGATTGAGTTAGTCATCCGTGACGGGAATCTGTAGAGAAACCTGCAAGAAGACGCACAGACCTTCTTAAAGAGGTATTGTACCTACCGTTAAGTCAATATGCAATAAGGTACCCCTCAATAAGGTACCTGGCCTTCAGGTCGGGCAGTCTTCTTTGGGCCTGTCTTCACGAGAACTCCCTCCAAGGAGACCGTCAGTATCCTGCCGGGCATGGACTGCATGACATGGGCTGCGAGAAAGATGGTTCTCCCCAAAAAGCACGTCACTTCAGTGCCACCCCGCGCGAGTACTAGGGTAGATGGTTGAATAGGGCGCGCAATGCTCGGCGTGGCAGAGCTTGTGATAGTTCTAGGGGGCTTCCCGATCGCATGACTGTTACACGAAAGGAGGTGGTGTGGCGCAACTGGTGAGAGATACATAGCAGACAGGTAGTGTGGACTGCTCGAGCCTGCACGCCTCGGGGCTGGCTCTGGGCTAAAGAATCCGGGCAGCGAGCAACAGGAGGCGCCAATCGCTTATTGATCGCCCCAGTTTGCTCAACTCAGTGAGGAGATAAGAAATGCAGCGCAATTGGACGATATCGACGGCAGTAATGGTCCTGGCGTCTATCCTCGTTTGTCCCGAGATTCGGGCAGGCGACGTCGAGGATAAAGTAAAGGCAGCCATGACCCAGTTGGGCGCGAAGGCCCAGGGATGTAAGGCAGCCATCAAGGACGCCTTGGGCACGCCCTTCGAGCAGCAGATCACGAAGGCCATGGATGAGCTCAAGCGCGATCCACGTGCGCTCCATCTCCAGCTTCAGGTCATAGATGTCCTTATCGCGCAGGACGACCGGCTGACCGACAGCTTGCATGGAGCCGCAGATGCTGACCTCGGTGCTCTCAGGGATAAGGTGGTCACGGGGCTAGAGGCAATCCAAGCATCGAAGGCCGCTGAGCGAGATCAGTACACAAGCCGAGCTAAGGAAACCGCGGACGACGCCTGGCGCAAGCGGTACGAGGATCTAGCTCAGGTCTGTGATCGACTAGCCAGAGCGTATTCTTTGCGCGCGGAGGAGTACCGATCCGTGCCAATCAAGCAACAGCTTCTGACCGTCCAGGTGTCCATCGAGTATCTTCAGTCGGTCAAGGCCGTGTTGAGCTCACTGCGGGAAGACCTCGGCAACATTCTCCAGGAGGAAGCAGCTCTGCATGAACTCCAACGGATGGCGATCACCGTGGATGACGTGCAGAAGTCGCTGAACAAGTTCTCTGAAGTCGTGCTGGCGGGTACCCTCACAGGTGAGCAACCGACGAAGTCGGTCGAGCACGGGCAACAGGCGCAGAGTCCGCAGAAGGCATCGTGAGTACCTTCAGTTTGTACATGGGCCGGGCCGGTGGTTCGGCCCATGTTCTTTCCCACACTCGCAACACAGGAATAGCGGGGTGCACCATGAGACGAGCATTTCAAGTGATTCTGATTTTGACGAGTATGGTCGTGCTGGAGGGCTGCACGCCAGTCTTGATGGTTTACGCGGGTATCGAAGCATGCTTGGCCATCGACCAGGGGATCAAAAAGCAGGAATGCGCCCGAAAGGCTGCATTGGAGCGGGAACGTGTAGGCCAGGAAAACCTGACTCGACAGCGTTCTGAGGAATTGCGACGCCAGCAATTAGCTGCGACACAACGCCAAACCGATGCGGCCGATGCTAACGCTCTGCTCATCAACATCGAATCAGACCTCAACGCAGGTCGATGGAACAAGCAACGTGTATCGGGACTGCGAGAAGCTATCTCTGCGGCGGACCGATCAACGGCGCCGGATGCAACGCGCGCCTGCCTGCACATAGCAACCGGCCTGTATGCATATCTATCTGGCGATGAGGCAGGGGCAGAGAAGGAATGGACTCTCGCACGACGGATGGGAGCACGGGAGGCACGTGTCGTTGCGTCAGACGTCTGGACACCCGGCGCGGTTGAAGCCTTCGCTCGCGCAGCCCGGGATTAGCCGGCAGGAGCATTTGGTGTTGGCGGGGGGAGTCGGCCCGAGGTCGCCAGGCCATGGCTGGACGGCGCCCAGTCTGTATGCGTCTGCCTGCCCGAATCCGGCGCAACCGGACTAGGGGCAAGCAATGCCTGTGCCTCAGCGACTTGAGAGGACTTGGCCAGGTTGAGGGCTACACCGAGCAGAGAGCGACAAAGGGGCGCCACAGCAGACCCACGGACCCCTTGCCCGTGCGCCACGGAAGTGAGCAACGGTCATACAAAAGGGACCCACGTGCTCGCGCAATTAGGACCCATTCGGATCACATCATGCGCCGCGGCCAGGCCGCGTGCCGACCACCTCTCACCCGACTGGGGGACTATCATTTGTCCAAAGGCATCCCTGGAGGGCAGCCAAGACCGCAAGATACCCTGATCGCTGCGACGCCAGTGGGGACGCAGGGCTGGGCAGGGAGTATAGTGAACGAGGCAGGCCGGACATAGGACATAGGCCGCCGTTTTGGTTGGGCTTGCGGCATAGCTCGGTATATGTTCAAATGTACATATAGGTGTATGGTTCTGTATCTGTTTCTGTATGTGTAGGGTTTAGCCATTTCTGAGGCCCTGAAAACGCTGGAAAATCGGGCACAGTTGAATTGGGACAACTCCCACGGCGACCCCCAGAGTTGTGTTTTATTCAAAATGCCCTGAAATCTCACAACCTCCGGGCCAAAGATGGCTAAAGTCTACTATGTGTGAGTATCGAATCCCTAGTGATTTCGGCTGTGAAGTGAGGGCGAGACCATGGGTAGACGCCGGTACTGGGACAAGAAGGACACGGTGGAGGAGTCCAAGACTGTGAGAATGGCCTTCCTTCGGCAGCATGGCTACTTGCGGGGAGGGTGCCGTCCGGGGGGTATTACCTGGAGCCGGTGGGGTAAGGAGGTGGCCAGCATCGGGCTGACAGTCTTCATTGAGGGTGGCGAGGCCTATGTGCGGTTCCAGTACACCAACACCCGGCGGTCTACAGGCGAGGTGACCCAGTGCAACTACAAGGTCCAGCTTGTGACCACGCCATGCCACCTGGGGGGTGTCCGGTACTGGTTCATTTGCCCTCTTTGCCATGATGGCATACCCTGCGGTCGGCGGGTGGGGACCCTGTACTGCCCACCAGGGGCTATCTACTACGGCTGCCGGCACTGCCAGAACCTGTCCTACGAGAGCCGAAACGAATCCCGGCATGGTCGCATTGCCCGCATGGGGCATTACCTCATGCTCGCCAGGCGAAACGAGAAGATCGGGAAGCAGATCCGCCGCTGGACTTACCAAGGCATGCCCACACGGAAGGCGCGGCGGCTGTACGTGATTGCAGGTCGAATGAAGGCCTACGCCGATACACATCTGGCTTTTCTTAAGCACAGCCAAGATATCGCGCCATGGACCCGGGGGTAAGAGCCAAAGCCTCCGGGATGACCGTCAATGGCCCTGAACCGGAAGAATACAGGGACTCAACCAGACGATCAAGCGGTGGTGGCGGCAGGGGCGGGCCACCCGCAAGGCACGCAGGTTTGACTCACTTTGCGCCCTGGCAAGCAGCTACCCGCCAGCAGAGGTGCTCATCCGCCAGTCCCATAGATCCAGGTGGGGGGGAAATCGGATGGTCTGGGGGGATAGGCCTGGACCTGCCGAATGCGATCCAGGGTGGCTTGAGGGGTTTGCTGGTGTGCAAAGAAGAAGACCCCTGCGGCGCGGAGGGAGAGGAAAAGCGAGATAGCCGCAGGGGTTCAGTTGCTTCTTTTGGTACCAATCTCGTGCTACTCGCACTGGCCCTATTCTGCCACCTTTCCCAGCCAAGTCAACGCCTTCGTGTCGGGGAATCGTGAAGAAACCCTGTTTCTGCTTGGTGCGAAGCCCGGCAAGGCGTGCATAGGCCGAGGGATGGGGTCGCTCGCGGGCTTGGCAAGCATAGGCCCCACCCGGCGGTCGGGGTTCAGGGATGGGGGCAGGGGGACGGAATCCAGCACCTGGGGCCCGAAGAGCTGGGGGGGGCCTACGCTTCGTCGCACGGGTTCTGACGAGAGGGAGTCGTGGTCTTGCTGGCCCCAGTCGCCGCTTTCCTGCCCCAGTTCGCCTGTCTCGGCCCTCAGAATGCACTTGTTTCTGTCTGTGTAAGAAGTTAGGATTCAGTTCAATCCGGCGGGTCTGAAGTACCGAGAGGGTACGATACAATGGAGAAGAATATGCCGGCGAATATCAACGATATCGAGGGGCGGCTTTTGGATGCGGCGGACGAGTTGTGGGCCAGTTCCAAGTTGAAGGCCTCGGAGTATTCGGTCCCCGTGCTCGGGCTGATCTTCCTGCGGTACACAGACTACAAGTTCATTCCGGCGGAGAGGGATTTGGCCAGCGGTCGGCGTAAGATTGGCAAGACCGACTACCAGGCGCCAGGCGTGATTTACCTGCTGGAAGAGGCCCGGTTTGCCCACCAGCTCGGACTGCTGCAGGGGGATAACATCGGCAAGGCTTTCAGCGAGGTAATGAAGGCTATTGAGCCGGAGAATCTCGCTCCCAAACGCGGCCTGCCCAAGCGTAAACTCCCTTGAGAACACGGTACTGATTGAGTTGCTCGAACTGGTGGCTTCGATACGGATGAATACTGAGGACGATGTCTTCGGGAGCGTCTATGAGCACTTCCTCATCAGCCAGTAAGGACATGAAGAACGGCGAACCTGATGATAATTCACGGGGCAAGCCGTTGCCAGAGCTGACCACTGCCGGCGATGTCATATTCATGCCCCTGGCGCAGATGAAGGTTCGGGCCGCCAATGCTATGGAGGAATCCGATTTGGCGTTCTTCCACGCTCTTCTTTTTCATGGGGAGGCCCTGACCAAGACAGTCGTCGGCGGGCTGGTTGCAGCGGTTCGTGACGACCCTGAGCGCAACAGGTATCGGCTAGTTCACACCTTGGTTCGCGCCGAAGGTATTGGCGACTGGGCTGCGACCCTCGATGATGTGTTGCTGGGGCCAGCATCGCAGCATTTGGCGGCGCCGGCGCAGGACGAAAGGCGAGAGATAACCCAGAAATACGGTGAGGGTGCATGGCAGCATGAAGCTGTCGTTCTGCTGGTGAGGGTTCTTGACGGACTCAAGATCGACCATGAGGAATTGCCCGTCAAGGTCGATGTCAAGAAGTGGTTCTCACTGTTCGCTCTCCTGAGAAACAAGACGCGTGGCCATGGTGCTCTCTTTAGCGCGGTTTACACTCCAGTCTGCCCACCGCTTTCCACGTCAATTGGCTTGATCGTGGACAATCTGGCTCTGTTTAGACGACCCTGGGCTTACCTTCACAGGAATCTATCTGGAAAATACCGGGTAAGATGCCTTGGCGGAACAGACGAACCTTTCGCTAGGTTCAAGACAGTGAGGTCGGAACACGTCCTCAATGGGGTGTATGTTCATTTCGACAGCCCCTGTCGCGTGGAGTTGATGGATTCGAGTCCAGAGGCTCTGGATTTCTTCTACGCCAATGGCGGATTTCGCTCACGGGACTTTGAAATGCTATCCTACGGAACCGGCGACAAGAGGCGTATAGACGGTAGCGCATATCTCTTGCCGACGGGCGCTCTCCCGGAAAGTGAGACGCAGGGCCTTGGCAAACTCGATGTGAAGGGAAGCAGCTTCACCAATCTGCCCTCGGAACATGGTGACTACGTTGAGAGGCCGGCCCTCGAACGTGAGCTTTTCGAGGCTCTTGGCGATGACCGACGCTGTATAGTGACGCTGGTTGGTCGCGGAGGGATAGGCAAGACGTCGCTCGCGCTTAGAGTGCTCAACAAGCTGTGCCTCGACGGCAGGTATGAAGTCGTCGTCTGGTTTAGCGCCCGCGACATCGACCTTCTCCCTACAGGTCCGAAGACAGTCCAGCCTCATGTGCTTTGCGAAGCGGATATTTCCGCCGAATTCGTCGAGCTTGTTGAGCCGGATGAGAGGACCCAAAAAGGCTTCAAGGCACAGGCATACTTTGAGCAGTTCATGAGCAAGAGCAGGTTCGGCAACGCACTATTGGTGTTTGACAACTTTGAAACCGCGAGAAGCCCTTACCAGCTCTTCAAGTGGATCGACACGTTCCTTCGCCCTCCCAACAGAGCGCTGATTACCACACGATTTCGAGAGTTCAAAGGAGACTACTTCATCGAAGTTGGGGGGATGACCGAACAGGAATGTGACCGCTTGATTGACGCATCGTCAGCACGTCTTGGTATCAGGGAGTTACTGACTCATGAATACCGCCAGGAACTGTATCGGGAGTCGGAGGGACATCCCTACGTAGTGAAAGTGCTTCTTGGAGAGGTCGCCAAAGCCAAGCGGCTGGTTAAGATCGAGAGGATCATAGCGAGCCGTGAGGACATTCTGACCGCGCTTTTTGAACGAACCTATGCGGCGATCTCTCCGACGGCCCAACGAGTCTTCCTGACCCTCTGCAACTGGAACTCTGCTGTCCCCAAAATTGCGTTGGAGGCAGTTATGCTCCGGCCAGACAACGAGCGGATGGATGTAAGCGATGCGGTCGAAGAATTGGAGAGAAGCTCATTGGTGGAGGTGGTCCGATCCGACACAGACCAGCAGTTGTTCTTGAGTGTGCCGCTAGTGGCTGCGGTTTTCGGGAAGCAGAAACTGACGGTCAGTCCATTGAAGACAGCGGTCCAAGCAGATTCCCAGTTGCTGCAACTCATGGGGCCTTCAACCCGGATAGACATTCGGCGAGGCATTGAATCCAAAGTCGAATCGATGTTCGCGACAATCGCCCGCAAGGTTGAGAAGAACGATGCTACGCTTGAGCAGTTTCTACCCATCTTGGAGGGCATTGCTCGCAGCTATCCTCCAGCGTGGTGGCTACTGGCGAAGCTGCATCAAGAGCAAGACAATCCGGAATCGTTCTACAAGGCCAGAGCTGCCGTAGAACAGTACCTCCAAAATGCACCTGCGTCCATCGTTACGAGCGATACATGGAGAACACTCGCCGAACTGTGCAGGGAAACTGGTGACCCACTCGGGGAAGCAAATGCCTCCGTTGAGATGTGCCAATTCCCCGGCGTGCCGTTTGACATTCTCAGCAGCACCGCGAACCGGTTGAACTCACTCATGGCGACAGACCGGCTCCAGCTTGACAGTTCAGAGAAACAGATACTGATGCATCGACTCGCGGCCGTCATTTGTCAGCGGGAAAGCGAAGCCGATACAACCGACTACTCGCGGATGGCTTGGCTACACATGCACTTGGGAGATGAGCAGAAGGCGAGGGAATACGTGGCTCAAGGGTTGCGACTCGAACCCGACAACGTCTACTGCCGGAGGCTCGCAGCCAGGCTGGGTATACGCTGACCGGTTGGCGATGCCCTGGCTAGCCCGACTTCCGCAGGAGGGAGGCTGGTGAGAGATTTCCGAGATTTTTTTGCCGGGGGTAGCGGCGTTTCTGGAATGGAATTGACGGCGGTAGGTCTCGAATGGATCGTTGAGCCGTCTGGAATGCGATGTAGTGAAGACCTACCCCGTTGCAGGCTGGGGGTCACGGCCTAGAATCAGGGCGTGTTCATTCGGCCTTGCTACAAGACCAAGAACGGTAAACGTCACGCCTACTGGGCTCTGGTCGAGTCCGTGCGGACCGAGCGAGGACCCCGCCAGCGAACGGTCGCCTATCTGGGCCAGATCCAGCCAGCCCATCGCCTCGGAGTTCGGCAAGCAGCCCTCGGAACGTCAGAGGTCCAAGGCCAACTGTTCGACTCGGTCGAGCCACAGTGGGTTGAAGTCGATCCCCATCGCGTGCGGGTGGAGCGATGTCTGGATTTCGGAGGCCCTTGGCTCGCCCTGAAGCTGTTGGAGATGCTGGGCTTGGCCCAGTGGCTTGAGAACCATCTGCCTGCAAGCAAGGAGGAGATCCCCTGGTCGGTGATGGCCCTGGTCCTGGTGATCGCTCGGTTCTGTGATCCTTCCAGTGAGCTGTACATCACCGAACACTTCTTTGGACACACGGCCTTGTGTGATCTGCTGGGGGTCCCAGCAGAAAAGCTCAATGACGATCGGCTCTACCGAGGCCTGGACAAACTGCTGCCGCACAAGGCCGCATTGGAGACGCATCTCAAGCAGCGTCTGGGCGATCTGTTCAACCTGGAGTACGATCTGCTGCTGTATGACGTCACCAGTACCTACTTTGAGGGACTGGCCGAGGGCAATCCCCTGGCTCAGTACGGCTACTCTCGGGACAAGCGATCCGACTGTAAGCAGGTCTGTATCGCCCTGGTGGTCAGCCGCTGTGGGATGCCTTTGGGCTATGAAGTCTTTGCAGGCAACAGGCACGACCGTTGAGCAGATCGTCAAGACCATGGAAGCTCGGTACGGCCGATCCGAGCGGATCTGGGTGATGGACCGAGGGATGGCCTCGCAAGAGAACGTCGAGTTCCTCCAGGAAGACGCCCGTCGATACATCATCGGTACGCCCCAAGGGATGCTCAAGCGGTTTGAGCGGCAGCTTCTGGAGGGTCGCTGGCAGCAGGTACGTGAAGGCTTAGAGGTACAGTGTTGTCCATCGCCAGAGGGCCGCGAGACGTTCATCCTCTGCCGTAGCACAGACCGCCGGGAAAAAGAGCAGGCCATGCACGATCGCTTCGAGAAGCGGCTGGAAGCAGGACTGGTGCAGCTTGAGCAGACCTGTCGCCACCGCAAGTATCAGCCGGTGACGATCGCCAAGCGGGTGGGCCGACTCTTGGGCAAGTACAGTCGAGCGGCTGGGCTGTTCAAGGTCGATGTGGTGACCGAGGCCGATGGTGGGGCTCGGCTACAGTGGCAAAAGGTCGAGGCGTGGCGGGATTGGGCCAGACTCAGCGAGGGCTGCTACTTGCTTCGGACCAACGTCCAAGACTGGACAGGGGAAGATCTCTGGAAGGCCTACATCCAACTGACCGAGGCGGAAGCCGCGTTCCGCATTCACAAGAGTGATCTGCGGATCCGGCCGATCTGGCACCAGAAGCAAGAGCGTGTGGAAGCGCATATCCTCGTGTGCTTCCTGGCGTACGTCCTGTGGAAGACGCTGGGCCAATGGTGCCATCAGAAGGGTCTTGGAGAGGAGCCCCGCCGGGTCTTGGATGAACTGAGCCACATCAAGCAAGTGGACGTGGTCATGCCGACTCGATCGGAGGTGAAGATCCGGCGGCGATGCGTGACCGAGCCAACGGATCACCAGGCGATCCTGCTGCAACACCTGGGCCTGAACCTACCCTCGTACCTGCCGACGACGGACAAGAAACCGAAGGGCATGTAGTGAAGACTTTCCGCATTCACGCCCCCAAGAACAGCGATTTCACCCCTCAACTGCGGAAGTCGGGCTAGGCCTGAGCTTCGCCGACAACACTGTCCACACGAGATGCGGCGTTGGCAGGCAGTTCTTCTGGACGGCCATGCGAGGGAAGCTGATCCCATCGAGTCCATTCCAGTATCGAGCATCTGGGCGATGCCCCTCGAAGCCTCCTGCAGGAGTTGGCCAGGATCAGAAGCGGCGATGTCTCATGGCGCACAGTCGTACGCCTATCTCTGCAACATTGCCGCCACTGCGCCCAGAGGACGCGATAACCGGAGACGTTGGGGGAGGGGAAAGTATGGAGACTGGTGAGGCCTTTGTCACATGTTCAACTGAGCATATGACTGGGGAAGGATAGTATGTGCTCATGCTTGATGGTTTAGGGCGCTGAAGGGTAAGAAGGTATGGCTGGATGGCATCGAAAGCTGGTGGTTGAGGATTCTTCGACCCTGCGGGCCGCCATTGGGACACAGAATGCGGCACACTACCCAGCGGGAACGGGTGGTAATGCGCAGGATGTCACCCCAGAGGAAGACCTCGAAAACGCGGATTTACTGGTGAGTATGGGTGCCTCCGACACCCTACAGAATGACCCACTGGGCCGGGGTGGATTCGAACCACCGAAGGCGTAAGCCAACGGGTTTACAGCCCGCCCCCTTTGGCCACTCGGGCACCGACCCGAGACAAGTTTACGAGACGGAGCCGACGTTGTCAACCCTTCGCGGGGCGGAGGCTGGCTCGAAATGTTCAGGAAGGCGTGTCGCCTGAGTCGCCAGCAGGGTCAGACGGTCGCTTGGGCGGCTTGTAGGCCGCCATCTTCTGCGCCCAGTCGGACACCTCACTGCGGCTCTTCTGCAGGTGTTGCGAGGCCCGCTTGGGCTGGTTCTTCTCCAGCTCGTCCAGACGCCGTTGCCAGAGGAAATATGCAATCCAGGCGATGGCCAACACCGGAAGTGCAACCACCAAGAAGACCTTGTATAGCATAAGCCGTCCCTACCTGCTCTTCACGACCTGCCAATGACAGGACTGCGTTCAAGACGTCCCCATGGTAATGGGATGTGCCGCGTGCGTCAACAGGATGATGTGTCGCGATTGGGAGGCAGTATCAGTGGTGTCTGGGTCCTGTGTGAATTCGCCTGCTTTGCAGTATATGGGGAACGCCAGGAGGACTGATAAGATGCGCGTATGCACTACTAGAAACACGCTTTTTGCTGACCTTTGCCCTTGACAATCGAGGCCAGACACCGTTAACTTGGCGTGCCAAGGCAAAATGGACTGCCTTGTGTCAAATGGACTTGGCTAAGAAAGAAGGAAGGGATGAAAGATGAAGGATCTGTTCACTACCGGTGAGGCAGCGGATGTCTGCCGCGTCAGTCAGCAAACCATCATTCGCTGCTTTGATACCGGTCGGCTGGAGGGGTTCCGCGTCCCAGGCTCCAAGTTCAGGAGGATTCCACGGGTTAGCCTTCTGAAGTTCATGAAGGAGAACAGCATCCCGCTGGACAACCTGGACTCGGGCAAGAGGAAGGTCTTGATCGTGGATGACGATGCCGAGATCGTGGAGTTGATCTCGGAGGTGCTCAGCCGGGACGGTCGGTTCGAGGTCAGGACCGCCGGGAGCGGATATGAGGCAGGCATCGCCACCCAGCAGTTCCGCCCGGATCTGATCCTGCTGGACTACATGCTGCCTGACGTGAACGGCAATGTGGTCTGCCAGACCATCCGCAAGAACCCGGAGTTCGAGGCCATCAAGGTCATCATCGTCAGTGGCGTCATCCGCCAGGACGAAATCGATCAACTGCTCAAGTCAGGTGCCCAGGGCTTCGTCAAGAAGCCGTTTACGATCGAGGAACTGACCGGCAAGATCGCGTCGGTTCTGCTGATGGCCTAGGGGTATGGCGGAAAGAACTCCCGAATCTGGTGTGACCAGACGTGTCAAGCACGCCGTGGGCGGCATAGAGTCGCTGGCGGAGTTGCCCGCCATGACTGCGGAGGCCATCTCGATCGTCAGCCAAGTGCCATTCTCCCCGGCCGCGCTTGCGGCCGTGGTGGGCAACTCTCCAGGGCTGGCCGCCCGCGTCCTGTACACGGCCTGGCAACAGGGGATCGATCCGGAGGATCTTGGGTTCTCGATCCAGCGGATGCTCGAGAAGATCCCGGTGGATCTGTTGCGGGACATGGTGCTATCGGGAAGGGTCTACCGCAAGGACCAGGGCGAGGAGGACGACGGTGCGCCGTCCCGGCAGGATCTGGTGCTTCACAGTCTTGCCGTGGCCCATGGGGCCAGGCGGATCGCAGAGGCCTCACCGCTCCGGATACACCCGGATCAGGCCTATCTGGCTGGTCTGCTCCATGATCTAGGCAAGCTCGCGCTCCAAGAGGTGATGCCCAGGGGCCTTGGCCGGCTCGTCCAGCAGGCCCGATCCTCCGGATGGGCGTGCCATGTGGCGGAGCGAGAAGAGCTGGGCACGGACCATGCGGCCCTCGGCAGGCTCCTCGCCCAGAAATGGCACCTGCCGTCGTCCATTGAGACGGCGATCTGGCTGCACCATAGCCCGGCTGCAGCGGCCTCCAGACCCGATGGAGGAGACCTGGCTCAAGTAGTGACCGTAGCGGATACCCTGGTGCGGGCCGCCGGCATTGGGCCGTCCGGCAGCTTCGACCAGGCCCAGGTGACCAGGGAGATGGCCGAGTGGCTTGAATTGGATGATGCCGTCCTGCGGGCGATTGCAGACCGTCTGCCCGAGTTCCTCCGACAAGCGAAGACCCAGCCTGCCTGGCAGGACCAGGACCCCTGGCCGCGCCTGTCCGAGGTGACGCTCGCGGCCAGTCTGCAGCTCAGTCGCAGGTGTACCCAACTGGCTGCCGACCAATCGAAGCTCCACGGGATATCCGGCCAGATGACCTTTCTTCGGGAGATCCTGTGCGCCCTGCCCTGTCACCTCACGGCCTTGGACCTGGCGGAGGAGGTGGCCAGGCGGTGGCAGCACTTCTATCAGACGGGCAGGGTGTGCCTCCTGCTGGCGTCGCCGGAGGAGGAGGTCCTGGAGGTGGCGATCGTGGAAGGGCTCGGGGCGGGGCGTACGCTCTTGCTGGAGGGGCCTGAGCCGGTGGGCGGGCTGATGGAGGTCCTGGGGAAGGATCCCGGCGTGGCCCCGGCTGGGCCGTTCCTGGACGGGCTCGCCGCCCAGACGGGGATCGAGTGGGACCGGCGCCGCACGCGGTGGGTGCCCCTGACCTTTGGGCGCCAGGTCTTTGGGACGATCGTCTTTGAGCTGAACTACCCGGCCGATGCCGACCGCTTTGTCGAGCACTTCCGGATCAGCGCCCAGGTAGCGGCTGCAGGGTTGTCTCTGATGATGTCGCGCCAGAGTCATGAGCAGATCGCCGAGGACCTGGCCGGGCTTCTGGCCGAGGTAGGCGCAACGCAGCCGGACGCCGGCGCAATGGGCCTGACGGAGGCCCTGGTCGAGGTGGCGGCCGGGTTTGCCCACGAGTTGAACAACCCCCTGGCGGTGATCTCCGGTCGAGCGGAGTTGCTGGCCGAAGGTCAGGCCGACGAGCCCACGCGGCGATCCCTACTCCAGATCCAGGACCAGGCCCGCCAAGTGACCGCACTGGTAGAGGGTCTGATGAGTTTCGCAGACCCCACCCCCGCCCGCAAGGCACCCACGCCTGTTGGCCAGATCCTGGATGAGGCCGTGGAGCTGGCCCGGCAGAGACTGGGGGACGGCAACCTGGACCTGTCCCTCTCGACGGCCCCTGATGTCACGACGGTGTTCGTGGACTCTGCGCAGGTGGCCACCGCCGTGTCCAACGTCCTGGTCAACGCCTTCGAGTCGTACGCCGATGCCCGGGGCCGCGTGGAGGTTCGTATCCATCGAGACCCGGAGGGGCAATACGCCGAGATCCGCGTTCGTGACCACGGATGCGGGATGGACGCTCAGACCCTGCGCAAGGCGACCCTGCCGTTCTTCTCCGCCAAGCCGGCCGGTCGCAGACGGGGACTCGGCCTGGCCTTTGCCGATCGGCTGATCCGGATCAACGGGGGCCGTCTGGCTATCTCCAGCGAGCCGGGCACAGGCACGACCGTGACCCTTGAGCTACCCCTCCAAGGCCCCCGATAGATCTTCAGATCCTTGGCTCGTCGGTGGGCCTGCCACGACGCTCGACAGCGACCCTTAGTTGCATGCGGTTCATGTGTTCCGCTGGCAGCGTCCAAAACCCCGTGGAATATGCGGGTTAGCCCGTCATCTCACCGGCTCAAGGGTGATGTTCCGGAACTCGACGGGACCGCCCTCGCTCTGGAGGCAGATCCATCCGGCCGTGTCCGTGGCCCGGGTGCCTTCGTTCTGGAGCACCTTGTTGACCGAGCACTGGATGGTGTCCTTGTAGCACACGATATCGTAGGTGTTCCACTGGCCCGGCGTCACCTCGCTGCCAGGCTGCCTCTTTGGCAGGATCACATAGGCCTTGGAGACGTCCTGCTTGCGTGCGCCCTGGATCGTGATACCGGTGCCACCGATCAGGACGAAGTCCCCGGCACTGCCGGCCTGCAACTGGCACTCGATGCACCGGGGCCAGACCTTGTCCGGTCCGCTGGTGTGGACCAGCACGCCGCTGTTGGTGGGAGTCCCGGGCCATCGCCATTCGATGTGCAATCGGTAGTTGTGATAGGCCTTCAGGGTCCTCATGTAGCCCGTGGGCTTGCCTTCACACCGAACGGCGCCGTCCTTGACGGACCAGACCCTGCGAGTGTCGACATTCGGATCGCTCACGACCAGTTTCCAGCCCGACAGGTCCTTGCCGTTGAACAAGGAGACCTTCTTCGACGGGGTTATGGGCCCGGTCACGCCTTGACACCCGACCAAGACCAGGAGAGCGCCCAACCCCACCCCTGCCCAACATGTCCCCAGCCATCGTCTCATGCATACCTCCTTGTAGAAGAGAGCCTTTGGACCGTTCGGAACGGGCATTCAGCCTATCGTTCCGCAGCCTGAAATCAAGCGCGAACCGGCTCTGACGCCACAGCAGATTCCTGGTCCGGCAGATCGACGCCCCGGATCTCCAGCAGGATCGCCTCGCGGCTGTGCAGAAATATCAGTGGCGACTTGGAAATAGTGCAAGACAAGACGATGTTGCACAACGAGAATAAGCACCTTCTCTGGGAGGAGGTTGACAATGAATAGATCCGTGCTCCGACGTGACGGGGCTCGTGGATGGATCCTTACTTACAGAAAGGCTTGGAGATGAAAGGGACGAAACGACGTATCCTCGCTGTTGTGTTTGCGGTCCTGTGGCTCGGCCTGGCGATGGCCGGGTGCAGTGCTGTTTCATCGGTCAACCTGCACACGGGGGACGCGGCCGTGGGCGCCGGCGTCCCACCGGTGACTGCACCGCCCGATTCGTTCTTCGAGAAGGTCCCCGAGGAAGACCGGGCCGCGGCGAGGGACTTCTACAAGAAGTATGTTGACGTCAAGGGTATGCCTGTGGTGGCGGCGGCTCAGGTTTCAGACCTGGCCCTGCAGCGGACCTGTGACCTCGTCACCCACGTTCTGGCCGGCCGGCCCGACGTGCTCAAGGCCATGGTCGATCAGGGCATGTACCTGATCATCATCGGCAAGGACCAGGTCTACACCGATATGCCCGAGTATAGGGGCAGCCGGAACCCGGCCTACCTGAACGAGCGGGTGAGGGGCACCGGCGGCCTTCCCACCAGCTTCGGCGAGGAGAACTTGCTCAGCCTGCCCCTCGACCGCTATGACGACGAGAGCATTGGCGTGCACGAGTTCTGCCACACGATCGACGGCACGCTGCGCCACATGGACCCCGCTTGGGGCCAGCGATTGAACGAGACCTTCAGGGACGCGATGTCCGAGGGACTGTGGAAGAACACCTACTCGGCCTCCAACCCGGCCGAGTACTGGGCCGAAGCGGTCACGATGTACTTCGACTGCGAACGACCCAACAACTGGAATCACGGCCCCATCACCACGCGAGAGCAGCTCAAGATCTATGACCCCAATCTGTATGCCTTCATCCGGGAGACCCTGAGCCTCACGCCTGAACAGGACTGGCGCTACCGTTGGCTGCACAGACTGCCCAACGTCACTCCGCCGCCGGCCTCGTTCCATATCGATCCCTACTACGCGAAGTTCACCTGGGCACGCGAGTTCACGGTGATCGGGCGCCAGGCCAGTGACGAGGCCCTGCTCAAGGCCAATGACACGATCCGCAAGATGTTTGCCTACCGTCACGACATCCTCAAGGCCCTCATTGCCGACGGGGTGAAGCTGGTGGTGCTGGGCCCTCATGAGAGGATATCGGATCTGCCTGAATACAGAAAGGCGGCCGGCAAGGGCCTGGATCCGATGGCGCGATTCCTTGACTACTCACCGGACGTCAAGCTGCTCGTGGTCGGTCAGGAAAACGTGGTCGGCAACCCCAAGGACCCGCGTGCCACCGAGTGCCAGGTCATCCGTGTCTTGGCCAAGGCGCTCTATGCGGTGACCGGCATTCGCCCCGTAGACCCCAACTCGGAGAAGAGACGGTGGGACGTGCAGCAGTATGAATTGCGGGTGCAGCGCATGGACGTCCGGTTCGATGGGAAGCTCAAGGCCGCCTATGACGGCGCCCTGGGCAAGGGCCAGTGGAAGGGCACACCGGCCGTGCATGACCGCGTGGAATACTGGGCTGAGGGCGTGCTGGCCTACTTCGACGCGGTCGGCCAGGGCACGCCGCCTAACGACGCGGCGCACCCGGTCACCACGCGCGAGGCACTCAAGGCGTATGACCCGGACCTGTTTGCGCTGGTGGAAGAGACGATGGCCTACAACGGGAAGGTGGACTGGCGATACCAGCCCTGAACCTCGCCATGACGGCGCGAACCTCAAGTGGGGCGAACAGTACTACCTCAACGTCGGCTACCAGGTGTATCTGAACGGCAGGCTCATGGGCTACACGCCGACGGCCTCATTCCCGCTCCGCGGGCTGGCGCCCGAGTCCGGCTCATCCGGGAATGGCTTGTCGTACGCAAAGAGGCAGGCTGTCGCAGTCAGCCCCCTTGTTCCTCTTCAAGCCGATCAGCCCGTCGAGCCCGGGCGGGTTTGGCATCTGCCTTGTGGGGCCGTGGCGGGACGGGCGAACGGGCGGAAGCCGCAGAGGCGAACGTTACGATCTGACAGTGCTCGCGACGTAGATGGCCTGTTCGGCCAGCAGGTTGGGCGCGAACCGGACCGGGGATCGGCGGTTCTTGAGAAGCGGGATCCGCCTCTCCAGGGTCACACCCATCTTCCGGCAGAATCGATCGAAGTCCTTCAGGGAGAAGAAGTGGATGTTGGGTGAGTTGTACCAGGAAAAGGGCAGCTCCTTGGTCATGGGGGCCGTACCCAGCCACAGCAGTTGCAGCCGGCATCGCCAGAAGGCGAAATTCGGGAAACTGACGATCACCTTCCTGCCCACGCGCAACAACTCCAGCAGGACCTTTCGAGGGTCCTTGAGGGTCTGGAGGGTCTGCGAGAGGATCACCACGTCCACGCTACGGTCCTCGTGGTTCGGAAGGCCCTGTTCGATGTCGTACTGCAGGACCGGAAGGCCCTTACACACGCAGCGAAGGACCCTGTCCGGCTCCAACTCGATCCCCTCGCCCACGACGCCCTTGTCGGCCCGCAGTCGGGCCAGGAGTTCCCCGTCTCCGCACCCGACGTCCAGGACCGTGCTGCCCGGCTCGATCAGGGACTCGATCAACTCGTAGTCCACGCGGAACCGCTGGGCCTGCTCGAACCGCGTGAGCGAAGGTGTGGCCTTCGCACACTGCGGGCAACTGCCCGGCCATGCGCCGGGATGGGCCGTGGCCTCCAGGAAGCAACAGATCAAGGCCCCCAGGGTCTCGGTCTCCAGCAGGAAGGCGTCATGGCCGTAGGCAGAGACGATGTCACAGTAACTGACGTCCTTGTCGTTGGCCACCAGGGCATCGACCATGGCCTTGGACTGGGCGGGCGTGAAGAGCCAGTCGCTGCTGAAGCTGATGATCAAGACCCGGGCCCGGATGTCCGCAAAGGCCCGGGCCAGCGAACCATGATCTTTCTTGAGGTCAAAGTAGTCCGACGCCTTGGTGATGTACAGGTAACTGTTGGCGTCAAATCGCTCGACGAAGGACTGGCCCTGGTGGTCCAGGTAGGTCTCGACCGCAAACTCGGAATCGAAGTCGTACTGGTAGTCCTTGGCACTGCGGAGCTCTCGCCCGAACTTGCGGCGCATGCCCTCTTCGGAGAGGTACGTGATGTGGCCGATCATCCGGGCGATGGCCAGCCCACGATCGGGACCGGCCGTGCCGTGATACTGGCCCTCGCGGAAGTTCGCGTCGGCCACGATGGCGTTGCGCCCCACGGCGTCGAAGGCGATGGACTGGGCCCCCAGGTGGGCCGTGGTGGCAATGGGGATGGCCGCACGCACGAAGTCCGGGTAGTCGATGATCCATTGGAGGACCTGCATTCCACCCAACGACCCGCCGATGACGGCCAGAAGCCGCTGGATGCCGAGCCTGTCCAGCAACAGCCTCTGGACCCTCACCATGTCGCGGACCGTAACGATCGGGAAGTCCAGGCCGTAAGGCCTGCCGGTCTGGGGGTTGGCCGACGATGGCCCCGTGGTTCCGCTGCAGCCGCCCAGGACGTTCGAGCAGATCACGAAGTACTTGTTTGTGTCGATCCCCTTGCCGGGTCCGACCATGGCGTCCCACCACCCGGGCTTCCGGTCGGTCGGGGCGTTGCAGCCCGCCGCGTGGGCGTTGCCGCTAAGGGCGTGGCAGATCAGGATCGCGTTATCGCCCGCGGCATTGAGTTGGCCGTAGGTCTCGTACGCCACGTCGATCGGCGCCAAGGTCCGGCCGCAGGCCAGCTCCAAGGGGTGGTCCGGCTCGACCACCCGGATCGTGTGCGTCTGAACGATACCGGCCGAATTGTCCGTGCTCTGTGCCATTGTTCCATCCCTTGAGGTCCGCCCCATGGGCTTGGTGCATTATAGTGGTCCCCGTTGCCCTGTAAAGCGGTGCGCCCGGCGTGGGTCCGCCTGCCTTCGCCGCGTTCGGCCGTGCCGGAGGTAAGGGCCCGCGTAGAAATAGCCTGCGCATTTGCCGCTCAGATTTGGGTCAGATTGGGATGCGATCGATTGAGCGAAACCGGAGGCGTAGTCCTGCTACGTTGAGGATTTCGCGATTGAGGAGCAGCCCAAGATGGCCCGAAGATGAGATGGGAAATGGATAGGTTGTTTCTACGCGGGCCCTAAGGCAAATGGACTTGGAGACCCCGGTTCGGATTTGGTATAAAGGAGACAGGTCACAGGACTGTAAAGGAGCAAGGTGGTGCTAAGGAACCTGATTGCCCACATGGCGCTGTTGGCGACGGCCTTGTCGCCGCGGGCCTTTGCAGTCCCAGCAGACCCCGACCTGGTCGGGCCCGTCCTGCAGGCGACCCATCCTACGCCCCTCGACGGGGCCGATGAGGTGACGGCCCCTCTTTTCCTCTGGGTTGCAGGCCAGAGTGCGGTTCAGCACATGGTGTACCTCGGATCGACCCCCGGCGATCTCCAACAGGTGGCCAGTCTGCCTGGTTCGGAGGTGTTCTACTGGCACTGGGCAGGTCTGGTCCCGGGTCAGGGGTACGCATGGCGGGTCGATGAGGTGGAGCCGGATGGCAGTACCATTACAGGCCGCGTCTGGTCGTTTACGACCTTGGGCCTCAAGGCCAGCGACCCTCAGCCTCCAGACGAGGCACCCTTTCAGCCGCCGGAGCTGACCCTGGGATGGACCGCCGGGGCCACTGCGGCAGCCCATCGACTGTACCTGGGCACGGACCGGACGATCATCGCCGCGGCGAGTGTCACGTGGCCGGAGCTGCTGGCCACCCTGCAGGCCCCGCAGGCCAGTTATCCGTTGGCGGGTCTGGTCCCGGGCACGACCTACTTCTGGCGGCTCGATGAGGTGGAGCTCGACGGCACGGTTCACAAGGGCCCGGTGTGGAGCTTCACGACCATTCCCGAGATCTCGCCGTCGGAGCCGAACCTGGTGGCTTGGTGGACCCTGGACGAGGGGACGGGACAGACCGCCGTGGACTGGTCGGGGCACGGCCATCACGGCACGATGCACGGCGGCCGTTGGGTAACTGGACGCCTGGGCAGTGCCGTCCAACTGGACGGCGTCGCCGCCTTCATCGAGGCGCCCGGTGGCGACATCCCAGCCGGCAGTGCCGCCTTCTCGGTGGCCGCCTGGATTCAGCCTCTGGGTCTGGGGCAGGGCCAAACGATCATCGCCTGGGGCCCGGAGACGCCCAACCAGGGCAATCGCCTGGAACTGCAGGGCCAGTGGCTGTGCCATCGCTTCGTGGGGAACGACTATCAGGTCCAGGTCGGAGATCTGACCGGGCAGTGGATTCACGTGGCCCTGGTCCACACGGGCTTCGGCAGCCGCGTGCTCTACGTCAATGGCTCGCCCCAAGAGGGCCGGTACGTCGGCTCGATCACCCCGCCGGATGTCACGGCCACGACCGTGGGCATCGGTGCGATCGCCGGGTCGATACCGGATCGGTTCCTTGAAGGTCTGATCGACGACGTCCGCGTCTACAACCGTCCGCTGAATCCGGAGGAACTGGTCGCAATGCTCCGCACGGACCTGCTGGCCGCCTGGAATCCCCAGCCCGCCGACTGGGCCCGCGTCGATAGCGCCGGGGCTGCGACTCTGGCGTGGTCCGAGGGCGACGGGGCCATCGCACACGAGGTGTACTTCGGCGGGGACCCCGCGGCCGTTGACCGGGCGACCCCAGCGACTGCCGGCGTCTACAAGGGGCGGATGACGACGACCTCCTACAGCCTGACACAGACCCTGGCGGCGGACCAGACCTACTTCTGGCGGGTCGACGAGGCCCGGCCGGATGGGACGAGCCGTCGCGGGTTCCTCTGGCGGTTCACCGTGGCGAGGTATCGGGTGATCGACGATTTCGAATCGTACACCGGCCAATCGCCCAACCGTCTCTTCGAGACGTGGTGGGACGGGATGGGCTACACCCAGCCTCCGCCCGGCCGGGCCGGCAACGGGACCGGCTCCGTAGTGGGACATGGAGAGGCACCCTATGTAGAACAGATGATCGTGCACAGCGGTCACCAATCCATGCCGTTTTATTTCGACAACACGAAGGCCCCGTTCTACTCCGCGATCGAGCGGTGGTTTGATGCCCCACTGGCCTGGTCTGCTGCCGGGACCTTGACGCTCTACCTGTGCAGCGACCCGACCAACCTCGTCCTGGACTCGGATCAGCTCTATGTAGAGCTCCAGGATGGCTCTGGTCGAATCGCCGTGGTTGCCTGGGGTACGTCGAACCCAACGCCCCTCAGTCAAGAGGTCTGGACCCCATGGGACATCCCCGTGTCCACCTTCGCCAGCCAGGGCCTGTCCCTGGGCCAGATCCAACGGATGCGTATCCGGATCGGCCAAGAGGGCGGAACCCCCGGCGGCAGGGGCGTCGTCTACATCGACGACATCCGGCTTCACGCAGATCAATGACCCGATCTTCGGCGATTGGGCCGGGGGTGGTGCGGCAGGGGTGTTTGACAAACGCCTATAATACATCGGTCGCCTGGATTGCAGGCGGTTTTGCGCATCCCTTGAGCCCGTTGTTAATCCCTGCCCAGCCGTTGGCCGATAGTCCTGTCGCAAGGGCCTTGAACCGTCGGGCCGGCACCGTCAGGAACCGGAGAAGGTGAACTCAAATGAGCCCGTAGGACAAGAGGTCGAGAGACCCCTGCCGGGCGGGAGGGTGACTATGGCCACGTTTGATATTACCATCAAGGAGTACCTCAAGGAGATCGACGAGGCGTCCCTGTTGACCTGGGAGCAGGAGTGCGAGCTGAGTCGGCTGGTGCTCGACTACAACGACCCCTGGGCCCGCGAGCAACTGGTCCGCAGCAATCTCCGGCTCGTGGTCAACATCGCGAAGAAGTACGCCGGGCGCGGCATGAGCCTGGGAGATCTGATCGAGGAGGGAAACCTGGGTCTGATCAAGGCTGTCGACTACTTCGACCCCAACCGCGGCACGCGGTTCAGCACCTACGCGGCCTGGTGGATCAAGCAGAGCATCAAGAGGGCGATCCTGGAGAATGGTCAGCCCCTCCATATCCCCACCTACATGGTGGCCCTGATCAACCAGTGGCGTCGCGCCGCCGCGGAGTTGGAGGCCAGGTTGGGCCACAAACCCACTCTCGAGGAGATGGCGGACGCCATGACCCTGGCCCCAAGGAAGGCCAAGCAGATCCACAAGATCGTAGAGGCCCTGACCGTCAGCAGTTCCGACGCGTGGTCCGGCGAGGACGGCGACGAAGGGCAGGCCCTGGAATCGACCATCGCGGACCAGCAGGCCGGTCGTCCGGAGGACGCCATGGCGGCCGATGAGGAACAGGCCAAGGCCCTGCGCCTGCTGGACCGGATCGAGCCCCGCGAGGCGGAGATCCTGCGCCTGCACTACGGCCTCAACCGCAGGCGCCCCCTGTCTCTCCAGGAGATCGGCGAGAAACTGCATCTGACCCGCGAGCGGATCCGCCAGATCCGCCACGAGGCATTGACCAAGCTCTACGAGTACATGAACCAGTCGTGACGACGTGGGGAATTCCATTCCCCACCCTGAACCGCCGACACACGGATTTTCAGTCCGAAATCACCATTTGGAACTACTTGTCAATAAACGACTTATACTTGTCCAAAAAGGACTTATGACGCTGACCGAAGCGTGACCGAAGCCCAACCGAAGGTCGTTGTTGCGCATTTTGTTGCGCACCCCGGCTTGGGTTGATCCATTTATCATGGCCATTGTCGCCCCTCGCGGCTCACACGGCCAGCGTTGGTCCGAAGGGTCTGGACCATGCTCGCTACCTGCCGCCAACAGAATCGTCGCATGTTCCAGTTCTTCTGCGACGCAATCAATGCTCACTTCCGACGAGAAACCGTCCCTTCTCTGCTGCCTTGATGCACGATTCTCATGAATGGGTCCCAGGCACTGCACCCGATTTCAATAGCCCGGGTCATCTCAAGGCGGCGAGGGCTATGGGTTGCCCTGCTTTCTTTGGGCGGCGGGCAGCCCCGGTGCAGCGACACCAAGGCGGATCTCACCTGCGGGCGCGGTCCGTTGCACAGTGGCAAGGAGTCGTCCCTGATAGGCGTTGCGCGTGTCGGTCTTGAACAGACCGCCATAGGTGAGGTCTCCGGTGTCAAGGCCGATGAGTCGGCCTGCACCTTCGACGCGCACGGTCACAGCGGGTGTCGCTTCGAGCACGGTCAGGCCGGCCTCGTCAACGACGGTGATCTCGTAGAATGCCAGGTCGCTGGGGATGCGCGACGGGAGGGGCGTGACCTGGAGCCTCGCCGGTGCGCCGGTCGTGGCCAGCTTTTGAGTGGCGACCTGCCGGCCCGCCAGATAGCCAACCGCTGAGAGGACTCCTGGAGCATAGGACGCGCTCCAGTCACTTGCATAGACGTCGCGGGAGACCGCATGGCGTCCGAGGGAACGATCGTTGAGGAACAACTCCACTTCGTCGCAATTGGTGGCTGCTCGGACGGTGACCTGCGTATCAGCAGGCCAGTTCCACTGTATCCGTGCAGACCTGCCGCGTCTGGCGTTCTCGGGAGTCTGCTCGGACTCGACCATGAGCTGCAACACGGGGTCGTCACGCCAATAGGCAGCGCGTTGATAGAATCCGGGCTTCTTTCCCCCGGCGATGTCAATGAAACCGGAACCATTGCCTCGGTTGGGCAGTCTTCCCGTCTCTCCCAGATAGTCGATACCCGTCCAGATGAAGTCGCCGATGACGTAGTCGTTATCGCGTACACCCAGCCAATAGTGGAGGGCAGAGGTCGTTTCCGTGCCTAGGCAGAGGCGATGTGGGAAGCGTTCCCGCTCGGGCGAGTAGGTGCGCTGCTGGTATAGACGGTCAATGTAGTTGTACCCCGCAAGGTCGAGGGTATCCATGAAGCCGTTGCGTGAGGACACGAAGGACTGGTCGCACGCGGCTGTGGCCGGACGGGTGGGGTCTTCTTCGTGACAGAGGGCGATCAGCTTCTTCGCGACCTTCCAGCCGTCGTCGTCGAGCTGGTTGGGGACCTCGTTGCCGATGCTGTAGAGAATCACGCTCGGATGGTTGCGGTCACGGCGCAACATGGCGAGCAGGTCGGTTTCGTGCCACTGATTGAAGTAGAGGTGATAGCCATATTTCGCCTTGCCGCGGGGGTTTTCCGCGTAGTTGTAAGGCCAGTCCCGCGTCCACTCGTCAAAGGCCTCATCAAAGACGTAGAAACCGAGTTGATCGCACAGGTCATAGAACTCCGGCGCAAAGGGGTGATGGCTGGGGCGGATGGCGTTGCAGCCCATTTCCTTCAACAGGCCAAGGCGATGGGCCCAGACAGCCGTAGGCACGGCATTGCCGAAGGAGCCCGCGTCTTGGTGCAGGCAGACGCCCTTGAGTTTGGTGGACTTGCCATTGATGAACAGGCCGCGGTCCGGATCGAATCTGAGGCTGCGAATGCCGAACATTGTGACAGTCTCGTCGAGCGTGCGTCCCTCGATCATCAGGGTGCTGCGCAGCCGGTAGAGGTCAGGCGTGCTGTCCGACCAAAGACGCGGCTTCGGCACTGCGACCTGCTGCGTGGCGAGTTGGCCGGGGTGCATGCTTTGGAGCGTGAGCGTCGACTCGGTGCTCGCGACCACCGTGCCGTCGGCGGCCAGCACACTGGTGCGCAGGGTGAGTTCTCGGGCTAGGGGCTTTGCTTTCCACACGTCCTTGGCCCAGGTCTCCTGCTCCTGATCCGTGAAGAAATGTGCGTCGATGGTGTAATCGGCCTGCACAACGGCCTGCTCGGGCGAGACCTCGGGCGTGGTGATATGGACGCCACCATCGAGCCGGAAGTGCGTATAGTTCGTCGTGATCAGCCGCACGTGCCGGTAGATGCCGGAGCCCGCATACCAGCGAAGAGAGGGTTCGGCAGAATCGTCCACACGAACGGCCAACACGTTGGGTGAGCCGTCTTTCTTCAGGTGTTCGGTGAGATCATAGCGGAAGCCGATAAAGCCGTAGGGCCTGCGTCCGAGGAACTGGCCGTTGATCCAGACGTCACTATTCATGTATACCCCGTCGAACTCTACGACGACCTTTCTGGCGGGGGCGGCCGCAAGCGTGAAGCTCTTGCGATACCAGCCGATGCCGTGCGAGAAGAAGCCGCCGTTACCCTCTCCATCCGGGGGCGGGGTGAGGGGGCCTTCGATGCTCCAGTCGTGCGGCACGTCAAGGGTGCGCCAGCCTGTGTCGTCGTAGGTCGGCTGCTTGGCGGCCGGATCATCACCAAGGTAGAAGTGCCAGCCCGCGTCAAACGGGATGATCTCTCGCGGGTTGGGTGCAGGCTCGGCAGCAGACCCGACGAGAGATGCGAAGCAGAGCAGGGCACTGATAGGGAGGACGCGCAGAAACGATGTGAAGGGGGAGCGGTTGGGCATGGGGAGAGCTCCTTGTTTAAGGACGATACGATCCCACTTCCGAACCTGTCATACGCAGGGGAGTAAGGGCTCCTGTAGGCCATCATGGGGGGGATTATGTCCCTTGCGATTCCCGATGTCAAGCCGCGGTTTTCGAGGCCGCGGCGAAGCGGCATCTCCCCCTCCGTTCGGGTAGTACCGATGTGGGCAAGGACCGTATAGAGTTAAGTTGGCTCGGGGTGTGAATCGAATCCTGATCGCCATGGCTGCATTGTGCCTGAGATGAAGAACATAAGAAAGTGCATGTCTAGGGCAATATCCTGCATGTTTGGGATGGCCCGGCATCCGTATGCTGTCTATACTGTCCTGACAGTCGTATCTATCAGATGGATGGTTGATCATGCACAATGATCCCAGTCATTTCACAGCCACGCTTCTGGCCCAAGAGATCGTAGTTGCCCTGTCACTCTAGGAGGACAATGCAATGATGTCCAGAACGCTGACACGTCCGATGGGTTTGCTCTTGATGCTCTGGCCGGCAGCCGCCTTTGCAGAGGTTACTCCCTTCCCGCCGTATCCCGGCGCCATGGACAGCGACTCCTACAAGGTGACCGTGGATGGCCAGCCTGTGTTCGTGCACAAGTTCTTTACGTTCAACCAATTCAATTGGATGGACTACGCCCGCTTCTCCATGACCAGGAAGGTCAAGGTTGAGGTGACCCTGTTGGTCAGCGAGCGGCGGATACACACCGCCGAGATTCGGCCCATCGCGTACGGCATCAAGCCTGAGATCAACGGCAACAGAATCACCTTCGAGCTCGATCGGCCTCACTACCTGGTCCTGTTTCTCAACGAATACCCCAGCTTCTACAGCACCGGGCTGATGCTGTTTGCCGAACCGACCCAGAAGAATCCCCCCAGGCTCGGCGACGCGAACGTGGTCAACATCCAGGACTATCAGGTGGACGGCACGGGCAAGGCCGTGGAGACCGAGAAGATCAACAAGGCCATTAGGGACGTCTCTGCCCGAGACGGGGGCGGCGTGCTGTTCTTCCCCGCAGGCATTTACACGACGGGTACGGTGATGATGAAGAGCAACGTCAGGTTGTATGTGGACCTGGGGGCCGTGATCCGGGGCTCCCGCAAGGACGCTGATTACACCTCGGCATCTCCGCAGACCGGGCCCAGGCAGTCCAAGGCCTTTTTCATCTTTGACCATGTGGATAACGCGGCCTTATTGGGGCCGGGGACCATCGACATGCAGGGGTATCCATGGCTGTGGCATGACTTCCAACCCGATACCTCCGAAGGCAACGCCAGGGAGGAGACCGGCAAGGTGAGGGATCCTCGAAACGGCATCCGGGGCTACCTCATCAACAACAGCCGCAACGTCTCCTTCGAGGATCTGTTGCTCCTGCGTTCAGCCTACTGGACCATCAATGTCTTTGGGAGCGAGAACTTCACCACACGGAACATCAAGGTCGTCAACCGCAAGCAGCAGTACCACGACGACGCCTATGACTTCCGCTCCAGTCGCCATATCCGGATCGAAGACGGTTTCGCCATGACCATGGACGACACGTGGGCCTTCTATGGCGGCGGAGGGGGGATAGGTGGGACCACGGCGGGCGTCGAGGACATCGTGGTCAAAGGATTTGTGAACTACACCTATACAGCCGGCATCGCGATCGGCTACGGCAGTGCCCCGGCCGTCAAGGGCCTGCACTTCGAGGACGTGCACTTCGTGGCCAACCACAACAAGTGCGCCGTCTGGATCCAATTGACGCCTGCCTACTTCTCAGGCCGCGGATACGCCTCGGGCACCCGGTTTAGCAGGGGTGCGAACCTGGACGACTTCCGGTTCTCCAACTGCACCTTCGAGAACGACGGGGGGCACATCTACATTGACGGAGGCGAGCAGTCCCTGACCAACTTCGTCTTTGAGAATTGCACATTCTACGCCAAGCCGACCCGGCCCAGCATGCTCATGGGCAAGAGTGTCAGTCCGGTCGTTTTCAAGAACGCCCGGTTCAACGATTCCGTGATTGGGAACCAGGAAGAATTGGCGCGGGTGAATTTCGACATCCAGGTCCCCGTCAAGGTCGAGCGGTGAGGCCAGACGGGCCTGGGCAGGCCTCACCGAGATCCTTCCTGGGGCTGCCACCAACGAATTGAGCCGGGTCGTTGGGGAAGGCCATGATTTGAAGGCGGTGTACTGCTTGTCGCCATGTAGGCTCCAAGGTGCATGTTACTGCGGTGTCGGCATGGAGAGACGAGATGAAGATGTGATGTCCAGCAATCTGGGACTGCTTATGAATCGACACCTGTTCGTTCCCCTCGTTCTTTCCGCCGCTTTCGCGTCGTGGACCTTCGCTGCGTCTGTGCCGCTGGCCGGAGATGCCCCCGTGCCGGTGGATCAACTGCGGAGCAAGAATCCACAGGTCTTTTCCATGAGCGGCACATGGCGGTTCAGACTGGAGCACGGCGCCAGTCCTGCCGTGAACGGGGTGCTGCCAGAATCGGCCGACGCTGCGGCGAACGGTTTTGCCGCCATCGATGCCAACGACAAGGACTGGAAGGACATTCCGGTGCCGGCCAACTGGGAGATCGAGGGATTCTCCAGGCCGACGTTCCAGGATCGTGGGAATAGAGTGTCGGACGACATCGGCCTTTACCGCCGCTGGGTGGACGTGCCGGCGAGATTCGCCGGCCAGCAGGTGCTGTGGCATTTCGACGGCGTGTATGACGGTGCGGAGGTCTTCCTGGACGGCCCAGGCCGGACCACCGAGCGGGTTCAGGAGCGATTCGGCTTCCGAAAGATCGAGAACCGCAGTGGGGTGCTGCTGTGGGACGGCGTACCGATCAAGTGCACCGGCACCTGCCGGCATGACGAGTTTTCACCGTACGGCCACGCCCTGACCGAAGCGTGCTGGAAGACGGACGTCGCCTTGATGAAGGCCGCCAACATCAACTCGATCCGCACCAGCCATTACAACCATTCGGCCCGCCTTCTCGAACTCTGCGATGAAACGGGATTCTACGTGCGGGACGACGCTGTTCCTCAGTTCCGCGATCGGCGTCCCGTCCGATTACAGCTCCAGCGCGGTGCCCGGGTACGACATCCGCCTGACCCAGGCCACGGCCATCACTGGCGGCTTCCGCCTCCGTGTGGCGGCCAATGCGAAATGAAGAAGGATTGAGAAAGCGCCAGCGCGCAAGATATGAAGAAGTAACCACATCATCCTCTAGCCCAAGGAGACCGTCATGAAGTTGCGTACACTCCTTTCCATTGTTGTCGTGAGCTGGCTCGCACCCGCGGCCGCTCAGGCCCAGACGGGATCCGACCCGAGAATCCCGCATTTGGAGAAGCGGGGCTCCGTCACCCAGCTCGTCGTCGATGGCAAACCGTTCCTGATCCTCAGCGGTGAGCTGCACAATTCCAGCTCATCGAGCCGCGCCTACATGGAGCCGATCTGGCCCCAACTCGCGAAGCGGAACCTCAACACCGTCCTGGCGGTCATTACCTGGGAACAGATCGAGCCGCAAGAAGGCCGCTTCGATTTTACGACCGTGGACGATACCATTCAGGGCGCCCGGCAGAATCACCTGCGCCTGGTTATCCTGTGGTTCGGAAGCTGGAAGAACGGCGAATCATCCTACCAACCTTACTGGGTGAAGGCCGACCCGCAGCGTTTTCCGTGGGTGAAAGACCACACCGGCAAGACTCTGAACATCCTTTCCACCTTCGGCGACGCGACTCGTGATGCCGACGCGCGGGCTTACGGCGCGTTGATGCGCCACATCCGCGAGGTGGACGGCAGGGAGCACACGGTCCTGATGATGCAGGTGGAGAACGAGGTGGGCGTGCTCGGCGACTCGCGGGACCACATTGCCGCCGCGAATGAAGCGTTCGCCAAGCCGGTTCCTGCGGATCTGGTGAATTATCTGGTGAAGCACAAGGACACCCTGGCGCCGGAACTGCGCGAGGTGTGGGCCGCCAACGGCAACAAGACCTCGGGGACATGGGAGCAAGTGTTTGGTCCGGGCAGGCCGGATTCGGTCCCGCCGGTACCGGCGGAAGAACGCGACGCCGCCTGGCACAAGTCGTACTGGCTGGTGGACGAAGTCTTCATGGCGTGGCGCTACTCGATGTACGTCGGCAAGGTGGCCGCCGCCGGCAAGGCGGAATACGACATCCCGATGTATGCCAACACCTGGCTGCAAGAGCCCAGCCATCCGCAGCCGGGGCAGTTTCCCAGTGGCTGCCCGGAGCCGGAGGTGCATGACATCTGGCGGTTTGGTGCCCCGAGCATAGACATCCTGGCTCCGGACCTTTACGTGCCGACCTTCGCCGAGACATGCGAACGCTTCATCCGGAACGGCAATCCGCTGTTCATTCCCGAAACCGGCGCCAACGCGGCAAATGCCCTCCTCGCTTTTCTGAAGTACAACACCATCGGCTTCTCGCCGTTTGGCATCGAGGGCCGTGGGGCGGCCCAGGGTAGCAATGCGACGACGGCGCCGGATCCCCTCGCCCAGACCTATGCCATCCTAGATTACCTAGCACCGGTGATTCTCGACAATCAAGGCAAGGGCACGATTGTCATGCTCCAGCCGACGGAGGACGCCAACGCTGCGCCGCAGACATTGAAGTTGGGTGACTACACCCTGGACATTAGATATGGCGCCGGTGGCGTGGCCGGTGCCGCCGGCGACCGGGGCGGCGGCCGCCGTGGTGGTAACGGAGGCGCAGGGGGTGGGCGTGGTGGTGATGGTGTTGCCAATGCATCGCCCGCCCGCTTCGTCATCAATTCAGGCCCTGGCGAGTATTGGTTTGTCGGCGGGCCTATGAGCGTCACCTTCACGCCGAACTCGCCTGAGCTAGGCAGCGTCGTCATGGGGAGCTTTGACGAAACCCTGAATGTGAATGGCCGCTGGGTGGCCGGGCGCCGATTGAACGGGGACGAAACGGGCAACAACACACGCTGGCCCGGAATGAGCTCATTCGGGGTTTATCACTACACGGTATTTCAGCGGCAATAGGTGAGGATTTCAAACGTTCACTGTCTGGAACTGGCTTTAGGAGACGGTTTATGAAGAAGGCTGCACTGATGGGTGTCGTCTGCGTCTTGGCCGGGGTTTCTCTATCGGTCGGCGCTAGTCTTCCCGCTGTCTATGACGGCAACGATCACGGCGACCCGCCGTTCCTGCTCGAGGACGGCTGGAAGCCGCTGCTCAACGGGAAAGACCTCGACGGCTGGAGTTACCGTGACACTCGCCGCAACGGCACGTGGATGGCCACCAAAGCGGTGTTTTGGCCCGGAACGGACAATCCAAAGACGTTGGTCGGGCGGCCCGAGCCGGGCGACCGCATCGTCAACACCGTCAAAGGCGCCGCCTCTGATCTCTTGTGTAACGAGAAGATGAGGGATTTGGAGCTGTACATCGAGTTCATGATCCCGGCCAATTCCAACTCGGGCGTCTTTCTCCACGGGCTGTATGAAATGCAGATCTGGGACAGCTACGGAATCGAACCTCGTCTCCAGACCGACAAGACCGGCGCGCTCTATCACTATGAGGGCGGCCCGATCAATGGCGTGGACGGAGGGGTCATTCCCCTCGTCCGCGCGGAGCATCCGCACGGCCAGTGGAATGCCTACCACGTCTGGTTCCAGGGTCCCCGCTTTGACGCCTCGGGCAAGAAGACTCAGAACGCCAAGTTCCTCCGGGTCCTGCTCAACGGGCAACTGATTCACGAGAACCAGGAGCGGCTCGGGCGGACCCAGGCGGCGCCGAACATGCCGGAGGCGGAAATGAACCCGGTGGTGATGCTGCAGGGCGATCACGGCCCGGTGGCGTTCCGGAACATCTATGTCCGCTCTTTGCGCCCCCTGCCTCAACCCTGATGCAACGATAGAATCGTATTCAAGAGGGACATTCCCATGAACCCAGAACAGAAGACCCTTCGACAAGACCAAGGCATTTCGCGACGTCGCTTCATGGAGGCCGGCGGGCTGGCCGCCCTTGGCGCGGTTGCCCCGCTCATTCTTGCCCGCCGACTCCTGGGTGGCGAAGCGGCGCCCAGCAACAGGATCGCGCTCGGCTTCATTGGGTGCGGCGAGCACGGCATCGGGACGAATATCGGCGGCTTTCTCCCGCAGACCGATTGCCAGATCGTCGCCGTTTGTGATGTGGACTCAGGGCACCGGGACCGCGCCAAACAGCGGGTGGAACAAACCTACGCCCAGGCGATGACCAGCGGCACGTACAAGGGATGCGACGCCTACGGCGACTTCCGCGAGATCCTCAAACGGAAAGACATCGACGCGGTCGTCATCAGCACGCCCGACCACTGGCACGTGATCGCGGCGATCATGGCGGCGAACGCCGGCAAGGATGTGTTCGTGGAGAAGCCGCTGACGACCAGCGTCGAAGAGGGCAAAGTCCTGTGCAGGGTCATCGCCGAGACGGGACGCATCCTCCAGACTGGTTCCGAGCAACGCGGTCGGCCCCAGTTCCATCTCATGGCTGAGATCGTCCGCAATGGCCGCATCGGCAGGCTCAAACACATCCAAGTTGGGATGCCTAGGGGACACAGCATCCGCGAGAATCCGGAAGACAAACGGCCGCAGACGGCCGTCTGCGATCCGCCGAAGGAACTGGACTACGATCTGTGGATGGGCAAGACGCCCGTGTCGCCGTATTTCCCGGGCCGTACGCACTGGAATTGGCGGTGGGTCAGTGAACTGGCCGGGGGCCAGTTCGCGGATTACGCCCATCACCTCATCGACATCGCGCAATGGGCGCACGGCACCGAGGATACCTTGGCGATCGAAGTGGAAGGCACTGGGACGTTTCCTACGGAGGGCGTTTACCACGCGGCGACGGACTACCGCTGCACGTTCACGTTCGCCGACGGCGTGACGATGACGTGCACGTCCGGCAACACCGGGCATCGGTTCGAGGGCAGCGAGGGATGGATCGCCAATCAAGGTTGGGGCCAGCTCTCGGCAGACCCCGCCTCGATTCTGGACTTCAAGGCAGGCAGTGGCGAGGTGAAGCTCTTCCATCCGGTGGCTTCGCCCAACGGCGGCGGCGTCGAGCACCGGAATTTCCTGGATTGCGTCAGATCGCGTCAGAAGTGCTATGCGCATGAAGGCATCGGCCATCGTGCGGCGGCGTTCGCCCATCTCGGCACGATCGCCATGCAGCTTGGCCGCAAGCTAAGGTTTGACCCGAAGAACGAGGTCTTCATCGGCGACGACGAAGCCAACAGACTGCTTTCACGCCCAGAGCGTGAGCCATGGACGTTGAAGGCGGTGCTTGCTTGAGGTGGAACTATGAGTAGAACGCGAATGCAACCGAAAGCAACCCCAACCCCGCATCCGCCCGAGGAGCCGGCCGGAGACGAGGGACAGCCGATCACACGGCGTGAATTTGTGGCCGGTGGCCTGGCATCCATCACGCTCAGCGGCATTTCGCCCATGATCGTTCCCAGTCGCGTCCTGGGTGGCGAAGCGGCGCCCAGCAACACGCTTGCGATTGCGGCCGTTGGGTGCGGCGGTATGGGCCGCAACTACCTGGAGGGATGCAAGGCCGAGCGGATCGTGGCCCTGTGCGACATCGACCACGATTTCGTGGCCAAGAGGGGGGTGTGGGACAAGTTCCCCGGCGCCAATCGCTACCGGGACTGGCGGGAGATGTTCGACAAGGAAGCCAAGAACTTCGATGCCCTCATTGTTGCGACCCCCGATCACACCCACGCCGTGATCCTGATGGCTGCCCTCCAGCTCGGAAAGCACATCTACTGTGCGAAGCCGGTTACCCACACCATCGCTGAGGCCAGGAAGGTCAAGGAGGCCGTCCTGAGAAATCCGAAGCTGGTCACCAAGGCGAGCGTTCAGGCTTCCGGCACGGACGCCGCCGTGAGCACGACCGAGCTGCTGAACAGCGGCGCGATCGGCCCCGTGAGGGAGCTGAACATCTGGTGCGACCACCCGGCCTATCCGTGCTCCTTGGTCAGGCCTACGGACACGCAGACACCGCCTGCTGGGATGGACTGGGACCTTTGGATCGGCCCGGCCCCCTTCCGGCCGTTTCATTCCGCCTACCATCCCGAGAACTGGCGGCCGTGGTGGGACTTCGGCTCCGGCACGGTAGGGGACATGGGCTGCCACACCTTCCACATGTACTTCCGGGAGCTTCAACTGGCTGCGCCGAAGGCCGTGTACGGATGCGTTTCCACGCGCAACGACGGGTTCTTTCGTTTCGTGTCCACGCCCGAGTGCCAGTCCAATGCCAACATGGTCACCTGGGAATTCCCTGCCCGGGGCAGTCTGCCTCCGCTGACGATGCACTGGTACGATGGGGGCATGAAGCCCCATCGTCCGCCTGAGCTTGATCGCCGGACGGAGCTGCCTGCCAGCGGAGTCCTTTTTGTAGGCGAGAAGGGCGTTCTGATCGCCGGCTATTACGGCGGCAATCCCTTTGGCCGTGGTGCGGGCCCGGATGGGAGGGGGAATATCCGCGGCCTGCCCGGTGGTCTGTTGCTGCCGGAGGACAGATTCAAGGACCTGCAGCCGCCGCCCCGGACGATGCGCCGGGTGGAGGATCACTACGGGGAGTGGACCCAGGCATGCAAGGCGGGGGCCAAGACTATCTGCCCCATAGAGTTCGGCTGCGAGATGACGGAGCTGGCCCTGCTGGGATCGCTGGCGTTGCGGGCGAGGAGGCTCCTCGAGTGGGATAGCGCCGCCATGCGGATCACGAACAGTTCCCAGGCCAACAACCTGATCGATCCGCCGTACCGTAGCGGATGGTAGAGGACGTGAGAATGAGAATCGCACTAAGGAACCTGTTAGCCGTTGCAGCCGTGACCTTCCTCGCCATCACGCTGCGGGTTTCTGCGCAAACCTCGTATCCCTTCCAGGACTCCAACCTGCCGATGGAGGACCGGGTCAACAACATCGTCTCGCTCATGACGCTTGACGAGAAGATCGCCTTTCTCAGCCAACGACCGGGCGTGCAGCGCCTGGGGATTCCGGCCATGGGACACGTAGAGGGCCTCCACGGTCTGGCCCAGGGGCAACCCGGAAACTGGGGACGCCGCGGGCCCATTACCACCACGACGTTCCCGCAGTCGATCGGCATGGGCGAGACCTGGGACCCCGACATGGTGCGCCAGGCCGGTCAGATCGAAGGATATGAGGCCCGATTCGTCTATCAGAGCCCGAAGTACAGGAGAGGGGGACTCATCATCCGGGCCCCCAATGCGGACCTGGGCCGCGATCCCCGTTGGGGCCGCAATGAGGAATGCTTCGGCGAGGATGCCTACCTCAACGGCGTGATGTCCGTGGCGATGGTCAAGGGTCTTCAGGGCGACCATCCCAGGTACTGGCTGACCGCGTCCTTGCTGAAGCACTTCCTGGCCAACAGCAATGAGGACCGTCGCACCCACACGTCCTCGGACTTCGACGACCGTCTGCTCTATGAGTACTACTCGCTGCCCTTCCATATGGGGTTCGTGGAAGGTGGCGCTCGCTGCTTCATGACGGCCTACAACCTGCACAATGGAATTCCATGCACCGTGAATCCGGCGATTGAGGAGGTCGTCGTCAAGCAGTGGGGTGTGGACGGTGTGATCTGTACGGACGCGGGTGCCTTCGGCAACCTGACCCGCTCGCAGCAGTACTATGAGAACACCACGCAATCCGGCGCAGGCACGGTCAACGCGGGGATCAATCAATACTTGGACCGAAACTTCAACGGTCCCGTCAAGACTGCGATTGAACAGGGCCTCCTTTCCGAGGCGCGCCTCGATGCGGTCATCAAGGGCACGCTCCGGGTTTTCATCCGCTTGGGCCTGCTGGATTCGCAGGACCGGGTGCTCTACGCCAGGATCGGGACCGACGAGACGGAACCCGAACCTTGGACCACCCAGAAGAACAAGGACGTGGTCCGCTTGGCCACGCAAGAATCCATCGTGCTCCTAAAGAACACGGCCGGTCTCCTACCCCTGGACAAGGGGGCGGTCAAGTCGGTCGCCCTGATCGGTCCGCATGCCGACGCGGTCCACTTCGACTGGTACAGCTCGCAGCCGCCCTATGTTGTGACCCCTCTGGCGGGCGTCAAGGAGAAGGTCGGCGCAGGCGTGAACGTGGGATACGCCTCCGGGCAGGACGTGGCAGCGGCGGTTGACTTGGCCAGGTCGTCGGACGTGGCCATCCTCTGCGTGGGCAACAATCCGAACCAGGACAACGAGTGGCAGAAGGTGAACGACGAGAGCGAGGGACGCGAAGGCATTGACCGGAAGATCATCACCCTCGCCGCCCAGGAGGAGTTGGTCAAGCAGGTCTATGCGGCCAACCCCAGGACGATCGCTGTGCTGATCTGTAGTTTCCCCTATGCGATCAACTGGACCCAGGAGAACGTGCCGACCATCCTGCACATGGCACACAACAGCCAGGAACACGGTCATGCCCTGGCCGACGTCCTGTTTGGGGACTACAACCCGGCCGGACGCCTGGTCCAGACCTGGCCCAAGTCGCTTGATCAGCTTCCCCCGATGCTGGACTACAACATCCGCGACGGCAGGACCTACATGTACTTCCAGGGTGAGCCGCTCTATCCGTTCGGCCACGGCCTGTCCTACACCACATTTGCCTATTCCAACCTCAGGACCAGTGCCCCGGCCCTGGCCAAGGACGGATCGATCACCGTGGGCGTGGATGTGGAGAACACCGGCAAGCGGGCCGGCGACGAGGTGGTACAGCTCTACGTCAAGCACCTCGAATCCCAGGTCAGACGCCCTATCCAGGAGCTCAAGGGATTCAAACGCGTGAGTCTGCAACCCGGTGAGCGCAGGACCGTGGAGATCCCCCTGGCGGCCAAACGACTGGCCTACTGGGACATCAGCGCCAAGGCATGGAACGTGGAGCGCGACCGCGTTGAGATTCGGGTGGGTGCCTCGTCCGCGGACATCCGCCTGAAGCTAAGCATTGATATGGAGTAAAGGAGCCTGCTACCATGAACGGTGCACATCCCTGGATCGCTGCGTCACTCTGTGTTCTGGGCTGGTGGAATGTCGGGGTCTTCGGCCAGGTGGAATGCTCTGCTCCGGGCAACCTCCGTGGAATACGGGTTGACGGAGAGCTGATGGCCTTCAGCACCAGCATCCGTGGGGTCGCTCCCCCGGCTGCAGAGGAAGGTCAGGCCGGTCGCGGCAGGGGCGGCGGACAGTTCTCCCGCGACGGCGGTGTACTGATCGTGACGGGTGGCCTGTCCAGCGGTGCAAGGGGCGGCGGGCGTGTCCGCGGAGGGGCGCCCACCGCTGGAGTGAGCTATCGCGCCGCGTTCAAGGACGTTGCTCCGGGGACGGTTGATGCCGAGATTCAGATTACTTCGACTGCGGACACTCCCCTGCAGGGAGTCTACTTTGCCATCGCGCTGCCAGGTGCCGACTACGCTGGCGGCTCGGCGCAGTGGATCGAGCCGAACTCCGCGGCGGGTTCTCCGGTGTCCCTCGCTGCCAAGGGTCCTTCTGCCACAAGCCTGCACGTAAGCGGATCGGCCAGGGGCGTGCGTGTGGCTTCGGCACGACGGCAGTTGGAGCTGAACCTCCCCGCGTCAGTGGAGCTGGTCATCCAGGACATTGCCAACCGCGGCAAGAGTGACATCGAGGTCTCCTTTCCCCTCTGCCTGGGGAATCTGACCCAGGGACAGGAGGTGCGCGCCACGTTCACGATCAAGGCCACGGGCGAGGTGGACAAATCTCCCGCCAGGCTGGTGATGGATCCATCGCGGCCCGGCCGCAGATACGATGGCATGGGCGGGAACTTCCGCATTCAGAGCCCGGCCGACGCGGCCCAGATTCAGTACAACCTCGACAACCTGCGCGTTGCCTGGGGCCGTGTGGCCATGCCGCTCGACCGCTGGCAGCCGAACGAAGAGGCCGACCCGGTCGCGGCCGCCGCCGCAGGTACGTTGGATACCGGCGTCGGTGAGGCCATGGAGATGGCACAGAAGCTCGCCCGCAAGGGCATTCCTACGGTCATCAGCATCTGGTCGGCCCCGAACTGGGCCTTGGCGCAGGGCGGTGGAGGACGAGGAGGCCGCGCGCGCATCAATCCCGAGAAATGGGACAAAGTCTGCAAGGCCATCGGTTCATACCTGGAGTACATGAAGAAGGACTACGGTGCTGAGCCGGCGCTCTTTTCGTTCAACGAATCCGATATGGGCATCAACGTGCTCCAGAGTCCGCAGGAGCACGCAGAGACCATCAAGCGTCTGGGAGCCTACTTCGCGTCGCGTGGACTGAAGACGAGAATGCTTCTCGGCGATACGGGGAATCCCACTGGTGACAGATTCATTGACGTGGCACTGGCCGATCCCGAAGCCGCCAAGTACATCGGCGCTGTGTCGTTCCATTCCTGGAACAGCGGCACGGTCGAGCAGTACACGCATTTCAGTCAGGCGGCAGGACAGCTCGGCGTGCCCCTGCTGGTGGGCGAGGGCGGCCTCGACCCTAGTGCGCACCAGTATCGGGCCATCTTCCTCGAGCCCTGGTTCTGCCTCAGCGAAATCGCGCAGTACGTAGAGATCTGCCGCGTTGCCCAGCCGCTGGCCATCCTGCACTGGCAGTTCACTGCGGACTACTCAATCCTCACCGGTGGGACCGGCGGCCAGGCGCTTCAACCCGCGCAGCGATTCTGGGACATCAAACAGCTCGGCATGACGGCCGCGGGTTCCACGGCCGTGCCGATCACCTGTTACAATCCCAAGGTCGTCTCGTGCGCGTTTGCCGACCACGGGGCCTGGGTGGTGCATTTGGTCAACAACGGTGCCGCGAGAACGGCCACCGTCTCCGGCTTGCCCGCGGCGGTCAAGGAGATACGCGTGTTCGTGACCGACAGCCGTCGCGGCATACAGGAGGCAGGGCGAGTGCCCGTTGTCCAAGGCTCGGTTCAATTGCCGCTGGACAGCATGAGCTTCACGAGCCTGGCGGGCAATCCATGACTCAACCGGATCGTATTCGAGCGGGTGTCCAAATGGGAATACAAGCCAGGGAGGAACGTATGCGAAACTCCGCTATTGGTGCGGTCTCAGTGCTCCTTGTGACGTCTCTTCTTGTAGGCAATGTGGATGCGAGTCTGACTGAACGTCTTGAGGGGCAGTATCTCAGAAGCCGCATCAAGCTGCGCATCGATGAAGACTGGAAGGTGCAGAGCGGGAATACTCCCGGGGCGGAGGCAACGGCTTTCAATGACGCCGCATGGGCCACCACGAATGTTCCGCACGACATGAGCATCGCATTGGTGAGTACGACCCAGAGTGATCCCGGTGTCATGGGCTGGTACCGGAAACACTTCACCCTTCCTCCGGGGTTTGCGGGGAAGAAGGTCATCGTACAGTTTGACGGTGTTTACCACGACTCCAAGATCTACTTGAACGGCACCCAGATCGGCAACCAGCGGTTCGGGTATGTCAGCTTCTGCTGCGATCTGACGCCGTACCTCAATGCCATCGGCGACAATGTGCTCGCGGTATTCGTTGACAACTTGACGAGCCGCCGTTCGCACTTCTATTCAGGGACCGGCATCTATCGCCATGTGTGGCTCATCGCGACCGACAGAGTCTACGTCAGGAACTGGGGCACCGCCGTGACTACACCCACGGTTGGGGTGGCGCAATCGCAGATTAAGGTACAGACCGACGTGGTGAACGATCTTGCCGCCGCGCAGACGCGCACCGTGGAAACCACCCTCTACGATGAAAATCACAAAGCCGTGGGGATGGCCTCCACGCCCATCACGGTCAATGCGAAGAGCACCGAGACCTGCACGCAGACGCTGAGTCTTTCCGCCTGCAGACTGTGGTCGCCGTCGACCCCGGTGCGTTACTATGCCTATTCCAGGATTCTGAACAACACGACGCCGACCGACGACTACGTGAGCCCCTTCGGCATACGGGAGGTCAAGATTTCGGCCACCGCGGGTCTCACCCTCAACGGCGTTTCGACCAAGTTGAAGGGCGTGTGCATCCACCACACGTTGGTTCCGGCCGGGGCCGCGGTGCCGGATGCGATGTGGGAGCGGACCATCAAGGAGTTGAAGGCTTCTGGATGCACTTCCATCCGGACTGCGCATAATCCGCAGGCCCCGGAGTTTTATGACTACTGCGACCACCTGGGCATGATGGTCATGGATGAATGGTGTGATAAATGGTCCAAGACCAATGCAGGTTCATTCTACGCGGATTTTGACCAGGTCTGGCAGAAGGATCTGACCGGGTTCATCGAACGGGACAGGAACCACCCCAGCATTGTGGTCTGGAGCCTGGGCAATGAAGTGATCGCCGAGGCCAAGGTGCCCGCCTACATTTTCGACAACCTCAAGACTCTGGTTCCTTTTGCCCGGAAGCTCGACAACACCCGGCCCTACACCCATGCATGCGTCTCGGGGTGGAGCGACCCCGAAGGTTTCGCCAAACTCGCCGAGGTCGAAGATATTGTGGGGGTGAACTACCAGGACTTCCTGTTCGGCGCCATTCACGAGCGAAATCCGAATGCTGTGATCTGCGGAACCGAACAAGACCCCTATGCGGTCCCCAACTCCGATGTTCCGACCTGGTATTCGGTGCGGAACAACCCGTACGTCATCGGTCATCATTTGTGGACCGGCATCGACTATCTGGGCGAGTCCAAATCCAGCCTAGGCGCCACCAGTGGTTTCTTGGACAACTGCATCTTCCGCAAGTCATGGTTCTACTACCAGCAAAGCCAATGGAGCGATTCTCCCATGGTGCACATCACCATTGGCAGTGGCACGGGCAACGGCCGCGCCATGCCCAAGCTGGCTGAGAATTGGAACCAGACCGGACCGGTCAGCGTGGTCACCTACACCAATTGCGATACCGTGGATCTCTATGTCAATGCCACCAAGGTCGGGACCAAACAATCGAGTGATTTTGCCAAGAACGGGATCATGCAATGGACGGACGTCCCGTGGGAAGCCGGCGTGATCAAGGCCGTCGGCATGAAAGTCGGCGAAGAGGCGGCCACGGACAGCATCCAGACCGTGGGCTCGCCTGCAAAAGTCATGCTCAAGCCCGATCGGACCACCCTTGATGCCGATGGCAGTGATGTCTCCTGCGTGGAAGTCAGCATCTGCGATGCGGACAACCACTGCATCTTCACCGCCAACAACGCGGTCGAGCTTGCCCTGACCGGCCCGGGGCGAAGCCTGGGGATCGCCAGTGGCGACTGGACGAGCAATGAACCTTTCAAGGGAACGAGCCGGAAAGCCTACAACGGGAAGGCGCTGATCGTTGTTCAATCGACCCCGGCCCCTGGAACGATCCACCTGACGGTGAATTCGCCGGGTTTGACTCCGGCCACCTTGACCCTGACTACCCAACAGCAGACCACTGCGGCGCCGAAGGATATACCCACTCCGTCTCCGCAAGGAAAGAGCCCATGATGCATCATGGACAACCGGACCCATTTCACCACGTTGCGGCAGTTCCGTGTCGTCAGCGGACAGCTTACTGTCCATTCAATGGAAGGGAACAATCGATGAAGCATTCGAGCAGGAAAGGGGGATACTCAGTGACACGCCTCAATGCCCTGGCTTGCTGGGTGATGGTGAGTCTATGTGTCCAGGCGTTCGCGGATCAGACCGTGGAGGTCAAGGGAGATGCAGGCGGCAAACGATTCGACGGCATCGGCGCGGTGAGCGGGGGCGGGGCCACCTCGGTCCTGCTCAAGGACTATCCCGAGCCACAGCGGAGCCAGGTGTTGGATCTACTGTTCAAGCCGAAATTCGGCGCGTCGATCTCGGCCTTTTTCGTTGAGGTCCCCGGCAACGGCAACTCGACGCAGGGCACTGAGCCCAGCCACATGCATTCCAGAACCGATGAGAACTATTGGCGGGGCTACGAATGGTGGCTGATGAGTGAGGCGAAGAAACACAATCCCGCGATCACGCTGGATGGCTGCGCCTGGAGCGCCCCTCGCTGGGTGGGCAACAACAACTTCTGGTCCCAGGACATGTGCGATTACTACGTCAAGTGGATCCAGGGCCTCAAGAGCGAGCACGGGCTGGATCTGGAAGCCATCGGCTGCCGCAATGAAAAGGGCGTCAACGTGGATTGGGTCAAGAGATTCCGGGCCACGCTGAACGCCAATGGCCTCGAAAAGGTGAAGATCCATGGATTTGACAATTGGCAGAAAGACAAATTCGACTGGGTCAGGCAAATGGCCAATGACACCCAGTTGCGGGATGCCGTGGCGGTGGTTGGCAATCACACGATGGCGGAAACGCCCACGCCGCCGGATGTGAAGAAGATGCTCGAAGACATGGGCAAACCGATCTGGAACACGGAAGAGCACGTCTACAAGGAGGGCTTTGACTGCGAAATCAGCCAGGTCCAGGCCTTGAACAAGAACTTCATTGTGAGCGGTGTGACCAAGATCGTCAACTGGTACCTGGTGGCTTCGATCTACGATATCGAGCCCTATCCCGAAACCCCCGGCATCATGGTGGCGCGCGAACCCTGGAGCGGGCACTACTTCACGCGGGAAGTGCTCTGGGCCTATGCCCACTATGGGCAGTTCTCCGCAGTTGGCTGGCAGTACCTTAACGGCGCCTGCGGCACGCTCACGGGTGGAGGTACATACGTGACACTGCGATCACCGGGCGCAGACTACAGCATCATCACTGAGACCAAGGACGCCAACGTGGTGCAGAAGGTGTGCTTCCACATCAGCGGCGGGCTCTCCACCGGCAAGCTCTGCGTGTGGCGCAGCAACGCCAGTGAGCAGTTCGTGAAGCTGGACGACGTCACGCCGGCAGATGGAACCGTTACCCTCACCCTGGAACCCAAGTCGATCTATTCCATCTCGACCACGACGGGGCAGCAGAAGGGATCGTTCGCCGACATCCCTGCCTCGAAGCCTTTCCCATTCCCCTACTACGAGACGTTTGAGGGGTACAAGAGCGCGAAGGCGTGGGGCTATCTGCCGCACTACATGGCGGATATCACGGGTGTCTTCGAGATCGCAGACCGCCCCGACCATACGGGCAAGTGCCTGCGCCAAGTGATCAGCGAGAAGGCCCAGAGCTGGGCTCCCGAATGGATGCCCTATACCATCCTGGGCGACAGGAATTGGAAGGACTATGAAGTCAGCGTTGACGTGTACATGGACAACGGCGGCTGGGCCGGCGTCATGGGTCGCGTGAGCAATACCGGCAGCGGTTACGGGTGCAATCCCAAGGGCTATTACCTGCGGCTGGCAGAGGACGGAACGTGCTCGCTATATGTGGCGACCCAGGCTCTCGCCCGGGGCGCTGGAGCGCAGTCTGCCGCCGGGACGCAACTCGCCACGGGCAAGATCCAGGGCATCGCCGGCAGCGCGTGGCACAATCTCAAGCTCCAGTTCTCCGGCTCCACCCTCACGGGGTTTGTCGATAGGACCCAGGTGTTGACGGCGGCCGACACCTCGCTGGCGAGCGGCATGGCTGGCCTCGTGACCGGCGGCGAAAACGACAGCCGTAACACCGCACTGTTCGACAACCTGATGGTCAATACTGTGAACGGTCCTGCGCCGAAGCCGACGGCGTTCGCGCAGGACACCACCCCGATCTATGAACCTTAGACCACAGGGAGAGAAACCATGAACGTTGGCTTGCCGCCACGGGGTTCCGGCAGGCGTGACATGGGTAAGAACCCCACGAATGCCCAAATGAGGACCGATGCGATGCTGAAGGCGATGCGAACAGTGGGTGTGGGATGCGTGGTGGCTTGGTTGGCAGTGGAAGCGGCATTGGGCCAGGCCGGCGGGGCAGCGATGCCGCGGATTGTCGAGAAGGATGGCCGCCATGCCCTTCTGGTGGACGGGCAGCCCTTCTTCATGCTGGGAGGACAGGCGCACAACTCCAGTGCCTGGCCGGGCATGTTGCCGCAGGTGTGGTCTGCGGTCGAGGCGATGCACGCCAACACCCTCGAGATTCCAATCTACTGGGAGCAGATCGAGCCCCAGCCAGGCAAGTTTGACTTCTCCTTGGTTGACACGCTGCTCAAGGAAGGGCGGGACCACAGGGTGCACCTTGTGCTCTTGTGGTTCGCCACCTGGAAGAACGGCAGCAGCCACTATATGCCGGAGTGGATGAAGCGGGATGCCGCGAAGTACCCCAACATCACGGGCCGCGACGGACGCCCGGTCGATTCGCCTTCGCCACACGCGCAGGCGGCGATGGAAGCCGACGCGAAGGCGTTTGCGGCGGTGATGGGGCATCTGAAGAAGGCAGACCCCCAGCACACGGTGCTGATGGTCCAGGTACAGAACGAGCCCGGATCCTGGGGGAGCGTGCGGGATTACTCTCCAACCGCTCAGACGCTATTTGAGGGCCCTGTTCCGGCGGAGCTTCTCAAGCCCAAGGTGCTCAAGGCGCTGAACAGGCCCGTCGACGCCAAGGGAACCTGGCAGGAGGTCTTCGGGGATGAGGCCGACGAGTATTTCCACGCGTGGTCGATCGCGTGGTACATCGGGCAGGTTGCGGCAGCGGGCAAGGCGGTGAATCCGTTGCCGTTGTACGTCAACGCGGCGCTACGCGATCCGCTTAGTCAGCCGAAGGCGTCGACGTATGAGAGCGGAGGCCCCACCGACAATGTGATCCCGATCTGGAAGGCGGCTGCGCCGGCCATCGATCTGGTGTGTCCGGACATCTATCTGGGCGGGAGCGAGCGGTATCTAAAGGTCCTCGAGTTGTACGACCGCCCCGACAACGCGTTGTTCGTTCCGGAGACCAGCGGCAGCGCGGAGAACGCCCGATTCATCTGCTCAATCCTCGCACGCGGGGGCATCGGGTTCTCGCCGTTCGGCATAGACAACAACGGGCAGGGACCCGCCGGAGACGCCGCGAATGCCGCCCGGCTGGCGCCGGTGGGCCAGGAATACGCCGTGATGGGTCCCATGATGAGGGAACTGGCCAAATGGGGCTTTGAAGGGAAGCTCAAGGCCGCCGTGGAACGCGAGGACCATGCGGAGCAGACGATCGATCTCGGCGCGTGGCAGGCCGTGGTGACGTTCGGCCAGGGCGGTCGCACGGCGCAGGCCAATGCCCAGCCGACCGGCAGGATGCTCGTGGCCAAACTGGGCCAGAGCGAGTTTGTCGTGGTGGGTGCGCAATGCCGCCTCACCTTCAAGCCCCTGGGCGACAAGGCGGGCAAGGCCTGGCAATACCTGAAGGTCGAAGAGGGCCGGTATGAGAACGGAACGTTCAAGCTCTTGCGCATCCGCAATGGCGACGAGACGGATTGGGGTGGACCGCGTTTCGGCGCAGTGCCGGCCGTGCTACGCATATCGCTGATCACGCGGTGAGCAACTGGTTTGACTGCCAGGTTTAGGGCATAGAAAGGCACCACTGATGAAGACACAAGGGTCATCGTGCCTAGGGATGTCTGTCCTATGTGCGGTGTGGTTGTGTGTGTGGACTCTGCAAGCCCAGGACGCTCCCCGTGCCCTCGGCGAAAACAGGAACGTCGGTGCGCTGCTCGTGCAGAAGCCGACCTCCCAACCAGCCGACTGGATCGTCGAACACGAACCCGTGAACCCCAACGCTTCGCCGGAAGCCAGAGCCCTGCTCAAGTACCTGTACAGCATTTCCGGCAAACACACGTTGATCGGGCAACACAATTTCCTGGGGGTACACGAACTGTCCACCGCGGCTGCCGCCAAGAGGCTTGGAAAGACCCCGGCCCTCTATGGCACGGACTGGGGATTCTCCCGGGCCGGTGATATCGATTCGGTGTATGCCCGGGATATCACGGTGGCGGAAGTGATCAAACAGCACCAAAAAGGCTCGATCATCGCGATGTGCTGGCACCAGGTCCGGCCCACCGCGGACGAGCCGGTGACATTCCGGGGAAGCCCGACGAGCATTCAGGGCCATCTCACGAATGCCGAGTGGGAGCAGCTCATGACCCCGGGATCGGACATCCACAACAAATGGTGTGCTCAGGTTGATTTCATCGCGGGCTATCTCAGGCAACTTGAGAGGGCTCGTGTCCCGATCCTCTGGCGGCCGGTGCATGAAATGAACGGCGACTGGTTCTGGTGGGGCGGCCGCCTGGGGGATCGCGGCACTCGGCAGTTGTATCGTATGATGTACGATCGTCTGGTCGGGCATCACCATCTGAACAATCTGATTTGGGTGTGGAATTGCGACCGGCCCAGCCAGCCGGATCGCCAGTTCGCGGACTATTTCCCAGGCCAACAGTACGTCGATGTCCTGGCCCTGGACTGTTACGGCGCGTTTGAGCAGTGCTACTACGACGAGATGAATGCCCTGTCCGACGGCAAGGTCATGGCCGTCAGCGAGGGAGGTCCTCCTGCATTGGAGGTCTACCAGACCCAGCCCAAGTGGACCTATTACATGCCCTGGGCGTCGGCCAGAGGCCCGGTGACCGACAGCTTCACCACTCCTACGGCAGCAGCCGTGCCGGCCGGACGTGGCGGCGGCAGACCCGGCGGCGTGGATTGGGCCGAGATGGCCAAGGACCCCCGTATGTTCGGCCTGGAAGACGTCGCCTATTGGGAGTCGATCCGTGCGCTGCGTACGGTATGCGGTCTGCCGCTGGAGAGACCCGCGCCAAGCCCGGCGCCCGGATGAAGGGTGATCACTCTAGGTTTGTTCATACGGCTCCGAGGCGGAATGCAGGTTGTTCCTGGCAGGAGCGCTACTTCTCCGGAGTCAGAACGACTTCCTTGATCGCCAGGTTCTTCCATCCGTTCTGAACCGGGACCAGGGAAAGGTGCTGTTCGCCGGCCTTGGAGAGCAACACCGTCCCACAGTTCTTGACTCGGTAGTTTCCACCCGTCCAGCCGCCGGTGTCCTCAGAGGTGAAACCCAATCTCTCGCCACTGAAACTTAGGGCGACCGTCGAACCCGCCGCGGCTGCGTCGCTGCAGTAGGTCACGTTGACCTGATACCGTCCGGGTTCGTTCGCCACAAAGTCGCAGGACAGGGTCTCGGCGGGATCGGACCAGTTGGAGACGTGGGCGATCTTCTCATAGCCGTCGAACAGCATCTTCGCCTTTGTGCCTTTCACTTCGAGCGACCAGGCAGGGATCAGTACCTTGCCGCTCTCATATTGATGAGGCCGCTTGTCGGCCATGATATCGCCTCGCGTCTTCACGGCCACGACGGTGACATCACTGTCAGGTTTGGAGGGCGGCAGATCGATCCGGAGATCATGGCCTGTCCTGGTGAATGCCAGATTCTCGCCGGTGGCGAGATACTTGACGCCTTCGACGTCGGCGGAGAAACCCTGAATCGCCAGACTCTTTGCCGTTTGATCAAAGAGGTGCAGAAACACCGTGTCGCCCTTGGCGGTGCAGACGCCCCACTCGAATTTGCGCGGCCAGAATGGACTGGCCGTGGTGCCGTAGATGGCGGAGCCGTTCTTCCCGAGCCATTCGCCGATTTGCAGCAGACGTTCCTCCATGATCGGCGGAATGCGTCCGTCGGCGGTCGGACCGATGTCCAGCAGGAGGTTGCCGCCATTGCCGCAAATCGTGGACAGCAGCCGCAACAGCACCTGCCGTGAATTGTAGTCCCAGGAATCCTCGTTGCGATTGTAGCCGTAGCTGTTGCCGATGCCGCGGTCTTCCTGCCACGGGTGGGCTGGCGAATAGTCGCCGCCGCCGTATTCGCTGGAGTAGTAGTCGCCATAGCGGCTGCGGGTCTGACCCCAGCGGTCATTCACTACCACCTCATCCTTCACAGGCGATTCGGTGTAGAGCCAGCGGGCCAGTTCGTCTGAATGCCAGGTCGTGTAGGGATGCTCCCATTCGCCATCGAGGAAGATGACCGGCGGCCTATAGCGGCTGACGACTTCCTTGAACTTGGGCTCCAGATGCTCCCGGGCATATTTCTCAAGCTGCCCGCTCTGATATAGCGGATGCCACCACTCGTAGAGGGAGTAGTAGATTCCCATCCTGAGGCCTTTGGCGGTGCCGGCGGCTTGGAGTTCGCCGATTACGTCGCGTTTGGGGCCGCGCTCGAAGGCGTTCCAGCTCTTGCCGAACTTGGAGACGGAGTACTGGGTCGGATACATCGCGAAGCCGTCGTGGTAATTGGCGCAGGTGACGACATATCTGGCGCCGGATCTCTGGATCGACGAGGTCCATTCATCCGCATTGAAGCCTTCGCCGTTGAACAGAGGCACGAACTGGTCGTAGGCGAAATCCTTGCCCCAGACCCTGGCGTGGTACTTCTGCGTCGGACTGCCCTGATCAAGGGCATTGTGGCCGTACCATTCGGCATATTGTCCTTTCGGCGCCCAGCCGGGTACCGAATAGACGCCCCAGACAATAAACACACCGAACTTGGCCTCATTGAACCAGGCGGGCATTTGACGCGGATAGAGGGTGTCGAAGGTGGGCTTGGTGGTCTGCGCCCAACCGAGACTCTGCATCAAAACCGAGACAACGACTAAAGGTTTCAGTTTCTTCATGGTTGTCTTTCTAGCGGTAGCGAAACGGTGTGTCAACGAGCTGGAACCGTCCTGGTCTTTGGGTCGGGCTCCATGTCATGGCGGTACAATCTCTGCCAACTGAATCCGTAGAACGCGATGAAGATGAAGCAGCCCAATGGCATCACGAACCCGACGCGCATGGAGTATGTGTCCGCCAGCCAGCCCATGAAGATCGGCATGATCGCTCCGCCCACGACTGCGGTCACCATCCAGGACGCGGCCAACTTCGTTCGTTCGCCCAAGCCGCGGATGCCCAGTGCGAAATGCGTCGGATACATGATGGACATAAAGAAGAAACTCAAGAACATCGCTATGACCGACACCCATCCCAGCCGCAGAATGACCAGCATCATCATCACGACATTGATGACGGCGTAGACGCCGAGTGTGACGTGAGGCGAGCAAAAGCGAGTGATCGCGCTGCCCGAGAAACGGCCGACCGTGAAGAATCCGAAGGCCACGGAGAGGCAGACGCCCGCACCATATTCCGTGATCCGCCAGACCTCCGGGCCCGGTGAGAACTTCATCGCCGCTGGCAACCAGTCGGCCAGCCACAATGGAAGTGCCGGCATATAGCGGTCATCCTTCAGGGTGTTCACGAAGAAGCTGAAGATGCCGATCTGCCCTGCGCAATAGAGAAACTGGGAGACGATCGCCAGAACAAAGTGCCTTTCCTTGTACAGCGGGCGCTCGGGTATCGCGATGCACGCGGCTGGTTTGACGTCCGCCGGCGCATGAATCTCCGGAATCGGGCCGATGCTGAACACAACCACCAACACCATGACAATCCCGGCCACCACCAGATAGGGCAGGAACAGCGAGGCATTGCTGGTATTGACGTCGCCGGTCTTGGACAGGACAAAGCTGCTCGCGAGCAGCGGGCCGAGAATCCAGCCCACGGCATTGCAGCTTTGTCCGAGGTTGATGCGAGCGACGCCGGACTCCGGCGGTCCGAGTACCGTTGCGTACGGATTGGCGATCGTTTCCAGGAAGGTCAACCCCGCGCCGACCACGAACAGCGCGCCGAGAAACGCCGCGAAGACGGCTGCCCGAGAACCCTGGAGGCTGGTGACCGGCACAAATAGCAGCGACCCGACAATCACGGTCACCAACCCGGTAAGGATCCCCGCCCGATAGCCAAACCGCCGCGCGACCCACCCGGACGGCAACGCCATGAAGAAATACGCCGCATACCACACGCCTTGTACCAATGCCGACTGCGCCTTCGACACCCCGAGCGAATTCTGAAAGTGTTTGTTCAACACATCAATCATGCTGTTGCAGAGGGCGGAGAGCAGGAACAGGCAGCAGACCAACACAAAGGTCGCCAAGTAACTTGCGCCATCGGCCGCGCGGAACATGTTTGACAGCCTCTTCATGACTTGTCGTGACCTTCACCGAGCATACTCTTGGGCGACCTCCATCGCAATCCGGGCCCAGTCCCACAGCCGTTGCGGCTCATAGCGGACCGTCGAGATGTCCTTCATGATCAACTCGACGTGGCACCGGCCAGCCGCTGCCTCGAGGAACTCGACCAGGTCGGACCGCGCCCGCTCGGGGTGCCACGTGTCTTCCGCGAAGATGGCTGGGTTGGGCTTTCGGCTCAGCACGTAGTCGTCGCCGACACTTTCAATCAGCGGCTGGATCCTGCACCAAGCGCTGGCCGAGATCTTCCGCAGATTCGGGATGCGTCGCAAGAGATCGATCTTGCCACTCAGGGGCTCACAGCACCCGTAGTAGGTCAGACCCCAGCGCTGAAGCCAGCGGAGGTCGTGTTCCAGGGCGAATTCCCAGTGCATCTGGGGCGAGACCTCGGAAAAGATCTGCGCGTTCGAGCAGCCCCACATGTTGTGTGGCTTGACGTGGGTCGGATCATAGTCCTTGCCTGGCAACTGGCGAGTGTAGCCATACCCGCCTGAGCCTATCCGCGTATTGTCGCAGTCCAGGGACAGCAGGTTCTGCTGCTCGAACTGATCCAGCTCCACCATCCAGGCATCCACCATACGATCCACGGCGGCATGGACGAGGGCCGGCCGGTCGATCAAATCCATCATCGCCTGCTCGATCCCCCACCACCGAATCAGATAGTCCCAGGGCGTAAACCAAATGTGGGTCTGGCCGACCTTCTTCACGGGCAGGATACCTTGATAGACCTTGCACATCGCCTGGTAATGCAGGTCCGTGGCCTGCGCATTGTGGGTCACGACGGGCATCTGGATCTTCTCCAGGTCAGGCCAATCCGCGATCTGCACCTTGAAGTGCCGCGACACCACGTCACTGGCGTCATCCGTCCTCACGATGTCCACGTCCTCCCTGATCCCGAAGTCCGTGCTGTGAAACAACAGCGGGCTGGCCAGGGTGTCGTTGATGATCATGTCGGCGGGCAGATGCCGCCACTGGTAGAGCGTGCGGCGGAGGTCCCGCTCCTGGTCCCTGGCCCAGGGATGGTGGCATCGCAACGTCAGCTCGTCATTGACGTTCATCTCGTGCCAGCAGATCTCGTTGATCCAGACCATCGGCCGCACGGAATCCAGGTCATTGAGCCGCTGCCACAGTCTTGCCTTCTCCCGGTGGACCGGCAAGGCGGCAATGGCGGCAACGTCATGGGCGAGTGTTCTGAGGACGTCCGTATCGTGCCGGTCCAGCTCGATCTCTTCGGCGAGTGGCATCGGCGTGTCATGGCTGGGATCGTGAAGCATGGTTTCTCCGGGCCTCGACGGTACGGGCAAGGATACAGCGAACAGGATACGAATCTCGCGTCCTCTTCGACATGCAGGATACTAGCCAAGACATGCACTTTCTTGTGTTTATCATCTCAAACACAGCGGTGCAAGATTGCATCCCTTGAAGCCGGTCGGTTAGAATCAGGGCAGCGTTTGACCGTCGGCAAGGAGCTCTACGAGACGGCATGACCGCTGAATAGGACCATATGATCACGGTAGAGAGCTTCAACCTCATTCTGTTGTGCGGGGGCCACACGCTCTGTACGCCGGAGAACTGGAACAAACAGGCCAGCGCTATTGACCACTGCTTCAAGCTGTACTTTCCTGTCGCCGGGTCCGCCAGAATCCGCCTCAGCGGCAAATGGTACGCCATTGAGCCGCAGCGGTACTATTTCATCTGCGGCTTCCACATCGAGCAGCAGCAGTGCCCCCACTTGTTTGATGTCTACTGGGTCCACTTCATCCCTACGTCCCTGGGATTGCGCCACATGTTGCTCCAGGGGCCCTCCCTCCATGCCTGGCCCCAAGAGGTCTACGCATGCCACCGCAGCACCCTCGAGACCCTGCCCTTGCTGTTCGAGAAGCCCAATGCCGAGGTTTGGCGAGTGGGCGAGGTGTGTCGCGTTCACGCCATGCTGCTCCACCTGATTGCGGGCTACCTTCGAGAGAACCAGATAGAGTCTCCTTTGCAGAGCAATGAAATGTTCACGCGGATCAAGCCTTCCATTGACTTCATGAATGAGAACATCCACACGCCACTTTCTTTGGCCGACATCGCCGCTCGGTCCCACCTGGCGCCCACCTATTTCCACAAGGTGTTCCGCGAACTCTTCCAGTCCACGCCGCTGGCCTACCTGACCCGGCGTCGTCTGGATGTCGCGAGGCAACTCCTGAGTTCCACGTCCCTGCCCATCAAAGAAGTCGCCCATCGCGTCGGCTACGACAACGAGTTCTACTTCTCCAGACTGTTCAGGAGACACTTCGCCATGCCACCCAGGGACTTCAAGAACAACTTCAGTCGCCACATCTAGTCAGTTACCACAAAAAACACAAGAGAGTGCAGGTCTTGGGCAGTATTTTGCATGTCTAAGGCGCCCGGGCATTCGTATGCTGGCGGATGTTGTCGAGCCATAGGTTCTATGAGATCAATGACTTGAAAGTGAGGAAGGTTATGAGCAAGAAGTTGATCGCGCTGCTTCTGTCCCTGGTAGGGTTGATCCCGGCTAGCCGCGTTTCCGCAGGACTGGTCGCTCACTGGCCTTTTGACGAAGGTTCAGGAACGACTGCTGCGGACGTCACGGGTGGAGGGGGCGACGGCACCCTGACGGGTAGTCCCACGTGGGGCCTTGGGGTGAACGGCGGTGCGCTCGAGTTTAGTGGCTCCGGACAGTACGTGGCGATCGCAGACAACCCGGTAGTGGAGTTGCGCAGCGCATCAACCTACACCGTGGCGACTTGGGTGAGTATTCAGAGCACGGCCAGTGGCGTCATTCTCTACCACGGCGAAGGGTGTTCTGCGTGGGCGAGCTGGTTCCTTGGCGTGGGGGGCGGTGAGCCCGATGCGACGCGTCAGGAAGGCAACCTGGTCTTCGGTGTCCGCACATCGAACGCAGCCGGTTATACCTCGGTTATTACTCCGTTGGTGGCCGACAAATGGATTCACGTGGCAGCCACGTATGACGGCACCACGCTGACACTCTACATCGACGGCCAGGAGGTGGGCAGCGTGGCTGCACAGCAGCCATATAACAACACGAACCAGCTCTTCATTGGCGGCGACGCCGGTTGCAGCGGACGCAACTGGTTTACGGGGATGATCGACGATCTGCGGATCTACGACCAGGCGATGTCGGGGGCCGAGATCCAGGGGGTCATGGGTAATGCGGGCGCCAGTTCAATGCCTAAGCCTGCCCAGGGGGCCACCGACGTGGTGAGGGATGTGGTCCTCAACTGGGCTCCGGGTCAATTCGCCAAGACCCATGACGTGTACTTTGGGACCCTATTCGACGACGTCAACAACGCCAGCCGGACCAGTCTGATGGGTTTGCTCGTCAGTCAGGGCCAGGACGCCACCACCTATGACCCGACCGGCCTGCTGGCCTTCGGCCAGACCTACTACTGGCGGGTCGATGAGGTCAATGCCCCTCCAGACAGTTTCATCTACAAAGGCAACACCTGGAGCTTCACGAGCGAGACCTATGGCTATCCAGTGAAGCCGGTCAAGGCGACCGCCTCCAGTTCTCTGAGCGCTCTAATGGGGCCTGAGAAGACGATCGACAGGTCCGGGCTGGATGCCATGGACGAGCACTCGACCTCGGCGTCGCAGATGTGGCTCAGCAAGAAGGGGCAGTCGCCGATCTGGATCCAATATCAGTTCGATACCGTGTACAAGCTGTATCAGATGTGGGTGTGGAACTCCAATCAGCCGGTGGAGCCGGACGTCGGCTTCGGGGCCGAGGACGTGACGATCGAGACCTCGCTGGATGGGACCACCTGGACGACCCTGGAGGGAGTCCCGGAGTTTGCCCAGGCGACGGGTGAGCCGAACTACGTCCACAATACCACTGTGGATTTCGGCGGCGTTCAGGCCCAGTACGTCAAGCTGACCATCAACAATAACTGGGCGGGCACGAACAAACAGTCCGGCCTCAGCGAGGTCCGATTCTTCTACGTGCCCGTCAAGGCCTATGGGACTGCCCCGGCAGTGGGGGCCACGGGAGTGGCCGTAGACGGCATCCTGAATTGGCGGCCCGGGCGAGAGGCGGCCAGGCACGAGGTGTACCTGGGCACCGATCCGAACGCCCTGTCCCTGGTCAATACCCTGACTGCACACAGCTTGGGTCTGAGTTCCCTTGGCCTCCAGTACGGCACGACGTACTACTGGAAGGTCAATGAGGTCAACGACGCAGCGACTCCCACGTCCTGGATAGGGGACATCTGGAGCTTCTCCATACCCGACCACATCGTTGTCGATGACTTCGAGGGGTACAACGACAGGTGTAACCGGGTCTTCTTCAGTTGGCTGGATGGGTTTGGATACTCGGGGTCTGCGGATTGTGGCGTGGCAGCGTCATCGGGCAACGGCACCGGCTCTACGGTCGGGAACGCCAGTGCCCCGTTTGCCGAGCAGACGATCGTGTACGACGGCAAGCAGTCCATGCCGCTGGCCTACGACAACACCTCCGGCGTGGGTTATTCAGAGGCGGTTCGGACCTTCGGTACGGCCCAGGACTGGACGGCCGGCGGGGTGAAGACCCTGGTGCTGTACTTCTACGGCGATCCGGAGAACGGGGCCGGGCAGTTATACGTGAAGATCAACGGTACGAAGGTGGAGTACAGCGGCAATGCGGCCGCCCTTACGACGGCCATGTGGAAGCAGTGGAACATCGACCTGACGTCGGTCAGCGGTCTGCAGTCGGTCAAGACACTGACTATTGGCGTATCCGGCTCAGGCAAGGGTGTCCTATACATCGACGACATCCTGCTGTATCGGGTGGCCCCGGCTGTGATCGTACCGACCGATCCGGGCACCGGCAGCTTGCAGGCGTACTATCCACTGGATGGCAGTGCCAATGACAGCTCCGGCCATGGGTACAACGGCACAGCCGTGGGCAACCAGACCTACGCGGCTGCACCGGCCGGTCGTGGTCAGGCGATCCAGCTCAACGGCACCAATGACTGCGTGGATCTCCCGATTGGCACGTTGGTCAGCACGCTGAGCAGTACCACCGTCGCCGCATGGGTGAATTTCTCGAACACCGGCGCTGGATGGGAACGGGTCTTTGACTTCGGCACGGGCACAACGGACTACATGTTCCTGTCGCCACGTCAGGGCACGACCGGTCCCATGACTTTTGCCATCATGACCACGACCGTGGCAGAGAAGCGATTCGTTGCCCCACGGACCCTGGGTACGGGTTGGCACCACGTGGCGGTAGTGATGGACAGTGCGACCATGCAGGTCAAGGTGTATCTGGACGGGACCGTGGTTGCCAGTGACACGACGACGGTCCTGCCCAAGGACCTGGGCAAGACCACGCAGAACTGGCTGGGCCGTTCGCAATTCACCGCGGATGGGTACTTCGGCGGTATGCTGGACGAGTTCCGGATCTACAGCCGCGCGTTGACGGCCGGTGAGGTCCGTTACCTTGCGGGAGACCAGTGACAAGGAATGGCAAAGAAGAGGAGGCATACAACTCTGCCGCGCTGGCTGCTGGCGCGTCTTGGCATCGCTGTGAGGGATCGGCGGGCAGAAGTGGGTCGAGCCCCTGGCGGGGCTGGTCCTTGAATGACGGCCATCGAGCTTGAATCCTCGGTCCGAGTGTGGCATTCTCAAGGCGTCCGAACAAAGGACTCAGGTCAGGTCCCAGAGGATCTGCCTGCGTCGAATGGAAGGAACGCCCTTCTTCCGGCTAGTCGGAGACGATTTTGCCAAGACACCCGTCAAGTCCCTTGACCTAGGTACAGAACCCGTATAATCATCCGTATGAGAATGCGGCTGTGCAGTCTGACGACGGCGTTGATCCTGCTGTCAACGCTCTGCGCCCGCGCTGCAGAAGACTACTGCTTTGGCTGCCACACCGTCATGGAAGGCATGAGTCTGGTCTTCAAGGATGACGTACACTACCACAAAGGGCTCAGTTGTGCAGACTGCCACGGCGGCGACCCCAAGATCAACGACATGAACCTCTCGAAGACCCCGGAGACCGGCTTTCGGCGCAGGGCGACGCGCGAGACGATGCCCGCCTACTGTGGGCGATGTCACAGTGACCCCAATCTCATGGCCAGGTACAACCCGAAACCGCGCGTGGACCAGCTTGCCCTGTACACCCAAGGCGTCCACGGCAAGCAACTGGCCACGGGCAGGACAGAAGCTGCGGAGTGCGTGGACTGTCACGGCGTCCACAACATCCGGGCGGTCAGTGATCCGTGTTCGCCCGCCAGCCCGGCGCAGGTCACCGAGACCTGCGCCAAGTGCCACGTGGCGACTGCGGAGGCATTCCGGGAGAGTCCGCACGGCCATGAGTTCACGTACGACCGGAGGCCGGGCTGCGTGACCTGCCATGCCAGCCACGCCACCGAACCCGCCACCACGGCCATGCTCACGGGCAAGGACGCCGTCTGCTCTCGCTGCCACAAGGCCGGTTCCGATGGCGCAAAGACTGCGGCGGGAATCGCGAAGTTGCTGACCCGCCTGGAAACTGCCGACCCAAACGCGAAAGAGGCCTTGGCCAGGGCACGCGTGGCCGTGCATGCCTTCGACATGGACGCCGTCCGGCGAGCGGCCGATGCCGCCACGGTCAGCCCCGAAGCGGCGCGAAAATGAGCTTATGGAACCATTCAGAAATGGATCGCCAATCAAACTGGCCCAATAGGGCACGGAGCTAAGAATGCAAGAGAACAGGCACAAAACGAATCGACGTGAGTTCCTGCAGCAGTCCATGGCCGTGGCAGCAGCCGCCGCTCTTCCGACAACGGTGTGGGCAGCAGGGGTCCGCCGCGCAAGCGATGTGATCGAACTTGGGCCCGAGAAGGTCAAGGTCTCACGAATGGCCCTGGGGACCGGCACCATGGGCGGTGGATTCAGTTCCAACCAGTTGCGGAAGCTCGGGGCCGAAGGTGTAGCGGACATGTTCGTGGATGCCTACGAGAACGGCGTATTCACCTGGGATACGTCCGACAGCTACGGCACCCATGCGGCCATCAAGATCGCCCTGAAGAAGGTCCCGCGGGAAAAGGTCACCATCTTGACCAAGACTCCCGCCAATGACGCCGCAAAGCTCAAGTTGGATCTGGAGCGGTTCAAGCAGGAGATGGGGACGGATTACATCGACATCATCCTGCTTCACTCCCGCATGAGCCCTCAGTGGGAGACGTTGGACAGGCCCCTGATGGACGTTCTGTCAGAGGCCAAGCAGAAGAAGATCGTGCGCACTGTGGGCATCAGTATTCATTCCCTTGGGGCCATGAAGGTCGCGACCAAGAGCTCGTGGCTCGAGGTGTGCATGGCCCGGATCAACCCCGCCGGAGTCCGCATGGACGCCCCGACCGAGACGGTGCTGCCGCTGTTGGCGGAGTTGAAGGCCGGCGGCAAAGGGATTGTCGGCATGAAGGTCCTGGGCGAAGGCCGGCTGAAGGACCGCATAGACGAGGCCCTGCTGTTCGCACTGAACAAGAGCCCCGCCCATTGCTTCACGATTGGCTGCGAGAGCAAGGCCGAGGTCAAGGACAACATCGACCGCATCGCGAGGCTGTCCCAGACCGCTTGATAGCGTCCATACTGAGAATCCTCCATGGCAACCACGATCACTCTGGACCCCGTCACTCGCATCGAGGGCCACCTCTCCATACGGACCGAAATCGAAAACGGCAAGGTCGTCAGGGTCAACAGGAGATCGGCCCTTTGTTCCTTCGGGCCTCTGCCAACGCGAAGACGATCATGGCCGTCGGCACGTGCGCTGTCTTCGGTGGGATCCCCGCCGCTACGGGAAACCCCACCGGCGCAGCCCCGGTTGAGCAATTCATGCGTCAGCACAACCTCGACGTGCCCTGGGTGGCGCTGCCGGGATGCCCCGCCCATCCGGACTGGATCATCGGGACGCTTGCCCACCTTCTGAAATTCGGCATGCCCACCCTCGATCAGAAGCGCCGGCCGGTCGCGTTTTTCAGCAGATCCATCCACGCCCAGTGCCCCCGGTCCCACGACTACGACAACGAGCGATTTGCCCACAAGTTCGGGGATCCAGGATGCCTTCATGAGCTCGGGTGCATGGGTATCAGAACGCTGGGCGACTGCACCCTGCGCCTGTGGAACTCCGGAACCAACTCCTGCATCCGTGCAGGTGCACCGTGCATTGGCTGTACCTGCGAGACCTTCGGCCGCCTGAGGGAGACTCCGTTGTTCAAGAAAGTGGATCCTGCGACCTCGTAAGCGGAGCCGCTTCGAGCAGCAACGGGAGTCGGAGAAGACGCTGGTGGACCACCTTGAGAGCTTTGGGATTGTCCTCTCTGAATTGGCGGTATGCCCATGGCCGCCAAAGGCTTGGTGACTCCACGGCAGTCAACACCCATCCAGGCCGTGATGTTGGGGACCTTCGTGGAGCGGTATATCGCGTCCCGTATAGATGTGTCCGCCCGGACGCGGGTCATCTATGGCAACGTGCAGGCGAACCTGTTGGCCCACTTCGGGGCTGAAAAGTCACTGAAGGCGATCACACCGGGCGATGTGGATCAGTTCCGCCTCTTCATGGTGGGCAAGGGATACGAGGATGCAACGGTCCGCCGGCGATTGGGCATCTCGAAGCAGTTCTTCACGTCGGCCATGCGGTCGAAGTTGATCGAGTCGAATCCATTCGATGGCCAGAAGGTCCAGGTCAAGGGCAGCGAGAAGCGGTTCAGGTTCGTCACCCTGGAGGAGTATCGCGCGGTGTTGGCCGTCTGTCTGTCCACCGAGTGGAGGGTCCTTCTCACTCTGGCCCGCATCGGGGGTGTACGTGTTCCATCCGAGACAACGGGTCTGAGATGGACGGACATCGACTGGCAGGGGGGCAAGGTGACGATCAGGTCCCCCAAGACGGCCCATCATGGTGATGGTCACGCGGAACGACAGATCCCTCTATTCCCGGAGCATGTCGTTGCCAAGTGGGTGGGTCACAATCAGGTCACTGCCAGGGGGTTCTACCTGAAGGTCCTGCCTTCCGATTTTGAACGTGCGGCGGGCTGGTCTGCGGAGCAGCATCAAAGCCGGACCACACCTGCCAGCGAAGCGGCACAGAAAGCGGCACAGTCAGAAGCGGTTCTACCCGGAAGTGACCAGAAAGACGGCCAAGGGTCAGAGGGTGAAAACCCTGTTCTTCGCGGCATTACCGCGTGTTGCAACTCCTTGCAGGAGAAGCAATTGCGCCCGGCAGGACTCGGACCTGCAACCTCTGGGTTCGAAGCCCAACACTCTATCCAATTGAGCTACGGGCGCATGAGGTCCCTTGACAATGCCATACTGGAATCGCCCCCCTGTGTCAAGCCGGTCGTCGGCTAGATGATTTCAAGTCGCCGCAGGATGGCCTTGGCCCAGCGGATGCTCCGCAGGTGCGCCAAGATCAGAAGAGCCAGTACGACCAGGCTGTAGCCCGAGAACCGCAGGTAGTACACGATCCTCTCCTCGACACTGGCGGTCTTGGCGGCGAAGCCGTTGGCCAGCTCCTGGAAGCCGAAGGTGGCCCCCACCAGGATCGAATCCAGGAAATGCTGCCACGGGAACAACAACACCATCACGATCAACGAAAGGAAGAATGCCCTGCAGATGTGATTCATGCCCCCGAGCCTGCCGGCGATCGAGATGACCAGCGTGAAGAGCTGAGTCAGCCAATAGAGCATGGCCGCCAGCAAGAGCACGCCGTTGGTCACCCGGACCAGCCGGGCCACCTGTTCGAATGAGACCCCGAGAAACCTGCCTTTCTCTCGCTGCAGCCACACCGCCGAGGCGGGGCTATTGCCATCCGGCGCCTGGGAAACGGCGGCTGTCGTCTGATCGGACGCCGTGCCTGTGACGATCTGCCTGGCCTGGGCAGGGGGCTTCATCCATCCCATGTCGACCAGCCAGAAGATCGCCTGGAGCAAGAGCAGACAGGCGACCACCACGGCGAAGAACAGATTCCTCCACGTGCGAAACACACGGACCGCCTCAAAGCAGTCCGTGATGTCCACCATGTCCGTGGTTCGGACGGGATCGTCACTCATGCCCCACATCTCCTTCAGCCCAGTACCGCCTCCGGCGACATCGAATCAAGGACGGCCAAAAGGCGACGAAGACCCCCGGATTTCACCGGGGTTAGGGGCATTATCCTGTGGGGCCCTGTGGAGGGCAAGGAAATAATGGGGTCGCCCTGTCACGTCACACCACGCCGAAAACGGACCACGAGGCAGGGGGCAGGTTACGGTGGGATCGGGTGGCCTGGACTGGCGACCGGCTCGCAGGCCTCAATGGCCTCGGCCAGACCCGATGCCACAGCGGATAGGCGACGGACTTCGGCGGCGGTCAGGGGCTGGTGGCTGCGGCGACAGATCAGGATGAACCCCAGGGACCGCCCGGCCTGGCCCAATGGAATAGTCACGGCCGACAACCGGCTCACCACCGCCGGGTTGACCTGCAGCCCCAGGGCGAGCAGATCGTCCAGTCCGCAGGTCTTGTTCGCCTTGCAGATCCCCTCGGCCAACTCGGTCGTGAAGCAGTCGACCAGTCGAACCGGATCTGCGTCCTCCTCGGTCTGGCCGTCACAGCCGCATCGCCTGAACAGGCCGTGCTGTCGCAGATGGAAGACGATGTGGGCATCGGGCACCTGCCGGCCGAGGAGGCCGCCGGCCGTATCGAGGAGCCGTTCCAGGTCCCGGATGCCCAGCAGGGACTTGTAGAACGCCGCAGCAAAGCTGATGGTCTCAAGATGCTGGATGAACTGCCTCTGCGCACCGATCAGGTCATGGCAGAGGAGGTCGATCTGCTGGGCCTGTCGCCTGCGCTGACGATTCACGTTGCGTATCAGGGACCGCAGTCTCTTTTGCCTGTTGTCGTGACCCATGGAAACACCCATCCTACACATCTTCACTCACGCCGCCTCACACCTCTCACCAACGTCGGCTCACGGTGTACCGGGCTTTAGCGCAAACCGCCCGCTGCCAGCGTAAACCCATTGACCTATAAAGCCTCCACCGGCGGTGCGAATGAACCACAAGAAGGTTCGACCGCGGAAGATCCATGACAATACGTCGAAAGGGGTGACCTGTGCCTATTCGAGCCGGATCGAATAGGACCTGTGTGCCCAAACCGGCGTAGGGGCCAGCGGCGAGCGACGTGCCTCACGGAGCCGCCGCGGTCGGGAGGGCGGCAGCCTCCTAACGTTGGCAACGAAACTCACTTACTGGAAAGGGTACTAGTACTTCGAGACGCTGACCTGTGGCATCTTGCCCGTGACCAGGAACACGACCCGCTCACAGATGTTGGTGACGCGGTCGGCGATCCGCTCGATGTTGTGTGCGGTCCAGATCAGGTACGTAGCCAGTGTGATCGTCTTGGGGTCTTTGATCATGCCGGTCAACAGATCGTGGTAGACCTGGTCGTGCAGGCGGTCCACCTCGTCGTCTTCGCCGCAGATCGCCTCGGCCGTCTTGGCGTCGCGCTTCACAAAGGCCTCCAGGCTCCGCCCAAGCATGCTGGTGGCCTTCTGGGCCATGATCGGGATGTCGATCAGGGGCTTGACCAGAGGCTCATTGCCGTGGAGGAGGGTGATTTTGGCTATGCCCTCGGCATAGTCGCCCATGCGCTCCAACTCGGTGACGATGTTCAGGATGGCGATCATCTCCCGCAGGTCCGTGGCCACAGGCCACTGGGTGGCCAGCAGGCTGATGCACTGCTCCTCGATCTCCCACCGTTTTCTGTTGATCAGCTCGTCGCCGGACACGATCCGCCCGGCCTCGGCCAGATCCTGGGCCTTGAGGGCCTCGATCGAGCGGTTGATCGCCGTGATGACCATCTGACCCATGCCGACGACGTCCTGTTCCAATTCCTGGATGTGCTCGTGGAAGCTTTCTCGAGTCATGATTCTCTCCGCCTAGCCGAAGTGGCCGCTGATGTAGTTCTCCGTGAGTTTCTCCTGGGGGTTGGTGAAGATCTGGGGGGTCTGGCCGAATTCGATGAGTTGGCCCAGATACATGAAGCCCGTGTAGTCCGAGGCGCGGGCCGCCTGCTGCATGTTGTGCGTGACGATGACGAGGGTGTAGTCTTGCGTGAGCACCCCCAGGAGCTCCTCGATCCGTAGCGTGGCGATCGGGTCCAGGGCCGAGCAAGGCTCATCCAGAAGCACGACGTCGGGCTTCAAGATCAGCACCCGGGCGATGCACAGCCGCTGCTGCTGCTCAAGGGTCAGGGTTCGGGCGTTCTTGTGCAGCTTGTCCTTGAGTGCGCCCCACAGGCCCACCTGCTCAAGGCCGGATTGGATGGTCTCCAGGATGTGGGACCTCTTCCTGAGCATCCCATGGATCCTCAGGCCGAACCTCAGGTTGTTGTAGATGGACAGGTCAAAGACGTTGGGCCGCTGGAAGACCATGCCGACCTTGCGGCGCAGGGCGATCAGGTCGGTCACGGGATCGAGGACGTCCTGACCGTCCACGAGGATCCGGCCCGCCATCCGGCACTGGTCGATCAGGTCGTTCATGCGATTGAGGCTCCGCAGCAGCGTGCTCTTGCCACAGCCCGATGGCCCGATCAGGGCCGTGACGTGGCGGCTCGGGATCTTCAGGCACACGTCCTTCAGGGCCTGAAAACCGCCGTAGTGCAGGTTCAGATTGACCGTTTCGATCTTGGGCGTTACGTCGTCCATCTTATCCAAACCGACCGCTGATATAGTCGTCCGTGCGCTTCTCCTTGGGGTTGGTGAACATCGTCACCGTGTCGCTGACCTCGACCACCTCGCCCATCAGGAAGAAACCGCACCGCTCGCTGACGCGGGCCGCCTGCTTGGTGTTGTTGGTCACCAGGATCTGGGTGTAGGTGTCCTTCAGTTGCCGCATCGTGTCCTCGACCTTTGCCGTGGAGATCGGGTCCAGGCCCGAGCAGGGTTCATCGTAGAGGATCACCTCCGGCTCAACGGCCAGGGTCCTGGCCATGCAGAGGCGCTGCTGTTGACCGCCGGACAGCCGCGTGGCAGGCGAGTGGAGCCGGTCCTTGACCTCGTCCCACAGGTGGGCCTTCTTGAGCGAGGTCTCCACGATCTCCTGCAGCCGGGTCTTGTCCTTGACGCCGTGGACCTTGGGCCCGTAGGCGATGTTCTCGAAGAGACTGATCGGCAGGACCTGCGGCAAGGCGAAGATGATCCCCACCTTGCGGCGAAGCTCGCTGTCGTCCAGGCCCCGGAGGTCTCGGCCGTCCAGCAGGATGTCGCCGGTCTGGCGGTACGAGGGGCTGAGGCCGTTGAGTCGATTCAAGGCACGCAGGAAGGTGGTCTTGCCGCTGTTGGCAGGCCCGATGATCCCGAAGATCTCGCTGCGGGAGATCTCCAGGTTGACGGCCTTGAGGGCCTGGACCTGGCCGTAGTAGCAGGTCAGGTCCAGGGTCTGGATGGCGGCGGACCTTACCATTGCTGCCTCTTCCGAAAGTGGGCTCGAAGCACGATACTGACTAGGTTCATCAGGAACACCAGGGCAATCAGCACCAAGCCGGTGGCAAAGCTGATCGCCAGCGGCATGTTCGGCACCTGTGTAGAGATCACGTACAGGTGATACGGCAGGGCCATGACCTGGTCAAACACCGACCTGGGTAGGCGGGGCAGGTAGAACGCCGCGACCGTGAAGAGGATCGGCGCAGTCTCCCCGGCCGCCCGGCTGAGGCTCAGGACCGTACCGGTCAGGATACCCGGGATGGCATACGGCAACACGCAGTGCCGCACGGTCTGCCAGTGGGTCGCGCCGAGCGACAGGCTGATCTCCCGGTAACTGGCCGGCACCGCCTCCAGGGCCTCCTTGGTGGCCGTGATGATCACCGGCAGACTCATGATCGCCAGGGTCAGACACCCGGCCAGGATCGACGTCCCCAGGTGCAGGAACACCACAAACAACGTGAACCCAAACAGGCCATACACGATCGACGGGATGCCCGAGAGATTCACTACGGACAGCTTCATCAGGCGCGTAAACCACGTGTCTCGGGCATACTCGACCAGATAGATCGCAGACAGCACGCCCAGAGGCAGGGAGAACAACAGGGTCCCGATCACCAGCACGACCGTACCGATGATCGCAGGCAGAATGCCCCCTGCTCGCATGCCGTTTCGGGGCGCCTGGCTGACGAACTCCCAACTGACCGCACTGATCCCGTTGGTGATGACGTACAGGATCGTCAGCACGATCGGCACAATGACGGCCAGCGTCACGATCCCGAGCACCCCAAAGGCGAGCTTCTGCCTGACCTTGGCGGCGTTCATCGCCTGGCCCTCCGCAGGAAGATATCAGCCACCAGGTTGATAACGAAGGTGATGACGAAGAGCACCAGGCCCACGGCGAACAGGGCGAAGTAGTGCTCGGAGCCGCCCACGGTCTCTCCCATCTCGCCGGCCATGGTGGCCGTCAGGGTCCGCAGCGGCTGCAGGAGGGACTGCGGGATCACCGGGGCATTGCCGGTCACCATCATGGCGACCATGGTCTCGCCGATAACCCGGCCGATGCCGAGCATGACGGCGGCCATGATGCCGGACGAGGCCGACGGCAGGATGATCCGCCAGAGGGTCTGCCACTGGGTGGCCCCCAGACCGAATGCGGCCTCCCGATAGGTCCTGGGAACGCTGTTCAGGGCATCCTCGGAGATGCTGATGATCGTGGGAAGGGCCATGAACGCCAGCAACAGACTCCCCGTCAGACCGCACATGCCGGTGGTCAGATGCAGGGTGCTCCGGAGGAACGGCCCCAGCCATACGATCCCAATGAAGCCCAACACCACGCTGGGGATCGAGGCCAGGATCTCCACCAGCGACTTGAGGACCTGCTTCAACGACCTGGGGGCTACCTCCCCGATGAACAGGGCGGTCGCCACACCCACGGGCACGCAGATCAGGATGGCCCCGATGGTGACGTAGAGCGACCCCAGGAACAGCGGCACCATCCCGAACTGGGGTGGCTCCGAGATCGGCAGCCAGTTGCGACCGAACAGGAACCGGCCCACAGGATAGACCCGAAACAAGGCCAGGGCGTCCTTGAGCAGGAACAGGAAGATCAGGAAGACAAATACGATCACCAGCACGCCGCTGAGCTTGATGGCCGACTCGATGACGATCTCACTGGTTCGTCTGTGCACCGGTCGCTCCCAGGGGCACAAAGCCCGTACTCACGAGATGCTGCTGGCCCTCCGGACCCAGGGTGAAGTCAACGAGCAGCTTGACCGCCCCCTTGGGGTCCCCGTCAGTATAGAAGTACAGGCCACGGGCCAGGGGATAACGCCTGGCCATCACCTCCCTGACCGTGGGTGCAATGAACTCGCTGCTGGCCTTGGAGACCCGGATGGACCGGGTCCGGTCGCCCGCGTAGCCCATGCCCAGGTACCCGACCGCCGCCTCGTTGGTCACGACCTCCTCGACGATCGCCTGCGAGGACGAGAGCAGCAGGGTCTTGGCCGAGAACTCCTCGGTGCTGTCCTTCCTGCCCAGACACACCACCTCTTCCTTGAAGTAGGCGTGGGTCCCGGAGCTGACCTCCCGGGAGAGGGTGACGATGGGCAGGTCCTTGCCTCCGAACTCGGTCCAGCGTGTGGCCTTGCCGGTGAAGATCCGGTGCAGGTCCGAAAGGGTCAGTTTCTCGACGGGGTTGGCCTTGTTGACGATCACCGCCACCCCGTCGTAGGCCACGGTGAACTCCTTGGGAAACACGCCGTGCTGCCGGGCGATCTCGATCTCCTTGGGCTTCATCTCCCGCGAAGAAGAGGCCACGTCGCAGGTCTTATTGATCAGCGAGGCGATCCCCACGCCGCTGCCGCCGCCGGTGACCGCGACGAACACGTAGGGATACTCCTTCATGAACTCCTCACTCACCTCTTGGACGGCATTAACGAGGGTGTCTGAGCCTTTGATGCGGACGAAACCTGAAGGCTCGTTGGGGTCCATGTCCTTGCTGCAACCGGCGAGAGACGCCGCAGCCAGGACCGCCAGCACAGGTCCGATTCTGACTCCCATACAGGCGGGGATTCTAACCGTTGCCGGGATGACCCGCAAGACGTTCTCTCAGGGCGATCAGCGACATCCCTGGCGTGAAAAAAGGTCAGCCCGCGCCCGGAGGCGCGGGCTGACCTATCATGACTCGGCGATGCTCTGTCGATCGGCCTTATGCAGGCCTAGAGCGATGGCCTATGGCAGGCAGATGCTTAATGTCGCCCCATTCCAATTCAGAATGGGCATGTTGCACGCCCACGGGCCTGGATTGCACGGATTCGGAACCCCGCAGACGTGGGAGGTGATCACACACTGTGCATGCATGCCCACGTAGCCTCCACAGGAGCCCATCATCTGGCAACTGCTCATCATCACCACGCTCGCGCCTCCCTGACAGCCGCCGCACGGCGTACAGGGATTAGGACATGGGGTCGGACAGGGTCCTTGAACACAGGCGCCCAAGCAGACATACGCCCCGCACTGACCAATCTGGCAGGTCTGATTCGGCATGGTGGCCCAGAGCGGCGTAGATACCGCCAGCAAGACCACCGCGGCAATGACTATTCTTTTCATAACTCGAACTCCTTTTCATCTGATAGTTGACACTCCGTTGTCTGTCTGACTGATGACCGGGTACAGACTGCCTCCAGACAGAAAGGCACACCCGTGTCTTGATGGCTCACCGCCTCCTTTCTCTCCCAGCGCACACAATCGAGTCTTCTATGACTCGGCCTTGGGATGAACGAGATCTTCCGCCTCAGTGAAGTCGCAAGTGCGTGTTCGTGATGGTGCTTGACAGTATACGACAAGCTGGCCGCTCGTCAAGTGCAAAACTGGGAATCGGTCAGTGAAAAATCCGCTCTTGACGTCCCCTCCGCCGGGTGCACAATGAAACGGACTTGGCCGGACGGTCCTGGAAGACCCGGTTGCCATGAGGGCGTCGGCCGGGGCAACTGTCTGGTCACTGATGAGTGAAAGGCTGCGAAAAGGCATGACGCAGTACCGTTTGGCTCCGGCTTGTCCGGGTGAGGTGGACAGATGAACAACCGTGCGACAGCGGACCTGGGACAGATCAAGCTGTTGGTGTTGGACGTGGACGGCGTGTTGACCGACGCCACGGTCGTGCTCCACGGTGACGGGTCCGAGAGCAAGTCCTTCAGCCTCCTTGACGGCCACGGGATCAAGATGTGGAAGCGGGCGGGGTTGAAGGTGGCCTTTCTCAGCGGCAGGCCCTCGCCGGCCACTCGCCTTCGGGCCGCACAACTCCAGATCGAGCACGTATTGGAGGGATGCCACCAGAAGTGGCCCGCCCTCAAGGGCCTGATCGAGGACCTGGCCCTGACGCCACAGGACGTGGCCTACGTGGGCGACGACCTGCTGGACCTGCCGCCGCTCCGCCACGTGGGGTTCGGCGTGGCCGTGGCCAACGCGGTCGATGAGTTGAAGCACTACGCCGACTATGTGACTACGCGGCCCGGCGGCCACGGTGCGGTCCGGGAGGTCATCGAGTACATCCTCAAACGGAGCGGTCGATGGCAGGCCCTGATGGAGCGGTATCTGACTGAGCCGGAGTCGACATCTCAATGAGCTGGAATCTGAGAAAGGCCGTGATCGGATTGGCCTCCCTCGGGGCGCTGATCGTCGTCTACTGGGTGGTCGCCCGGTCCTATCAGACCCCGCAGATCGACGTCCGTCCCGCCGAAGAGAACCAGGGCCTGCCGGGAGAGGCCCTGTCCAGGAACCCCGGCCGGATCGGCCGCGTGGACGTCTACGGTGCGGGGGGCGTCCTCTATCAGGACCGCGATGACCAGGGCCGGGTGTACAGGGAGTGGGGCTTCGAGGACTCGTGGCACCGAGGCAACGACGTCTGGGAGATGAAGAGGCCGTTTGTCCGGTTGTTTCTGCCGGATGCCAACTGCGTGGTCACCGCGGATTGGGGCAGGTTCACCATGCAGCACAATCAGGCGTTCCCGACCGACGCCTCGTTCTCCGGTCACGTGACCCTCCAGATCCAGCCGCTGCCGGGAAGCGACGTGCCGGCCTGCCGGGCGAACCTCGACGACATCGCCTTTGTCGGAACGACCTCCAGATTCACGTGCTCCGGCCGGATCGAGTTCGCGTCCGACACGGTTCGATGGTCCGGGCGCCAGGCGGAGTTTGTGTACAACGACCAGCTCAGACGCATTGAGTATTTCCATCTGGCCCACCTGGACGGCCTGACCCTCAAGGTCTCCAAGGGCCAGTCGGTCTTGGGCCCTGCAGCCCCTGCCGAGGCCGCTGCCGATGGACGGGTCGGACGGGGTTCCTGCTACCAGTGCCTCCTGCGCAACCACGTCACGGTCCAAACTGCCCTGCAGGCCGTGTTCGCGGAGCAGTACCTCCTCTTGACGGACCTGGTCTGGTCGCAGCCGTCGGGCAATCCCGGGGCCAAGGCCCCGTCCAAACCGGAAAAGGACCGGACCGGTGCATCGACCGGGCCGGCCGGCGAGTGGACGCAGATATCGGTGACCTGCGACGGACCTGTGGTCATGACCCCCAACGGCGCCGCCTTGCCTGCAGACCCCAACGGCTCAGGCCCCGAGCCGGCCCAACCGGCTCGCAAGACGCCGCCATCGATGCAGACCGCCAAGGACGCGGCGCAGTTCTCTGCTCAGAGCCTGCGCTACAGCGCCCGGACCCGCGACGCCGTGGCTGAGGGACCCGTGGAATTGAACTTCCTTGCCAGGAATGCGACGGCCCGGGACGGACAGGGCCTGGTGCCGGTCCGGATGACGGCCCGGCAGCGGAGCGTGTACGAGGCCCAGGCGAATCGAATCGTCCTCGAGGGGCCTTGTCTGTGCACCCTGGTTCGCAGGCAGGCCGACGTTACCGAGCAGTGCTCGCTGGCAGCGCCGCGCCTCATCGTCGATCTGTTGGAGGCCAGGGACGGCCGGCCCATCGGCTCCTGGGACCAGGCGTTGAAGTATCTTCGAACCGACGGCGGCACCGTGGAACTGCGGATCGAGGCCCAGGCCGGCGGCAAGAAGGGCAGCGCCGGCGACGCCGTAACGCCGCCCGATGGGCCGGTGCTGTCCGGGGCCAAGATGGTCTGCACCCGGTTGGACTTTGACCCGCAGGCCCCCGGCCAGGTCATCACGGCCGTCGGGCCGGGCACGCTCTGGCTGAACAACTCCGCCAGTCAGGAGACCGGTCGTCTGGTGCAGAGCAACCAGCCCTTCTATGCCTTGCTCCGCCAATTCGAGACCCTGCGATTCCTCCTGGCGGACAACCGCCTCGTGGCCGATGGGAAGTCGCAGCCCCTGCTGGTGGACTACTTCCCGATCATCGAGGGACAGCAGGACTCGCACATCCGGGCGGAGGCGGATTCCGTACAGATCGATTGGATACAGACCGACCGGCATGAGAGGGACCTGGCCACGTTGGCGGCCACGGGCAACGTGTACTACGACGACCAAGACCATCAGTTTGCCGCGCACAAACTGGTCTACGACCACGCCAGCCAGTGGATGGACATGGCCGGTTCGGACAACCAACCCTGCAGCGCCAACGGCGTGGCGGTTCGGGGCATTCGGTTCAATGTGAAGACCCAGCAGTTGCAGACCCAGATCGTGGCCCCGGCCATGGGGCTGATGCGCTGACGGGTCAGGACCCGTCAAGGAATAGCTGACCCATTTTCCATCTCATCTTCAGGCCATCTTGAGCCGCTCCTCAATCGCGAAATCCTCAACGTAGCAGGACTACGCCTCCGGTTTCGCTCAATCGATAGCGCCTCAATCTGACCCGAATCTGAGCGGCAAATGTATCACCTATTCCTTGACGGGTCCTCACAGATTCATCGGCAGGCCGCGGCCGGCGAGGTATTCCTTCATCTGGCGGATGGTGTAGTCGCCGAAATGGGTGATCGAGGCCATCAGGACCGCGTCGGCATGACCGACCACGATGGCGTCGTAGAGGTGATCGAGCTGGCCCGCGCCTCCTGAGGCGATCACCGGGATCGTGACCGCGTCGTGCACGGCCCGGTTGAGTTCGTTGTCGTACCCGGCGCAGGTGCCGTCTGCGTCCATGCTGGTCAGGAGGATCTCGCCTGCGCCCCGGTCCTGGCCCTGCCTGGCCCACTCGACCACGTCGATGTCGGTCGGCTCGGTGCCGGCCTTGACGCAGACCTGCCAATGACCCGGCCGGGTCTTGGATCGCCGCGCATCAATGGCCAGGACCACGCACTGGCTCCCGAATCGCTTGGCCGACTCCGCGATGAGGGCCGGGTTCTGAACGGCCGCGGTGTTGATCGAGACCTTCTCTGCGCCGCTCCGCAGAAGCTCGTCGATCTGGTCCACTTGCGAGATCCCCCCGCCGACCGTAAATGGGATGAAGACGTTCTCCGCCACCCGCTTGACCAGCTCGACGATCGTCCTGCGGGACCGGATCGTGGCGGTGATATCCAGAAAGACCAGTTCATCGGCCCCCGTGTCACTGTATCGGGCCCCCAGTTCCACCGGGTCGCCCGCGTCCCGCAGGTTGAGGAAGTTGACGCCCTTGACCACGCGGTTGTCCTTGACGTCCAGACACGGGATGATTCGTTTGGCCAGCATCGTCTAGCTCTGTTTGCAGATCTCGTGGAAGTTCCTAAGCACCGCAAGGCCCTGATGGCTGCTTTTCTCCGGGTGGAACTGGGTGCCGTAGATCGTGCCCTTCTGCACGGCGGCAGGCAGAGAGAACCCATAGTCGCTGTGCGCGGTCCTGGCCAGGGGGTCGGTGATCCGGGCATAGAACGAGTGGGCAAAATAGAAGTACCGAGCATCACCCAGACCGGCAAACAACCCCATGTCCTTGGGCAGGTCCACGCGGTTCCAGCCCATGTGCGGGATCACGCGACCTGCAGGGATCGGCACCACCTGGCCGCTGACGAGTCCCAGCCCCCGGTGCTCGCCGTATTCGGAGCTGCTGTCAAAGAGCAGTTGGTACCCCACGCAGATCCCCAGGAGCGGCTTGCCGGCCAGCGCGGCCTGCCTGACCGGACCTGCGGCGTCACCCAAGGCCTGGATCGCGTATCCAAAGGCCGCCACACCGGGCAAGACCAGGCCCTCGGCCCGTTCGATGTCCGCAGGGTGGCGGCTGAGGGTCACCTGGCAGCCGATGTGCTTGAACGCCTTGCACACGCTCTCGACATTGCCCACGTTGTAGTCGATGACCACGATCATGACTCCATGATTGAATCCGAATCCGGGGGGGCCGTCAAATCAGAATCGGTGAAGATTCCTGTAAGTCGAACTGAACGGCGGCTCAGGGAGGCACATTCAGGGAAATGCCTTAGACAACCGCCCAGGTCCTGCTACAATGAGGCCTGCTGAAAGTTGGACGGGTCTCGGCCAAGGGCTTCAACCGGCGTTGGCCGGACTTGATGAAAGGGAGGATTATTCATGTGTGGGATCGTGGCGTACTTTGGCAAGAAAGCCGCTCAGCCGGTTCTGGTGGAGGGACTCAAGCGACTGGAGTACAGGGGCTATGACTCCGCCGGCATCGCCCTGATGACCGACGACGGCTTCAAGGTGACCAAGACCGCCGGCAGGATCTCGGTCCTGGAGGCCCTCTTGGACAAGCCCGACCGTCGCCAGACCCTTGGCATTGCGCACACCCGATGGGCCACCCATGGGGCTCCCAACACGGTCAATGCCCATCCGCACCTCGACTGGACCGGCAAGATCGTCCTGGCCCACAATGGTATCATCGAGAACTACGTGACCCTCAAGAAGTGGCTCCAGAGCGAGGCCGTGGAGTTCACGACCGAGACCGATACCGAGGTCATTGCCAACCTCATCGGCTACTTCTACGCCAGGGCCTGTTCCGAGGACCGGTCCTCCAACGGCCAGAACGGCTTTGAGTGGTCCGTGCAGCAGGCCCTCCAGCGGGTGCACGGCACCTTTGGCCTGGCGATCCTGTGCAGCGACTTTCCCACCATGCTCATCGGCGCCCGAAGGGGCAGCCCGCTGATCCTGGGCGTGGGCAACGGCGAGTATATCCTCGCCTCGGACGCTGCGGCGATCGTGGAACACACCACCCAGGCAATCTATCTGTCCGACAACGAGATGGTCACCCTTGACGCCGAGGGCTTTCACACCAAGACCCTGGACAACCTCATGGTCTGCAAGGACGTGGAGCAGGTCGAGTTCTCGCTCGAGCAGATCGAGCTGGGTGGCTTCCAGCACCACATGCTCAAGGAGATCTTCGAGCAGCCCCAGTCCCTGACCACGTGCCTGCAGGGCCGTCTGGACCTCCGTAGGCACAAGGTCGTTCTGGGTGGCCTGGCCTCGCGGATGCGGGAACTGACCCGCAGCCGCCGGGTCGTGTTCACCGCCTGCGGGACCGCGTTCCATGCGGGGCTGGTGGGCGAGTTCCTCTTCGAGCAACTGGCCCGGATCCCCGCCGAGACCGAATATGCCAGCGAGTTCCGATACCGCAACCCCATCCTGGAGGACGGTACCACGGTAGTGGCCATCAGCCAGTCGGGCGAGACCCTGGATACGATGGCCGCCATAGAGGAGGCCAAGGAACGGGGCGCGACCGTGCTGGGCATCGTCAACGTGGTGGGCTCCTCCATCGCGAGGGCCACGGACGCAGGGATCTATCTGCACGTAGGTCCTGAGATCGGCGTGGCCAGCACCAAGGCGTTTACCGGCCAAGTGGCCGTATTGACCATGCTGGCCATTGAGCTGGGACGACGCAGGCACATCAGCAGCGCAGAGGCCGATCACTTGATCGAGGAACTGGCCAAGGTCCCGGCCAAGATCGCCCGGATCTTGGACCAGTCCGAGGCCATTCGGCAGATCGCCGAGGCCAACATCGACCGCAACAACTGGCTGTTCCTGGGGCGAGGCTTCAACTACCCGGTCGCCCTGGAGGGGGCGCTCAAGCTCAAGGAGATCAGCTACATCCACGCCGAGGGCCTGCCTGCAGCGGAGATGAAGCACGGACCCATTGCCCTGATCAACAACGGCATGCCGGCCGTGTTCATCGCCACCCAGGGGCCCCAGTACGAGAAGATCATGGGCAACATCAACGAGGTCAGGGCCCGCGGTGGAAGGACCGTCGTCGTGGCCACCGAAGGCGACGACCGGATCACCGAGTATGCCGACCACCTGATCACGGTCCCGGATGCGCCGGAGATCCTGCAGCCTTTGTTGACCGTGGTGCCCCTGCAACTGCTGGCCTACCACGCCGCCGTTCTACGCGGCCACGACGTGGACAAGCCCCGCAACTTGGCCAAGAGCGTCACGGTGGAATGAACCGTCAGGGCCGAGGCTAACGGCCTTGCTGCAAGCTGTCCGGCCGCGTACCGGCCGGCGAGCCGCTTCTCACGCACGGTCCAAGACCACGAAGTCGCAGCCCGCGGCCATGAATTGCATGTGATGGTCCATGGGCTCGACTCCAAAACCAACGCCCTCTGGTACCCGTCAATCCTTCACGACCA
>Ga0209777_10000217_pt1 | contig 101716 bp, 96 predicted proteins | sample FrelakmetHBP12HB_FD_187147 | JGI IMG/M metagenome (GOLD analysis project Ga0209777, IMG submission 187147) | Freshwater lake sediment microbial communities from the University of Notre Dame, USA, for methane emissions studies -HBP12 HB (SPAdes)... | ecosystem: Environmental > Aquatic >...
TTGCTGGGGTTGTGTAGTTGTGTTCGCTGTGTTGATGGGCTAGCTTGCTCTTGGATGACCCCCCCCTCTATCGTTTCAGCATAGAACTGCTATTAGGCTTCTAATAGACTCCTGCTTTGAACGCGATTACCAATGACTTGGGGCTCAAAAGAATAACCCTACACCACAACAGACAAACCCGGTAACCACCCTCCCAACAAACCAACCACCAACCAACCCACCCATAAAAACCCAAACAAAATCTAGAAATTGCAAAATTTACCAGGAAATTTCCGCAATTGTTCTTTCTCTGCAAACATAAAGTTTTTAATCATAGTAAACATATTTGTGTGCAGGTAAGTAAACAATGTCTGAGACATTTAGCATTCGCATCCCCAAAGAACTCAAAGAAAAAATCGAGAAAAACCCCGCAGACTGGAGCCAAGAAGTCAGAGAATTCCTCGCCGAACGCGTAAAACAAATAGAACTAATAAAAACCCTAGAAGAACTCGAAGCCCAACCAGAAAAAAGAAAAACCAAAATCGACTCCACCACCCTAATCAGAGAGGATAGAGAACGCCAAAACTAATCTTAGACTCAAACATAATCGCCAAACTCGTGTTAAACGAGCCAGGCTCCAAAGAAGCCAGATCCAACGTTAAAGATCTGTTAAAAAACGGCTACATACTTTACACAGTTGACATTGCGTTAGCTGAATGCTTAAACGTCATATGGAAACATTCAACTTTGCTCTCCGACCTCAAGCCTGAAGACACCAAATCAGCCGTAGAATATCTCTTAAAAATATACAATGGACTAAACGTCATCGCAACACAGGAGCTCGCAGAGGACACAATCAACATAGCTCAAACCAAAAAAACACCTGTATACGACACCCTCTACATAGCGCTAACACAGAAAGAAAAAGGTACACTCTACACCGCCGACCAAAAACTCTGCACAACAGCAAACACAATAACCAACACAAAACTACTGAAACCAACAAAGTAACAGCCTAAACGCCCCGCCAACCCTCCCATAAAAACCCAAACGAAAGCTAGAAATTGCAAAATTTACCAAGAACCTTCAAAAACTCAGTGAAAAAAACGCATTCCAGATAAAAACTAACACAAAATTTATAGGTATTCAGCTCAAATGGCCTGGCAACGCAAAAAGAGGTGAAAAACATCAAAGAAATAACTCCCGCTAACCAAGCCATAGAACAATTAAAGCAAGCCATAAAAGAACTCACATGGGAAGGCGACGATCTGCACGAAGGACCACTCATAGACCTCTCAGCACTATTATCCAAAATAGTTAGAACATACGAACACAAAGGCATCAAATTTACACTAGAAAAATACGGACCAGAACTAATCAAAACATAGTAAACTCGACGACGCTAGCTTTTCCTAAAAAGTACTCTTATGACGCAACTATGCAAGTCCATGCGTAAATGGAGGCAGGAACCGGAGCAAGAAGTTGATTTACTGATTATGGGTTGTGGAAAGACCACAGGCACAGTTTTGCAGACGCTTAAGGAAACACGAATACGAATCGGAGAATTAACGATGCCTAAGTGGTCGGACATAAATCTTGAATACAAAATACTCAGCATCACGCCAGAGAAAGGAAGCCACCCAAGAATCCTAAAGATTAGTGACAGACTTTTAGGAATGATAAATAAGCTTAGTCGACGACACGCACCGCTTATTTTTCAGTCATCAAAATCTATGCAACGTGAATACCTAAGAATCCAACGCAGAAAAGTAGCTGAAAAATTAGGCACCCCAAGGATTAATGAAATATCTTTTCATACGTTTAGGCACTGGAAAGGTACAATGGAATACCACAACACCAAAGATATCATGCACGTTAGAGCAATATTGGGACACAAAAACATCAACTGCACCCTTCTTTACATAAACATTGAGGAAACGATGTTTAACAATAATGTTGATGAATGGATAACTAAAGTTGCACATAACGTGGAAGAGGAAACACAGTTAATCAGCGGTAGGATACCAACTCGTAAGAAGCATAAACGAAACAACAGCAATCTATAAGAAAAGAAAGTAAATGGTGGGGCAGAGAGGATTTGAACCTCTGACCAACGGGTATCTACAGCTCCAGAACTTCGTCATTCCCTAAAAGGGTCAGTACCAAATTCTGTGATACTTCTGGAGCCCGCCGTAATACCGGGCTATACTACTACCCCAATCACTTACTATTTTTTAGAAGATACACATAGAATTATAAAAACATACAGGCGTTTTTGACGCGCGTGACTCCGCGAGGAGAATGACGAATTTCCGGAGCGGTCATAGAGAAACCTGTAAACTTTGGCTTAGCGCCAGGGTTGGGTAAAGTTCGTCGGTTCAAATCCTGCAGGCCCCACCAAATCAGGGTTTTTTGTGGATATAGATAGCTTCAAGAACCCGATTAAGCCTTTTTTATGTGAAGGAGACTTTGAAGTGAGTAAGAAAGGAGAAACTGGAGAGCAGGATCGGGGGAAACCTCAGCCTTTGAAGAAGAAGGATAGGGATGCTAAGCGCAAGGACAAAAAGTCGGCCAGGCTTGAAAGGCAAAAGTCCAGGTAGAATTTAGACACCAGGTTTATTCAAGGTCCACGCCCATGTTCGCTATCAGCTTATCCAGCGCTTTTGTGCTCATCATCTCAGTTTTCAAGTACACACGGATATCCTCGGCGCTTAATCCGATGCGTTTGGCTTCCAACACGGCGTAGCGGTACGCTTCGACTTCTGTGGGGCGGTCCACGTAGTCGAAACGCGGGTCAAAGAGGTCGCGGCCGTCCATGTACTGTTTGACATGGCAGAGTTCATGGACGACGTCGAGGTAAATGTCTTCGCGGCTTCCCGTGGCGAGGTACTGCCTGTTAACCATCAAGTGCCCGTCGTCGTCGCTGACGCCCATATAGCCAAACCAGATAAAATCAATTTTCAAGTTTTTGAGAACCTGCTCGGTTTCTGCGCCGAATATACCTTGCACAGCACGGTTCTTCTCGAAGCCCACAAAATAATCCGTGAAAGTCCCCGTTTGCGAAACCAGATGAATGATACCCCGCAGCGGTATCCGGGTAAATAAGCGGAAGATTCGCATTACAACGTATTCTGCTGCACTCTGGAACGTCACGGGAAACAACCTCTGAAATGCTTCCAAGTAAAAAGCGCTGAGTTAAAATACTTTCCCCAAACCGAAGCAACCGCACAAAACGGCAAAAACTGGTTGATGCCCACGCAGTTTTTAAACGGTAGCGGGAAAAATCATAGTTTGATTAAGATATCGGTGTTCTCAGTTTTCACGGCGTAGACGGGTTCGTCCGCTATTTTTGAGTGGAACAACCCCATTTTCGGTCCCGAAACAGCTTTGCCCGAGGTGACATCGAATCGGGATTTGTGTTTTGGACAGGTTACGATGCTACATTCCAAGGTGCCCGCTGAGAGGTCGCCGTTTTTGTGGGTGCATACGCTACCGATAGCGTAGTAGGTGCCGTATACGTTTGCCACCAAGATTTCTTTGCCTTGAACGATGACTTTTTTGGTTTTTCCGATGGGAATTTCTGATGTGTCAGCCACTCTTGCATAACCTGATTCCATAAATTTGCCTCCAGAACTTTGCCTGATTCATACGTGCGGGTTTGCGTTTGCATTGCTTGCTCACTGCGGGGGAGTTTAGTTTATATCTGCCCTAAGAGGAACTTCATTGTTTTGAAATGTCAGAGAAAAACGTTAAGAACCAGGAATTAACCGAGGAAACCGTAGTGGCGAAGGTGGCGGAGCTGATGGAAACCCTCGACCACGTCAAAGAATACAACACGCTCGCAGGCGCTTTTAAGCGGTTTGCCCTAATCGTGTTGAGCTCCATCGCGGTTTTTCTCGCAGTCGGCGCGTCGCTGGGATTCCTAAACCTGGTCGCTACACTGGATAAGCCGCAGCTTTTTCTCGCGGCGCTCCTGCTCCTGCTTGTCCCAATTTCGGGCATCGCAACCGGCGTATTATTCATAAGAAGAAGAATAAACGCTATCAAGACGGGAGAGTGGAAAGAGGAGCTTTCACACGGCTTTCCATCTGCACTAAAGATACTGTTGGAGATGGATTGGGATGGAACGTTTGACGAGATCTCTTCGGGGCGTGTCGGCTACGCATTGTATGGACTGCTCAAGACGGCTGCGTACTGGATAATAACGGTTTTTACGGTGGGGCTGCTGGGGAACCTTGCTGCTTTTCTGGTTCTGGGTAAAGCGGGCTTTTTAGGTTTGCCGATCTGGGGGCTGCTTTCACTCTTAATCGTTTATTTAATCCTGCGAAAAGACCTTTCACGACGCTACAACGAGATTCGAGCTTTAGATAAGCTTCTTTGGGAGCTGAGGTGGTTTAGCCTTGAACTTCGGAGAGCAGAGTTCCAAACCTGACCTCTACGTCATCGCCCGAATAATCAAGGCGCTGAAAGAAAAGAACAGGATGAACAAAACCGCGTTAGCAACATCCACTGGGCTGGCGTACGATAAACTCGTAAAGTACCTTTCTTGGATGCAGGAGAGAAAATTCGTTGAAATCGACGAAAACGGATTTGTCGTTTTAACCAAAACAGGCGCCGAAGCCTACGATGATTTGGTGCAGTGGATCATGAAGTACGTGGGGCAGCTAAAGTTTCCTCGTCTGCGCCTACGGACATAGCACCGTGAAAACTCCCTCTCGATGAGTCTGCCTTTTAAGCAACCACCCCGTATCGGTTGGGAAGAAGAGATAACGATGCCATCGATAGAAGCAGTTAATTTAACAAAACAGTACGGTGCATTCACCGCTCTCTCAGATTTAAACTTGAAGATTGAGGGAACAAAATGCGTCGGTTTCCTTGGACCTAACGGGGCAGGAAAAACAACCGCCCTAAAAATGTTCACTGACCTAATCAGGCCAACTAAGGGAGAAGCCCTGATAAACGGCGTTAACGTGCACACTGAAAAGAGAAAAGCCTTAGCCTCCGTGGGCACACTCATTGAAACCCCAGAAATTTATTCGTCACTCACTCCCCGAGAGGCATTAACGATGATTGCTGAGATACGGGGAATACCCCACGCGGAAAGAAAGAAGCGAGTGGAAGACATCGTGGCTGAATTGCGCATGGAAGAATGGATTGACAAGCGTGTGGGCAAGTTTTCAAAGGGCATGAAACAGAGAATCTGCATTGCCTCAGCCTTACTTAATGACCCCACAGTCGTTCTTTTAGATGAACCGACTACTGGGCTTGACCCCAGAGGAATGAGCGAGGTCAGGGACATAATCAAAGCGCTCAAGGGCAAAAAAAGACTCATCTTCATGAGCTCACACATTCTCAGCGAAGTCTCCGATGTCTGCGACGAAGTCGCCATGATTAACCACGGCAAACTAATCATTTACGACACTCTGCCCCATGTTACAGCAAAGTTCTCAGGCGGAAACAACGTCGTCGAAGTAGGATTGCTTCGCCCAGTGGACAGCCAAATCGTAACCCAAACCATCGCCGCCATGCCCGATGTGGTTACTGCAGAAAAAATAGACGACAAAGACCTCAAGATAAGCTTCAGTGGAGGCTTAGAAGTGCAGGAACGGCTCCTCAACGACATAGTAAAACTAAACATTGGCGTTGTCAGCTACAAAGCAGCGTCATCTGAACTCGAAGATGTTTACCTTAAACTCATAACCGCCACGTTGTGATAAAAATGACCCAAACAAACTTTGAATCAAAAAATGTTGTACCAAGCAGTATTGCCCAAGTGGGTATAATCACCAAGTACACTTTTCTTGACTACGTAAGGTCCCGCCGGTTCTTTATTATGCTGACTATAACAGCGCTGATAAGTGTGCTTCTCACCGTTCTTGTGGGATATTACCGTCCAGCTGGCTTTTTAACGTCTGAACTCGGCTTCTACAGTAGCTGGTGGGGAACATCGGTTACATTTGTGATTATTCTTTCCGGAATTTTCTTTGGCGGCGACGCAATTTCAGGTGAATTCCAGAACAAAACAGGGTACTTCGGAGTTTCCAACCCCATTAGGCGATCATCCATCTACATAGGAAAATGGATTGCAGCGTTCATAGCGTCAATTGCCATCCTTGGAGTATTTACGGCTGTAACATTAGGGAACGGCTTATACTACTTCTCAGGTGTGCCCAGTCAATTCGGCGAGTCATTGCTGTTTGCGCTACTGTACCTGGTTGCAGTTCTTGGCTTCACGTTCTTTTTCAGCTCGCTGTTCAAAAGTAGCTCCATGTCTATCCTGCTTACAGCGATACTGTTCCTGTTCGTTTTCACGCTAATACAGTCACTTGTCGCGGGACTTGTCCAAATTGAGCCTTGGTTCATCTTGACATATGGCTCCCAAATCATCGGCAACGTATTAACATCGCCCTATCCACTTCACATAACCACAACCAGCCTGCGTCCCGGCGGAGGCGGACCCACCCTAACAACGTATAACGCAACAATCCCTGAAGGACTCGCTATCATGGCAATATACTTCGCTGTCACCGCAGTCTTAGGTTTGATTCTCTTCGAAAGAAAAGAATTCAACTAAAAAAAGAAAACCAAACGGGTTGCCGGTTCAAATCCGACTCCCCGACGCAATATTTTTTGTAATTAAACAAATTTCTGTGAGGGTACAGTGGAAAAGGCTAGTTTCTTTAATCACTGAGCAATAAAATGCTATTGCCTAAGTGTTTTTACCCATTCCAAAAAGCCCTCGCGCACCTTCTGGGGGTTCTCGAAAACGCGCACGTCCTCCGTCTGCTCCAGCCTGCGCACTTGATCTGCTTCTTCTTTACGTACCCGCAACTTCATCTCTTTGCCGTTAGGCAGCTTGGTTGAGATAACGCTTTCTTTATAGTCCACGGGCATTACCCAGACGGGCACGAATGCTTTGAGGCTCATCAGTGCCGAGTTCGTGAGCAGGGTGTCGCCGATACCGTTGACCAGTTTAGCCACGGTGTTCGAGGATGCGGGCATTATGAGGAGGAACTCGTATTTGCGGCTCTGCACCATGCCTGCAAGGAAGGGCGAGTTTGCGTTGGATTCAACGTTGACTTTGGCAAAGTTCTTCCTGAGTTCTTCGTCCAGGCGGTAGAATTTGAGCATGGTGTCGCCTGCTTTGGAGATGTAGACGTCGATTTCCACGGCGTCCTGGGACTGCTTTTGCAGGTCTTTCATGGTTTCGATGATTTCCTGGATTTTGTCGCCTGCACCCGTGATGCCCCAGGCAACCTTGCGTTTCTTAGCTTTTTCCGCCATCTTTCCCACCGTACCTTTCAACGTATTCTTCAAACCGCTTAACCGTCTTCTTCAAGCTGCGGAACCCTTCTTCATCCTGCTTCACGCCATCCAACGTGTCCTTAGACCAGAAGGTTGCGCCTAAATTCGCGCCGAAGAACCCGCCGCCCACAGGAATCATCCCGTTTATAATGAAGAAATTGTGGATCTGCATGAGCGCAAATTCTTGTCCGCCGTTTCGGTCGCCGCCCGTCACGATACCCATGCCGATTTTGCCCTTGAAAAAGTTTTTGTCCGCGGCAACTGCAGCGCGCATTCGATCCATGACTGACTTGGTTTGGGCGCTTACACCGCCATTGTAGACGGGGGACGCAAATATGATGCCTTGAGCGCCGGTAAGCAACGCGTAGAGCTCCTGCAAATCATCCTGAACCACGCACGCCTTGTTTTTGAGGCAGTAATCGCAGTGTGTGCAGTAGTCAACCCATTTTCCATGGACTGACCACAGCTTGGTTTCATAACCCTTTTCCTTCAGCATATCGAGGGCTTGTTCAAGAACGTACTCCGTGGCTTGCTTACGCGGGCTACCGCAGATTCCAATTATCATAAACAGTCACCTAAAACTTAAGGCAACATTGGCTTTAAAGCCTTACCCCAAAAAATATGCAGGTCTCTAAATTGGAAACAAAAATTGTTAAAAAAACTAAAAAAACTTGAAGAAAAAGAAGACTATTCTTTTTCGAAGTATTCTTCTGGCTTTGGCGGGATTGGTGGTAATCCTCTGCGTTCGCGGATCTTCTTGATGGTGTCGGCCTGCATCTGTTCGGGAACATATGCCCAGCGGCTGAACTGTGTAGCCCAGAATGCTCTGCCTGAAGTTGAACCGCGCAGTTCATCAGCTATGCCGAAGCTTTCCGAAACTGGCATTTCTGCTTTAACGGTAATTATGTCGTCTTCTGAGGGCATGTCGAGGATTTTGCCGCGTCGTTTGTTTAGCAAGGTGATTACGGCGCTGACGAATTCACTTGGAACTTTGCATTCGAAGCTCATCAATGGCTCAAGCAGTTTTGGATCGCTCAGGAGTATGGCGCAGTAGATTGGTCTCCAAGTCATGGGGATGGCTTGTGCTGGGCCTCTGTGAACTGGGTCTTCGTGGAGGGTTATGTCTTCCAAGTTGATTTTTAAGCCGTATGCTGGTTCTTTAGCGAGCGGTGAAGTGTGGACTGCTTCGCGGAACCCACTTTTTATGTGGTCGATGATTTCTTCCACGTACTGGCGTCCTCTGATTCGGTTGCAGAGTATGCAGTTTTCTTCTACGGCAACGGCGCCTTTAGCTTCGTCAGGTGACCAACCATAGCCCTTGAGGATTCTTGCGCGTTCGTCTCTGCTTTGCATGTCGCTGATTTTATCTGATTTGATTGCTTCGATGACTTCGTCAGATAGTTTGTCGATGGTTATCCAGAGTTTGTTGTGTTTGTTGGGGCTTTTACCCATGATTACGGGTCCCTTGTAATCGTGGCTTATGGTTTCTCGGAAGATGACGATTGGCTTGCTGAGCTTAACTTTTAAGCCTGCTTCCTGCATTCGGTAAGCGGTAATTTCAAGGTGAAGTTCACCCATGCCTGATAGGAGGAATTCGCCGCTTTCTTTGTTCATGGTAAAGTGCAAGTTGGGGTCTTCAGTCGTGAGTTTATGCATAACTTTGTCGAATAATGGCAGGTCTTTGACGTCTTCTGGTTCAACCGCGACGGTTACGACTGGGTCTGAAACGTAACGTAAGCCTTCGAAGCTGTGGACTTCTATCCCGTATTCAGCGATGGTTTCACCGACGTGTATAGATGGCAACCCTGAGATGGCTCCTATGTTGCCTGCTGGCACGCGGTCGATGAAGACTCGGTCAGTTGCCATACTCATGAAGACCTGTTGAATTGTGCCTTTCTGGCTGCTGCTTACAAGCTGAACTGTTTTGCCTCGCTCAATTGAGCCGCTAAATATTCTGCCGATTGCAACTGTGCCGCTGTGTGGGTCAACTTCAATGGTGGAGATGCACATGAGCAATGGCGCTTTAGGATCAACTTTCGCCATTCCTATACCTGTTGGGCTAGTTACGTCGCCTGGCCAAATTTGAGGCTGCCTGTATGGCTGAGCTTCATATGGGTTTGGAAGATGTTTAACGAACATGTCCAGGACTGGTTCTGGCAGGGGTGCTTTTTTGCTTAGTTCATCGACTTTTCTGCCGACTTCAATTGGGTCTCCAGTGTATGCATCGATAATGTCTTGGAAAGTTATTTTCTTCATTTTCATGTGGTCAATGTTCAAACCCCACTTGTGTAGGGCTGAACCGAAAGCTACACGACCATCTTCAACTGTGACTTGCCAATCTTTCTTGTGTTCGGCAGGTGCATATTTCTCGATTAGATTGTTGACTTTTAGGAGTATCTTTGCGAATTTGCGTTGGATTTCAGCTGGTGTTAGTTTGATTTCTTTGATTAAGCGGTCAACTTTGTTGATGAACAGGATTGGTTTTACCCGCTCTCTTAGAGCTTGCATAAGGACGGTTTCTGTCTGGGTCATAGGTCCTTCGACTGCGTCGACGACTACGAGTGCGCCATCTACGGCTCTCAGGCTTCTTGTGACTGCGCCTGAAAAGTCGATGTGGCCGGGTGTGTCGATGAGGTTGATTAAGTAATCTTGCCCTTGGTATGTATGGACTAAGCTGACGTTTGAGGCGAAAACGGTCATTTGACGTTTCTGCTCAAGGTCCCATGAGTCAAGAAACAGTTTTTGCCCAGCGGTTTGTGTGCTGATAATGCCTGCAGCTGCGAGCAAACTGTCAGATAGGGTGGTTTTTCCGTGGTCAACGTGGGCGATGATGCTGGTGTTGCGTATGAAAATGGGGGTTTCCATTAATTTTACAATTTCGTCTGTTTGCCTATAACGCGCCATAACTATACAAGCTCCAAATTAATTGAATTTATCACTTGAAAGACTCGTTTTTTAATTATTTGAATCATTATTTAATCTCTCATGAAATTGGTAAGCTACATGCAAGTTGAGTTTGTAGCCTATTAACTTTATGGCATGAATGCTCGAAAAATATTGGGCTAAAAAACAGTTGTTCAGCCAGCTTTAACAAGGTTTTTCCAGCTTTTTCTTGTTTGTCGCCAGTTCAGCTTCGCAGCCTGCGGTTAATCGGAGTTTGCAAGTTGGTTAAGGCTAATTCGCAAAAAAGAATAAATCCGTTTTATTTTTATATAAGCAAAAGAAAACATGGCTAAAGGAGAAAAAACTGTTAAATGAACAAGAAAGCACTTGCATACAATTCACCATCAAGCGCCATTTCTTTCGGGTTAAAGACTGCTTCGCCTGCGATTACTTTAAATGCAACAATCAACAATAAACTCGAATTAAACCGTCAAAAGTGACGATAAAAGTTTAAACGTTGAGGATAGAAATGTACCATCCAACCGCCGCTCAAGAAAAAAACACATCGTATAAAGAGTCTTTAGCACCAGTCATCTTCACTTATTATCGGGGTTGTTATTAACTAAGTATCATTGAGGTTTTGGCGGAATAAGATTGGAAAAAGCTGCTTCTTTGCCGATTGAAGAGGTTTTCGGGGACCTAAACACATCAGAAAACGGGTTAACAAGCGCAGAAGCTAAACTTCGCCTAAAAAAGTACGGATTTAACCAGCTTTCAGAGAAAAGGCAGATTCCATTCATACGAAAGTTCATCAGGCACCTTAAAGATTTATTCGGCATTTTGCTACTTGTCGCCGCCATACTCTCCTACGTCTCAAGCCCAAATGACCCCGAACTTGCCTTAATTATCCTAGCAGTTGTTTTCGTAAACATTTTCGTCAGCATCTTCCAGGAATCGCGTGCAGAAAAAGCCATGGAAACCCTCAAAAGCTGGATGCCCGAGTACGCCAAAGTATTCCGAAACGGGGAACTTAAGAAAATTTCTGTTGCAGAGATTGTTCCTGGAGATGTCATACAGCTGGAGGAAGGCGACCGTGTTCCTGCGGATGCACGTTTAATTCAGGTTTTCGATTTATGGACAAATAACGTGCCTTTAACCGGGGAATCAGAGCCGCAGCCGCGTGTTGCTGAAACAGTCAAAGTAGTTGAGAAAGCGTATTTGTATGCACCTGACCTTGTCTTCATGAGCACCAGCGTGGCTAAGGGGCAGGGAAAAGCTGTTGTTTACGCAACGGGCATGGAAACTCAGTTTGGAAAAATCGCCAGTTTAACCCAGACAATCAAAGAAGAAGACAGCCCGCTACAGAAGGAAATAGCGTTAACGGCAAAATATGATTTCATGATAGCTGTTGTTGTGGGCGCAGTTTTCTTTGTAGCCAGTTTTATTTTTCTGCATGCCAGTTACCAGACCAGTTTTCTCTTCATGATCGGTGTAATGGTGGCTTGTGTGCCTGAAGGCTTGCAGGTCACGGTTTCCAGCGCCTTAGCCATCAACGTGCTCAAGATGGTAAAACAGCATGTTCTGGTCAAGCGGCTGTCAGCAGTGCAAACCTTGGGCAGCGTCACCGTTATCTGCACCGACAAAACAGGCACAATCACCAAGGGCGAAATGACCGTTAACAAACTCTGGGTAAAAGACCGCGTCATTGAAGTCTCAGGGTTAGGATACATGCCAGTGGGCGACTTCACAATAAACGGGGAGCCCCTCGAAGAAGGCGAAACAAAATCGCTAGATAAAATCCTCGAAATAGCTGCACTATGCAATGGCGCTAAAGTTGACCCGCCCTCTGATAAGAACAAGAATTGGAGCGTAATCGGCGACCCAACCGACGGTGCCTTGCTCGTTGTAGCACTCAAGTACGGACAAATTATCGAAGAATTAATCGAAGAGAAACCCACCATTGACATTGTCCCTTTCAGCTTTGAACGCAAACGAATGAGCACAATCCACGCGGTAAACGACGACATATTAATCTACACTAAAGGCGCCCCGCGAAACATCCTGGACCTATGCACTAAAGTGTTCGTAGAAGGCAAAGTTGAAGACCTAACTCAGGAGAACATGGATTGGATAGAGACAAGAATCCATGAATTCGCCAACGAAGGCTTACGTGTCATAGCGTTTGCCTACAAACAAATTCCCAAAGGCGACTACAAGAAGGGCGAGGAAACCGAAAAAGACCTCATCTTCGTTGGGTTAGCGGGAATGCGCGATCCACCAAGGAAAGAAGTGAAGAGCGCAGTTCAAAAAGCTAAACAGGCAGGAATCAAAACTGTCATCATCACGGGCGATTATGGTCCAACTGCCCAAGCAATAGCTCAAGAAGTCGGCATAGTCGAGAAGGACTTCGCTCAGGTCATAAGGGGCGTGGACCTTGAAGACTTAAGCGACCAAGCCATCGTGGACGAAGTTAAAAAAGGCAACGTGATTTTCGCAAGGGTTGCCCCCGAACAGAAGCTCCGCATAGTTAAAGTTCTCAAGGAAAGCGGCGAAATCGTCGCTGTTACGGGGGACGGCGCGAATGATGCACCTTCACTTAAGGAAGCGGACATCGGCGTCGCCATGGGTGCTTCCGGCACGGATGTTGCAAGGGAAGCCGCAGACATCGTGCTGCTTAACGACAGCTTCGCGTCGATTGTGAAAGCAGTTGAGTCTGGCAGGGCGATCTACGAGAACATCCGTAAATTCATCGTCTATGTGTTCTCCCATAACTGGGCAGAACTCATTCCGTTCGTGCTCTACGCAGCGCTGGGGATTCCACTGCCGCTGCTTGTCGTACAGGTGTTAGCCATCGACCTCGCCATAGACGTTATTCCCAGCTTAGCCTTGAGCCGTGAACCGCCAGAAGCGGGCATCATGCAGGAGCCGCCACGAAGCGTTAAAGAGAGATTGTTTACCCGCAGAGTCCTTATCCGCTCAGTGTTCATCGGAGTAATCATTGCCGCGGGCGCCATGATCGGATGCCTAAACGCTTGGGCTGCAGGCGGATGGCACATTGGAATGCCTGTGCCCACCGACTGGCAATTTGGCGTATCCGGAGTAACCCCCAACCCACTCTACCTTAAAGGCGTCACGATGATGTTTGCAGGCATAGTGGTTGCTCAAGCAGGAAACGTCTTAGCCTGCAGAACCAGCAAACAATCCATCTTCAAAACCAGCCTCAGGACAAACAAGTGGATAATCGCGGGAATTGTGGCGCAGATTTCGATTCTGGCGTTCCTCGTGTATGTACCCCTGATGCAACATGTCTTCGGAACAGTCGCATTGGGCTTAACAGACTGGCTATTCCTGATTTCGCTGGCGCTCATCGTAGTATTCGCTGAAGAAATCCGCAAGTTCCTCTCCAGAAGATTCGGCAAAAAAGCTGAGGACCTAAGCAAACACGACCACACCTAGACGCCCACGTCAACCCACCACCCCCGTTCAGAGCAGCAAAATGTGGTTTGCGGTAAACTATTAAGCCAGCCAACGGATTCTTAGCTTGAAAAACTATGCAGCAACCAACCCCAGAAGAGATTTGGAACCTCAGCGAGCAAGAACTTCTTGGTCTACTGGACTCAGGCACCTTAAAGCCCAGAGGCAGCCAAATCCACTTCTACGCCCCCAGCTTCACCTACTACAAGACCAAGCATTTCTGCTCCTCAACCACTGCGTTCCCAACCATCTCGGTCACGGGCAACGCCTGCGCGTTGAACTGCAAGCACTGCGGCGGCAGAGTCCTTGAAACCATGCATCCCGCGCTCTCACCCACGGAGCTTTTTGAGCTGGGCTTGAAGCTAAAGCGGAACGGCGCGGTGGGCTGCCTTGTCAGCGGAGGATGCTTGCCCGACGGCTCAGTGCCGCTGGATGAGTTTGTATCCGTTCTCGGCAGGTTCAAGCGGGAACTGGACTTGACGGTTTTCGTGCATACAGGAATAATAACGCCGAAAACCGCTTTTGCGCTCAAGGATGCGGGGGTTGATGCCACCTTAATAGATGTCATGGGCTCGGCTGAAACAGTCGGGAAAATCTTCAACCTCAGCGTCACCGTGGAAAATTATGCTGATTCACTCAATGCGCTGGCGCAGGCTAAACTGCAGGTGGTGCCCCACATCATCGTCGGGTTAAACGAGGGCAAGCTCAACGGCGAACTACTAACCCTCCAAATGATACAGCAAGTCAAACCCTCCGCCCTTGTGATAATCGCGTTCATGCCCATCCACGGCACCGCCATGGCAAAAACGCCGCCGACCAAACCCACCGACATAGCCAAAGTCGCCGCAACGGCACGGCAAATGTTCCCCAAAACCCCGCTTGTTTTGGGTTGCATGCGACCAAAAGGCACGTCGCGGAGTGAAACGGATGTTTTGGCGCTCAAAGCAGGGGTCGACGCAATCGCTTTCCCCAGCGAAGAAGCAATCGAATACGCAAAAAACAAAGGTTACAGAACGGTTTTTTCTTCTTACTGCTGCTCCCAAATCTACAGGGACTTTTCAAAGCCATAAAATACTGAACCAAAGCTTTTAAAAACGAATCAGAACACCAAGTAGACTGGCGAAGAAAATGAGAAAAACAACCATTCTTTCAGCAGCCCTCCTCTACGTCTCAACGTTGATTCTAACGGTCGGTGCACAAACTGCCGAACCGTCAAACGCGAATGCCCAAAGCGGCGCCACATTGATTGGGCAGGTAATCGCTGTCGTCGTGATAGTTGCGGTTTTTGCAGTCATAGCTTACGCAGGCTACAAAGTTGTGAGGAAATGGATCAGGTCACAACCTGACTAACAGCGCTATGCCTTAAGCATTTTTCTGCCAAGCACGATAGCCCACGCTGAGACGGCAAGCCCCGAAACCGTCTCGGGAACCGCCACGTTCGGAACATAGTTCAGGGTGAACTCTAAAATCCAGGGCAACGCCGCGGTAGCCCCAATCAGAACAGTGAAACCCGCTAACCCGCGGTGATGACTAAACCAGAACGTGAAGGTTAATATGAACAGCGAAAGTGGCATTAGCACAAAAAACGCCGCAGAAACAATGTAGTGGGTTGGCGAAAAATTCTCGTTGAAGACGCCGATGGCGATGAGTGCCAAAGATGCGGCTGCGAAAACTGCAACGCCGATTTTGCCCACCCAACTTTTCCCCAGATAGTTGAATAAGCCGAATGCGGCGAAGTTGAAGGTTAAGAGCCCGGTGACTATGAGTCCAAAGTTGAATATCATCCCAGTTGTTCCTGAAACGACGCCCAAGTCGCTGAGCGCGTTGTTTGCCCAGCTGAACTGGGAATAAGATACGATGGCGCCTAAAATGCAGGCAAAGCCCACTATGGGCGCTACAATTCCAGAGGCTACACCCAACCTTTGGTAAATAATGTTTCGTGGCTCAGGCATACTTACCCGCTTAACTAGTGGGGGCAACCTGCTTTAAGAATTTGCGTTCATTGGAACGTAACATTAGTCGGTTATTCTTGGTTTGAACTAAAAATCGGTTAGGACTTAGACAAGTCTAAACCTAATTCTTTTAACCTTTGGAAATGTTCGTCGTTTGTTTCAAGACACAGGTTGTGTGCTATTGCTGTGGCAGCGATAAGAAGATCAGCATCAGGCAGCAATGCGCCGTCTTGTTTAAGTTTACGGTATAGTTCACAGTACGCCTCAATAATTGCATCATCAAGATTTATAATTGTAAAACTTTTTTCGAGTTTTTCCTTTATTGGTGGTCTTTTTTCTTTTTCAATTCCTCGCAATAACTCAATAAGAATAATTGGTGAGGTATAGCCGGGCTTAAACTGTCTCGTCTTTAGCATTTCTATAATTATACCAGTATCAAGTAGATTCATCTGAAAGCAAATTTCTCCCTGAATTCCTTACTAGAAGTTGTCATAGCTTTTAGGTCATCATCGGTGAGCATACTTGCGAGTTCGTCGAAGGCTCTTTTGCTTTTCTGGTATTGTGCTTCATTGTACAATTCGATGATGAATTCACCCCATTCTTTCTTGCCTTTGGCTTTTTCGAGACGTTTCTTGATGTCTTTTGGAATGGATATGGTTGAGTATTCGGTAGCCATTTTGCGTCATTATATAATAATTAATTATGTAATAAAAATTTTCCGCTAAACAGGAACATATTGCCTGAGCCTTTGCAGAGATTGGAGCTTTTCTTTTTCCCCAATTTTTGCTTCCTGCACCAATTGCCGAAGAAATTCGATGGATTCATCCATGGCTTTGCGGTCTACTGGATAGGGCACGCCGTCTTTGCCGCCGTACGCAAAGCTGAATTTGACGGGGTCTCCCCAGCTTGGCGCTTCGCCATAAACCAGCTCCGCAACAAGCGCAAGTCCCCGCACGGTTGCTGGTCCAACGCCTTTGACGCTGAGCAGTTCCTCGTAATTTTGGGGCTGGAACTCGTAGACGCGTGCGAGGGTGTCCCAGTTGATGTTTTGGGGCATGTTTAGGGTTGTTTGGGTTTGTTGCCATGGGTCCGCGGTTTTGGGAAGCCACGTCTGCAGCGATGTCTGGTTTAGGGGGTTGGCTGCGGATTGGATTAAACGCATGAGTTTTTTGTGGGTCCCTTCGCGAGGTCAACGGAGGTTCTGCGGGCTTCTTCGCTGGCTCGGGCAACCATGTTCAATGCGCGTTCCCGTTTGACGTTGCAGGCGATTGCGTTGTGGGGTTCCTCCACGAAGCTCTGGACGTTCTCGGAAAGCCAATGGTAGCGCCTCGCCGAACGGTCCTCGCCGCTCATACCCTGCTGGATAACCGCCCACTTCTCATCCCTGGTCACCAAAAACGCGTGATGGTAGAGTTGGTAGCCGGCTTGGATGGCGGTGTTGTCAACTTTCGCAACCATTCTGCTGTTGTAAGTGAACGATTTGACGGCTTGTTCGGAGAAGCCGAATTTTTCTCCTGCCGCCGCGATGTCGCTGGGGGTTTTGCGCGAGGTTTTGCCTTTTCCGCCGCAGACCACGACGCCGTGTTCCTCGGACGTCAGCGCACCTTTGAGGATTCCTGTAACCACGGTGGTTACGCCGCTGCTGTGCCAATCGTAAGCCAGCACGCAACCGAAAACCTGAAACCAGTAAGGGTCACTGAGCCGCTCGATGAATCTGGCGGTGCCCTGCTCCTCGATGATAATGCCGGCGATTTCCTTAGCCATCCTGCGCATGCGTCCAGTTAGCCAGGAAGGAGCTTTGCCGCCGTGCAGGGGCAGGTTTGCAACGCCAGTCCGATACATATCCATCACGGCTTGATGGACAACGTGGGGATATATGGATTATTGCAACCAAACCCGCAAAATCCACAAGCAATTCAACTCACATAAGCACTGTTTTTTAACATACTAATGACGGCGGAAAACGTCAATACGACCTACCCCCTTAGTGATTTACGACGAATCGACCCCCTCTATAGTTTCTGCATAGAATCGCTATTAGACTCCTAATAGGCTCCAAATATGATGGCGACAGTTTCTGCATAATTCCAATGAATTGGAACTCACGAAATATGAATTCTCGGCAGAGGGCGAGAATTAAGCATCAGGTTGGTTTGCTCTCTTGGGCGTCTTTAACTTGTCTGGGTCTTTCAGGAAATTGTGAAGAAAATCTTGGACATTTTCGTGCAGGTGGATAATCTTTTTTTGGTTTTCTTCCTTGGTTTCGGGCTTTGGCTGAAAATAACCGTGTTCAGTCATGTAAAAAATTACGCTTGAAAAATTTCCTGCCAGGGCGCAATTAACCATTTTCTTGCCCATTTCTAAAAGAGCATAGTATCTGTGGTGACCATCCAAAACCGCGTATACGTCAAATTTTGGATGTTTAACCACTATTAGGGGCGCAATTTTCTCTCCGTTTTGAATCTTCTTCTTGTACATCTCTATGGCTTCCGGGTCGACTTTTGTGTCGGCAACTAGTTTTTTAATCGGCAAGAGAATTAGGTATTTCTCAGGATTAGCAAAGACATCTATGTTGATTTCGCGTTCTCTTCGCCTCAACAACCGCGTAACTCGTAATCTTAAGGAACCAACAATTTCTAAAAAACGCTGCGCCAAATGATGCACTTTCTCAGAAGATATTATCAAAAACGGATAATTTAGGTTATCCACCCATAAAAAATCAGTTTCATAAACCCAGTAAATAAATTTGTGTGTTTTTTGGTTTATGAAGGTTTTTAAATAAGTACGGTCCTATTTTTTTAAAGGATTTAGGGGTGTGCAGAATTTAAGTTGCTGCTCCTTTATGTTCTTGTATGGAAGCCTGTGAGGTTATCAGGCTTTTCGTCAAAAAAGCCATTGTTTCTGCGGAACCTAAAAGACGGGGAAATCCAGGATACGGACGTCTAAGAGCACTCAGAGTTCTTGTCTATGCTAGATTGAAAGGATTAGAGAACGACACACGCGTAGTTGAACATCTAAAGAAGCATTCGACTGCTACTAGAACGCTTGGGTTGTGCAAAGTACCTGATAGAACTACCTTTGGAAGATGGTGGAGACGATACCTTGACCTTCTTGAAGAGACCTTTGAAAAGATAGCCGACATGCTTCAACTCGTAACATCAACAACTTTCCTTATTGTTGATTCCACACCTTTAGTGGATTTCTACGACATGGAAGCAGGCTGGGGTCACACTATCAGGGGGAAATTCCGAGGCTTTAAGCTCCATACAACCGTGAATCAAAAAGGGTTACCTTTGAGAGCGGTGGTTACATCTGGGAACCGTTATGATTCGCCGTTTCTTCCAGGGCTCATTGAGGATTTGGAGGCAGATTACGTTTTGGCAGATGCTGGATATGACTCAAAAGCGAATTCTAAAGCGGTCAACGGCATCGATGCAAAGCCGGTTATTGCATCTAATCCGAGACGAGGAAAACGCAGAAAAATCAAGTATGCTGAGCTTGTGAAGACTAGGCGCTATGCTGTTTAGCAGTTTATCGGGCACATCAAAGAAAACGTCTTGAAAAAGTGCTGGGTGCGACCTAAGGGTCTGGTGAAGAAGGCTGCGATGGTTACTGCTGGACTGATAAGCTGCGACGCTGAAGCTTTGAGGGCATTGATCGTTGGCGAAGAAAGCTTAAAGATGGTGAGCAAATACTGGGTTTGACCCAATAGTTGAACGGTTATAAGTGTTCCTACACACAAACCAATGGTATAGACGGGTTCCGGCCCAGACATGCTCATAGAACAATTAGGTGACAAACTATAAAAAATGAATTGTGCACATCTCTAAAGGATTGATTATTTTTCTTGCCTGAAAAATCGGGGATCAAAAAAGTTGCAACTCACACAACCGCAAAAACTAAGTCTGCTAAAAACAGCCTAAGCGACGTTACAGCGAGGAAAGTTTCTCCTTGAGCTCTACCAGAAAGCCCTGCTTTTGTCAGAGAAAGAACTCAACGATTACTTCATAGATCACGCTGTTAATCTTACGCAGAGCTCTATTGGTTTTTTCCATTTTATTTCTGAAGACCAGAAATCCATCATATTAACCGCGTGGCTAATTACAGTACCCATTACCCGATTGAGCCGGCTGGAAACTGGGTTGATTGTGTTCGACTTAAACGTCCAGTCATCTACAATGACTTTGCGAAGTCCCCTAATCAGAAAGGGTTTCCGTCTGGGCACGTTTTGGTTAAACGTTTTATGAGTATTCCAATATTTGAGAAAGGCAAAGTCACCATAGTTTTCGGTGTAGGCAATAAAGCTGACCCATATACTGAGGACGACGTAGTTCAACTGCAGCTTATAGCCAATGAGCTATCCAAATCTACAAGCAACGTCAAGCAGAGTATACGATACGTGAATCTGAAGAGAAATACCGCTCCTTGTTTGAAAATATGCTGGATGGCTTTTGCTTACTGCAGAATGATATTTGATGAAAAGGGCAACCCCATCGATTTGGAGTATCTTGAAATTAACAATTCGTTCGAGCGGCTTACGGGTCTGAAGAGAAAAGCAGTGCTTGGAAAAAAGCCACGGAAGCGATACCCGGTGTTGAAAAAGCCAATCCTGAACTATTCGAAATTTACGGCAGAGTTGCAGTTGCCTGCAGAGAAGAAAAGTTTGAGATATTTTTCAAGCCGTTAAGCAAGTGGTTTTCCATTTCGGTCTACTGCTCACAGAAAGGCTATTTCGCCGCCGTATTCGAGGACACACCAAACGCAAGAAAATGGAACAAGGACTATCTCACTCTCTCGAAGAAACCCAAGTGGGTAAATGTGAGATTTCAGCACTGCTGAAAGCATTAAGAGCGGTTCTGCAGAACAAATCTTTCCCTGATTCTGCTCGCGAGCTCAACGAGGGATACTCCGAGGAACGAAAACACCGTGCCCTGAACAAAAATTATTGGAAGAGCAATGGCTGTCGACCATCAGAACAGAAAAAGGCGCCGTCATTTTTTGTGCCTGCAGCAACAAACCTATCCAAAGAAAGGGATTAGCGGCTACAAGCGGGAAGCACGCTAGACCAATCAGCGCCGCGTCTGTCATGCACAGGGTTGTTGGCGGTGTGTTCTTTTCAGGGAACTTTTGCAGGAATTGGGCGGCTAACATTCCTTTTTCTGTTAAAGTGTATCTGCCTTGGTCGTCTTTTTGGATTAGGTCGGCTAATAGTTTTAGGTGGTAGTTGAATTTTCCTTTGTTAGCAACTTCGGCGGCGTTTATAAGGCCCATGTACGTTAAGCTCTTACTGGCGTTGAGCGCAAGGATTATTCTGCGTCGTATGGGGTGTTTTAGGACATCACTGAATGATTCAAAGTCCACACCGTTTGCCATCTTGCTACGCCTCTTTTTCCTGTGTGGAACATGCATCGGCTTTGAAATTTAAGGTTATTTGACTAAAAAATTTACCATAAAGTAGTCAACCAAAAAATCCGGTTGAGAGAGCGCTTATGTTACGGCAGTTCTATTGTGCCGGCGACGCGGAGTTTGGCGCCCTCCAAATACATCAGAACGGCTTTGTCGTTTGGGCGGTGAACAAGCGGTTTATCCAGCGTGAGGGTTAAGGCTGGTTTTTTGGGGTCGGCTCCGTCTGTTACGGATTCCACTTTGGCGGTTATGAACTGCGTCCAGTGCCCAACATGCATGACCATACCTGCTTTGATGGGTGTCTGCCAGTACTTAACCAGTGAAGCCTGCGTTTTTAGGGCACTTGAAGTTTTGATTGATGTGTCATTTGTCAGAACGGTTCCGCGGTCCAAGTTTTCTACTTCAACGTTCTTCAAAGCCAATCCAACGCGGTCGCCTTCCCATGCAAGGTCGAATTCTTCGTCGTGTTTCTGGATGGAGCGGACCTGCGCAGTTTTAGCGGCTGGCAAAACATTGAGCACCGCATGCTTCTGAACGACGCCGTAAACGACCACGCCGAGAATTACCACGCCCACGCCTTTAACGTTGAAAGCATGATCCACCGGCACGGCTCCGATCGCCTGCTGCCCAGCTGGAACCTCGACGGGTTTTTGCTGTGAAGCTTCCACCAGCAGTTTTTCCCGCAGGGCGTTAGGGTCGTCGGCTATGATTTCGAATTTCTCAAGGCTTGTTCCCTTGATGAGGGCTTCGATTTTTTCTTTAGGAACATAGTTTCGCAGGACAAAGCAGCCGCTCTTAATATCCGAGCACTGCAACATCACGAGGCATTCGCCAAAAACCGCGTTTATCTCGTCCACCACGACTACAGCTTTTTTTGCCAGAGCACATGCGTAGAATAGGGGCGCTAAACGTTCGGGGTAGCGGGTGGGTTCGATGAAGGTTACGGTGTCTTCGCCTTTTTTGAGGTTGTAGAGGGTTATGTCTGTGGCGGTTCCTTTTTTGGCGAGGCTGCTGCCGTAGTCTAAGGCGCCTAGGATTGCTACTGTGATGTTTCCCATAGTTCATGACCTGTTTGCTGTGGGCATTGTGGTTTGTTCTGTAAGATAAGTGTTTTTGGTGGCGTCGCATTTTTCGATGAAACTGGAAAGAAAAAACTGGATTGTCACTTGCACTTGGCATGTACGAAAGGTTCATTAGGCATCGGGTATTCTTCTAAACGGCAAGAAATCGGCGGATAAACTGCCAATTCCGGTAACGGCCAGTTTCCAAATGGAAGCGGGTCTGACCAAAATAAATAAGGTTAAAATAGTCCGATGAAGAGGTGAAAAGGTATGGAAAATATTTATGCAGCGATGCTCCTCCACAAGGCAGGAAAAGAAATAACTGAAGATTCAGTAACAAAAGTCCTTTCAGCAGCAGGAATCACAGTTGATGTAGTACAAGTTAAGGCACTCGTGGCATCACTCAGTGAAGTAAACATTGATGAAGCAATCAAAGCCGCACCAGCAATGATGGCAGCCGCTCCGGTAGCAGCTCCAGCAGAAACAAAGTCAGCAGCCGCACCAGAAGACAAGAAGAAGAAAGCTGAAGAAGAAAAAGCCAAGGAAGACGCAGCACTAGAAGGATTAGGCGCCCTATTCGGGTAAGTAAGCCATTAATGGGTGTATTACAGCCCATTTAACTAATTTTTTAATTTTTAAGCCAAATCTAAAATTGCTTCTCGAAGAATTTTTTAAATATTTAGTGTTGATTCTTTGGAGCCTTCAGGTTTTTGACTTTGTTTACTGGATTCTATCATCTTTGAAAGAAAATCAATAAAATACACTTTTTCGCAATAGATTGATTTTTCAAACGCCTCAATCAAATTGTTAATCAAGATTCTGTATGGTCTTGTAACAGCTTGCAGCTTATATTCAGTAACTTCATGCTCGAAGGTCTGCCATACTTCGCTAACCTCAGAATCATAGAGGAAAATCGCGTTGCCCTTGATTTCGCCGTGAACTGTTTTGGTGCAGTTAGGCTACCATAACACCTTCAAGTTTATCCCAAAATTGTTTAGGCATTATTGCATTCTGGATTGAACGCTTCTGTTCAGCTGTTGTGATTGCTTTTTCTTCATTCACCATCCGCTCCGACATAAGAAACACTGTGTTTGTCCTCCACTTGATAAGGTTCGTAAGCCATCTTTGTATAACTTTTCAGAACTGCAAAATGGGCAAACTATAGCGGTTTGGGTTTGTTGTGTGTCCATCAATTCTGCGCGCCCTCTTTTGGTCGCCTCAGTTCAAGCCGGCAACAAATATTCTGGCAGTTTTTCCAAATACCCAAAAATTCACAATGTTCAGCACGTCGCGTTCCCTTCACCTTTAAAAACCTCTAGAATAGTTTTTAAAGTTCCTTGAAAACTTTTTTGAACCTCGTTGCCTTTGGATCAGGATTCCACACTACTCTTAGAGGAATGTTGAAGCTGTCTACGAATATTATTATCACAAAAAGCTTAGACAAAACTTGGTTTCTAACCCTTGAACTGTCATAGTAACTACCTTTAAGTATTCGGTGAACTTACTGCTGTTTTTCTCTGGGAACAAATATAACTTCAATACTTCTAATTCTACCCATAGCTGTCAAAATACAAATGGTTTCCCAGAAGCAAAAATAATAGAACCAATAATTAATAATATAATCCACAATACTAACAGGGTCTTTCCAATCTTAGAGTTCTTGTCCCAAATGAACGCTGAAACCCAATACATAGGAAGCATTATGATTACATATCTTTGTATGCTATTTGCTTGAGCATAGATTCCCACAAACACAAGCATTACTGCAGTAACAAGAGCCAAAGCCCAATACTTAAGGTCTCTACGCTTATTCAAACCTAGTACAAAGTCACGCATAGAAATTTTTTCTGAATTTAAGTAATAAATAATTGGGATTGCAATGACCAGAACTTCAATCGTAAAAAATATCATGAATCCCATGTTTTCTGTTAAAAGAGTTTGGGTTACAGGATAGCTGATGGAGGCAGTCCAGTACAGTGCCTGTGCTACTTCTCTTACAGGAAATGAGCCTGTAGCGAAGTAACCATAGACATTGAAGAAGAGATAGGGTAAAAATATAACAAATGATTGAAGGATAGCTGTACGATATTTGCGTGTTTGCAACCCATTATAAATGAATGGAATTGATACTATAAATCCACTGCTTCGAGCTAATCCGGCAAAGAAACCGAAGATGGTTGATTTTGTTTTTTGCCCTTTTTCTAGGAGATAGAATGCCGACAGCGCGAGTGTCATGAATAAACTTTCAGAGTACACTGCTGAGTAAAAGAAGGAACCAGACCAGAAACAGAAGAATGCAACTGAAATAATTACGATTTTTTTGTTATTAATTAATAGTTTGCTAAGTTTGTAGAACAGGATTAAACTTACAAAGAAAAGTACATTGCTTACAATGAATCCAGCTAACATTACTGCCATGCTAAGTGGTATAGTCATAATTCCAACTAGCAATATGCCACCTATTCGCATTAAAAATGGGTAAAGTGGAAAGAATGCCCAATTGCCGCTTGGCATGTGATTTACCACTGGGTATCCAAAGAGGGCTATATTCTGATACCATCCTCCATCAAAATGACCAAAGATATCTAAGTAAATGTCTGGAAATACTAAACGCGGTACTGTAATTATATTAAAGAATGAAAAACCGACTATTCCTGAAACTAAGACTGTAAATCGAGATAAAAGACCGATTAAAAAGACCACAAATTTTTCGTTAATTCTGTGATTAATCTTATCTAATCTCACGTCCATCTCTATCTTGGAGAATTATGCAGAGCAGCGTTTAAAGTAGTTTTTGTCTATTGCCCCAAACCTGTTATAGCTATCTGAAACCCAACATTCCGTAAAATTTATGCTGAAAAGACTTTATCGGCTGTACTTACTTATAACAAACGTCTTGTTTCCAGAGACTAACTTGGAGTTTCCAGAAGGTATTGAGTGAAGATTTGAGAACCAAAAAAGGATCACTGAACCATTTAATGGAAAACTTCTTAACTGGATTACAAAACATAGAAAACGCAACTCAAGAAGAAAATCCCAAAATGGGTAATAGCAAAGAAAAATGGTTCAATAGTCAAGCAATGATTCTGAAATTAACTTTGTAGTAATGTCTGTCTGTCAGACATCCTTAAATTAGGAAGAGACTCAATTGAGGGTTTTTATATATCTAAATTATCAAAATTTTTCGTGGATTTACAAAGAAAAAGTGGTGGATAGTGGAGACTTATTTGACCACTACTTTCAAGCTTGCTGGATGAATCAATGTGTTGCTTGTAGCTGTAATTGTAATAGCATATGTTCCTGTTGGGGCGTTTGAGGGAACTGAAATTGATAGGACAGTTGAAGCTGTTGATCCCATTTGAACAGTAAGCGAAGATTGCACAAAGACTCGTTGTCCAAGTATCTGGCACAGCGGTTGGTAACAGTGAAATTGTTCCGTTAAATCGGCTGAGAGATTGTACTTTTATTGTTATGTCCGCTGATGCTCCTGCTGTTAGGTAAAGGTTTGTTGGGCTGGAGTTAATGCTGAAATCTGGCTTTATGACTTGCACCACTATATCCGTTGAATGAATCAATGAATCGCTTGTACCAGTTACTGTAACAACGTATTTTCCTACCCATAGAAGAAGGATTAGTTCAAAGGAAAGTTTTAGAGACTAAGCCTATACAGAGCCTCTACAGCTTAACTGAGAAAGGTGCTTTGGTACTAAAGAACTGCACCAAATACAGATTACGATGAGCTAAACAAACATACAACTTCACATTTCCTTTGCAGTAATTACCTCTTGTTATTATGCTTTAAGTTTTCATAGATGATAAGTCTTAAATCTACATAGCATAGAGAGGGGAACTGAGGAGAGAAATTGAATAAGTGTGGTTTGTGTAGCGAAGAAATTAAAGATGGAAAATACTTTACGATTTATCAGTGTAAAGGAAGTCAAAGCAGACTTGTATTAATGGTCTGTGCAAAAGACTTCAATATCGCGAAATTCCGAGAAATCATAATGAAAATCTCAAGTATGTAAACACCTTTTCTAAACTAGGCAATAAACTTGCGCCTAAAGTCTAAGAATTACAAGAAATTATAGGCGTCCACTGAACACACCAGCTACAATTGAAAATATAAACAGCACAATAATGCCGATAACTATGATTTTTTTAGTTAAAGACTTCATTTAACACGGTGTCTCCTTGAGTGCCTTTGTTAACGTTACTCCAGCATCGTGAAGCTTAACTTTAAAGTTTGTATTGAGTCTTATTCTAGAAGAGCAGAACGCTGTATGAGCCTGTTTTATGTCGCGTGCGCTAAAGTAGATATGAAGTAAATTTACGTGCGCATCACGTTCATATCTTACAGAGAAGCAAGTTTTCTTAGCAATTGACAAAAAGTCGTCTTTTGTTTGTGCAACGACAAATAAGTGGCATATGCTTTCGCATTGAGAAATGAAAGGTGTGCGTGTGAACATTTTGTTTACTCTGTATGTTGACTGTAAATGCTGTTTAAAAGTTATAATCCTTCCCACTATTTTTCCATGGGTTATTCATATTATTCGGGTAAAATAAGCCTTATTTCTTATTTTTAATTATTTTTTCCCAAAATATTTTAGTTTATTTAGTTGATTCTTTAGAATTTACTGTTTTAGAGTTTTATATTGGATGGGCAAACTTGGGTCTTTAGGTGCTTCGACTGGTTGAGTAGCAACCTGAACCTGAGCAGCTTGGTTTCTTGTGAAAAGCAGTTTCAACGCTATAATTGGCGCCCAACCCGTTATGATGCATACTGTCGCGGGGAACCCGCCTATGTGAAAATACGCATCTATCCCCGGCAGGAAGGCTTCCCAGATACCAAACGACAAAGCTATTGCCGCAGTCGCTATGAGCGCGGTTTTTTTGCCAAATTTGTTGAAGGTTTGAACAGCTAATACTCCTGCGAAGAAGAAGTCGCCGAGCCCAAGTCCGCTGAACTGAATGGCACCTGTGGAGGTTACGAATAGGGGCAGTTTTGGCAGCCAAACTAGAACTGGAAGACCCAGTCCAGTGAATGTATGTGCCGCTGCAACCATGGGTCCAGTGAAGACCAAGGTAGTATCCAATATGGGCAACAGCGCCGCAAAAACCAAAGCTGTTTTCCAAGTGAACAAGGATGACAGGTAGAGGATTATGAGAAAAGCGAAGGTAAATCCAAAAGCATCCAGCAAAATGGGGAACCAAACGTTGAAGGATCCATTGTACAGGAAAGCGAAGAAAACGAACAGGAGCAGAAACAGCGCTGGCGGCTGAGCAGCTACATACCACCGAGCTTTTGTGACTACATTTTTCTGTTCAAAAGCCACTATTCCCAAGCAAAATGCTGAGAAAACAAAGAACGCTATTACCCTGAAAACTGTGTAACCGTCGGAGACTGGAACTAGAAAGCTTATCAGTCCGGCAATCAAGCTGCAGATTCCGAATGCGGTAGATATCAGCTGCGCACGCATCCTAGTCAAGTTAGTGAATACATACGAGAACGTGAATAACAGCATGGAATAAGACATTAAAAAGACCAGTAGCAGAACGTTTGGCACGAGACCGCCGGGATTAATCATGGATGTGAAGGCAATGATCGATATCATAACAGCCATGAAGACAACGAGAAGAATTATATCTCGTGTCTTGAACTCTTTTTGCTCAACCGTTGCCACCAGTTTTTTTTCCACGCGTTTGTTGAGGAACATAGCAAGCGTTATCACGATAAAAAGCGCCGTGGGCATGGCAAGGTCAAGAGTAGGCATAGATCTCTCAATAAACAAGAGAAGCTTTTATTTGTTTAGCCAAAAACGACTAAAAACTCCAAAGAAAAGGGTCAACAGTTGAAATGGACGTTTAAAACGGCTAAGGAAGCCAAAAGTGCCTCTTCCATGCGGACCGTCACCGTGCCCTGATTCGGAACTGTGTTAACCACGAAATCCACTATGCCGCCCAGTTTCAACCCCTCATCTTCAACGATTTCGTGCAGTCCGCGTGAGGGAGCGCCGAACGCCACTAAAACACGCTGGCTACTCCGCCATTTCTCGCCCATCTTGGCCGCGACATCCATGAAATTGTCGCCTATCCTCGCAGTGGCAATCGTCAGGTCAAAACTGCCGTTCTTTAACAGTTGCCCAAATGAATGTTCTTCAACGCGAACCCTGTAGCCCCAGTACTTGGGGACATCTTCGCGGCTTACAGCCTGCACATCGATCTGCCTGCCGACATTGACTACCTGCAGGGTTAAGCGCTCGCCCACGGCAAACTGTTTTTGCCTCAGAAGCGCCGGCTGCTGAACCCCAATGTCAACAACTAAACCATCTTTAACCTCGGACAAAACCACTCCATCGCGGTACTCACCAACCTGCAGATGCTTGGTTTTGCCGCTCAACGGATGATGAGGCGTACGTAGCGGAGGCAGAATTCCAGCAAACTCCAAATCCGGCTCAAGTTTGAAGAGCGTTTTCCGCAGGTACTGAGGTGTCTCAAGGTAGTTGAGCAGAAGAGTAATGTATTTTATGTCCCTGCGCTGGTCCATTTTGGGGGTGTCGGAGTAAACTATGATTTCGTCCACTCGAAAAATCGCCGCTGCCCGCCCGATCAGCCCGATCTTCGCTGTTTTCTCCCGTGGATGCGGAGTGTCGGAGATTGCGGATGCTGGAATCGCGATTGAAAGTTTCTTTCTATTCATGCTGCTCGTGCCCTCAACGCTTACTCGTCTGCGGTGTGCTTAAAGGGCAGAGATGAGATATAAAACTGCGTGTCATTTGGAGGACCCTAAGTTGCCAACAGCCCTTTTAGATAACGTTGAAAGAATAACCACAGTCGATAAGAGCGGTATACTGAATTTTTCGGTTAACGCAGCTACACACTACCGTGAAGCCGCGAAATATGCCGAAAGAATCATCGTTGATTACCCCAAGCCCGGCAACATCGTGGTAGCAGGTTTGGGCGGATCCGCAATCGGCGGCGACTTGCTCAAGGACTGGGCAAAAACCCAGTTAACTGTACCCATCGAGGTCAGTCGGGAATACAAGTTGCCAGCATACGCCAACAAGAAAACACTGGTTTTCATCACGAGCTATTCAGGCGACACCGAAGAAACCCTGAGCAGTTTTCTCGATGCGCTCAAACGTAAATGCATGATTTACTGCATAAGCAGCGGCGGCGCACTCATCAAGTACGCCCAAAAACACAAAGTGCCCCACCTGCAGGTTCCCACTGGAATGCCCCCACGCGCAGCCCTGCCATACATGCTTGTGCCGCTTCTTGTTTACATGGAGAAAGCAGGCTTAGTCAAAGGCGTAACGCAAGAACTAAACGAAACGTTCAGCGTTTTGGAAAAAATCAGTGAAGACAACTCGCCGCTGAAGCCGACGAACGAGAATTTCGCAAAAAACGTCGCCCAAAACATCGGCGAATCAGCGCCCGTGGTTTATGGGTTTGGCTTCTACCGCAGCGTTGCGCAACGGTTCAAGCAGCAGTTTAACGAGAACAGCAAATCCGCCGCTAAATGGGAATATTTCCCCGAACTAGACCACAACGAGATTGTGGGCTGGGAAGGCAGGGGTGAACAGTGCAAATGGTACTCGGTAATATTCATCCGCGACATCGATGAACCGGTGGAAATCGAGAGCCGAATTGAAATCACCAAGCAAATCATGGAGAAGGTTGGTTTAGTCATGTTTGACTTGGAAGTGCAGGGCACGAGCCCGTTGGCAAAGATGCTGTCAACCATACTGGTCGGTGACTTCATAAGCGTCTACTTAGCCGTCGTACGCGGAGTAGACCCCACACCAGTAAAAGCCATAAACATACTGAAAGATACATTGAAACAGAATGGGATAAAAGAGAAAGTAATTAGCGCGCTAGAAAAATCTAGCTTAAGCTAAGAATTTTTTGAACTGCGCGTCTGCTTCTTCAAGCGACACAATTTTTGGCGGACGCTTAAACCCGTAGGCGCAAATTGGCTCCAGTGCGCCCTTCTGCTTCGTGGTTAACGCCAATTTTAATGCGCGTACAACATCGAAGAGCACTGACCCAGCGTTTGGCGCGTCTACGGTTTGGAATTTAAGGTCGATCTTCATGGGTGCATTGCAGAAGTAGGCACCGCTTATCCAGAAGTAGCTGTCGCGTTTGTTCTGCAGGAAATCCACGTAGTCGGTTGAACCCGCGACGATTTCGGCTTTGTAGGGGATTGAAGCGGCTACGGATTCGGTTTTGATGTGGCGTTTTGCATCGCGTGTGCGGTCCATAGTGTCCACGGATTCGGTTCCTCCGCCAACGTCGAGTTGGTAGGTTTCGTCGATTCGAACACCGTTGTCTGAGAGCAACTTGAGCAGTGTTTTGTGGAGTGCGGTTGAGCCGACTTGGTCGACTAAGTCGTCACCCACGAGCGGAAGCTTTGCTACCTCGAATTTCTTGGCCCATGCAGGGTCGCTTGCTATGAAGTTCGGTGTAGCGTTAACGAATGCGCATCCTGCAGCGAGGGCTTGTTCCGCATACCACTGTGTGGCTTTTGCAGCGCCCGATGGAAGCAGGTTAACCATGACTTCTGCGCCTGCGGCCTTGAGGACTTTAACTGCGTCTGCGTCAGGTGCCTTGCTGACCTCAACGATGGCTTTTGTTTGGTTTCCAACGCCGTCCAACAGGGGTCCCTTGCTGACTTTTACGCCTGTGGGAGCTACATCGCACACTTTGGGTGCGTTGTTGGGTTTGGCGAAGATTGCTTCAGAGAGGTCTTTGCCAACTTTTCGGTCGTCCACGTCGAACACGGCAACCACTTGGATATCTTTGGGGCTCAGTCCCGCCAAAACGGGGTGGCGCAGTCCTAAACAATCTTGGGGCTTATCGAGTTTTCCATAGTACTGAATGCCCTGGATGAACGATGAGGCGCAGTTTCCAACGCCGATTAATGCAACTTTAACTTTAGGCATGATATTTGCACCTTGCTTGGCTTTTCTATTTGCGTTTGCCGTATAAAAAGCTACGCCGCCCAAACCCGCGGAAATGGAATTTAAGCCGAAAGATGGCTAAAAAACGGCGCTGTGAGCTTCATGTTGTTCGGTATAGGTGAAGCGCTTAAGAAATGCTTATTAAACGAGGCGGGGTAACTTTCAGAAGCCAGATAAAATTTGGGCGAGTAGATCAGTCTGGCATGATCGCCACGTTGGCATCGTGGAGGTCGCGGGTTCAAATCCCGCCTCGTCCACCAAACACTAATTTTTAAGTAAATATATCCAGGCACGTTTGATTTCGGCTATACAGTCAAAATGCGGGTCATCCGAGAGTATTCTCGCATGGTTAAGCAGTGCGGTTGCAGCGATTATGCAGTGGCCCATCGGCAAATTGGTGTATTGACATTTGAATAAGCCTGCTTGTTCAGCGATTCGCGGAGTTAAATTTTGGATATCCAAACCGTTCTGAGTAAGAGCTTGGAAGCGGCTTTGTGCCATGTCCTTGCCCCGTATTGCACAAGTAATTTGGGTTATTTCCGCAATAACAATTGTTGGTAGTATATCTTCGTTCTTTGCTATGACCGCTTGAAGTTTTCTGTTGATTTTCTGTTTGGTTTCATTTTGATTAGAATAGAAGTATTCTCTTAAGAATCTGGTATCAAGAACTTCGTGCAAGATAGTATTCTTCTCTGAGTTTATCGATCATTTTGTTGACTTGCTCAACCGTTGCGTACCCAGCATCGATACCTGCCATATCCTCAAGTTTCGGAATTGGCTTGAACAGTATGCCTTGCGCGGTGACTTCCACGGATAAACGATCGCCTTCTTTTTTGCCGCATTTACCCCTGATTTTAAGCGGAATAGTGGTCTGTCCCCGCCGCGTAACTTTTACGATGTTTTCCACGATTTTACCCAACAATAGATAAATAATCCTACCGTAAAAATATTCTTATTTATTAGACTAAGTAGGAATAATATTAGCAATAAGATAAATCTCTGCGGGTAGCAAAATTAACCAATCAACCGCTAACTTTATGGGCAAACGCGCTATTATTTTGGTTAACTGTTTTTAGTAGTGTTTTAAGAGGTGAATTTTTCTATGCAACCTCAAAACCAGAAAACACAAAGACTCAGCGAACCAAAAATTAGCGCATTCATGCCCGAAGTCAAAGACAACCAAAGCATGTATTTTAGAAGAATTTAACTAATCGTTTTGTTGACTATCCGCTTTGTTTTCTTGTAGCCAGTTCCGCGATTTAACCACCGTTTTTCCTGCAAACGTCATTTTCAGGGCGCCTTCGTAGGGGCAGATTTCGACGCAACGTGCACACAACATGCATCTTGATTCGGTTACGTCGCCGCCTTTCTTCTCATACATCGCTGTTGCCTGTGTGGGGCAGACGCGTTTGCAGACGCCGCATTTGGTGCATTTGTACTCGTCTTTCTGCAGTTTTGTCAGGGCGATTTGCTTGAAGGGCGTGAAACTGCTGAACAACGCGGTTAAGCCGCCCAGCGGGCAGATTCGGCACCAGAACCGTCTGTATGCTAGCGCTAAAATCGTGATTGCCGCAAGAATAGCCAAGTTTATGGAGGTCAGGTAGAAGCCTGTCGTCCATCCGGGGCCATACACGATTTGTGAGATGTAGTGCCAATTCATTTGGCCAATAGCGACTTCAATTATAATGCACAGTGGTCTCATTGGGCAGACTAAGCAGAAGGGTTCATTGATGTTGCTGACTATGCCAGCTTCCGTTCCTTCTGGTCCGCCAAGTTTGATTCCGGGGATGATTTCTGCACCGAAGATGGTGTATGAGGCAAAAATAACGCTCAGAATCATGAAGACCGCGATTATTATGTACCGTGATTGCCCAAGCGCTGTGTTGGTTTTTTGGGAGAAACTCAGGTGGCGTAGCCGCGCAGATTTGCGCACCCTTGTCAGCGCGTCTTGGTATAAACCGAAGGGACAAATCCAGCCGCAGAATGACCTTCCTAAAATTATTGCGGCGGTAACTGTCAAGCCCATAACTATGCCTATTTTTTCCAGCCCAGAAGTGGAGTAGTTTACGTTGTAGCCTCGAGGGTAGTTCCAGAAAGGAAAAATATAGGCTTGAAGCTGCCAAATTGCACAGGTTACGGTTCGCCCGTTGGGGTAGTAACAGGCTAAGATGGGCAGGGAGATGCCGTCGGGGAACTGATTGCCCAAAAAGCCAGCGCCGACTAAACGGTCACGCGGCGAAATACCCAAGGGATAAAATAATGTTCCTGGCTTGTTGAAAGGACCTATTATTAGCCCCATGAATACGCCAACTACGGCAGCTCCTTGTATGAAAAGCCTAAGTGTACTGATTTTCCGGGTTTTGTCTTTGGATAGTTTAAGGATAAGAATTATACCGACCGCCACTATCAGCACGTACCCCAATACGATTGTGGTTGCAGGGTCGTTTATCCAAGACATCTTCAGACCCTCACTTTAGCTCTAATAACAAGTACGATTGCAACCGTGATCGCTAACACGGCAACCACTGCAATGATTACAGAATGCGCCTGATAGAACGGCAAATTGTTGTTATTCGGAACGGCGAAGCTATAATGGGTTATTGACATGTTGCCCGTTATGCCGGTTACAACCACCGTATTGTCTGGCAGAAGTGTCCAGCCCTCATGTTCAGCGAGAAAAACTGTGTGTCCACCAGGTCCTGGAATAGTAATATACCATTCGCTCGCGTGAGTTGGCCGTGTAGTGTTGAGGCCAAGATTAACTGTTTGTGTGCCTTGACCTTGAACCATGCATCTTAAAGTTCCGCCAGCCGTTATTGAGTTGCCTCGGTATGAATAGATTGCCATGGTGGAGTTTTCAGCAGAAACCTCAAGGTTTCCCAAAGTTACAGAGTTCATGAGTCTTAGGTCCCTAAAAATCCAAGTATCGTTCTCCAGCGTCGCCGATGAACATGAACCGTTGACTGCAAAGCTGATTGAACCATTAAGCTGTGGAATGCCAAATTTGGTTGCTGGCGTAAAGGTGGTAGAACTTTCAGCCATTGTACCTGAGCAAACTAAAGGAAAAACTAGAGCTACAATTATGGCTGCCACAAGTCCAGTCAGGACCGCTTTGCCGTTGGTTGCCCTCAAAGTCTCACTGTATGATTCAAGTATATTGTATAGATTGCTATAAGGCTTTTCAACTTAAGGGCCTTGGGACAAAACTATTTTGGGTTGATTCTAATCGCGTAGAGGGTGTGCAGAAAAGCATTTGAGAAAAGCGCCATTTCTTGTCGATCCGCTCTTTTCTGTTTAATGGTTCTTCCGAACCGGCCTTTATCAGCTGAAAAACCGCTCTCACACACGTTTCGATGAAAATACTCTGAGAGAAAATCAACAGGCGAAGCCATCATCCGCATCAAAATATCCGCCCAAGCCCCAACCCTGGCAGGATTCTTTTTAGGAATCAAAAACAAAGAAACGCTTTTGTCAAACATTCTTATGACTTTTCTTGAGCTAAAATACTTGTCTAACCGAATAGACTTCACCGCAACCCCAATACGTCTAAGCATCACAACTACTCTGGAGAAAGCATCCCGCTCAGAATGCCGCGATACTCCACAAACAACATACATGCCCGAGGCAAGATCGATTAGCCAGAAGAAATGGACAAACTTTTTCCCATACTTCTCTGGGTCACTGCAGTAGTGGCTATCAACACTGACCGAGTAGCCTGTTCCATCTCCAGCCAAATCGCCGCTGGCTCCCTCATCTTTTAGCAGCAAAACAAACAGATTGTGAAGCGCCAACTTAACTTCAGGATCACTATAGAGGCGCTCTATGTACTTGTAACTGACATCAACGCCGAAGAGCGGTTGAAAACATCCTAATGCATCCTCCACTCCCCGATTAGGACTTGGCTAGGAACCTTACCAGCACAAACAAATTCACTTTCTTTTCTAAATCAAGTTTTGGCGGCCTGCCCATTTTTTGTTCTTCTCTGTTAATGGCTGTGACTGCTTTATGTATGTATTCTGGGAGGCGGTGGAGTCGTTCTTTTACTTGGGCGCGTTTGTTTTCTCATTCTGTGTAGGGGTAGACGGTTTTCTGTCTTTGAAGACTGTTTCGCGGGTTTCGTCGAGAACTTGAAGTAGTTCTTTGGCGCTTTTAACCATCAGTTGGAGAAATCTTAGAGTTGATCTAGTTATAAGGTTATCATAGTCAGTTTTCGTGCGACTCTAGACTCCAAAAAGGACTTATCTGCCTAACCTATGAATAGCTTAACTAACAAAGGCATGACATGACTTTTGTCCCAAAGCCCAACTTGGCTTTACAGATGAGACCGCCATTGATTTTGAAAAAAGAATTAAATGTTGAAGTCTTGGCCAGTTTCAGGTTTCTTTTCTGGAGCGGGTGCCTCTGGTTGACCAGCACTTTGTTTAGCCGCTGTCTTGGGCTTTGTCCGTATTTTACGCATCACAATCACGAGCATCAATACCACAACGACGACCACAACTGCCGCAGCTACAACTAAGAGAAGTAAGTCCGTCTGTCCAAGTCCTCCCCCCGAGTTTGTGCTCGTTGGAGTGGGGCTACTGGCGGATGCTATGACTTCCGTCTCAGTTGTAGTCGAATCCCAGAAGAAGGGATTTGATGAATCACCTTGTGTCCCATCGATTTCAATGTAATAAGTGTGGGAACCCACAGCTGTACCGTATGGTATCTTAACACTGATTGTTGGAAGCGTTTGGCTTCCGCCCCCGCTGGGGATGATAATTGAAGTAGTACTGGACAGGTTGCTGTAACCAATGAAGCCGCCGCTGGGCATCCAGTCGAAGTGTATACCTACAGCTGTTATGTTGAGTACATCGGCGGATGTACTCGTGAAGTATATGGTGCCAGTTACCGTTTGGCCTACTTGAAGTGTATCGCCGCTTGAGAAAAGCGCCCGAGCTGAGGCTTCATCTTGATTTAGGGCAACGACAAAACCACTGCACAGGAAAGCGGCAATAATGATAGTTGTTACAATAAATGATATTCTAAGTGACTTCACTTAAATCGCCCCAAGCACAATCTCTCTCAGTATTCTTGGCGTTAATGCTTTTTTAACTTTCCCCCAAAACGCACCCAAAAATTGCCCGTTCTAAAGAAAATCAGCAAAAACATCTTAGAAAAGACTGAAATAAGTGCGGCGAGAAAACGCATGCGTCTCTTTTTCTTTATGCGTGGCTGGTTCTGTCTACCAGATGCACTGTTCCGTCTGGGCAGTAGACTTTTTCGCCCTCTGACACCTTACTGTAACGTTTCATGCACAACTTCTGCTGTTCGCAACCGTCACAATCCCGCGAAATCAATTTTTTTCACCCTGTTCTCCTTTGCGTAGTAGGACACAATGGGCAAATTGAGATTTAAGGTAATTTACGTCTTAGAGCTAGGAAGCCTGCGATAGTCTTAAGTGGCGGCAAACTGTTTTGGCTTGAGGAAAAAACCTAAAAAATGGACACAATGGCATTAGCCAATTTGCTCTTAGACATCGCCAGCGCCGTAAACTTCATCGCCTTGCTATGGATGCTTCGCGCCATCATCAAAAACCGAAATGTGCTGCGCGGATACAGCATCGTAGGTTCCTTCCTAACGTTTGTATCCATTGTGGGGTTCGAGTTAGCTTATCATTTTCTGGGAAACACTATCGGCTTTATTTTAGGCTGGTTCACTGTAGCTTTCTGGTTTATAGCGTTCGTGTACAGTCTTAAACAGAAACTCAAGGGCACTAAACAAGAGAAAGAAATGATTGAACCTTAACTGGTTGGAAACTGGATTGTGAATTTTGTACCTTTTCCTGCGGTGCTTTCGAAGCTTATGGTGCCGCCGTGCGCTTCTATCACTCGTTTGCAGACGGCTAAGCCGAAACCTTGTCCGCGGGGTTTAGTGGTGAAGAGGGGAGTGAAAATCTGGTTTTTAAGCGCGTCAGGTATCCCAACGCCCGTATCCCTCACAGAGATCAAGACTTGACCGTCAGGGTTAACCTGCCCCGTTAAAGTTAATTTTCCACCGTCGGGCATAGCCTGCACCGAGTTGGTTACGAGGTTGATTAAAACGCGTTTGAGGAGCTGGAGGTCGGCTTTTATCTGGGGAAAATCCTCTTGGATTCGGCTCTGCACCGTTATGCTGTTTGGTGTGGCGACCAAGGCTAAAACGTTGGCAACCAGTTCTTTTAGGTTGATTGGTTTTTTGTCGATTCTGACGGGCTGCACGAACGCCTGCAAATCAGAAACAATTTTATCCATGTAAGCCGCCTGCTCTTCGATGACATGAATGCTCTCCTGCAGGTTGCTTTTTACGTCGCCTTCAGCAAGCGAGTCCACCTCGCCTTTGGCTAAGTACAATTCCCCGGTTATCGTCTGTAGCGGATTGCGGAGGTCATGTCCAACCATGCCAGCGGTTTGGCCGATAGCCGCTAAACGTTCAGAGTCTTTAAGCTGCTTTGTTCGGTCCTCTATTATTTTTTTAAGAACATCCGCGTACATTTCCAGGTTCCTCTGTGAAGCTTTTTGTTCAGTGATGTCTCTCACGATCGACCAGATGCCTATTGCTTTTCCTTTGCCGTCAGTTAACCGCCAGGTTCTGACGGATGCTGGGAACACTGTGCCGTCTTTGCGCTGGTATTCTCTTTCAAAAACGATGGAGCGCCCGGTCAGCAGGACTTTGTTAACGATTTCTTCTCTTTGCTGATGCCACTTTTCCGGGAGCAGCTGCTGGACCGCGAGGTTTTTTAGTTCTTTTTTTGTGTAGCCGAGCATTTTAGCGTAGGCTAGGTTGCAGTCAATCATTTTTCCCTGCAGGTCCCGAGCCATTATGCCGTCTTGGGTTGTTTCGTATAGTCTGCGGTACTTTTTTTCTGAGAACGAAAGCTGTTGCTCCGACTTCTTTTGTCGCTCAAGCTCTCTTGCTTTTTTCTTTTTTTGCTGCGTTATGTTCATGAATGCTACAATGAAAATCCCTTTCTTGGACAGCAGGCATAAACCTGATAACAATTGTTATTTTGTGAAAAGATTGTTTCAAAACATTCAGATACACCTGTCCTTCCCACTCGCCCCAAAGGGTCTATCCAATCAATCGGTCCCACTTTTATTTCGGGATATACTTCCAAGACGTTTTTCGAAACAATCTGCTCTCTTTTAAATCCAAGATCCTTCTCGTAAGCGGGGTTGACTTCTAATGTAACAAAATCGACTGGGGCATTTTCTTTATCATAGATAATTTTGTACAGAGCTAAGCCAAGAGGCAGGTTCTCTGACAAGTTTTTGAATTGTTGACTGTTTACGCCTAATTCTTCAAGCAAACCTCTGCTTTTATTGACGTATTTTTCGGTTTGGATGGGTGTTTGTGAAGAATGGATAAATGGGGGCATCTTCTTTTTTGCTTTTTGCTGAGCAAAATCGATAGAACTCACTATCTTATTCCCAATAATTATTGACCCGGAACTGCATAAAAGACTTTCTAATATCGCATCTATCAATAAACTGCAGGAGGCACTTTCACTTCATTACCACAAGAAATAAGGCAGGTAAAGTCGCCTTTGAAGAAATTACGGTTTTTTCACTGCTTTCTTTGGCGGCTTCCTAAACCCGTCAATCACATGATGCATAGCTAAACCCGGATGCCTCGTCAGCATGCGTGGACCAGAATACCGCATAACAACCTTCGCCTGCTCCTTCGCCGGAGACTGGTAACAGTGCATTAAGCATTTTCCACAGGTGCTCTTTTTCTCCTGGAAGGGGCATTTGTCCAAGCGCATTTTAGCGTACTCCATGAACTTTGCGCATTCGGGGCATAACTCGCCTTTTTTTGGTTCATGATGGGCTTCGCAGTAGATATGCACCATTGCATCGATAGTTTTCTTTTCCCTTATTATCCGTGGATGCTGCTGACTCAACAATTGTCCTCTCAGAGCACCCATAACGCGGCTTCAATGAATTAAGTGTTGCCGAAAATCCGCCGTTAACCCTTGAAACTTAAATCGATTGAATAGTTGAAGAGCTCAATTGAGTCCAGTTTTGCGGTGGTGATTTGAGAGGTCAAGTTTATACCTTTGGCTTTAGGTCGGGGTTAGAAAAAACCGAGATGAAATGTTGTGTATAGGGGTTTAAGCCTGATCTGACCAGATACCTGTGTCGATGAATGAGCGCTGGTCGTAGTAGTGCCCAGAAAAATCGCCAGGGGAACCTGCACCAAAACACTCAGCAAAACAGCTACGACGTCGCGGTGAAGTTTAAACGTCAGATAGAGGCTATTTCTCAAAAGAAGCAACCTTCAAAACCAGAAAAGAAAAGTTGGTAATAAAGAAAAAGCAGCAAGCACCCTTTTGAGAAATGTATGTTTTTTTCCATTTGTGGCTTGCGGGGGGGTTTTGGGGTTTTTGTTTGAGAAATAGTCTTATGGTTGTCTGGTAAATTGTATTTGCGTAGTTTACATGCCGACTAATTTGCCGCCTGAAGCGATGGATAAGTGGGAGTTGATTGAGCAAGCCCACACGCCGAAAGAAAAAATGGATGCTATGATTGAGTTCTTAAAGTTTGTTCCGCACCACAAGGGCACCATGAAGCTTCGGGGCGAAATGAACCGCAAGATTTCGCTTATCCGCGAGGACCTGGAGAACAAAAAGCGCAAGGGCACGGGCAAGAGCAGCGGCGGACCCAAACTCTTCATCGAAAAGGAAGGCTCAGCACAGATAGCATTGGTGGGCATGACGAACGTTGGCAAAAGCGCCCTCATGACCGCCGTGACAAACTCAAAAGTCCTCGTTACACCCACCCCGTTTAGCACCCATGAGCCTGTGCCGGGCATTATGAGTTACATGGATGTGCAGTTCCAGCTTGTCGAAGCACCCGCAGTGATGGAGGGGGCAGCGGAGGGAAAAGCAGGCGGCAACGTTACCCTTGGCTTAACACGCAACGCTGACGGCGTAATCTTAATGGTTGATTTAAGCACAGACCCCGTTGCACAGTTGGAACTGGTTTTGGCTGAACTGGAGAAAACCCGAATTTTAGTCTACAAGCCCAGTGGAAAAGTGGAAATTGATAGGCGCCACTCTGGCACGGCACTGCGGGTCATCCTCGTGGGCAAATTACTTGGTTGCAGCATGAGTCAGGTGGAGCAGCTTCTGCGGGACTACAAAGTCCACGATGCCATCGTGCACATCAGCGGCGAAGTTACCTTGGAGGACGTGGAGAACGCCATCTACGAGACGACAATGTACAAGCCCGCAGTCATCGTGGCTAACAAGCTGGATTTGAAGGGTGCCCAAGCGAACCTGCGCCGTCTAAAGGCGTTTGTGAACGGCAAACTACCCATCGTTGCGATGTCCGCTCAGAATAAAGTTGGGCTTCAAGAACTGGGAAAAGCAGTGTTTGAATCGCTGGGACTCATACGAATCTACACTAAGGAACCGGGCAAGAGAGTACACGCCGACCGCCCTTTCGCACTCAAAAAGGGCGCCACCGTCAACGAATTAGCCAAAAACATCCACAAGGAGCTCCTGATGAACTTCATGTTTGCTATGGTGTGGGCGAAGCGACTACCCTTCAGCCCCAAGAAGGTCGGCATGAACTTTGTTTTAGACGACGGCGACATCGTGGAGATCCACGCCAGAATCATCTAAGCTCAACAGTGAGGTAACGATTCAATACAGCAACTTGAAGTGTGGCGGTTTATTCTCTGATTGTTTGGTCTGCCTGTTTGAAGCGGATAACCCTTGCCTTGTCCTTGTCCAACAGGACGTGTCCGTTCTCAACGGTGAGGTATGAAGCGATTGTGCCGATAGTCGCCATCCCCGGAATAACCTTGACTGACTGGGGCAGGGCGTTTCTTATGCCGCCGCAGCCTGCGATGCAGCTAAGTGGGATGACGGCTTGAGAGCCCCCGCATGCTTGGCAACTTTTTTCGGTCGCTTTGGTTGAGCTGGCAGTAGGGTGAAGTGGGCAGGTTGAAGAACTTTATTGTTGCGGTTTTCCCGTTTTTCTCCAGCAGTTTCTTCTGCTTCTTTTGCGGTGCTGAAGCTTTTGAATCGTAAGCCGAAGAGCGATGATTCTCCGATGACGGACATGCCCTTGGCGTAGGCTATGCTTTGGTTGGCGCAAAACGCGCATCCAAAAATGGTTACGTTTTTTGCGTCACCGACTTGGTTGAGAAGAAATGAATCACTTGCAAGTTCAGAATAGCATCCCAACAAAAATCACCACTTTCAGTATGGCTGCAGGTTGTATTTAAGAATATTTGACGGGAGAATTTAGAGTAAATTCTAACGAGGTGGGACTTGAGAAAGTTAAAAAAAAGTTGTTTTAGGTTGGCGGGGAAGGCGGAGGCAAATCTTTGTTTTTGCGGTCCTTCAAGATGAACAAAGCCAATGCTACAGCAATAACTAATCCCACCACTATGATTGCAGTGTAGATAATCAGGTTTGACTGGGATGAAGCGGGAGGTTGCGTGGGTGTTGGAGTTGCGGTTGATGTTGGCAGGGTCGTTGGGACGGTGGTCGGTATAGGCGAGGGCGTAGCAGTGGCGGTCACAGGCACTCCTAGAGCGCTTACAACGTAAGATACGATTTGACTAGATATGGCAATATCGTCCACTGGCGTCATTGTGAAGGCCACAGATCCAGCGGGTTGAAGTGACGCCCCCAAATCCATGTAACCTATGGCTACGACGCCTCCCGTTGAGTTATAAAAGGAAGCAAAGAGCACTACGTCGCTAACAGGATCGGAGCCAACGTTCAATGCGGTGCCAGTTATGGTATAGTTGCCTGCGTTATTTACGACTTGAATGTTGTCAGATGGAACTACCACGTCCGTGCTAAGCGTAGTGGCTTGAGGTTGAACTGAGTATACATTGACTGCGATGCTGGTAACGTTTTGAACCCAAGATAGGTCATAAGTTGGGCTGCTTTCAGGTGGAAAATCCATGTAAAAAGGTGATTTAGCGCCAACTGCCAAGTTTAGGCCGAAAACTTTGCTTTCGCTTTGAGCTAGAACTTGTCCATTTGAATCATAAGCGGAGCCAGTGACGTATATGGCGCCTAAAGTGGCGGTGCCTGTGTTTTGAACTTCGCCTACCACGATTAAGTCACCTGTAGATTCAGCTAAGAGGGCGTTTGCTGGGGCAATGTACGAGCTGTAACTTAAGATTGTGGCTTCTGTAGTTTGTCCTTTTACATTTTGGGTCGAATACAATAGGCAGAACGAAGATAGGATTAATGCAAAGAGTATTATTGATGTTAGTATTTTTTTCAATTTATCTCTCTCTTCAAAGATTATTTACTGAAGAAATGGTCGCGTTTAATGTTATAAGGTTTTTTCCAATTTATGCCCAAGAATCTGGGTTTCAGTTAAAAGAAGGTTAAAACAGGAAAAGTTGAAAAAATAAATTGAGATATGAAAGAGAGCAGATTTTTATCTGCTGGATTGTGCGACGCGTTCGATTTCGTTGCGTTTGGCGATGGCGACGCTCTTTATATCTTTGTTGGCTGCGAGCACCAGTTCGTCGGCGAGGGTTTCCTGAATACTGCGGGGGTTATTGGCTGAGCTTGCTCTTGCGCCATCTGTTATGTGTCGTATTGCAAGGTCGATTCTGCGTTGTGGAGCAACGTCGACGGACAAGTGGTAGACGACTCCTCCGTAGCTGACCCGTGTGGTGTCTTCGCATGGAGAAGCATTCTCTACGGCTTTCACTAGGACTTCGATTGGGTTTTTGCCCGTGCGTAGGTTGATTATTTCGAAGGTCTCTTTAACGATGTTCGTGGCTTTGGCTTTTTTGCCTGCGTTTTTGCCGCCTCGCATTAAACCATTGATTAAGCGTTCAACGACGTTGACTTTGGCTTTGCGGAACCGCTGGTGCTCGTGGCGTCCCATGCTGTGGGGTGCAACCATCGGGGTCAAGTTAAGGTATCTTTGCAAGCCAATGTCTACGACTGCGATGTCTTTGAAACTCCATTTCTGGAACAACTTAATTTCTTGAGGTTGAGCTACAGATACTGCCGCCATAATTCATTACCTTGCTGGTTTCTGTTTTCGTCCGTAGACGAGTTCATTTAGGCTTACGCCGTTGACCATAACGACTTTCCAGCGGACTCCTGGAATGTCTCCCATTGCGCCGCCTCTTGTTCCGCCGATGCCTTCCACGACTACTTCGTCGTGTTCATCAACTACGTTGAGGGCGCCGTCTCCGGGCAGGAACGCTGTGATGGTTCTGCCGTTCTTGATAAGCTGTGTGCGTACGCATTTGCGGATGGCACTGTTGGGCTGTTTTGATTCGACGCCGACTTTCTCGAGAACGATGCCCCGGCTCTGGGGTGCGCCCTGCATAGGGTCGACTTTTTCGTCGAGTCTAAGCATGCGTCGGTTAAAGTAACGATCGGACCAGCGGAAGTTCTTCCGTTTCTTTGCTAGTTGCCTTGCGGCAAATTCGCCTCTTGGTGACTTGGAACCCATTCTAAGATATTCCTTCTTTTTGCAACATCATAGTCATAACACAAATATATAAACAAAACGAAGAAAAAGCCACACTTATGGACTGATCTGATGGGAGAAAACAGTCACCAAAGAAACACAAATTTCCATATATTCATCACATAAAAACTACAAACGACCAAACTTTTTAACCAGAAAACTCCGGTTTTGCGGCTTTCGAGAATGATAAGCTATCGGCGATCAGGCAACTACCTTAACCATAACTAAGTCGGTATTAAAAACTGTTTGCACGAAAGAATCCTTCTGCAGATAACAACATTTGAAAAAGTCAGCAGAGGTGCAGAGTTTTATACTTATTCAAGAATGGCCCACCGATGACGGAAACTATCATTTCATATTCATTGACAGATTTGGGAAAAAACTTTTTTACGAAATTACTAAAAATCTTGAAATAAGATACGGTCGTAAATTCTGAGGGTAAGTGCCGTCGCGCAATGTTTAAAGCGTCTGCTGCATGACGTTTTGTTTGGTGTTTTGGAGGGAATTAGGTTGGTCGATGTTAAAGTTGAGTCGCACAATTCTGAAGGCGGAGCCGAGAAGCCGAAGAGCATGAATTTGGATGCTAACGAGGTCATTGGCAAAGTTCGCGGTTTTGTGGAGGGTTTTAAGGTGGTGTCGGTGGGCGGTCAGAAGTTGGCGGTGAGTGTTGAGGGGTTCAGTTTTTCTGTGGGTCAGACGCAGGGGAAACTTGATTTGAAGGTGGGTGTGAGTTTGGCGTTTACGCCCAAGGCGGCTGCTGCTACTAAGCGCGTTTGATTTCCCCTAAGCTTATACCCTAGCGCGTAATAATTACTGGGCAGGGTATTGGTATGGAAAAGAAATGCGGATTCTGTAAAAAACCGTACACCACTTTTGACGCTAAGTCGAAGTATTGTAGTGATGCTTGCGCTAAGAAAGCCGGCAAAAAATAGCCGATCCGGCTTTATGTCAGCGGTAGAGCATTAGCTGCTTAAGCCCTCAATTTCTTTTTTCAGGGAGAAAAAATCTGTTATACCGCGGCTGTTTTGCGGAACACGGCTTTTTCTATGTCGAGGCAGTCGTCGCACAGGTCTGAGGCGGGTCTGTTTATGCGTTTTTGGATGACGATGCGGGGGTACTGTCTGCAGTTTTTGTTCCAGTGCCAGCGGTCAGGTTCGGCTCCCTTAACGTATTCGCCCATCCTAAAGGTCCTCCATAGGGTTAGGTTGTAGGAAATATTTCTGGTTTGCGCACTTTTCGACGCTTCAAAAGGCAAGTTCTTTGTAAATTTGTGAATTGGTGAATTTCGTGAGGGTTCATTAGGAACCGGGGTTTGTGGTGTTTGAGGTGAAACACAGAGCCCGCCCAGGTCTAGTGCAGGTTATTCTGTTGAGCCCCAATTCATCGGCAATTTTGTGTTCATAGCAGGAGCCTAATAGTAGATCATTGCAGAAACGATAGAGGGGGTAGGTCGTTTTGGCGATTTCTGGCGTTATTGACTGCCTTGCTTTATATAAGGAAGGGGAGTTCAGCACTGAGACATCACGACGATCCAACATAGTGCTTTTCAGCCTGTAAATAGAGGAAGGGGACGTCGCCAAGAGCAAGCCATACTACAGGCAAGTGGAATGCAGAAACGCTTAATTGCCGCTTCAACGCTAACTCATTTAACAACAGATTTTCGCTCAATCCACAAGTTTTTGGGGGTATGCGGTTGCAAACTGAATATGCCATCGAAACGGTGAATTTGACTAAAACGTACAAATCCAAAATTCCGAACACAGGCCGCTTTAGCCGCAGAACCGCCTCCGTCAACGCCGTCGACAACCTCAGCCTAAACATAAAAAAAGGCGAACTCTTTGGATTGCTGGGACCAAACGGCGCGGGAAAAACCACCCTCGTAAAAATCCTCTGCACACTGCTACCGCCCGACCAGGGAACAACCATCGTAAACGGCTTTGACGTTCTCAAGCAGCCGATGCGGGTGAAACAGTCGATCGGCACCATCTTCAGCGTGGGAGAACGCGGTTTCTTCTGGAGGCTGAGCGGCTACAGTAATCTGGAGTTTTTCGCCGCCATAAACAACGTTCCCCGAAGCGGCAGGCGACAACGGATCATGGAGGTTCTGGAGCTTGTGGGCTTGGAGGAGAAGGCGTTTGAGGTTTTCCAGAAGTACTCGGGCGGCATGAAGCGGAAACTGGCTTTGGCAAGGGCACTTTTGGCTGACCCCCCGATTCTTCTTTTGGATGAACCCACCACAGGCTTGGACGTTACTTCATCGAGGAACATCAGGGACTTCATAAAAAACGACCTCAGCAAGAAACACGGCAAAACCATCCTCTACACCACACACTACATCGAAGAGGTCTCCCAAATGTGCGACCGCGTCGGAATAATGAACAAGGGCAGAATCATCGCCCTGGACACGCCCGGCGCGCTCAAAGGCATGGCGAAGAAGGGCGAAGTCGCCGACATCACCGTCAAAAACATGTCTGAGATGCAGGTGAACAGTCTGCGACACGTGGCCGGTGTCTCGGGTTTGACCGCTGAAGTGCAGGATTCAGTACTCGGGCAAACGCGCCTGCGGGTGCGCTTGGAGAACGTCGATGCGCTGCCGACCGTGCTGGGTTTCTTTTTCCGCGAAAAAATCAAGCTCGTTAACTTCCGACAGGAGGAACCCACCTTGGAGGATGCCTTCATCGAGTTAACGGGGACAGGTGGAAATCCATGACGCTGGCGCAGGAACTCGACAAAATCTACTACTTCATGAAACGCGACATCATCTCATTCTCAACTTACAAAACAAACATATTGCTCAGCATCGTCAGCGCCCTCTTCGGGGCATTGTCGTATGCGTTCTGGGGCGCCAACGCCTCCATGCCCAGCGTGCAGAACCTCGGTATGCCTGTTGTGACTTACCTTTTGATCGGGCTTGCCTTCAACACTTATTTGTCGCAGAGTCTCACGCTCGTTCAGCGAACGATTAACCCATGGAGTCTGGAAGAAGTGCTCGTTTCGCCCACTGGACTGGTGACTTTTATCGTGGGCAGTTCTCTTTGGGGCTTCATCTGGAGCACCCTTGTCATTGTTATCTATTTGTCGGTTGGGGTTTTCGCCTTCGGCGTCATATTGAGCATCAACATCGTGGGAACCATCATAGTTGTGGGATTAGGCATCGGGACATTCATCGGATTCAGCATGATAGGTGCAGGAGTCCTGATTCTAACCAAACAAGGCGATCCCGTCACCACAATCATCACTTTAGCCACCAACCTTTTTGGAAACGTCCTGTTTCCAATTTCCGTGATGCCGCTTCCACTTCAGATAATTAGCTTCTTCGTGCCACAATACTACTTCTTCACCTGCATTCGACCCATGCTGATCGGGCAGGGAATAGGGGCGATTCTGCCGGACCTCGCCATTCTGGGTGTGATGTGCGCCATAATTCTCCCTGTCGGTTACCTGGCTTATGCTTGGTGCTTGAAAATGGCGCGGAAAAACGGAACCCTCTCGTGGTTTTAGTGGTCTGCGCCTATTTTAGTTTACAGTCAAGAATTTTTTTGAAGTTAACTTCGAAAGCCGCCGCTGGATTTTCAAGTTTCCATGCTTCAAGCACAGCGGGGTTAACTTCGCCGACAACGCCGACGTCAGCGCCATTAACTATGACTTTGCCGGCTCTACCCTCGATGAAGCTCGGATGCACTGTTTCTTTTATCTGCCATTCAACCCCGAAATTCGCCATGAACGAGTCGAGGACAGATTTGATTTCGCTGAAATTCGCCTGAGGATGAGTGGTCACGGCGGCGAGCCAATCTTCGTCACGTGTTCGGGTTTCCTTGGTTTCGTCGGGCAGGGTTACTTTGCCGAGTTCGAAGATTTTCTGGGGAAACTCAACGGACGCGTTGCTACCGAGGAACTCGATGAGGCTTGGCAGGAGCCAGCTGCGCAGGCAGGTCATGGTGACTATTTTTGGGTTGGATATCTCGATAATTTTGACTTGGGACATATTCATTTTTTGGAATAGATTTTCCTGGTTGGTGAGGGTAGTGTTGAGGGTTTCTTGGTAGCCCAGTCCAACCAAGAGTTCGCGGGCGACGTCGATGAAGCGCTGGTCTGGTTTTGCCCGTCCAGTCGTGGGCAGTTCACGCCAGAGCGGCTCGATGTTGTTGTAGCCGTATGCGATGGCGACGTCTTCGACTATGTCAACTTGATGCATCACGTCCGCACGGTAGCACGGCACCAGCACCGACACGCAGTCGCCAGACACCTTTTCAACGCCTAGTCCAGCGACAAGCAGCAAATCAGAAATTTTCTTGCCTGTCAGCTTTAAGCCCAAAAGCCTATTCGTGCACTCAACACTCAAAGGCATGACGCGGTTGCTAAAATCGGGTGTAACAACGGTTTTCTGGGGGTAATCTGACTTTGCAGGGTAGTTGATGGTTGCCGAGTAGGCTTTTCCGCCGCGGTCAATCAACGCCAGCGTAACCAAGTTAAGCGTGTTCAGCACGGTCCTGTGCAAGGTTCCCGTGACTTCAACGAGCAGGTTGAGTGATTCCTCGGTAACCTTGCCTAAATCGTTCGAGTTGATGATTGGCGGGAACGACAGCACTTTTCCTTCGCTGTCAAACAGCATTGGGTAGAGCGGGTTCTTCTTGACTATATGGCCATACTCGATACCTTTTGGGTGGCGTTCAAGAATCTCATCCAACCCCATCTCTTCAGTGAAGCCCAAAGGAACAAACCGCACATCCGCAGGCTTAACCGCAGTGTACTCGATCGGCGGCTTGATGAGGTCCAAGTTGTAGATACCAATGGATGTTTTTTGGCGGCTTCGACCATTGGTCTGGTCGAGTTTGTCTTGCAGGTGCATGATTCCTTTGATGGTGCTGTCTGAGAGGTGGATGTCTTTGATGATTGAGCAGCAGATGAACGGGCGAATGTTCCATAATTTGGCGTGGACGTCCACTTCGACGGCTGATTTGCCAACCGCATACTGTTTTATTCCCTTAGAGTGGTTCAGGTAGCCCTGCAGCGCGCGGCTTAAGCCTTCGACGCTCCAGAGGTCGGGGCGGTTGGTATCCTTCATTTCGATGCTGACGGAGCCTTCTTTCTCGTCTAAGGCCTTCACTTCCGCTTTGACGTAAGCGAGGATGTCGTCGAGTTTTGCCATGTCACCGTTCAATTTTACGTTGAGCAAGCGTTCCAGTTCAGGGTAATCTACATCGATTGTGGGCATTCTACGTCACCTGTTTTTTCCTGAGCCAACTGAGGTCTTGGCTAAAAATCATGCGGATATCCTCGATGCCGGCGCGCATCATGAAGAGTCGGTCAACGCCGAGTCCCCACGCGATAACTGGCTCTTTAACGGCCAGCGGCACTGTGACTTCGGGGCGGAAGATTCCTGAGCCGCCGAATTCTACCCAGCCGTAACCTTCCTTGTAGGCGCTGAGTTCAACGCTGGGTTCAGTAAATGGGAAGTAGTCGGGTTTGAAGCGGATTTTGTCTGCTCCAGCAATCTCCTTGGCGAATTTACCCAGGACCCCCAGGAGGTCTCTGAGGTTTAGGTTTTCATCGATTATGATGCCTTCAACCTGGTTGAATTCTGATAAGTGGGTTTTATCGGTTATTTCCGGGCGGTAGACGCGTGCGATGGAGAAGTGTTTGCTTGGAACCTCAAAGTGTCCAGCTTCCAGCGTTCTTGCGCTAAGGCATGTGCCGTGTCCCCTGAGGAGCAGACGTTGGGCAGCTTCAAGCGAGTACTTGTATCCCCAGCCTGTTGAACCAGTTTTCCCGCCGTTCTCATGGTTTTGCTTCACCTGTTCGAGTGCTTTGGCATGTTGGCTTATGTCGCCGCTCTGCGGGTCTTTAACGTAGTAGATGTCGCTGGCTTCCCGTGCTGGATGATCCTGCGGCACGTACAATGAGTCAAAGTTGAAGAAGCTGGTTTCAACCGCCGTTCCCGTCATTTCCTGGAAGCCCAGCTGCACCAGTTTAGCGCGGACTTCATCGAGGAACTGCAGGTACGGATGTTTTTTGCCAGGCCAAGCTTTCGCCACTGGCGCTTCGATGTTGTATTTTTGGAGTTTAGCGCTGTGCCATTTGCCCGTGATTATCATTTCGGGCGTTAACTGGGTGATTTCTTGGGGAGCGATTTTAGCTTCGGACACTGCTTTTTTGCCCTCTGCCGTGATTTGGAGGGTGCGGGTGGTTTTGGGTTCGATTGTTAGGAGTTTTCGTTTTTTGAGTTGTTCGGTTGCTTTTTGGAGTTCCGGGCTGAGGTCCTCTTGCGCGGCTTGATGTTTAGTGCTTAGGTGTTTTAGGAAGGTTTCGTCGCAGTCTTCCGGCAGAGTTGTTTGGTGAAGGAGTGCTTCAGTAACATGTAATGTGTTGTTTTGGGGTGTGTAGGTTGCCCATTTTTTCCTTATGGTCCAGCCGAGAGCGATTTGGATAAATTCCTGGGCTAAATTGGCTTTTTTGGCGGCTGCTTGTAGGTCTGCTGTTCCGCCCAGTTCCGCGACTGCCAAGATGATGTTGCGTTCGGGCAAGCCGTCTTTCGCGTACTGCTCACCTTCAGGGGTTAGTTTGATGACGTTCTGGATTTTTGCGCGGATAGATACAAAGTTTTTCTCTTGGAGCGTTAAGGCAGTGCGCATGACGGCTGTGTCTTGGATTCCACAGGCTTGGATTAGTTGTTCTACGGTTGCTGTTCCGCCCAGTGATTCCAGCGCGGAAAGGAGTTGTTGTTCTTGGGTTCTGAGTTCAGCCATCCTGTTTGCCTTCGCAGCGAGATGTTTTGTTATTGGATAGTTGCCAGTTCAATAAAAGCATGCTGATTCAGCTTGCCGCGTATTTTTGGGAAGCAGTAACCAGCCATAAAAGGAGTTTGTTGCTTGATTTACAGGGTAAACAAATCGATTCAAAATAATGTTATTCCTAGTCATTCGCACATAGTATTTTATTTAAAGAAGGGTTCCATGTAAAGTAAATCAAGCGAAATAAATTTGATTTTAGAAACTGCCACAACTAAATCACTGGTAGAAAATGCTTTGGCTCAAATTGCACCACCTCAAAACATAGTTGTAATTGATGAAACTAAAGAAGCGCCTAACTTCCAAGTTGACATTGAAAAGATGAGTCGAGGATTTGTGAATATCGTCAAGAACGCTTTCGACGCGATGCCTGACGGCGGTAAATTAATCATTAAAAGTGAGGAAGTGGGAGGCTTTGTCGTTTTTAGTTTTAAGGATTCGGGTAATGGGATGACGCCGGAAATGCTTGGCAATCTTTGGACCCCACTTTTCACGACTAAAGCGAAAGGCATGGGTTTTGGCTTGGCGATTTGCAAGCGAGTTGTAGAAGCTCATACTGGAAAAGTCAGCGCTGAAAGCTCAATTAAAAAGGGAACCACTATTAAGGTTGAATTCCTCTTAACTTGAAAACCTTAGACGACCATGGCTTCCTTTTTCTTTAGTTTCGAATTTCAGCTTTCATGCGATTTGGATTTTTTTGTCGAGTGAACTGTAAACGTTTTTTTCGATAGTGCGTTTGAGGCTGCTGATTTTATCCCCTGCTTCTTTGTAAGAGTTTTCTTTGACGGTTTCGTGGGTTTCAACGCTTGTTTTTCTGGCTTTTAGCAGGTCGACTTGTTTTTGGAACTGGGCAAGGTTGTATTTTATCTCATCCATCTTCGAGCTAGCCACCAGCTGGTCCCGGTTCGTCGCCATCTCGATGCTTCTTATCTGCAGGTTTGCCAAAGAATCCTTATGCAATATCTCATTAACGGACTGCTCAGCTTTCCTGGCTTTATCAGACTTCAACTTTAGCTTATCCTGAGCCATTAACTCTTCGAGCTTCTGCAAAATCTCCTTAAGCATCGGATAACCCGTTTTCTCCGAGACTAACGCGTCAAAGGGCGTATCCAGATACTGGTTTATCTTGGTCAGCTCGTCGGGTGTTATTCCTCCTCCGCCGCCTCCAGTGGCTAACGCCTGCATTTTAATGAAGGGCTTCTGTAGGTGCCTTTGCTCATGCTTCAGCTCGCCGCACAAAGACTCGATTTCGCAGTTAACCATGTTCAGCTTGTCGATGGGTCCTTTGCATTTGAGCTCATTGATTTTTTCCTCGAGGACGGCAATCTCCTGCTCGATTGGTGTGCGTTCATTCTTTATGGTTTCCTTGTCTTCGCCCAGCATAACCAGCTGGCGCTCCACGTTCTGCAACTCGTTGATCTGCTGGAGTGCTTCCTCCAAGGTTTTTGTCTTAACGTATTCCTTGGTGACGTAATCGTTTAGGGATGTGTAGGCTTGTTTAGCGCGTTCATAGACGGCGAGGAATTTTCGTCTATCCATGATGAAGAAGGGAGAGATTCTTGGAAACCAATTCTTAATGTCTATGTCAGTGACCAGCATAACTTTCTGGGTTTCCTGAACGTAGCGGCTTAAAGTGTCGTATGTGACTTGTTCGGGGGGGTTGAGTTTTTTGAGCCGGTCGAGGAACAGGCGGGTGAGCTTGTTTAGGGCTCGGGCGCGGTTGTAGACTTTCATGTTCCTTCTTTCAATCTCTTTTGAGCTGGTGTCAAAGAGCTGTTTGCTGATGTCCGCAACTGCCTGGATTGAATTGTTCATGTCATCGCGTAGTTTTTTGGCTTGGGCATGGACGGGTGTGAGGATGGAGCTGGTTTGGGTTTCAAGCCAGCGTTTTACTTCTTCGGAGGATGAGAACCGGATGGTTGTTTCAGTCAACGCTTTGTCACTGTTCTTTATGTTATTGTTGGCTTGTTTATCAATTTTAGCCCAAATTCACTAACCCTTTTTTGAGTAACTACTCTTAAATAGGTAACAAACGCATTGAAACAACGGCGAGGAACCAAACATGAACACAAAAACCTTAGCATTAAGCATAATATTCACCGCCTTAACACTTGCCATAAACCTCGCCGGACCCAAAATCCCCGCACCCTACGCACCCTTTCTGATATACCAACTCTGGGAAATTCCCATAGTATTCACCTTCTTAGCCTTAGGACTCCTCGCCGGGTTAATAACTGCAGGAATAAACACCCTGATTCTACTAGTTTACTTTCCCGGCTTTTTGCCATTCGGACCACTCTACAACCTCTTTGCAGTTCTTGCGATGATGTTAGGAGTATTCGTACCATACCTAATTTCAACTCGCGGCTGCAAAAAAGAAAATTTAAGCACCTTTTTACGACACCACATCAAAATAATAACTATTTCAGCAACCGCCTTAGGAATCATTTTCCGCGTTGCTGTGACTTCCGCAACCAATTACTTTTTGCTACAACAAGCTCCCCCAGTGGGTTTATCATATCCCACAGATGCTGCATTGGCTTTTCTGCCCTTGAGCATACTCTTCAATGCGACAGTCGCACTCTATACAATTCCTATTGCAATCGCAATAACAGTGGCTGTATCATCAAAGATAAAAATAAATTAAAAAGGGGAAAATTTAGAATCCTAAGGATTCTGCGAGTACCTTAGGGTTTATTTGTCCTGCCTTGAAGGTTCTGCCTGTTTTAGCGTTGTTTATCATGAGCACTGCGGGGGCGAATAAGCCGTGGTCGATTTTGTAGAAGTCTTTGTCGGCTTCGCGGAAAATCTGCAGGAACGGCTTGCCGTAGTCCTTGGAGGCCATGGAGGGTGCTTGGTTAACGATGTTTTGCAGTGCAGCCTCGTCGTCGTAGTCGACAGTGCAGTAGACTGTTCCGCCGTAGAGGATGGCGTCGTTGGTTCTTGCCATCGCAACTTCAAAGTCTTTGCCCAGCGGCGGAATTGGAGCGTAACCCATCGCAAAACGGATCAATTTGGGGCTTAAGCCCAGAGTTCTCAGCTTGTGAATTCCGACTTCAACCACTCTGCCCGCAACCTGTGTCAGACCTGCGATGCTTGCGGTCGGTGCAACAACCACGATTAGGTTTGGTGCTTGGATACCGCTTGCAGTCGCCACTTTTTCGATGAGGGCATCGGAGGGAAGAACGTTGCTCTCAAGTGTGAGCACTGCGTTGTCGCTTACGTCTTTGTAGCCGATTTCCTCGAAAACGTCCTTGGGCTTCAAGGCCAGTGCGCGGACGGGTCCAGACCCGATGGCGATGGAGTCGCCATCTTTAATTCGCCAGCCAGCAAACTGTGAACCCAACATCGCAACCGCAGGGTGGTCAGACATAACGGTAATAGATGGAAAAGTCACGTCGCCGTAGGTTTTGAAGCCAACCTGCGCTTTTCCTGCGCCGCCCATGCATAGTTCGGTTAGTTTTTTGCCTGCTTGAAAGCCGCCCGATGCGTTTACGCCTGCATCGATGATTGTGGCTCCCGCAGTCGATTTTGAAACGGTTACGCCGTAGAATTCTGGGTTATCGATGAATTTTTGGGCTATTTTCCAAGCCATTTGGTTTACGCTCAGTGCATTTCCCATTAACTTTCACCTGTGAGTACCTTTAACGTGAGGCTTTTGAATATTAAAGTTAACGCTGCACGTTTCCTGCTTTGACGCTCGCAGCAGAACCCTAAGGGGGTAGGTCGTATTGGCGATTTACGGTGCCATCAGCATGTTGAAATTCTGGGCTTTAGCGTCTTAGCGTTGGTTGCTTTAAGTAAGGGGAGGGGAGTCACCAGAGAGCAAGAGTTTTCCAAAACGAGCAATAAGGAAGGCTGCATCAATAGCTTTTTTAATCCACGCTTCACCCTTATTTCGCGGTGCACAATTACGGAAGAACCAGAAGTTTGGACTCCTATGGATGGAGACACGTTCGTCACTAAAGACGGATTTATCATGAACACTTTTGGGTACGAACACCCCGATGACCGCATTTTGGCTTTCCTTAAGTACATTCCCGCGCAGTATAAGCAGCTCTTCAACGTGGAAATGCTGACCCGCACATGGAAATTCGGCGCAGGCGAACTCACTCAGCAGCTTTTCCGCGCTGAAAAACTCTACACTGCCAAAAACTACCAGACTTTCATCGAAGCCTTCCGCAAAACCTTCCCAAACTACCGGTATTTTGACTCGACCCGCGGCAAAGAACTCATAACTGCACCATTGGACGCGATTGAGCAGATTTTTGTTCCTAAAGACCGCCTTGTTTGGCTGCGGAACCTGCCTAAACCTGACGGCTTGCAGAAAATGGCGCTTAACTTGATTGACCTTATTTCCAAGGAGTCAGGCGTACCATGCAGCGACTTGGGTATCCACGGCTCCATCGCACTGGAAATGCATGCTCCAGAATCAGACATCGACTTTGTCGTGTACGGCACAGACAACTTCCGCGTTGTAGAAGACGCCATACAAAGACTCGTGAACGAAAACAAACTCTCCTACATCGCCGGCAACCGCATCGAAGCAGCCCGAAAATTCGTGGGCAAATACCAGGGCAAAATCTGGATGTACAACGCAACAAAAAAACCAGAGGAAATCAAAACCCACTTCGGCGACTACACTTACACGCCTCTAGGACAGCTCCGTTTCACCGCCACTGTCTGCGAAGATACAGAAACCATGTACCGCCCAGCAATCTACAGAATCAGCGGTTACCAACCCATGGATGACCAGTCGGAGCTTGACCTCGACAAAATCCCAACACAGGTCGTCTCAAACATCGGTTGCTACCGAAACGTCGCAAGAGCAGGGCAACAAATCAAAGTTGCAGGAACCCTTGAAAAAGTCCAGTCAACACGTGACAGCAGCGTCAGCTACCAAGTCGTGGTTGGAACAGCTACTTCGGAAGAAGAGTACATATGGCCGCTTTAACGCTTCGAGACCGCGATGGGATTCAAACCGCGGAAGGATTGATTTTCCGAGTCTTCGGCTACAGCCACCCCAAAGACAGCTACATTTGCGACGCCGAATATGCTTCGTCAGTAATTTTCCAATCGAAAGATCCCCGTGCGCCTAGAACGGGCAGAAGCGAGCTTTTCTTCAAGTTCTACAACGACGAAGGCATGAAGCTTATCGCCAAAAAATATCCACAGTATCTCGTTTTGCATGAGATGCTCAACTTAAAAATCGTGGGCGTACCAAAAAACGCCATTGCAGAGCCGCGAAGACCTCCAGAACGCCTGCAGGCGCTACTCAAGGCGGGACCAACCGACCCCCTTCTGGCGGCGGTTGAAAGGGTTCTTGGCATCGCATTATCAAACACGGGGCTGAAAAACTCTGACTTCGGAGTCTTCGGCTCCATGCTTCACGGTTTCCACCACCCAAAATATTCTGACATCGACTTGACCATCTATGGCAAAGCAGAAAACGCCATGGTACGCCAAACAATGGCAGAATTATATTCCGATTCCAGTTCTGGCTTGAGGAACGAGTTTGAATCCGAAGAAGCCATGAAGGGCAAAGACTGGCGTTTCAAAAACTTCGACGTAAAAGACTTTGTTTGGCACCAGCGCCGCAAAATGATCTACGGCTTATACGACGACAGAGCCCAAAGCGGCAGAGTCATCAAAGCCGAATTCGAACCCGTGAAGGTATGGAGCGAAATCAAATCCGAATACGACCCCCAGACAAAAATCAAGCAGAAGAGCTGGGTAAAATTAAAAGCCCGCGTCACATCAGACGATGAAGCGCCCTTCATTCCATCGATTTACGGCATCGAACCCTTGGAAGTTCTGGGCGGACCCAAAGAAGCCCTAAAAGCCTCGCGTGTTTTCAGCTACATGGAAGAGTTCCGCCAGCAAGCCCAAAAAGACGAAACCGTAATCGTTGAAGGCAACCTAGAAGAGGTTGAGTCGCCATCAGGAAGCTTTTGGCAGGTCACGTTGACTTATTGCCCACGCTACTACGAACAAGTCCTCAAAGTGCAGCACTGTGCCCAATGAAGAATTAGACTGCCTTAGTTTTATTTTCCACAGCCATCAGTTTTCAATTCTGCCTTAGGTGATTTCAACCGTTGCACTCAACGTCTTAAGCGTATTCTCAACGCTTGAAAGTTCATTGGGCAACTTTAAGGCAGTAGAAGAAGAGTGTTTTTTTCTATCTTTTTCTTTTAGTTAATTGGCTCCTCGGAAAATGGTTAAGCGCTTTGTCTAAAAGAAAAAATACTTGGTTTTAAGGAAAACCCCGTTCTTCTTCCAAATAGAAGTAGTTGTTGTTGACATAATTTTTTCTCAGCCAACAACAACTTCTAACTTAACTTTGCCAAAAGAAAGCTATTCGCCAAAAGATTACGCATCTCAATTAGAAGTAGTTGAACAAAGAAAAAATGCTTGTTCTACTTCTACTTGTGTCAGTTTGTTTTTGCCTAAGGAGTTGCCAAGTATTAAAGAGGCGCTTAAGCTTTTGCCGTCATCTCAGGACGCAGCGGTGCAGTCCTCGGTATTTTGTGGGGCAGAAAGCATTAATGGTAATCGATGGAGCGTTGAAGTGGAAAAGCAGTTTCGCGAGATGGTACAGGGGCATAAAAGGGTCAGTGAGATCGCTGGGTTTTTCGGTAAATCTTGTGAAAGCATCAAACAAAAAAATTGGTCGTCTTAGACTGGTAGTAGTCGTCCGGCAAATTCAGTAGACGACTACTTCTAATGAGTTGCCGAGCGTTGACGAGGCGCTTAAGGACCTTGTCGCTGCGATCTAACCACAGCATGGTCAAAAAGTCGAAACTAACACACACGCTGCGCTAATGCCTAAGCACCATGTAATCCGACGGTTCATTGCCAATTATCAAACGGTAATGTTCACTTAAATTCTTCTTGTCTGTTACGAGTTCAACTTTGCCCTGTGCCTCGACTGCTTCGCCGTTTGCCGCCTGCACACAGAATCTGCCGCGGAAAGAAGCGATTTCCGTTATCGGCGCCAGTTTGGGTCCACCAACAACTGCAACATCCTTGAGCATGTAAGTGCAGGGCGTAAAAAGTGCGTCCGAACAATCAGCTATCGTAGCGGCTATTTTTGCGTACCCAACGTTTTTGAAGCACACGTCGCCGTACTGCTCGCTCGTTTCGCTCCAGTCCTTCACAAAGCGGATGAAGTAGTCGGTTCCCATGAACATGCCCTGGAAGGCTTTGCGGCTTTCGACCAAAACGAAGTCTTCGAAGTTCATCTGGGTGTCCTTCGAACGGAAGTCGAAGAGCGCCTGCAGTTCCATTCGGCTGTAGGATTTGAAGCCTGAATCAGCGGTTTTGAGCAATTCCTGAAAGGCAGCATAGGCTTTGCGACTGTTTTCCACGCCGTAGACGAGTGGATCGATGTCTGATTTTTCGTTGGTTAAACCTGCCATAATCGAGCCAGAGATGCCGATTGCGCTCCAGGGGATTCCTGCTTTTTCTTTCAGCGTTGTTGCAAGCTGTAGCGCTCTGTTCTCCAAATTGTTAAGGTTTTTGGATTTGCGCAGCGACGCCAGCTTTTCTGGCGGCTGGTAGTGCTCGGCTATTTGACCAAGGGGAACTTCGCAGAGTGTTTCGCCAAAAACGGGGTCAAAAACGATGAGGTCAGGATGGTTCTCCCGCAGGTACTTGAATCGGTCTCCGAGGCTGTAGACTTTACCGTAGAGCGCATCCTTGCCCTGGCGTGTACCCTGCGGCGAAGGAATGAAACGGGGAAACGCAATAACCCTGTCTTTTGGGTGAACTAAGCCTTTAACGTCAAAAACCACACTGCTCTTAGTCTTGATTAAATCGCCTTCACGTGCCTTCATGCAAGTCCCCTTTGAACCTTGTTTCAATGTTGTAGTTTTCAAAACTTTAATAAACCTTTTTTTAAACCACATACCATCGGAGCATCATAGATGATTAACTGCGAAAAAGCACAGCACATATCAAAGTGCCTGCAGCTGGCGATTATGCTTGAAGTCAGTAGCCAAAAGCCAGGCAACGTAAGCTTCACCGCAAGCTTTGAAAAGACCAGGGTGGAGCATTTTTTGGCTTCCGCCGTTGCCGCTGGACCCACCTTTCAAGAGGTAGCTTACCTTGGAACGTCGGTGGCTGAGAAAAGGCTCGAAGTCGGCGAGGTGGGTTTGGGGGAGCTCATAAGGGATTGCGCTGTAGATGTTAATACTTGGCAAAAGGGTGGAAACACTATTCTTGGCACGGTGATGCTGTTTGTGCCCATCGCTGCCGCCGCCGGCATGACGCCGATTACGGAAGATTACGTTTTAGATTTTTCTGTCCTGCGTAAAAACATCGATTTGGCAGTTAAATCCACATCTGCGTGGGATTCAGTGCACCTCTACGAAGCGGTGGAGATTGCCAGTCCCAGCGGTCTTGGCGATTCACCCGACCTCGACGTCAACGACCCCGGTTCCAAAGAGCGGCTTCTAAAAGAGAATGTGAGTTTGTTTGACGTTTTCAAACTCGCCTCAGGCTACGACGACATATGCTACGAGTGGGTCCACAACTACCCTATAACATTCAATTTAGCATACCCTTACCTGATGGTGCAGCTTGAAAGCAAACCCCTCAACACCGCTGTCGTTCACACTTTCCTAAAAATCCTCTCCGAACGCCCAGATACCTTCATCGTCAGAAAAGTCGGCGAAGAAAAAGCAAAAGAAATCTCAGAGGAGGCAAAAGTGGTACTGAACCTGGGCGGTTTAGACACCGCGGAGGGAAAAAAGAGCCTATCCGAATTCGACAGAAAACTCCGCAGAAAGGGCAACACATGCAACCCCGGCACGACGGCGGATTTGACAGCGGCCGCATTGGCTCTTGCAACTCTTAGAGGATATAGACCCTAAACGACTTTTAACATGTGTTAACTTAGAAAACCGAAACAGGACCACTCCCAACTATAGTCTCTTCATAGATATTCTATTAGGAACAAAATAAGTTAGCTCGGGGACACAAGAATTATCCTTGACGATGCAAAAAAGTAGCTCGTTTGCAAGATGCACCGAAAACGGCAAATGCGTTTGTGGTAGCCTGAGTGTACACACATACTCTTTTATTCCGTCAATATTGCTATGAATATGACTATAATTTTGATAGGTGATTGATTTCCAAAAATGCGCTTTAATGGGTAGCTGTCCAAACTGCGGTTGCAAGCTTGGAACACCCAATAAGAAAATAGAAAACTTCCTTTTCTGCATAGCAGTTTATACCTGCACCAACTGCGGCTACCACTTTAAAGTTTCATACTAACAGTTTTAACAAAATCCAAAAACTAACCTATCTTTTTAGCAACTTGGCAATTGTGGCTTCAACATGAGACAACATCCATGTTATATTGTGTAGAACAGTAAGGAGTTCCAAGAAGGAATTAACTAAGAGCCATCCGTTAAGCGGGTCTGGTTACTAAAATCAGGTAAAGTGCCCCCTCGACTCCTCACCTTTTTACACTTTACCGATTTCAGCATTTGGCTTGGTCCGCTCAACACACTATTTTTTCCCTTAAAGCATAAAACAGCAAAGGTTTAGGAAGACTTTTTAAAACTAGCACCGCTACTTTAATGGCTATGTATCAAAAGGCCATTGTGAACACGCTTCGGAGCAGGCGGTTCTGGATGTGGCAGTTAGGCGGCGCCATCATCTATTCTATACCTGCAGCTATTAGGATTGCAACAGGCAACATCCACCTGCCGATTCTAAGCATGTTCATGGTTCCATGGGTTACCCCCTATGTTCCTGGCAACATCGTGGAGAAGATTTTGGTTAACGCTTTTTTCCCCGGAGGAGCAGGCGCAGGAGCAGGCGAAATCCTCTACACTATCGCACACGAAGAAGCATTCAGTCGCAGGCAGAAATATCTGGCTCGGCTCAGTGGCGCATGGCTGTGGACGGCGGCATGGTCCCTGTTCCAGTTCTGGGGCTACCTGCAAAACGTCACAGGCTCCTACGGCGGCAACCTCTTCGAATCCCCACTGGTTATCCCGCTCAACTTCCTGCTGGCATCGCTCTCAATCTTCACGCCCGACGTGCTTGGCTACCTTAAAAATGAAGTAGGCAACACTTACCATGGGTTGCGGCGCAAAAAAAGTTAATATTACCTTCCCACTAAAATTAATACATGTCTTTTCATGTTCGCCGCAAGGATCGGGAAATCACTGACCAAAATGAGATGCAACAGGTTCTCAAAGCCACAAAGTACGTGACGGTTGCCCTCTGCATGGACGACGAACCCTACCTGGTTTCGCTGAGCCACGGCTACGACCAAGCCAAAAGCTGCCTCTACTTCCACTGTGCACCCGAAGGCAAAAAACTCGTATACGCAAAAGCGAACCCGGAGGTTTGGGGGCAAGCGGTGCTTGATTTTGGAGTTACAGAAGAGTGCGACTACGCATACACCAGCGTCCATTTCCAGGGAAAACTAAGCCTAATCACCGATTTAACGGAGAAAAGCCACGCCATGAAAGTTTTGGTGCGGCAGGTTTCATTGAATCCCGAAGCGAAACTCGCAAAGATTAAACCCGAAAAACTCGCGTCAATCACCATGGGTAGAATAGACATCACTTACATGTCAGGAAAGAAGCACCAAGCCCCAAAAAATCGAAGCTAAGTGCCCATCTTCGTTAAATCAACCTGGTAAATCAGCAGGTTCCCATCTGCGTAAACCTGCGTCAACCAATCAATCGAGTTAAAGTGTGCTACGCAATTGGGGTAGTTGTTCAATTCTTCGTTGCCCACGTAAACGTAGGATACGTTGTACTCATGGATTACCGCCGCCAGCTCGGTTGCGGTGCCGTTGTACGCCGAGTCGATGTCGTGTTCCCTCTGGAATACTTGGTCAAGTGGTTCCCCGTGACCGTACGGCCAATAGATATACGATGATACCCGCAGTCGACCGCCAACCATGCTTGTAGGCTCATGGACGCCGTAGTAAGTTAGGAACACCGAGTTCTGCGGCGTATTATCCCTCACCCACAACCCAAGCTGGTATTCGCTCCAGCTAACTCCAAGGTATTGCGTTTCAACGTTGTACACTATGACGCTGGCTGAAGTGATTATGCAGAGCAAAACCAACGTAACAATCACAATCCTAGGCGTCTTAGCCAGCACGATACCAGCCAGAACCACAATGAGAATCCAGGCGAACATGAAAAACTTGTACATGTCCCAGTCCCAAGGGGTAAGCAGCAAAATGTTGGGAATCAAAAACAGGAACAGGAACGTTATTTTCAAGTATTCGTGTCCGGGCTTGATGAATGAAACAATCGCCAGAACAAATGGGATGCCCAGGTTAAGCAAATAGTAAATGACGGGGTTGATTGCAAACTGGTTCCATGCGAAATCACCCAAAAACCCAGAGCTAACAGCAAACGTCAGAAGGGGTCCGCCGCCAAAAATAAACGGCAGTGCGAAAACGCTGGGTAGCAAAAAGTACAGGTAGCTGAACTTGAAGCGTTTGATGTTTAAAAGGAGGCAGACTGCGAAGGCAACGTAGCAGCAGAAGAACGCCACGTTGTGAAACTGATAAACTAATCCCGTGATTATGCCCGCGAGGACAAGACGGTTTTTATCGTCGATGTTTCTGAGCAAAGCCAAAACCAAAGCAAACGCGGGCAACCCAACAAGCAGCGGACGCTGCTGGAGCAAATTGTCGAACATCGAGGGCAACCCAAACAGTTTCCCGAATTGGTAGATGTAGTTCTGGTTCGGGTCAAACTGCCCGTTGAACAACGCTGAGAACAAGCCAAAATAGCTCAGGCCCCAGCCGAAAACCGCCAGAACCGTAGCAATCACAGCCGCCCGCCTGCCGTAAGGACGCGCCAACGCATAGATGGAAAGAGCAAAGACCAGAATGAACAGTGCATTCAACAGAGGCAGAAGCGTAGGCAAATACCCGTACATTTTCTCGATGATGGCGGTGTGGAAATCCACAAAGTAATGGTAAGTCAACGGTGTGCCGATGTAGTTGGGGGTTTGAGGCGGGAAATTGCCCTGGTTTATGCTTTCGATGATTTCGTAGTGGAAGGGTGTGTCCTGCCAGTTTGAGCCCGTTAGGACTATGCCGTCTTGGTTGCCGTACCAGACGCTTCGGGCGAGGACAGCAAAGGAGATGAGGAAGATTACTGCGAAAATCAGGAGGCTGGTTTTCTTGATTTGTCGCAGCTTGAGAAATGCCGGGGGTTTTATGGGCTCACCTTTCTTGTAAACTACCATCGCGTAGATTGCCGTTAAGGCGAGAAAACTAAAGAGGATAATGTCGCGTGAGTAACCCACTGCCAAAGACAAATAGTAAATCAGCGACACCGAAACCAAAACGCTGAAAATGGGCACGAAAGCCCAAACCTCATGGGATTTCAGCGAGAAGAACCTGTAGGCGATTAAGCCTGGAACCAGAAACGTGAAGACCAGCGCGGTGAAAACGGCAACGTCGCCCGAAACAAACGAGATAGCTGTCAAGAGCAGAAACACGAGAGGAAGCCAGTACTTTTGAAGAACCGTTCCGTAGTCAGTGCTTGCCTTGACTTTTTTCACCCGCCCTCAAACGATCTTACCCAATAGATAATTTTGAGAAGTATTAAAATTGTCGCTAACAAAGCACTAAACTCCATTGACGACAGATTATGCGGAGAACCATCCGCTTTCTCAACAAACCTTTCAACATCAAATCCGAGAAAGGTTAATTAGCTAAAGTTATTAGTATTCTTGCGGCGCTTATGCCCAGGTAGTATAGTTTGGCCCAGTATATGCGGCTGTCGCCCGCAGGACCCGGGTCCGAATCCCGGCCTGGGCGCCAATTCATTATATTTCAGATTTTGAATACAATCAGCAACTCAATATTTCCCTTTCATAAACGATAAATTAAGTCAAGCACAAAGAGGTTGTTATGGACCATGCAGATGAAATCCCTTGTGTTGCTTGCAAATCTTGGAATGGGAAACGAAAAAAATTCTCCTGCAACCCCAGCAAATGCAACGACATATCAACATGGCTTCTTGAACATATTCCGCAACTGAGAACTGAAACACTTCATATGCAAGTTCAGCTTCCTGAAATTGCGGTCCAATACGTAGTGTAGTTAAAAAGGTCAAGTGGATTAAATTTCGGGTTGGCGCCTAATCTTTATTACTAAAATACTAAAAGAATCCTTCAATGCGGTAGCAGACTACTATGCCAAATTAGAAGCGTTTAAAGATGAACAGCCATAGTTTTATAGTGTTGACATTTTTTCTGAGTGCTTAAACGTTGAAGTACAAGACTCTCCATCATATAGCTAAGCAAATCGACCGCTTAATAGACAACTACCTGCAGTCAAAAGGCACTCGTTTATTCCCCAAGAAGAACTAAAAAAGCTAATCCTGAAAAATTTTCCAGATTTATATGTTAAAGATTTTGGGTGACACAAGATTGTCTTCGGACTCCGCTCGACGGATCAAAAAGTAGTAATTAAAGTTGGCCCAAAAAAGCATCGAGAACGACCACCGAACCTACAAGCGGGTTCCCGAAAGCATACGGCATCAACTGTTTGCCAAGATATTTGGACATAGTAAATAATGCTTGGTGCAAGAATATGGGTTTATGGCACACGTTTCTCCAGAGGAGCTGGATACCGTAAGAAAAATTATGTATAGATATGGAGTTTTTGTTGTAAAGGCAGAGAATTTAATGAGGATTGATAACTAACTCAAAATTATCGATGTGAATATTACTCCGTTTCCGCTTTCCACTGTTTGGAAGATGGTGGATGAAGTGAAGCCGAAGCTTCCGAAACAGCTGATTTTTTGTTCAAAAAAATTATGAAGATGATTAATTATAGATAACTTGAGAAGAAAAGGGTTGTTAGATTTTGGCATGTTTTTATGGTGCTTAAATTTTACAGAGACGATGAATCCAGCGCACACTGCTCCGAACGACGTCTTTGCCCCAGGTTTTCGTTGCAATGGCATACTTCATATAAGCAAGCCTTCAAGACGCGGCATTAGTCGAAAAACGAAATATCTTGAAACCCACATTAAAACAAGCGTTTTAAGCATTTTCATGTAGAAAAAACATATGAGAGAACAACAAGATAAGCAATCATAATGGCGCTTATTCAAAAACCCCAAGTCACCGCCAACCCCAGCAACTGGCTAGTTGACATCATAAAAAAAGTCAACAGCAACGCCCTCGAGCAACAGCAAATCATGACCCGCGGCAGAAATGACAGCCTCTGCATCCTGTGCAAAGGAGCACGAGCCCTCTGCGGCAAAACCCGTTGCCCAATAATGGTCAAAGTCAACTATTTCCTCAAAAGCGTCCCACTAATGGCGACAGAAGACATCAATGGCATGTCTCCGCCCAGCGTTTTCATCGGAAGAATCGGCTACCCCAACGTTTACGCTGGACCCCTCGTGCCACCCGTCCATGAGGACACTGGCATCTATGATTTGCCCGAGAGGTGGTTTGGGAAGTCAATGGATGAAATTGTGGGTTTCCGAAGTTTACTTGTTCGCGGCAAACACAGGGTTAACGTTCAAAAATTAATGGATTCGGGGAAAATTTTGGATCAGACACGGGAGCTAGCTCTCGCAGACAGCTGTGTGAACATTGAACTTAACCTGACTAAAAAGCCAAGGGGCTCCATCTACCTCGATGATGATGTTCAGCCGTTTGGTCCTTCAGCGCCCATCCGCGACCTCCACGTCGGCAACGCACGCTACGACGACAAAATAGAAAAAGCCTACTACGATACGGATTTGAGGGCGACTCAGGCAGTTGTGGAACTCTACAACCGAGGCGTCATTGTAAGCAAAATCCAGAAAGCCTTCAGCGTCGGTGCATTCGGAGTAGAAAAGAAACGCCGCTTGGTGCCAACGCGCTGGAGCATAACAGCCGTCGACGACATCATTTCCAAAAACCTAAGAGAAAAAGTCAAAACATTCCCCCAAATCAATGAGTATCGAGTCTACGAATCCATCTACATGGATAATGTGTTTGAGATTCTGATGATTCCTGGGCAGTGGAGCTACGAATCCATGGAAGCATGGTATCCAGGAACAGTTTGGAACCCAAATGGCTCCAGCATCGCCATTTTCTCAGATTGGGAAGGAAACAGCGGACGCACAACCTACGCGCAGATCGGCGGTTGCTACTATTCTGCACGCTTAGCTGTATGTGAGCAACTCCAGAAAGAACGCCGTCAAGCTACCGCCATCGTGCTACGGGAAGCTAGACCAGGCTACATCATGCCCATCGGCGTCTGGCAAGTCCGCGAAAACGTCCGAAACGCCATGCACCAAAAACCTTACCAATTCAAGAACCTCGCCGAATCTCTGCAGTTCATAAGCGGCAGGTTCGAGATTCCGATGCAACGGTGGATACTGCAGAGTGAACTGTTGAAGAGGGCGCTCTTCCAAAAGAAGATAACAGACTTCTTTAAGGGCTAAAGTGATGACAAGTTTTAAAAAAGGATCCTGCTATACCTTGACTGAGTTCGATGTTTACCTCTGCCATTAAACGGTTCAGTTTACCATTCTCAAACCAGAAAACCAGCGCATCCGGGGCTGAGGCAGCAGCCGTTTTCGCCGTTGCAGAGCTTGAGAGAAACAAGGGCGGTGGTTTAATCACGCGGTTGCCTGAAGAAAAACTCGTTTACCTATCCAAAGTTGGGTATCCCTTGTGGCTGTTTTCCAGAAATGACTTAGGCTTCGTTTTCGACGGCTTTGGTGATTTCAGTTACAGCATCTCTTTTCTTGATGTTCGGTCCGCAAAGGCGTTCAGGGAAAGTTTGGAGGCGAATTCTGCGCCAAGAGAAAACTACGTCACGTTCCTCTCTGACCACGACAATTATTTTCAGCAACCCATGAAAGAAAAGCAGTTCGTGTTCAGGGGCTTAATTGCGGACGTGGATTTTAAGGGTGAGTTTAACCTTTACCGTAGGGAAGCCGCCGAAATAACTGGACAGCCAAACGTAGCCTTGCTTTCGCCAGCCCTTAAAGAACCCGCGATTTCAGCTATGCTGTCTGAGTTTGAAAAGCTACAGTCTGGCCTTAGGGAAGAAGCCGAGGGACTGCAAGAAAATACAAGACTTGTGAACAAGATAACAAGCCAGTACATAACCGAGCTTGATTATGAAGCGTCGGCGGCTAGAGAAGAGGCAGATGCCAAAATTAGGGCTCAAGAAGAACTCGTAAACCCAAAGATAAACAAGTTAAACAAGGATTACAAACGCAAAATAAAAGTTGTAGCAGAAAGCTTTGACAAAGAACTCGAAAGACTACAGAAGCAAAAAGCAAAAACCCTGAAATCCATTGATAACAGTGAGGGAAAAATCAAGCTCTATGAGCATGAAGGAAAAGCCCAAGCCGAAAAGAAACATGCTATTTATGAGAAGCGGTGGAAAGAGAAGATCAATCGAACCAAAAAAGAACTTAACGGGCTCAAAAAAGAACTAAAGAACATTGAAAGCAACGTTGCAAAATTAAGCAAGCAAAAAACTCAGGAAATTTCAAAGTTGAATTTCGGGCTTGATGCTGAAACCAAGTTTGCCCGCCAGCCTTTATTGCAGCTTGAAGCGGCACGTGATGCTAAAACCCGTGTTTTTAAGCTTGAAACTGAGAAGCTGCTTAAACTGGAGAAACCAGTACTTGAGGGCTTGAATAAATGCACAAAGTTAAGTGAGACCATTAAAGCCAGCTTTGGTGGCCTGGGCATCAGGGACTCAACCTTGAAGAATTCCACGTTGTTTTTTGTGCCGTTTTACACGGTTTGTTATGAAGTTGGCTTAGAGAGGCGCTACCTTTTCATTCCGCCATCGACAGTCGGTAGCGGCGATTTTTCAGCGAAGCTCAAAGGTGCTTTTGGCATGTCAAAAATCAGAGACCGCCTCACACCGCGCTTTAAAACCATGACGACCCAAATTTACAAGGTTCATGGGTTAACCAGACAAAACAGCATGTTTGAAAGCCAACTCAACGGGTTAGCGCAGAAGAATAATCTTTTAAATAATGGTATGTTCATGGAAACTGTTGAGAAGGGCTTAGTGCAACTTAGAAGTGAAGGCTGGCTCTCGAACAAGGAACATCAGGTTTTAAGTAGCCGCTTAACGGTTCAGCGTTGATTTGTCTCAAAAAACTTATTGCACTCCTCACGTTGTATCTGTTATGCTGTGTGCATCGTTTAGGTAAGATGAAGGCTGTGGTCAGTTATGTCTGAAAACGATTTCATATTGAAAGTTTCGAATCTTGGAGTAAAACTTCAAGACCAAATCTTACTCGACCACCTCAGCTTCAACGTTACAAAAGGAACCACTTTAGCAATTCTTGGACCAAACGGCGCTGGCAAAACAATCCTGCTAAAAACACTCCTAAACCTCGTTCCTCACACGGGTTCGGTTGAGTGGACAGAGAAAGTAAAAATCGGCTACGTCCCCCAGTACGTTGCCGTTTCGGATATTCCGATGTCAGTTAGAGAGTTCCTCTCGATGGGAAACGGAGTTGACGTGGAAAAATCATTAAAAAAAGTGCGGTTAAACGATAACAGCATCTTAAACAAGCGGTTGGGCGTCTTGTCTGGCGGTCAGTTAAGGCGGGTTTTAATTGCTTGGGCATTAAATGACAACCCCAACGTGCTACTTTTGGATGAGCCTACAACAGGCGTGGACATGGACAGCGAAGAACCTATTTACCTGATGCTTAATGAAATCAAGAAAACCCAGAAAATAACAATATTCCTAATAACCCACAACATCCACATCGTCCAAGAATACGCTGATGATTTACTTGCGTTAAACAAGTGCCTCACGTTCTGTGGACCAGCAGCGGAAATAGCAAAGCCTGACATCCAGAGGCAGATTTACGGTGAAACAGTCTGCGTTGAAACCAAAAGAGGAGAAAACTGATTTACATGCTCGACACCACACTCTACAGTTTGGTCTTGTCAATCTTCGTCGGCGTCGCCACAGGCTACTTGGGGTCATTAATGGTTTTGGAAAAAATGGCGCTGGTCGGAGACGCACTTTCCCATGTTGCTCTGCCAGGATTGGCAATTGGGATTACTTTTCATTTTAACCCATTTCTTGGCGCTTTTGCCTTTTTGTTTGTTTCAGCCGCGATAATTTGGCAAATTCAAAGAACCACAAAAATCTCTTTTGAAGCGCTAGTGGGCGCAATGTTCACTCTCGCGTTGGCGATTGGTATTTTAATTTATGGGAACAATTTGGATGCGCTCGAGGCAGCGCTATTCGGCGACATTTCCCAAGTTACATTATTCAGCACCGCAATAGCAGCAGCAGTCTGTGTTGTAGCAATTGTTCTCACAAAGTTAATCTATGACAAACTGGTTTTGGCGATGATTTCTGAGGACCTTGCAATCTCAAAAGGCATTAAAGTTGCGAGGATAAACTTGCTCTATCTTTTCCTCGTCTCCGTCGTAGTCGCCATCGGCATCCAAATAGTTGGGACACTACTCGTCGGTTTTCTCGTAATCGTGCCGGCGATAGCGGCTAAAAGCTTGAGTTCACACATGCGAAGGTACTCGATGCTAAGCGCGGTTTTCGGTGCCGCCGCCGGGTTCTCAGGCGTCCTTATCTGGAGCATCTTCTTTGGTCCTGATTCAGCAATTCCATTCTCGGGTCCGCTCGTTGTTTTCTCAGGAATCATAATCTTCGCAGCATCAATAGTAATCAACTGGAAATACAAGTTAACAACTTAGGAGCAGAAAAAATGACGAAGTACACGGGTAAAACCTCAACCGCCATAATACCCTACTCCGAAAACAAGATTCTGTTGATTAAACGCAACACTAAACCCTTCGTTGGCTACTGGGCGCTTCCCGGCGGCAGAATGGACCCCGGCGAAACCATAGAACAGACCATAGTCAGGGAAGTTAAGGAGGAAACGGGGCTCGACATCGTAATCGTAAGCAAAGCGGGCGAATACGTTGAGAAAGGCATTAAGGATGACGTCGACTACGAGTATTACCCGACGTGTTTTGTGGTGAAGCCCGTGGGCGGAGAAATCAAGAAGCAGGAAAGCGAAATCCAAGAAATCAAGCTCTTCAGCCTAAATGAGCTGCCTAAACCTTTGGCTTTTGAACATGAGTTGATGATAAAGGACTACCTGCATATTTCAAAATGAAATAACTAAGCATAGTTAGCTGTTACCTGTAGAGGAATATTTCAGGTTTCTCGTCTAACGGGGCGGTTAAGCCGCAGTCTCCGCATTTAACGACAAGTAAAGGTTCGCTGCTTCGAACGTTGCAGCTCAAACATGCGTACGCGGGGGCAGCATTCGGTAGTCAACTCCGTTTCGGTGCAGTTTTGATTTGCATTTGGGGCATACGAGGTCGCCTTTTGCAGTTTCGAACGCCGCTTGTCTTTCCACTGCTCCGCAGGAGAAGTGTTTCTCTGAGGTTTTTTGCACAAATGTAGAGACATGCATTCGGGGCACAGTTTCTTGAGCCTCGCATTGGCGGAGCCGCATGATGTGCAAACGATAACTTTGTCGATTAACTCTGCTTTAAGGAAGCTTTTTCGAACAAGGGAATCAAGCGCCTGCCCCGACCGCTTAGTATCCCAATCCAACTGTGGAACACCATCAAAAAAGTAACTCTCAGGCTTAATGAGTTAACCACTGGAAAGAGAATTAAAAATCAAATCTGAAAAATCAGAGGGATAACAATTAAAGAAAATGGTGGGTGTTAAACCCAATTACTAGTTCTCGCCAGAGTTTACAGCGAGTTTTCCTACATTTGTCTACTATTTTTCTGGTTTGGCGGCGGCGAAATTGGAATGATGGTTGCTTTTGCAAGGTTCTCTTGCTCGTTGAGGATCAGTGAAATGACTTTGCCTTCGGGAACAATAATCTTCGTGTTGTTCTGCAAGGATGCTGTAATAGTGTCCAGTTGTTTGAAGGTGATGGCGCTGTCCTTGAAGTACGTGGTTAAAGCCTCGTTCCGCAGCTTTGTCGCTTGGGCGTCTCCTTCAGCTATCTCGATGGTAGCGGTTTTCTGACCTTCAGCTTGGAGGATGGCGGCTTGTTTTTGTCCTTCTGCAACTTGAATCGCAGCGTTTTTCTGTCCACTCGCCAAGGTGGCTTGGGCTATGGCGGTTTTCTCTGCGGCTTGACGGTCGTTGTCTGCTTTAAGGACGGATTCCATTGAAATGATCAGTTCCCGCGGCGGCTCTAGGTCTTTGATTTCTGCCCGCACGATTTCAATGCCCCATCTCTCGGTCTGCTCGTCCAAGGCTGTTTTTAGGCTGACGTTGATTACGGGTCTTGAAGTGTTAGCTACGGTCATGTCCATGCCACCAATGATGTCTCTGAGGACTGTGCGGGCAAGGGTGTCGATTTGAGCAGCAAAGCTCGCCACAGCATACTGTGACGCTTTAACTGATAATTCGTCAGATTTGATCCGGTAGAAAACCACGGCATCTACACCCATGAAGACCTTGTCCTTGGTGATTACGTCTTGACGCTGCACGGGCGTCATGCGTTCGGTTACGTTAACTTTTATGATGCGATCGATGAATGGAAAAAGAAAAGTCACACCGCCTTCAACGAACCTGCGGTATTTACCTAAGCGTTCAACTAACCCTTTTTCCGTAGGTCTAACAATGCGAAGCGATGAAATGAACGCGTATACAACTACGACTAAAGGCACGACTATCGCTAAGACTAAGAGTGGATCTACCATGTGTCTCTCTCCTCATTTCCTCTTATGAATAAGAGGACAGATTTAAGATTTGCTAAACGGGCGGGTAGTGCAACTTAAAATAGAATATAAAAAAGGGATGACAGGTTGCCTAAGAACTGAAGAACTCAAGAATGCAGGGGCATTGATTGTTTTCCAATCCAATCTTTAACTGCTCCAGATACTGTCTTTTTTTGCTCTAAGGTGTATTTTGAGCCCATTTGGGGAATAATGCTTTGATAGAACCAGTGGTCTGCGCCTGCTAACATTTGCAAGGTTTTGTCTTTCGAAGCGAGTTTGTCCATGATCAATTTTGAGCTTGTTGGGAGCGCCACTATGTCGGAGTCGCATGCATCAAAAACACGGGCTTTTCATGGATTAACCACAGAAATGCCATGACGGCAGAATTGAGAAACTCACCGTTTTCCTACCTGTATGAAGCTAAGAACAAAAAAATAATCTGAGCGTAAATTTCAAATTGAGCCAAATCCGACTTTTCGGATTGTTCGAAGGCACGGGTACACCCTTCAAACTTTCTCTATGTTGGAACAATGTTTTTAGATTTAAATTGTTTGGAAGAAGATAAGATTGGTCGAAATTCTCCCATTTTAGACCCATTTCACCCTCTTTTAAACAACGTAGGTATAAGGGAGTCATATACCTAATATTATTTTGACACTATCTCGTATGCGGGGACACTAATGCTTGTCCCTTGGGGGAAAGCTATGCCCTGCCCCCTGATGATTCTCTTAGGCAGTGCAGGTCTTCGTAGTCAAATCCTGGGGAGGATTAAATTTTAATCCAACCAAAGAGCTAAACGGTAAATGGCACTTCAAACAAAATCAATAGTTTTTTACGTACAACAAGGCACTCCCCCCACTCGAACCTAAAGGCAGCACAAGGTGGATCTGCTGGCGCTCTACGAGGACTTTGTAGAAAGAAAAGACGCTGCACGGTAAGCAAGAGTTAACTACGAATACTCTGTTGTTGCCCTTTAGCAAACCTCGATGTTCTCATCCGTCCAGCCTCACTCTTAGGATACAGCAAACTTCAATGTTATAGTTACAGGATATCTTTCAGTTAGACTTTCGCCGCATACAACATGAAACTAAATCTCACCCTGCTAATGGAAGAAAATAAACTTGAACGAAAGCCGCAAGACACACCTCCGTTCAACAGATACCAGCGATGTTTTCATAATTAATTGTTGGTGAACAAACCCTCATTAGGCTGGAGAAGAGTTTCTTATCCCCTTAATGACTTCAATTCGCATAACGGCAAGGCATGCTGAACTTGGACGCTCTAGATTAACTTGGCTACTTTTGGTTTTGTTTAGTTAATTGAGTATCGCGTTGAGGCGTCATAATCAACGAGGATTTATTTGTAGTCGCTAACTCAAAGTTAGTTGAGTTCTTTATAGCACCTCTGGGGCAGTCCTCAACACATTTGTAACAGAAAATACATTTGCTAAGGTTGATTTGAGGACATTTTTTCCCTTTAACATCAACCATTTGTATTGCATTTGAAGGACAACTTTTGCTACATAAACCGCAACTAAAACAAAGCTCAAAATCAAATACAGGTTGACCTCTAAAGTTGTCAATCAACTTGGGGGTTTCACTCCATCAATATTAAAGATCCTTGACTTTATTAAATATATTCACTGCCTTGACAACGAGTCAAAAACTCCATTAAATATAAGTTAAGACTCCTTCGTGAGTATAAAATACACAGTAAACTTCAGTTACCTATTTAAAATCTACAAGTCATTAGTTATATGGGATAACTATGGAATCCAAAAGAGATATGTTCATGGCGTATACCAATTTGAAAAAGAAAATCATAGACCAAGGCTTTTGCACAGCATGCGGAGCGTGCGTGATGGCCTGTCCAGTGGAGGCAATTCAAATTGTGGATGGTAAAGCCAATCGTTTACATAATTGCGCAGAGGATATGGATCTTTGTCCAATTTGTTATTCAGTTTGCCCCCACTCAAGCCCTCTTATACTAAGAAGCCTAAAAACAGTTTCAAGTGCCCCAATCAAAAATGAAGCAATAGGCTACTACAGAAGAATGCTGCTTGCCCAAGCCGCCGACCCAAACCTCAGAAAACACTGTGAGGGTTCAGGGGTTATAACAGCTCTCTTAACATATGGCATAGAAAAAGAAATTTTCGACAGCGCCATAGTTTCTCAAGTAGAAAATGAAGATCCCACAAAACCAAACCCCATAGTAGCCGAGGTACCAGATGACATATTCTCAGCAGTAGGTTCAAAATTTTTTCCCTCTTCAGTGGTAAAAGCTTATGGAACAGCTATAAAGAACTATGGAAAAACTAAGATCGCCGTTGTCGGCTTACCCTGCCATGTACTTGCTCTCCGAAAGTTGGCAGCAATGAAACACAAACATTCCAGAAACCTAAAGATAATCTTTGGTCTCTTCTGCTTTGGAACTTTCTCACTAAAACCACTGCATGAGTACCTAACAAAAAACTACAATATTAAACCCACAGAAATCAAACAAATAAAACTCACAAAAAACCTAGTTATCAATACAGAAAAAGAATCAATAACCATTCCATTTGAAGAACTTCAAGACAAGTTTCTGCCTAGCTGCAAAACCTGCGCAGATTTCACATCTGAATTTTCAGATATCTCTGTTGGACGTGCTTTCCCACTCACGGACTGGTCAGTGATAATTGTTCGAACCCAAATTGGAGATGCCTTCATTTCCGAAGCAACAAGAGCAGGAGTCATCAACACCCGTGACATAGAACAAGAACCAAAAGTGTTTGAACGCGTAATTAAACCAGCCATAAGAAAACGAGCTGAAGCTCTACTAGCAGCTAACAAAATTGAGGGAGCCCACGGTTTTATTCCCGCTCGTTTACTAAGCGACACAGAGTTGCTTGCCAACGTCAAGGTCGAAGAAATCATGACAAGAAACGTCCGAACCGTACCCTTTAACTCAACGGTTAATCAACTTTTGGAACTGATGGCAACTGAACATCATGCCGGGTACCCAGTCAAAGATGAAAAAGACGAACTCGTCGGCATCGTAACTATGGAAGAAGCTTCAGTAGTGGACAAAGACAAAAGAGACCAAACTCTTGTCGGTACAATAGCAAGAACAAACCTCGATGTAGTCTATCCTGGCGAGACAGCCCAAGACGCATTCAGGAAAATGAGCAAACAAGAAACAGGCCGAGTACTCGTATTGGACCCTGAAAACCCTCAAAAATTGATAGGCATAATTACCAAAGCAGACTTGCTACACGCTCTAGTAAAACAAGCTTGAAAAAACTCATAGACACAAAATAACGTGAAACCGCAAACAGTCAGTTAGCTTAAAAAAAGAACAACAAAAACTCCATAATTATCCGCTATTTTATCACTATACTTTTAAATTACTACTCTGCTTGAAACTCCTATCGGTGACTTTCCTTTGATGTTTTCCACATAATTATCGCAGTATTTACCAACATAATTCTTAATTATCCAAATTCGGGGTGATTTTCACCTAACCTCACTTCTGTCCTGAAATCAGTTACCACAAATTGGTTTGTTGTTCTACTGATACTAAAATAGTATTAGTGGCTGTTTAAAGTAGAAAAACTGGTCTGTGTAGCACACGATTTTTACGATAAAGAATCCTTATATCCCATCCTCTGCAATTGGCTTGCATGGCAGAACCAAAAAACGGTCGACCAATTTTCTTCCCTGAAAAATTGGTTTTACTTGGCAACCTCGCCCTTCTCGTTTGGATTATTCTGGACACTGTCGCCTTTCTACTATTTAACATAACGGATGGTATTGTATTTCTTGTAGCGACGCTGATCTTAATTTATGGTTTACTGCACCTTCTCGGTTGCCTGAGACCATGCTACAACTGCATAAAATGCACTCACGGCATGGGACGCTTGGCAGCATTATACTTTGGCAAACGCATCTTCAAAGACTACAAATACAGCTACAAACTGCCCACAGCAATATTCTTCACTCTATACATCGGAGCGTTCCCAGCAGCATTCGCGCTTTACTCTGCTATCATAGATTTCACAGCCGTCAAAGCAGCGATTTTTGTGGTTCTTTTAGCGTTTACAATCTATAGCGGCTTAACGTGGCGAACAAAAAAACGCTCGCCCCCATAAAGGTAAAATTTACTACTGCAGCTGCAAATCCAAAAATAGCGAAATTCTTCCACAAGTGTACATTAATAGTGGATTGATTTCGCATAAGCAGTTGAGAAGTTAGCATTGGAACATCACATTGACCGTGTCAAGTTCTTAATGTCCGAAGAAAGAAAGCAATGGCATAATCCACAAACCATTCTAACCAAGGCAGGAATAACGAAAGGAATGACCATAGCAGACTTAGGTTCGGGACCTGGCTTCTTCACTATACCAATGGCTCAGATGACAGGAGAAAAAGGCCTCGTATACGCCGTCGATAACAACCAGACAATGCTAAATGGCTTAAAAGAAAACATTGCCAAGTCAGAAGTGAACCCAAACATCATAAAAATAGTAAAAAGCGATGTGAGCCATACAGGAATCCCTAAAGAATCCGTCGACCTTGTCCTATTCGCCAACGTTCTACATGAGGTAGAAGACAGGAAAGCGTTCTTCCAAGAAGTTAGACGTATATCTAAACCAACAGCCTTCATTGTTGATGTAGACTGGAAGAAGGTCCAAACTGAACATGGTCCGCCGTTTAAAGAACGGCTCTCGGAAGATGAGGCCAATCGGGTTCTTGCAGAGAACGGTTTCTCTGTCATTAAACAAATTGACGTAGGACCATATCATTATGAGTTAATTTGTAAGCCAACAGTTGACTTTCAAGAGTCTCAGCCTCAAGCGTGAATGGCAACCCTACTCGGAAACGCAACAACAAAATTCAGTTACTTGATGCTTCTGATTTGATCGGTAGAAAAACAACAAAAAATTCAAGTGTTGTTCTTCTCTCAAGAGAACTGCAATGTTGCAAAATTTGAAAGAAAAAAACATGTGTTGCTTGAAAAAAACCAATTTTTTTTCTTCCACATTGAAAGAAGAAGGACATGCTTTCCTGTAAGAATTTAGCCGGAAGCTGGAGTCCTTAGCGAAGAAGTACAGTTGCAGTCTTGCGGATAAGCGGACAACTACACCATCCCCCACAGATGTCGTCAACGGAATTCAACCACTAAATCGACAAGAGATAACACAAACTGAAAAACCAAAAAATAACACACGCCCACCACTACTCCGCAAGCCACCCAACTTATCCGCTCATCCGCAACCACGACAATTGAGGATTTAGCTACCAAAACAAAGGAACTCTACCGATTAACAATGGATTTTGGAACAGACACCTGTATCCTATGCGGTGTAAAGGAGCGATTGGACGGCAAACTACACGTTTTGATGATTCATAGGGATTACTTTGCGGACAATGTGGAATTAAGCTACAAGAAAAACTAAAAAGCCCTAGCTAAACAAAACTGGGTTCCTGCTCAAAGTACTGCTAAAAATTCCTCTTTGGATAATCCTGTGTCTTTGATTATTTTGTTCAGCACTCCTATTCCAATTTCTTCTCCCGGATGCCACCGGAACGACAGTTAATCTGCGTCTGGATGCTTGAGAACAACGTGACTGCCATGTTTTCTTACAATCTTAAATCCTAATTTGGATAGCGCTTTAATTATTTTTTGAGGCGCTTGAGGATCTGTTAAGCAGTTCTTGGAGGTTGGCTAATGTTAACTCAGTGACGGAACCATTGGGTGGCATCGTAACTTTTGACACGCGAACATCTCTACACTTAGGTTTATCTTATTACTTGAGCATATGTTTCCGAATGTGAGATGTCGAAGTTAGCAATCGTTGGTGCTGGTATAGGCGGTTGTTCAGCTGCCTATTTTGCACGCAAATACCTTCCAAACCTAAACGTGACAATCTACGATTCTCAAAACAGAATAGGCGGCAGAATCCGAACATACAATGAATCTGGCGAAAACATAGAATTGGGTGCTGCCTTCTTCAACCGTTTCAACAGTACGCTTCTAGGTCTAATAAAGTCTGAGCGACTAAAAATAGCACCCGTTGAAGACCCAAAAGATTTTGCGGTGTGGAATGGCTCAAAAGTCGTTTTCAGGTCAAACAAACAATCCTTTGCCACTAACTTTAATCTTCTTTCTAAGTATCAGCTGAGCTTGGCGCGAACTTTCTTTCTTCTCAGAAAAGTAAAAGGACAAGTTGCCAAACTATACCAAGAAGAACAAAAAAAACCCGCCGACTTCGGAGAACTTTTTGAATCCGCAGGTCTTGATAAATGGCACCAAATGTCCTTTTCGGATGAGTTGATTGAGCGAGGTGTAAGCCAAGCCTTCATCGATGAAGTTGTAACTCCCCTAACAAGGGTCATATACTCTCAGAACGCAGACTTGGGGGGCTTCGCCGGGCTTTCGGCTTTGATTGGTGTTTACTCAGGACCAACATATAGTTTGGCTGAGGGTAACAGCAGTTTGCCCGCTATGCTTGCGAATACTTCAAAAGCGGCGGTTAAATTGGGTCAAAAAATTGACAGGATAGAAAAAACTTCCAAAGGAACTTACCTTTTATCCACAAAAGCTGAAAAGGAGGTTTTTGACAACGTTATTGTCGCCACACCCTTAGAACTCGCTGACATAGAATTTGATGGCTTATCCCTAAATGGCTGGGCACCTCACCCTTATCAGCCTGTCTACAGACGGGTTATGCGAGGCATTTTTGACCCAAACTACTTCGGACTGAAAAAATCAGCTGACCCTCCAGCCATAATGTTGACTACAAAAGACGCAGATCCAATAACTCACTTCGCCATTAAAAAAACAAGCAACGGTGAGTCATTGGTGACGATTTCCTCGCCAAAACCCCTTGAATCCAACATATTCAATGGTGTCTTCAAAAATGGCGGAGTTACAGTTTTGGAACACTGTTGGAAAGCCGCCTACCCTATATTCAAACCAGTCACTAAGCTGCCTCCAACACGTATTGATAAACGGCTTATGTATGTCAATGCAATTGAGCCTTCGGTCTCAAGCATGGAAACGTCGGCATTGTCAGCTTTGAATGCGGTACGACTGCTTGCCAAAGAATATTAATTAGGCCCTGATGCCAGAAAGTTTCTAGCTGACACTCCAATATATTTTTGCTGTTTGTCTTAGAGACCAGATACACCCTTGAAAATCGTATAACTTGGGAACTCGGGAACAAACTTTGCACCCAAAAGCTTGCATTGTCTTATGGTGCTATTTGGTTAGAAGAAGAAAAAATCGTTTTCAGGAATTTCACTTTACTTTCGATATTATGATGAAAGGAAAAGTAGGCTTATAAGTTGCAAATTATCCTCTTGACGATAATGAACGAGTTCTCTCTTCATTCAGAAATCAAGAAAATTTACTCACTTCCTGGAGATCAATTTGAAGTTAAAATAGGCAACTACATCGTCGACATCTTGAGGGAAAATTTAGTCATCGAAGTTCAAACAAAGAATTTTTCTGCCCTCAAGGAAAAACTGCAAGTTCTTACTGAAAAACACCAGGTGAGGTTAGTATATCCTTTGCCGGAAAAGAAGTGGATAACACACGTTACAAAAGAGCACATATTCCTAAATACGCGTAAATCCCCAAAAAAGGGAAGACTAACTGATCTGTTTCGCGAGTTAGTCATGATCCCGCATATGATCGATGAAGAGAACTTTTCTTTAGAAGCTTTACTAATCGATGAAGAGGAGGTTAGGTGCGACGATGGGAAAGGAAGCTGGAGAAGAAGAGGTGTTAGCATCAAAGAAAGGAAACTATTGAAGGTAAACGATCGAATTCTCTTCCAAACCAAAGCTAACTACCTCGAAATACTGCCCGAAAGCCTAAATGAAGTTTTCACCAACAGAGAATTAGCAAAATTAGCCAAAATTTCAGTAAGGACTGCGCGGCAAATAACTTACTGTTTAAGAAAAAGCGGCGTTGTTCAAGTAACTGGAAAGAAGGGAAGGGAACTGGTATTCCAGAAGGTCTAGAACAAAGCGACAAGCGTCTTTCAACTTAGCCTGCTAAGAGAAGATGATGATACTGATGATGATGAGGCAACTGAATTTGCACAACAGTGTCATCTTTCAGAATTAAACTCAAATTACACAATTTGACCTTCTCATGAAAAAGGTAAAATTACCCATTCAATCAGTCTACTTGTATAGAAACCCAAAAGATTTCTGGAGTGGAACTTTCGTCGGGTATTCGAAACGTTTGTGCTGCAATTGCCAGAAACGAATCATTGGAGCCAACGCCATACTGGACAAATTTTAATAGTTTTTCCAGATATTTTTATTTCATCCTGTTGATCAAGAGTAAGTATCGTTCCTTCAGGTAAATTGAATTTTTTCATTGCTTCAACTAAGCCGTCAATTTCCCTTTGTTTGTTATCTTCATTTAATTCATAACAAACTTGAATAGCCATGACAATTGCATTTCTTTCTTTGACCAGAAAATCACATTCTTTGTTTTCTCTGAAATAAAATATTTCTTTACCGGCTCTGCGAAGCTCCAAAAAAACGCAGTTTTCAAGCATTCTTCCCCTGTTGGATGAGAATGAAACCGAATTTACATCAGCCAATCCATTATCTATCAAATACACTTTTTTTGGGTTAACTACTTGTTTCTTTAAAGAATAATCAAACTTGGAAACTGTAAACAGCAAGTAACTATCTTCCAAATATGAAACAAAAACTATGGCGCTGTTGGTTGATCCAATATTGGAAGTTTTTGCCAGTCTGTTGTACGAAAACTCTACTCCAATATTAGAGATCAGATAAAGAGCCATTTCCTTTATGACTTTTGGACTTCTAAGTTTATGACGAACAACAATATCACACATAATTATGTCATTGAAAAGTTCTTGAAGAATATCGCTCCTGCCAAATTTTAGGTACTCTGGAAATCCTCCCTTCAAAAGGTATTCTTCAAAAGAATCCAACCCTTTCTTTTTTGAAGTAAAATTTAGGAATTCGCAATAAGAAAAAGGAAAAAGCTCCTGCTTTAGGTGTCTTCCAGTAAGCCTGGGTCCTAATTCTTTGCTCATCAACGACGCGTTTGAACCAGTAATTAGGAAATGCTTTTTCTTATCTAACATTGTTCTTATAAAAAGTTCCCAATTTTCGATGTTCTGAATTTCATCAAAAAAGTAATTGCTGCTTTCACCGTACTCCTCTCTAAATATTTCATCCAACTTTTGGAAATCATTAAGTTCAAAACTAGTTGCTCGAGGGTCTTCAAAATTGAAGTAATATGAACTATTTGTTGTTGCCATAACTTGTCTTAGTAGAGTGCTTTTTCCGCAACGTCGTATTCCAGATAAGATTACTGCAAAAGGAAGTGCTATCTCTATTGTTTTTGCTGATGTTCTCGCTATACCCTGTTCTGAAGATTCAAGTTCTTTTTGTTGCGCTTTGACTATGCTTCTTAACGTTTCTTTAAGGATCATTAGTTAGAACGTGTGCATTATTAAAATATAAATCTATGCATTACTAATATATGATTTTAGAAGCTGTTGCTGCAACCCTATCCTCGCACACTCAACCAGAAGGCAACCAAAACATTAGCCAACCCCAAATTGCAAACACCAAACCAGCCAGAAAAAACCACACATAAAACCAGCCACAACCACACAAAAGAAAGATAAGTAGCCCGGGAGAGATTCGAACTCTCGTCAAGGACTCCAGAGGCCCCTATGCTTGACCGCTACACCACCGGGCTGCAGATTCCAATAAAACGCAGTTGTGATTATTAACTTTAACTTTGCACCGGCGCAGCCGCTTTTTTCTTGGCTTCCCGTACACAGAAGCATTCTTGACTGACCCTATTGTAGCTATTACAGTGCCAGAGCGTATCCACGATGGCGTCAAGGTGCTGCCAGTACCGTGTTGAACAGAAAACTTTGGCGGGGTACTCGTAGCAGTTGTGGCTGTCGCAGTTGCCGCAGAACTCTTCTTTGCCATCGCCGCTCATGTTAATGTCCCTTCCCCGCGAGTTTTTCCCGCTGCAAAAAAGAAACACGCTTAAAATCCTTGCCCAGCCGCTCGGTCGCTGAAGCTACAAGAAACGGAAAAACCATCAACGCCTCACCGATAACCATCACGTGGTCAGCGGAACCCTTCATCTTCCCCCAACTCACCGTCTCCTCAAGAGTTGACCCCGACAAACCGCCTGTTTCTGGGCGATCCAAGGTAATCACGATGCCGTAGTCTAAACCCTTCTTGGATGCGAGAGCAGAGGATTGGATGGTGTTGCGGGGGACGCCGCCACCGATGACTATCATACCGTTTTTGGGTGATTTCGCGCAGATACCGCAGATGGTCGGTACATCCTTGAAGGCATCGACTAAGAGCACGTTTTTCTGGTCTTTTTGCGACGCGTGGAGCCAGTGGATGAAGCCGAATTCTGAGTCGCGCACCGCTGGAAGGAATATGGGAACATTCTCTTCGTAGGCAGCGCGCAAAATCGAGTTTTCGTCGGTTAAGCGTTTGCCTATTTCATAGGTGAATTCGTCCGAAGCTAAACTTTCGCCCTTGCGCTCATTAGCGATGTCAGCGTACATTTCGGAGAATTTGAAGTCCAATCGGACATAGTCTTCTTCGGGAACAAAAATGTCGTAGATGCGGAACAGATGGTACTTGTATAGTTCAGCGTCGTTGACTGCCCAGCCGCCTTTGTAGTGGTGTCCGCCAACGGCTTCGATGGCGTCGTGAACCATGCTGGCACCCGTGCTTACAATCACGTCTACGAGGTGGTTTCGGATTAAATCGGTGATTATGGTGCGCATCCCCGCTGGAACCACAGCGCCCGACAGCGCCAAGAAAACAGTGCAGTCTTTTTCCCTGAGCATTTTCTCGTAGATGTCACATGCCGCCGCTAACCTTCCAGCGCCAAATGAACCTGAATTGCTGAACTGCCGCATCAGCTGGTCAACGGTTAATGCACCGTTTATTTTGATGTGTTTAACCGGTTCCTTTAGGTAGTCTTTTCTTTCCATCTTCAACAGACGCCTTAACTACTAATCGTTGTACATACGGGAAAAAAAGGTTTTTCATACAAACCAACAAAAATAATCTCGTCAACCGACCAGCGTTCGCAGAACGAGCACTTTCTTAGCCAGCAGTATCAAAGCTAAACTTAAAACAAAACTGCAACCGTGACCAACGGAATTTCAACTATTGGATTTATCTGTATGAGGCTTATTTTGAACCCCAGCAATCCCTTGTTCAGTGTTTCTAAAACGATTACGTGAATGAAAAAAATGGGCAGCGTGTTTACGCTTACCGCGTGCACCAGTCGGCCCAGCCGCGGATGCTTATTTCCAGGCCAATTTCGTGGGCGTTTGCTCAAGAGCATGTACACTGCGACCGTGGCTAGTATTATATTTGCTGACGTGGTGTAGGCGAAGAAATAGTACTGCCCAAGATAATGGAATGGGTAAGCCCTAAGCAGAAGACCGATTATTGTCCAAACTACGGCCGCGAGAAAAAGCCGCCATAAAGTCTTAGATTTCACTTCAACCCCTATCAAGAAGAAGCCCATGATGAAGTATCCGATGTATCCGCCTAGCACGAAAAGGTTCTCGTCAACGCCAAAACCAGTGATTAAGTGGAGAAGAGGAATCACACCCACCGCGATAAACCACAGTGCAATTAGGTAACGCAGAATTCTCCGGTCAGCGTAGGCTACTAGGATGCGCAAGATGGGTGTAATCAAGTACAAACCCATTATCAGGTAGATGAACCAGAACTGGTAGTATGCTCCCCCGCTCAATAATTTTTGAACCACGTAATTAACCGAGAGGGCTACGTGATTGACAAAGTAGTCCCATGCAAAGTAGATTACGCTCCAAAAAGGAAAAGCTATTCCGATGCGGCTTAGACTTTTTTTAAGAAACACCCGGATGGGCTCGTTAACTTTTGAAGGCTGAAGCAACAGGGCACCGCTCAACATCACAAACAACGGCACACCCATCAAAACCAGCGACCAGTAAACCGTCGTACTCCACCAGAGAACTGAGTACTGGCCAACAGACATGCCTGCGCTGTTGTAGGGTTCAGTCGTAGCATGGTACATCAGCACCATCGTGATGGCGACTAAGCGGATAAGATCTACGGGAAGGGAAAAACTTTGGGTGTCAGCGCTTGTTTCGTTTTGGATGCGGGTTACCTCAAAGTAGCAGGGATGAAATAGCATCCGAGTTTTCTTAAAAGTGTTTAAGGATAACGGCTCAACAAATGCAAAAGAAAAAAATTTGGGAAAGCACGTTTAAAATCGTCGTGAAGCGAGTTTTTCTTGAACTTCTTTAAGACACTCGTCCAAGAGTAGTATTTTCCATTGACTTCAACAAAGATGCCCCTTCTCCCCAAGCGCCTGTGCATCGTTTCTTCAAACCGCGTCGGCAACCCCAGTTCTTGCGGGGTAGTGCTTTTTCGGGGTGGTTGCGCCTTTCTCCTTGAATTTGGGGATGATGTCAGTTAGTTGTTTGCGGATTTCTCCTCTGCCTCTAAACATTGGTCATGTGCCTTAATTATTTCTTGAGCAGTGCAAGGATTCCGCCTATTACGCCCAGAATTAAGCCTATGGGCCAGCCGCTGCCAACGAAGATGCTCAGCACTGAAAAGATCAGGACTAGCGCGCCTCCATTAGCGGCCATTCCAGTGTAGATTAAGTACGCTCCAACTATGATAAAAATGCGAATACAACGGCTATCCGCCGAGTATGTTCAACGCTAAACCCGCTAGGAACCTGTCGGCTACGTCTGAACCAGAGAAAGTGATAACGTCGCCGCCTGCTATTCTCACAACTCCCAGCAGTAAAATCAGTATGCTCCTGCGATGGAAAACGCGAAGCCTAAGGCTGCTCTATGAGGATTAGAAATGGGTTGTTGTGTGTTTGGTTGCTGCAAAACTCGATTCCCCTTAAAGCAGGGGAGCAACAAAGAGAATATAAGGCTCAGCCCAAATCCGACTTCGAGTTAAGCAGGCATATTTGGAGCGTATTAGAGCCTATAGTGGTTCTATGCGGAAACGATAGAGGGGGAGGTCGTTGTTTACGAGTTATCAAGCCAAAGACAAGATTTTCCGTAATCCCTAAGAGGATATATCCATATTGGCGACTTTCCCAGCAATTAACATGTTAAAAAACTGTGGTTATGAACAAGCAAGGAAAAATCTGTGGACATTGAAATAAAATAAAACAAAAATAAAATTATTTTTGGGTTTCTGCTAAGTAAACGGTTACGTTGCCGTCTTTGTCTTTTGTGATGCGCGTCTTGATTTTGCGTGGCGGCTTCTCGATACCGCGGTCCCAAATTTTCTCGTTGACTTCTTTGCTGATGATTAGCTGCGGCAACTCGTCTTCTTCCTCTTCTTCGGAGACTTTCATTTGAATCTTCATGTGCCTGTTAACGAATTCCTTTACGAGCTGCATTGCGCGTGGAGCACGTTTCTTTGGCGGTCTAACCAGAGCGCGCGATAATGGTATTGTGTAAAATCTTTCTTCGACGATTTCTTCGTCTTTCTTCTTTTTCTTAACCTTAGCTTCCGCGACAGCTTCTTCTTCAACTGGCACTGCTGGGGCTGGAGCCTGCTCAGCAACAAGTTCAGTACCAGGTTCTTCCTCTGGCACAGCTAACGCTTCAATTTCCTCGTCTTTTGGTACTTGCTTAATTTTAGTTTCTTGGGCCATTACTTCCTAATCCCCTTATGCTCTAATCTTTCTGGTTCTCCAGTTGCGTCTCTGCTTAGGGTTATTCCTAACTTTACCGTCCGTTCGGGCAATTACCCATGTTGGAACAGACTGGGATTCTTTGCCAGCTTTGGCTAATCTGAGTTTCTTTCCTGGTGGTTTAACTCTTGCCATTTCTATATCCTTCTGATTTTTGTCTCTCGCTTCCGTGATTGAAGCTGAACTAATATCTGCTTGAGCTGCACGTCTGAGAGCGGAATTGGCAGTTTTCCCGTCTGCGCCATCTCAATCAGCTGCATCTCAATGTTCTCAGCAAACTCTGCCTTAACCATTTTCAGGTTATTTAGCCTTTGCCGAGCTTCAGGCGCCAATATCTTGCTGAGCAACGCCTGTTTCTGATTTTCCATCTGTTGTTCGGCTTGGGCTTGTCTTTGCTCGCCACTTACACGATTCTGCATCGACAAAACTTTTCGTTTACGGATTTGCTCAAGCTCATCATCCGACATCGTTACTATTCGCCTTGATACTTCCTGAGCTCAGGGACAGTTTTGACCATTTCTTTCGATAAGTCCCCAGCAACTTCTTGGAGAAGCTTACGTCCTTTAGGACTCATAATTCTTCCTTTAGGCTTTGCAGTCTGGATTAAACCAGCAGCTTCAAGCTGCTGCAGTGCCTTGCGGATGCCGCTTCCACCGGCTTTCTTCACTCGGTCACGTTTGCTGCCTCTGTTCTTTCTTCCACCGTAGTCAGCACGTAGTTTTTCAAGTCCAATTGGACCGTAAATGTAAACTTTGCGCAGGATCGATGCGCTTCTGGTGTACCACCAGTTGGGGTCTTGGGGAGCCTTTTCAGCATGCATACCTGTTTTAGCGAAAGCTACCCATGGAAGAGGCTGAACTTCGTCAACGTTTTCCCTAAGATACTTTGCTAATCTATCAATGAACTTTGAAGCTGGAACGTCATGAGGAGTCGTCAAGTTGCTCTTATCCTTTGTTTTTCCTTCCGAGTTAAACAATGAAGCCTAATATAAATATTCTCTGGACAACTAGCAAGCATCAACCAAAAAAGGTTGTTTGGAAAAATTATGGTTGAGAAGGCTCTTCTTCTGCTTTATGCTTTCTAAACAGAATGAACACGTGCCCTCTAACTTCAACCAAAGCCGAGTTAGTTTGCTCCGCAGCCTTAGCGCCGATAGTTTGCGCAGTAACTTCACCCTGCAACGCAGCGGGCAGAATCCTGACTTTAACCATCTTAGTTCTTTGCAGTTGCTTCTCGATTTCAGCAGCCAACTGCGGCGTCAAACCTTCTTTGCCAACCCAAATCGTCGGGTTCTCATCTTTCAAAACATGCCTAACGTGGCGCTTCATTCGAGTAGTTATCTTGCTCAAGTTCCTTGTACTCCATTTTCCTTTTTAGCAGTATACGAGTTTGGTTGCCGCAGTTTAAACATGTTACTACAACGTGAGGCGCCCTTTTCTGCTTTATCCTAACGCGGCAGGTAACCCCCTGCACGAATAGGCTGTTGCATTCTTTGCAGGTTTCACGCCTGAATTCCATGGGCAAACGCGTTTTCGCAGCCATGGCAATCTTTCTTGCGGACGCCACGTATTGGGTAGCCAACTTCGGGTCAGTTTTACGGACCCTCTTGGCTTGTTCAAAGAGTATTTGGATTCGCTGCCTAGCTATTTGCTTAACGTTTGACGGATTCATCTAGCTTTCCCAATCAACCAGAAAATAATGCGCCTCACACATAACACTTGCGCTCAATTAGGTGCCTTTCTGGGAAACCTCCAACTTTAACCGCTTAAGCGCCTGTGCCATCTCAAGCGGCTTCCTTTGCAAAGTTTTCTGTGCCATTGAGGTGTCAAGCGATGAATCCATAGGGCGCTTAGCTGGCCACGTGAACTGCGAAGATGGAACCTTATCAATTAAGCCCGTATCCAAGCCGAAAGCCTCTGCGATTCGTTCAGCAAATTCTAATCGGCTCACCCGTGTGGCGCCGCAGGTATGGTAGATTCCAGTTAACCTGCGCTCGATAACTTCCAAGGTCATTTCAGCCAAGTTCGTGTTCAACGTCGGTGTGTTCCATTGGTCAGTAACGATTTTGACGCGTTCGCCTTTCCGCAGGGATTCTATTAGCCAAAGGGCAAAGTTGACTTTTCCAGCTGCAGGAGTGGAACCGTAAATGACGCTTGGGCGCCCGATGAAGTATTCTTTTTGGGTTTGAACGATTTCTTCTGCTTTAAGCTTGGTTAACCCGTAATAGTTGATTGGTCCAGGCTTATCGGTCTCCTTATAATTCCCTTTGTCGCCGCTGAAAACGTAGTCCGTGGAAATGTAAACCAGAAATGAACCAGCATTCTTAGCTGCTTCAACGATGTTTCTTGTTCCTTCAACGTTTACTTTCCAAGCGAGCTCCTTGTTTAGTTCGCACTTATCCACATCGGTCAATGTTGCAGCGTGAACAACTACATCTGGCTTTATGGTTTTGAAGGCTGCTTCAACCTGTTCTTTACCAGAAATATCTAGTTTAACAAAGCTGCCGTAAACCGACAGGCCCTGAATATCGGAGGAGTAAACCTCGATGTTCTTGGCAAGCGCCATCTGGGCTAGTTTTGAACCATAAAGGCCGCTTGCACCGGTGATTAAGAGCTTCAATGGGTACCACTGAGCTTCCAGGGTGTTGGATGCAGAATAACTTCGGTGGCGAACGGACTCCACCAGTGCTCGTTCTCAAGGTACCATTGAACCGTGGATTCCAGCGATTTTTCAAAACTGAACTTTGGTTTCCAGCCCAATTCGGTTCTGGTTTTGGTCGAATCCAAGCTGTAGCGGGTGTCATGGCCGGGGCGGTCTTCGACGAAGGTAATTAGGCTCTCAGGCTTATGAAGCAAACAGATAATTTTTTTGGCAATTTCAATGTTTGCGATCTCATTTCCAGCTGAAACATTGTAGATTTCTCCAGCCCTACCCTTCTCAAGTACTATCCTTATAGCTTCACAGTGGTCCTCCACGTAAATCCAGTCGCGGATGTTAGTTCCTTTACCATAAATTGGAATGGGCAAATCCCTCAGCGCGCGAATTGTGGTTTTAGGGATTAACTTTTCAGGTAGCTGATAGGGGCCGAAGTTGTTGGTGCACCGTGTAATTGAAACGTTCAAGCCAAAAGTCTTGTGGTATGAAAGAACGAACATGTCTGCGGCGGCTTTTGCAGCTGAATAGGGGTTTGAGGGTTTAGGAGGAGTGTTTTCTGTGAAGGAGCCCTCTAATGCTTCTCCGTAGACCTCGTCCGTGGACACCTGCAGGAGCCTGGCTTTATGGTTGTGCTTTCGTATGGCTTCCAGAATCGTAAATGTGCCCACGGTATTGTTCTGCAGGAAAACGTTGGGGTCAGCTATGCTTCTGTCAACATGAGTTTCTGCCGCAATGTTCACAACCGCTTCCACCTGACGAATCAGCCTGTTCATGAGCTGCGGGTTGCAGATGTCGCCCTTAATGAAAGTGTACCGCTTATCATTCTCGACGTCATGCAGGTTCGCTGGGTTAGCGCCCATGCCCATTTTGTCAACGTTAATCAATTCACAGTCGGGGTGCTTTGCAAGCATAAGCCTGCAGAAGTTGCTTCCAATAAATCCTAATCCTCCGGTAACTAACAGTTTCATAGTTCATCACTTGTGTGGGAGAATGTTCCAGTCCCAAGGTTTACCAACACGGGAATCGTTCTTTTTGCCGTTCACAATTTGAGGAATGAGTTTTGGGTCATCCCATGCTCGGCGTTTCTCATCTGGATTTGAAGGGTCATAGAGGTTAGTGGTAAAATACAATAGCATAGCGGGTTCATTGCCCAGAGCTTTAAAACCATGCCAATAGTGTCCAGGCATACGCACCACTTGCATGTCCATGCCGCTTGAAATAATCTCATCAACCTCGTTTGTTTCGTCGTCGAAGGCACAGATTTTAATCAATCCCTTAAGCGCCAAAAAATAATCCACCTGCCCCCTAAGATGACGGTGCCAAGCACGAATAATGTTAGGATATGTGAATGAAAAGTTTGCTTGTGCAATAGTGTCTTCTCCAAAGAGGTCTTTCCAATCTTTACGCATGACTTCAGTGAAGAAGCCTCTTTCGTCTGGAAGCCGATGTATTGGTCTAATTCTTATTCCTTGCAACATAAGTTATCCCTTGTTTACATTCAGACATATCGTTTTAAAAAGTTTATAAACAGTTGCTTTTTTGGTGCGCTAAACTTCCACTTCTGAGTAGTCGCCCACATGCAACTTTATAGTTCGGTTTCTCAGGTTACGGGTTACCTTAGCGTTTTTGCCCATTAAGGTGTCTTCTAAGCGTTCAATATCTTTTATCGTGACGTTTTCTTGTATGACACAGTATTCAACGTTTGAATTTAGAATTTTAGAGTTATCACCTATACTTGAATATGGTCCGATGAATGAGTTTTCAACAAGAACGTTCCTGCCGATAACGCAGGGTCCCCTGATTGTGCTGTTGACTATTTTCGCTTCAGGCTCCACTTTAACTCTGCCGTCCACGGTGCTGTTAGTCACGGTTCCTTTAACATCAAGCCTAATATACTCATCCAAGATTCTTGCATTGGCGGATAATATGTCATCTTTTTTGCCTGTGTCGAGCCACCAGGAATTCAAGATTTCAGCTTTAACCGTAAAACCCATGTTAATCATTTCTTGGATAGCATCGGTGATTTCGAGTTCGCCGCGCCATGAAGGCTTGATTCGCTCTATTGCTTCATGTACTTTGTTGGAGAACAGGTAAGTGCCGATTATGGCCAAGTTACCCATCGGAGTTTTTGGCTTCTCCACAAGCCTGATTATGTTGCCCTTTTCATCGAGTTGCGCTATTCCAAAGCTCGATGGATCATCAACTTCTTTGAGGATGATGAGCGCATCAAGGTGTTCGTTCTTGAATTTCTTAACGAACGATGCCAAGCCTTGACCCGTCACGTTATCGCCCAAACACATAACGAAAGAATCATTGCCCAAAAAACGTTTAGCGGTCTTAACTGCATGGGCTAAACCGAGTGGTTCCTGGGGAATATAACATACATTTAGGTTCCAGTTGGAGCCGTCTTTAACGTAGTCTTCAACAAACTGTCCAGTCTCGTGTGCAGTGATGATGCCGACTTTTTTTATGGTAGTCGATGCCACTTGGTCAAGAACGTATCCTAAGATGGGTTTGTTAGCCACTGGAATAAGTTGTTTGGCACAGGTAAAAGTTAAAGGCCTAAGGCGGGTTCCTTTTCCACCGCTGAGAACAAGCGCTTTCATGTTAATCCCTAACTCAATAATGAAAACGGGGTATTATGACTTACTATTTCCTGCCCATAAATGTTCCAAGCCAATTGTTGTTGTACTATCACAACCACATAGTTCTATTAACGAAAAAAACTATAACAATACCAAACCCTCGCCAGCCAGCTACAAGGGGATAGAACATGAGTAAATCTAAAGAAAAGTTTTTGTATTCTCTAATTAACCGAAAAGCAAGGTGCAAATTCACTTCGGCGTGCAACCTGTATTCAAACGTGAGTTACACGTGTACTCATACGGGCGGAGGCTACTACGGCAAATACAGAAAATTAAAAGGATCCCATGAAGAAAACTTTGGAGCCCAAGCAAACCAACACCTTATAGAAGTACCACAGTAAATCTAATTGCACGATTTTCGCATGCGCTAGTGGTCGCTAAACGATTTACCGCTGAAAAGGTTTCTAGTGCCATGTAACATAAATAGATATAATTATATATAGTTGATTTAGCATAATGAGATTATGCGTGTTTCACCAAGTGTAGTTCTGGCGCCTCAAGAGCGTGAACAGTTACAGCGATGGTCAAAAGGAAGATCTACTCCTCAGCGTCTTGTCCTCAGATCCAAAATTATCCTTCTAGCAGCAGAAGGAAAAAAGAATACCGAAATTGTCAAAGAACTATCCACCAACCCAGTAACTGTCGGCCGTTGGCGTTCCAGATTTGTCCTTCTTCGAATCGAGGGCATAAGTAAAGATGCCCCCCGCCTGGGACGAAAACCAAAAATTCCGGCTTTTGTCATAAAAAAGATACTCAACACAACCCTTCACGAAAAACCCAAAGGCCGAACGCACTGGTCAACCAGGACATTAGCAGAGAAGCTTGGCGTGAGCCACATGACCATTCAACGCGTTTGGAAAGCACATAACTTGCAGCCTCACAGAACCCGCTCGTTTAAACTAAGCAAAGACCCCCACTTCGAAGAGAAACTTGTCGATGTCGTTGGCTTGTACATGAATCCTCCCCAAAAGGCTGTAGTTTTCAGCTTTGATGAGAAACCGCAGGTTCAGGCGCTTGAGAGAGCGCAGGCTATTCTTCCAGTGCAACCTAGTTTTCCAGAAGCCTATCCGAATGACTACAAAAGAAACGGCACCATGGATCTTTTCGCAGCCCTTAACGTCTTGGATGGAACTGTGATTACTCAGGTCCATAATAGGCACAGACACCAGGAATTCCTCTCTTTTTTGCGTGTGCTTGACAAATCCGTATCCTTAGAGCTTGACGTGCATGTTGTGCTTGATAATCTGAGTGCGCATAATGAAGATTCGGTTAAGCGGTGGATGAGTCGGCATCAACATTTTCATTTTCATTTTACGCCGACGGGTTCTTCGTGGTTGAATATGGTGGAGAGTTGGCTTTCGAATTTGACGAATAAGAGGTTGCGTCGGGGAAGTTTTGAGAGTATTTTTGCTTTGAAGAGGGCAATAGAAGAATTCGTTGAGGTATACAATTCAAAAGCTTCGCCTTTTGTATGGACCAAAGATGCGGATGAAATACTCCAAAAAATCCGCTTAATACAACATCTGTTAGTTACAGGGCACTAGTCACTGTTTGCGATATTCATTAACTTCTCAATGAGATTTAGCACGATAGTTAATGGTTTCCGCAGAGGACCCATTGCATTACCGATTTCACGAACGTTCACTAAGTCAGATTTGTTCAGGGTTCCAGTACCTACGGCTAGGAGCACAAAGACAACAACGAACACGAATACGCCGATGATTAAGTGTATTACGTTGCTGAATGGTAACTGAGAGATTGCGGTGTAGGTTAGCACTCCAGCGGCAACAGAGGATAGCATTATCTTCGCCGATGAAACCCAATCCACAGTCACGCCAAAATTCTTGTTAATATACCTCAAACCTAAAAACATGCTTGGAATTCCAACCAGAATAGTTGTAACTATTAAACCAATGATACCGAAAAGAGACACCAAAACAAAGCTCAACGGAAAACCTATTGCAACGGTGAGGATTGTCAATTTCAAGTTGTATTTAGTGTGCCCTTGACCATTTATCAAGCTACCAACACTCAGGTTTCCAAAGGCAGAAAAAAGGTAAATCACTGACAGCAAAACAAGGTCAAGGGGGGCTTGAACATATTTATCTGCAAAAATGGTACCGATGGCAGGTTGAGCAAGAGCCATAACCAAAATGGTTACGGGCACTACGATAAGAGCGGCATACTTGACTGAATACTGAAAAACATTCTTGAGAGTTTCCCTATCCTTTTGGGCATCCAGCTTGGAGAATGCAGGAAACAGCATGGTTGTCACGGGAGTTGCAAAGAATGTTATTAAAACCACAAAGTTTAACGCGACAGAATAGTTGCCGATCAAGGCATTATCGAGTACAAAAATTACCATTATTGTACTGTAGAATTGAGTGAGAAACCCTGAAAGAATGGCACCTATAGAAAGCGGCAGTCCATACTTGAGCATGGTTTTGATGGTTTTCATCAACTCTAATTTGCTGCCTGTAGGTTTAGGCAACGACCGGTACATTGTATACATCAGTAGCACTCCAACCGTCCCTGCAAACAGGACTCCAACAGAAAAACCGATAACTGCTCCAAGAGTGCCTAAACCTAAAGCCACGAGCGCGATTATCAAGACGGTCTTAATTATTGATTGAACAATCAACATGATGCTGTTAAGATGCATTTTTTCCATGCCCGTGAAGGCGGCGGTTGCACTGTTAACTAATGCACCAGTTAAGATTAACAGTGAAGCTATCTGGATTAACTGAACTATTGCTGGACGCCCGTAGAAGTTGGCTAGAAATCCTGAGAGAACAAGAGATAAGATTGAAAGTGCTAAGCCAACGATAATTTCGAAGACTAATCCAGAGACAAAAACGTTTTTTATTTTTGCTACGTCATTTTCGCTGTTGGATTCTGCAGAATATTTTATCATAGCTGTAGTTACGCCCCAATCTCTGAATGTAGCTATTAGATTGGGGGCAGCAAGAGCAATCGCGTATAACCCCATGTTTTCTGGACCAAGAAGCCTGGCAATAACTATGGTGCCAACGGCTGAGATAACTGTGGACAGCACTAGACCCCATAGTAGGTGAAAACCGCCTTTTGCTGAAACCTTCGCCATCTGTGTTGCCTTGGTCATTTCCTTTCGTAGTCACCTGTGTCTTTGCAGGTTAAGTGTTGTTGATGATGTGCTGTTTATCAGTTTTGGTTTAAGTGGATAAGGTTTGCAGTAATTCAGATAATTGAAAGTTGAGTTAGCATGTTGGGTTTGGTTGATTTGTGTGGTTGTGGTTTTTTTGGTGCCACTTTTTTTGTTTGTGGGTTTTGTTGTGTTTTGTTTTTGGGTTGTTTTCTGTTGGTTGTTTAGTTGTGGCGTTTTTAGTTTGTTTCACTAGTTTGCATGGTGTCATGTTGGGATTTTTTGGTTGTGGGTGTGGTTTATGTTGGGTTTCATTGGTTGTGGTGAGGGTTATTGTCGAGGAATAACTGTAGGAAAGGTTAGGGCTCCATGTTTGAGGTCGCATATACTGCCAGCGCTATGCTCCAGAATACATCGTCATGTGTTCCGTAAGGATGCGAAAAACCAATTGTGCCATCTCTGGGAAGTTCATAGCGTTCAACGTTGAGTTCAGTGCAGATTTCCCCGCGGTAAGGTCGCTCCCAATGAGCAGGGTATAGAAGAAACGGCGATTAGCCATGCGCTACTTAAGCAAACCAGCCATCTCCCTTTTCCTTGGAACACTAAAACAGACGCCTTCAGTATTATCTATACCAGCGTTTTCCATGTCAGCAATAATTGATGGCCCCTCATGGGTGAAGTCAACGCGTATTCTCTCGAATCCACCCCCACCGATCCTGCAAAGCCTTCAGAGAACCTAAAACAGTGGCTTAGGTCTCATGTTGAGGCGCATGTTAAGGTTTGTTTTGCTGCTTATGCAATCTTGGCGTTGCTTGAGATTAAGATTTCTGGTTTGGGGATTTCGGCGGTGGATGCATTGGATATTTTGCGAACGGGTTTTCGAGTGAAACTTTGTGATCAAGCAAGCGGTTTTGAGTGGGAAACTATGGTTGAGTTAGAGAGTGAACAGAAAAAGATAAGAAACGTAGTGTATAAAAACCTCTGAAAATTCAGGTAATTAGTTAATACTATAGGGGTGTGCAGAATTTAAGTTGCTGCTCCATTATGTTTTAGTATGGAAGCCTGTGAGGTTGTCAGGCTTTTCGTCAACAAAGCCATAGTTTCTGTTGAGCCTAAACGAAGTGGAAATCCAGGTTACGGACGCCTAAGAGCACTCAGAGTCCTTGTTTACGCCCGACTAAAAGGATTAGAAAACGACACACGTGTAGTTGAACACCTAAAAATGCACACTCAAACCGCTAGAACACTTGGACTTTGCAAAGTGCCAAACAGAACCACCGTTGGAAGATGGTGGAGACGCTACTTTAACCTTCTTGAAGAGACTTTTAGAAAAATATCAGATATGCTTCAACTCATAGAGCCAACAAGCATCGTGATTGTTGATTCAACCCCGCTAGTAGATCTCTATGATATGGAAGCAGGCTGGGGACATACAGGCAGAGGAAAATTTAGAGGCTTCAAACTTCACGCAGCTGTGAACCAGTTAGGATTGCCGTTGAGGGCGACGGTTACTTCTGGGAACCGTTATGACTCACCTTTTCTGCCTGGGCTAATCGAGGATCTTGAGGCAGATTACGTTTTGGCAGACGCTGGCTATGACTCAAAAGCAAACGCGTTTGCAGTTAAGGCAATTAATGCGGAACCTGTTATTGCTTCTAATCCGAGAAGAGGAAAACGCAGGAAAATTAAGTATTCTGTTCTTTTGAAATCTAGGCGGTATGTGGTGGAGCAGTTTAATGGGCATTTTAAAGCGAATGTTTTGAGGGGGTGCTATGTGAGGCTGAGGGGTTTGGTGAAGAAGGCGGCGATGGTTTTGGCTGGTTTGATAAGTTACGACGCGGAAGCGATGAAAGCTTTGTTGCTTGGCGAAGAGAGCCTGAAGAGCGTGAGTAAGTACTGGGCTTAATCCAATCTTAGACGGTTATGGCGCCTGCGAGACACCAACCAATGGCATTTATGGGTTCCAGCCCAGAATTGCTCACTATATTATTAGGTGACAAAACTATAAAAAACGAATTGTGCACACTTCTAAATACTATAATTACTTCTAATGAAAACAAGACAATAAAGTAGTTAAGGTCACTACTGCATGGAAATTGGTCCTTAATAATTAGCGCAATATAGAAAAAAATAAAAAATAAAGGTTATTTCCCAAGACCTAAAGCTACAAAGTGAGTTTTTGTTTTAAAGGTCTCTGGGTCAAAGATTCTTCTGCCATCAATGAGGATTGGCTGCTTCATGTTTTTTATGAAGTCTTCAGGGGTTAGTTTTTTGAATTCTTCCCATTCGGTAACGATTATGCAGGCATCTGCGTCTTTTATGCATTTAAGCGCTGAAGGGGCGTAACTGATTTTGTCGTTAAAGATTATTTTTGCAATTGGTATAGCAACCGGGTCATAGGCAGTTACGTTGGCGCCTTCGTTTAGCAGCTGGTTTATTATAGGAATAACCCTTGCTTCTCTCATGTCATCGGTATCTGGCTTGAACGCTAACCCCAAAACAGCGATTTTTTTGCCCTCAAGGCTGCCGAGTTGTTCCCTGCAGAATTCAACGGCTTTTAACGGCTGTTTTTTGTTGACGTTTTCTGTGGATTCTAAAAGCTCAGGAACGTAACCGAACGTTTTCGAGCAAGCAATCAGCGCTTTTACATCTTTGGGAAAGCATGAGCCGCCATATCCAAAACCTGCATCCAAGAAAAGCGGACTAATGCGCTTGTCTAAACCCATTGCAGACGCAACAACCTTCACGTCTGCACCCGGAATTTTCTCACACATGTTAGCGATAGTATTGATGAAGCTGATTTTGGTGGCGAGCATGGCGTTGCTGGCATATTTTATGAGTTCAGCCGTGGAGAGAGTAGTTCTAATTATGGGAGGGGTATGTGCGCTGTAGAAGTCTTTGTACAGGGCTTCAAGTTTGTCGCCTGATTGTTTATCGTATGAACCTATGACAACGCGGTCGGCATTCAGTGTGTCGTGAAAAGCTGAACCTTGACGCAGGAACTCAGGGTTCATGCATAAACCAAAATCGGCGCCACACTTCTTTTTTGATTCTTCTTCGAGAAGAGGTTTAACTACGTTTTGGGTTGTTCCAGGCACAACGGTACTTTTGATTATCGTGACGTGATAAGAATTTTTGTGTTTAAGCGCTTTGCCGATGTTGCATGCGGCGGATTCAATGTACGTGAGGTCTATGCTGCCGTCTGGTTTACTAGGAGTTCCCACCGCAACGAACGTCAAATCCGTTTGCTCAATAAGTTGATCTGTTTTACCAACTACCCCTTGCAGGTTACCTTTTTGAATGCTCTCAGAAAGTTTTTCTTGAAGACCCGGCTCATAAAAAGTGGGAACCCCCTTGTTTATTTTTGTTATTTTCTCTTCATCGACATCAGAGGCAATAACGCTAAAACCTTTGCTTGCTAGTCCGACTGCCGTGCATAAACCCACATAGCCTACGCCTATAACTGAGATTTTTTGTTTTTTCAAGTTAACCCTCTCCAAATCTAAGGTTAATTCTGTATATCGTTTGACATTAAATATATATTGGTTGTATTAGAATTGAAGGAAGCGAGAGATCGAGAATGGTGCGTAAGGTTATAATCCCAGCAGCAGGTTTGGGGACACGTTTGTTCCCTGCCACTAAAGAGCAGCCAAAAGAAATGCTTCCTATTTTTACCACTGCAACAAATGGCACCATGTTAGTGAAACCAGTTGTCCAGTTGGTTTTCGAGCAGTTACATGAAGCAGGGTTACGAGAATTCTGTTACATTGTTGGCAGAGGGAAAAGGGGAATCGAAGACCATTTTACACCTGACGCTAATTGCGTTAGAAGTCTTGAAGAAATTGGTAAAGAGGGTCAAGCTTCTGACCTGAAGCTGTTTTATAAGAAGCTCAATACTTCAACTACCATGTGGGTTAATCAGCCTGAAGCGAAGGGATTTGGCAACGCGGTTTTGATGGCTCAACCATTTGTACAAAATGAACGATGTCTGGTGCATGCTGGAGACAGTTTAATTATCTCAAAAAATATGGATTACATTAAGAAATTGCTCAACGCTTATGAGCGATTGAATGCTGACGCAGCATTTATTGTCTTGGAGATTGAGAATCCCAGGCAATACGGAATCGTTGAAGGAGATGAAGTAGAACCTGGAATCTTTAAGGTTCGGAAAGTTGTTGAAAAACCAGAGAATCCAGCAACAAACTTGGCAATTATGGCGATGTATGTTTTTCATCCTGTTATTTTCAAGGCGTTAGAAGCAACTGAGCCTGGAAAAAACGGTGAAATCCAATTAACGGATGCTATTCAAAAACTTGTTGACTGGGGCTTAAAAGTGTACGCTGTTAAGCTAGATAAAGGGTACACGCATTTAGATATCGGGAGCCCTGAAAGGTACTGGGAAGCGTTAGAGCTGTCGTATAATCAATTCTGCAAGAGGTCAAAAGCATGATTGATAACTTAATCCTTGAAGACATTGAAAAAATAAAGAAAAATGTAAAAGGAGGTTTTTTTGCAGACAAGAAGGTATTAGTTACTGGCGGGGCTGGTTTCATCGGCAGCTGGTTATGCGACGTTTTGGTTAATTTTGGAGCCAAAGTCACAGTTATCGACGATTTATCCACCGGAAGAATGAAGAACCTTGACCATTTGACAAGTAACCTTAATTTTAAGTTGGTTGAATCAGATGTTTGCAAATTTAAAAGTGAAGAAAAATTTGAGATCATTCTTCATCTGGCTGGCCACGCCTCTCCTGACGAGTATATGATGCATCCGATCGAAACATTGCAGACTAGTGCTTTTGGAACAGAGAAAATGGCTGAGTTAGCAAGGAAGAACGATGCGGTCTTGTTGTTTGCTTCAACTTCCGAGATTTATGGTGACGCTGAGGTTGTGCCTACTCCTGAAAGCTATTGGGGAAAAGTTAACCCCATTGGGCCAAGGTCATGCTATGACGAGGGAAAACGTTTTGCTGAAGCTTTACTGATGGCTTATAACAAGCAGTATGGGTTGGATGTTAGGGTTCCAAGAATCTTCAACTCTTATGGTCCACGTTTAAGAGAGGACGGTTTTTATGGAAGGGCCATGTCGCGGTTCATACTGCAGGCTTTAGCGGAAAAGTCCATAACGGTTTATGGGGATGGAAAACAAACCAGATCATTCTGCTACATAACCGACACTGTTACAGGCTTAATGTTGCTGGCAATCAACCAGAAAGCCAAAGGAGAAGTCGTAAACATCGGCAACTCGCAGGAAGTAACAATACTTGAACTTGCAAACAAAATAAAAGAAGCCACCAAATGCAAATCTAAAGTGACGTTTCATCCGTTGCCTAAAGATGACCCGAAAAGGCGCTGCCCAAATTCAAGCAAACTGGAAGCGATGGTTGGTTGGAAGCCAAACATAGCTTTTGAAGAAGGGTTAAAAAGAACAATCACTTGGTTCGCTCAAAAATAATGTTTTTTGTATGTATTTAGCTTGAAATTGTAGATATCTGCGTAATGACCCCATTTAGGCAAAACATGCCTAAATTTAGCTGTTTTCACCAAGAGTCTTCGAGCACGCCGAAACGCATATACAACCTTGTTTTAGCATTTTAATCCAGAAACGCAGTCAAAATTTTGCAAGAGCTAAAAACACACCTGGTACTTAGTTTATATTGCTTTTTTAAGGGTTTTATACTGGGGTTTGCGGTTGGATAAGCCGTTTAAAGGTTTTAGGTTTTAGCCACACCTTTATGCTGATTTCATGAAGATTGCACGCTCAGATGGTTACACCGTAACGGGTACGTTTGAAAAGTTTATGAGCGGTTGCGTTGAGATCAATGCACTTGTTTTTCCAGACCGTAAGATTTTGAATTCTGATGCTGAAGCACGCGTCCTAGCGGATTTGTTAGATAAGGGTAAACATTTTTACCGAACTGATACTGGCGAAGAAGTAAATATTCAGGGACGACTACTGTGCAATCAAAGAGCTTGTTTTAGAGTGTGCGCTCGATGGTTTTTATGATCAATATTCGAAAAAAACTTCAACATCATAAACTACATTTCCATCTAACTGTAATAGCAGCAATAGTGAAATGTAAGAAAAGCCTTATCTTTTCTTTTTTGAAAATTTTCATCACACTTCTACAGTTAGCCGATTAGGTTCTTCAGATAAGGTATTTTCTTCAAAGGCACAATGATGGCTAGGCAAATAAACAGGGTTATTACGGTGATTAAGGGAACTCCGATGATAGAGTTGATTACGCTACCGTTAATCGCGAAGCCGAAATACCCTCTTTGAAGCGCATAAAGCACCATTAAATGTAACAGGAATATTGGCAGGGTGTTTTCGCTTATCACGCGCATGAGCTTTCTTAGTTTGGAAGGTTCATTCTGTTTGGGTTTCTCTGCTTCTTGAGTTAACGGATTCTGAGCGGTCTTGAATGGAGGCATCTTTATCGTGTTCAAAAGCAGGTATGCCATGACTGAGGCAAGAATCATCGTTGGGCTCAGATAGTCTTGGAAGTAATACGAGTTTGCGCCTCCATAAATATAGGACATGTAGTAGGTGGCGATCACAGCCAAGGCTATTCCAAGAGACATGAAAAGCACAAGGTATGAACGGGGAATTTTCACTTTCAAAAGGTAGATGCCTAAAACGTAGTAGCCTACCCAGCCTGTGACTAACAAGACACTGCTGTTCAAATCGTATATGGTGAAGAAAGAAATTACTGGATTGATGGATGCGCCAAGAACCCATAGAAGGAAGAAATACTTCATTATTTTGTCATCTGCGTGAGCTAAGAGTATGCGCAAGAATGGGGTGATTAGGTAGAGGCCAACGAGCATGTAGAGGTACCAGAACTGTAAGTGCGGCGAACTAAGGTAGCCTTGAATTATCGTGTTAACAGTTACTGCTTTATTGTCGGCGAAGTAAGTCCATACAAAGTACAAAGCTCCCCAAAATATCAACGGTAAACCTATGCGTGCCCACCGTTTCTTCAGAAAAACCCCGATGCTTTCATTTTTAGAGGGTTGTAGCAAAAGAGCTCCCGTTAACATAACAAACAATGGAACGCCAATTCGTGCAATGCATTGGTAGACGTCAACGGTGACCCAACGTACGACTTCCAGCTGATTCATTCGGTTGGGGCTGAAGTCGTTTGTGGCGTGAAGAAAGATTACTCCTATAATCGCTAACGTGCGAATTAGGTCAACGGGAATAGTGGGGGCTCTTTCTTGCTTTGCCATCTTTAACCCTTTTTATTAAACGCTTAGCTTAAGGTGTAACAGATAAACTAATAAAACTTACAATATTCGGGTCGAAATCATACTGCTTCTTACATATAGCTGTATTATGCGTTTGAAGTCAGGGCGGAATGTATCGTGTCAGCAATTGTACGCGCGCCGTCAGCATCTGGATGAACACCATCGGCGAAACATTCAGGATGATTAACTAAGGGAGTATACACATCGATCAGCGGCAAATTCATCTGGCTTGCAACTTGTCTGACATCAGGAACTATGTTCTGCACGAAGTATTCCGAGCTGATATTAGCACTGTTGTTAAAGATCGGCGGCGGCACAACAATCCACACCTTGGGTTTGCTGGCAAGCGACTGGAACTCTGTCACCAGCTTAACGTAGTCGGCGACAAAAAAGGGGTTCGACTCGTTTAAGTCGGTGCTTGCATCGTTGGTTCCTAACATGATAATTACGATGTTGGGTTCAAAATGTTCGGCAACTTGACATGCAGGCTGGTCCATGTATGAAGCGTTTGAACTAAGCGAAACAGTTGTGCCGCCGATGCCAAAGTCGCCTACGACATACGTTGAGCCAAGCAACTGCCATAAGTCAACCGTATACTCCGTTCCCCGGGTTATGCTGTCGCCGATGCAGGCTACACGAATAGAGTCGTTGGCTTGACTATTTTTACTGCCCGATGCCGCAATCGTAAATGTTTCTACACTTACCAAAAAAATTAGAATAGCAAATGCAAGCGCTAACAGCTTCATTCTACGATTCAAATTTTCGCCAACTACCAACTATACATCAGCTGGGGTATTTAGTTGTTGATATTTTCTTAAAATTATCGCGGCTAAACAAGTTATAGCTGTTTTCAAAACTAAAGCCAAACCCAACAGTGTATGTTTAGGATTTGGCGCCGAGAGGGGGATTTGAACCCCCGCGGCCCCGAGAGGCCACAAGCTAATTGGTTCCCCAAGGGGAATCTCCAGGCTTGCTCCCTGCCTGGCTAGGATACCTCGGCAACGAAAAACCAATCCGATAAGGCTGGTTTGCACCTTTCCCTTGACCTTAGCGCAATTTAAAGTTTTATCGTAAAACAGTAGTTCCGAATGTGTTTAAAACAGTTAATGTTTTAACACAAACCATACTCCAACCGCAAATTGACAAGAACAGCGATTAGAGCATAGCTCACGATGCAAGTAAAACGCTGACGTGGCATTTCACTTTTCCCATAAACCTTGCCCAGAAAACCTTCAAAATACCTACAAAATACAACTACACATACAGTCAAAGAAACATCCTTCAAGACCCTACA